>Ga0207713_1001434_pt1 | contig 19062 bp, 15 predicted proteins | sample KBSS64metaG_FD_184404 | JGI IMG/M metagenome (GOLD analysis project Ga0207713, IMG submission 184404) | Switchgrass rhizosphere microbial communities from Kellogg Biological Station, Michigan, USA - KBS S6-4 metaG (SPAdes) (version 2) | ecosystem: Host-associated > Plants > Roots > Rhizosphere >... | reverse complement strand
TCGTGGTCAAGGCCACTTTCCTGGGTGAAGGCAAGGATCCATGGGGCGGCTACCGTGCCGGCTTCGAAGGCACTACCAGCATCAAGCGTTCTGATTTCGGCAAGATGATGGACCTGGGTCCACAGTCCGACAACGTCGACCTGTACATCTCGTTTGAAGGCGTCAAAGCGAAGTAATTTTCGCCTGACACACAAAAACGCCCCCGGTCTTGCGATCGGGGGCGTTTTTTATTGCCTGCCGCCACTTTCGTTTCAGCGGCGCGCAAAAAATGCCCCGGTTTTCAGGCCGGGGCATTTTTCATTGCAGTGGAAAAATCAGCGATTGCGGGTCAGCAAGGCCGGTTTTTCACCGCGTGGGCGGCTTGGCAGTTGATCCAGCTGCTCAGGGGTCGGGAAGCGGTCGGCTTTCGATTCCTTGTGCATGATCTTCGGCCCGCTGCTGCGCGGGTTCTGCACGGCCGGTTCAGCGCGTTGCTGATCATCACGGGCCGGGCGGCGGTTGCGCGAGTTTTCATCGCGACGACCCTGGCCGTCACGCGGTGCACCGTTGCGTGGGCCGCTGCGCTTGCCTGGCGGCGTGCCGGTGCTCGAACCGTTGCTGTTACGCGGGCCGTTCTGGCGACCTTGCGACTGACCGCCGCGGGGTGCGCCTGAACCTGCGCCTTGCGCCGGAGCGCCTGGACGACGGTTGCGACCACCGGTCGGAGCCTGCTTCGGCACGTAGTCTACGCGGTTACCGAAGTTATCGATATCGTCGTCGAGGAATTCGTCCGGAGCACGGTCAGCAGCGGCGCGTGGCGGCTGGCTTGGCTGGCGTTGTTCGCGGGCCGGGGTGCCTTCGCGCGGCTTCTGTTGACGGGCTGGACGCTCGCCACGTTCGCCGGCCGGTTTTTCCTTGCCCTTGTCTTTGCCTTTGTCTTTACGACCGCCGCCACCGCCGCCGCCATTCGGGCCGTCACCGCGTGGACCGCGGGCATTGCGCGGGTTGCGCATGTCCGGACGCTCGCGAACTTCAGGCTTCTCGGCCTCGATGGTACTGGCATCGAAGCCCATCAGGTCGCCGTCGGCGATTTTCTGCTTGGTCATGCGTTCGATGCTTTTCAGCAGTTTTTCTTCGTCCGGTGCGACCAGCGAGATCGCCTCGCCCGAACGACCGGCCCGACCGGTACGGCCGATACGGTGCACGTAGTCTTCATCGACGTTCGGCAGTTCGAAGTTGACCACGTGTGGCAACTGGTCGATGTCCAGACCGCGCGCCGCGATGTCAGTGGCAACCAGAATGCGCACTTCACCGGCCTTGAAGTCGGCCAGGGCTTTGGTGCGGGCGTTCTGGCTTTTGTTGCCGTGGATCGCCACAGCCGGCAGGCCGTGTTTGTCCAGGTACTCGGCCAGACGGTTGGCGCCGTGCTTGGTGCGGGTGAACACCAGCACCTGTTCCCACGCGCCAGCGGTGATCAGGTGGGCCAGCAGTGCACGCTTGTGGCTGGCTGGCAGACGGAACACGCGTTGTTCGATGCGCTCGACCGTGGTGTTCGGCGGCGTCACTTCGATGCGTTCCGGGTTGTGCAGCAGTTTGCCGGCAAGATCCGTGATGTCTTTGGAGAAGGTCGCCGAGAACAGCAGGTTCTGGCGCTTGGCCGGCAGACGGGCGAGGACTTTCTTCACGTCGTGGACGAAGCCCATGTCGAGCATGCGGTCGGCTTCGTCGAGCACGAGAATTTCGACGTGGGACAGATCGACACTGCCCTGGCCGCACAGGTCGAGCAGACGACCGGGGCACGCCACCAGCACGTCAACGCCACGGGACATGGCCTGAACCTGCGGATTCATGCCGACGCCGCCGAAGATGCACGCGCTGACGAATTTCAGGTCGCGGGCGTAGATCTTGAAACTGTCGTGAACCTGCGCCGCGAGTTCGCGGGTCGGGGTCAAGACCAGCACGCGCGGTTGGCGCGGGCCGTGACGCTGGGACTTGTCCGGGTGACCGTTGGGGAACAGCCGCTCCAGGATCGGAAGGGCGAAACCGCCGGTTTTACCGGTACCTGTCTGTGCCGCAACCATCAGGTCGCGACCTTGCAACACGGCGGGAATGGCCCGCTGTTGCACCGGAGTAGGCTCGGTATAGCCCGCGTCTTCGATAGCGCGGACCAAAGCCTCGGAGAGACCGAGGGAAGCAAAGGACATGAGTAATCCTGTTTTAGTTAGGGCTTGGCCCAATGGGAGTCTTGCCTGGCGCGAATGGCGTTTAAGAGGACGCAATCCCGTCCGGTCCTGCTGCGGTTCCGAAGGCACGTCCGGAGCGCTCGCGCGGGCTGAAAAGCTGCGCTGTAGCGGGTCGGGAGGCCTGTTACGGTTCCGGGCGTCCGGGCGTGAGCCTGGCGGGAACGCCGGAGTATAACAGAGCAATCACTGCGCGCCGCTTTCCTGCTGCTCAACGGTTTTGCCGCTGGCGGTGGCGTTGCCCAGCGGCGCCGTCAGGGCGGGGGCCGCGCCGTAGCGGGCGCTGAGCTCGGCATAGGCCGGTTCGCGCTTGAAACGCTTCAGTTCGGCACCGAAGCGCTGCACCAGCAAATCCATCCCGGCGTTGCGCCGCACGGCCAGAAACTGGCTCTGGCGGCTGATGACGGTCGGGTTCTCAGTAATCTTGTCGCGAATGCCCAGTTCATCGAGCAAATGCTGACCCACGCGGCGATCGGTGATCAGCAGGTCGATGCGCCCGCGCACCAGTTTGCCGAAATTGGCTTCGTGGGTCGGGGCCGGTTCCCGAGTGAACAGGGTCGATTCGCGAAAGTCGGGGCTGTACAGATAGCCCGGCGAGGTGCCGACGGTCAGGCCTTTGAGGTCTTCCAGGCTTCTAAAAGGGTGTGGTCGCTCGTTGGCGTAGAACAGCACGAACTCGACGTCCGACAGCGGTTCGCTCGGATAGAGCAGGGTGGCGTCGCGTTCGTCGCTGTGGAAGATGTCCAGCGCGCCGTCGGCCTGACCGGTTTCGAGCATCGACAGGCAGCGTTTCCAAGGCAAAAACTGCCATTCGACTTCGATGCCCAAACGCTTGAACACGATGGCGGTGGTTTCGTAGTCCAGGCCGAGGTTCTTGCCGTCTTGTTCGTAGACGTACGGCGCCCACGGCTCGGTGACGATACGCAGCTTCTCGCCCCGAGCGGCAAAGCTCAGGCAAGCAAAAACCAGCACGGCGAATAACTGCGTGATCAAAGGCATGGCTTGAGATTACGACGAGAAACCGGAAAGAGCCAGAAACTGGCCGCAGAAGCTCTGTTTCGGGCGTTAAAAGCAAAAGATCGCAGCGGCGAAAGCGCTGTAGGCGCCGTCGTGGCTGCGATCTTCGGGTTCTGCGTTTACGTCTTTTTAGCGCGGCAGCTTCAGGTTGTTCCAGATCGCCAGGCTTGGTTCGGCCTGGTTCATGGAATAGAAGTGCAGGCCGGGCGCGCCGCCTTGCAGCAGGCGTTCGCACATTTCCGTGACGACTTGTTCGCCAAAGCGCTGAATGCTTTGGCTGTCATCGCCGTAGGCTTCCAGCTGCTTGCGGATCCAGCGCGGGATTTCCGCACCGCAGGCATCGGAGAAGCGCGCGAGTTTGCTGTAGTTGGTGATCGGCATGATCCCCGGTACCACCGGAATGTCCACGCCCAGCGCCTGCAAACGGTCGACGAAGTAGAAGTAGCTGTCGGCGTTGAAGAAGTACTGGGTGATCGCGCTGTCGGCGCCGGCACGGGCCTTGCGCACGAAGTTGGCGAGATCGTCTTCGTAGTTGCGCGCTTGCGGATGCATCTCCGGGTAGGCGGCGACTTCGATGTGGAAATGATTGCCGGTTTCTTCACGAATGAATTCAACCAGTTCATTGGCGTGACGCAGCTCGCCGCTGGTCATGCCCATGCCGGACGGCAGGTCACCGCGCAGGGCGACGATGCGCTTGATGCCGGCGGCCTTGTACTCGTTCAGCAGGCCGCGCAGGTCGTCCTTGCTGTCGCCGACGCACGACAGGTGCGGGGCGGCGGGGATTTTGACTTCGCTTTCCAGCTGCAACACGGTGTTCAGCGTGCGGTCACGGGTCGAACCGCCAGCGCCGTAGGTGCAGGAAAAGAAGTCGGGGTTGTAGGTGGCCAGCTGACGGGCAGTGGCGAGCAGTTTTTCATGCCCAGCATCGGTCTTGGTCGGGAAGAACTCGAAGCTGTAGCGACGGTCTTGGGACATGGAGGGGACCTCCAGCTACAAGCTGTAAGCTTCAAGCTGCAAGAGCAGCGGAGGTGCGCTGGTCTCTTGTGCCTGAAGCTTGCGGCCTGACACTGTTTTGACAAATAGGGGCAGAGCTTTCGGGCTTCGCGCGGCAAGCCCGGCTTGTGGCCTTGCTTGCCGCTTGAAGCTTGAAGCTCGCAGCTGCTCTTAGTAGCGGTAAGCGTGTGGCTTGAACGGACCTTCGACGGTCACGCCGATGTAGTCAGCCTGTTGCTTGGTCAGTTGAGTGACCACGCCGCCGAAGCCGCGAACCATTTCCAGGGCCACTTCTTCGTCGAGTTTCTTCGGCAGTACTTCAACGGTCAGGCGCTCGGCTTTCTGGGCTGGCGACAGGTCGGCGTACTTCTGGCCGAACAGGAAGATCTGCGCCAGAACCTGGTTGGCGAACGAACCGTCCATGATGCGGCTTGGGTGACCGGTAGCGTTGCCCAGGTTCACCAGACGGCCTTCGGCCAGCAGGATCAGGTAGTCGTCGTTCTGAGCGTCGAAAGCGCCCGGGCCGGTACGGTGGATCTTGTGTACCTGTGGCTTCACTTCTTCCCATGCCCAGTTCTTGCGCATGAAAGCGGTGTCGATTTCGTTGTCGAAGTGACCGATGTTGCAGACAACAGCGCGCTTCTTCAGGGCTTTGAGCATGTTCGCGTCGCAAACATTGACGTTACCGGTGGTGGTCACGATCAGGTCGATCTTGCCCAGCAGCGCTTTGTCGATGCTCGCTTCGGTGCCGTCGTTGATACCGTCGATGAACGGCGAAACCAGTTCGAAACCGTCCATGCAGGCTTGCATGGCGCAGATCGGGTCGACTTCGGAGACTTTGACGATCATGCCTTCCTGACGCAGGGACTGGGCCGAACCCTTGCCCACGTCACCGTAACCGATGACCAGCGCTTGCTTGCCGGACAGCAGGTGGTCGGTACCACGCTTGATCGCATCGTTCAGGCTGTGACGGCAGCCGTACTTGTTGTCGTTCTTGGACTTGGTCACCGAGTCGTTGACGTTGATGGCCGGGATTTTCAGCTCGCCCTTGGCCAGCATGTCCAGCAGACGGTGCACGCCGGTGGTGGTTTCTTCGGTCACGCCGTGGACGCGGTCCAGAACCTGTGGGTATTTCTTGTGCAGCAGCTCGGTCAGGTCGCCGCCGTCGTCGAGGATCATGTTGGCGTCCCATGGCTGGCCATCTTTCAGGATGGTCTGCTCCAGGCACCACTCGTACTCTTCTTCAGTTTCGCCTTTCCAGGCGAAAACCGGGATGCCGGCAGCGGCGATGGAAGCAGCGGCCTGGTCCTGAGTCGAGAAAATGTTGCAGGACGACCAGCGTACTTCGGCACCCAGGGCAACCAGGGTTTCGATCAGCACGGCGGTCTGGATGGTCATGTGGATGCAGCCGAGGATTTTTGCGCCTTTCAAAGGCTGCTCGGAAGCGTACTTGCGACGCAGACCCATCAGGGCCGGCATTTCCGACTCGGCGATGATGGTTTCGCGACGGCCCCAGGCAGCCAGGGACATGTCGGCAACTTTGTAATCGTTAAAATCGGCAGGCGTGATAACAGCGCTCATGAAGAGCCTCCATTCGTAATGTATGCGAATGGGCGCCGTTGTGCGTTTAGTGTCCGGCCTGAGCCGGTCAACGCCCCATCCGAGCCTGACAGGTTGAACCTGCTGCAGCGCCCCTCGGACAGGTGGCGGGAAAACGGTACCAAGTGAAGGTTACCGTTTTGAGTCGGGTAGCCCCATTCCATTGCTGGAATAGGGCCCCCTAAGAACCGTACATGCGCCTTTCAGCGCATACGGCTCAAGCCTTGCAAAGCCTCATTAGGAGGCCGGTTTGCTCACTGTCAAACCCACAGCATGAAGCCGCTGGTGACAAACTGGGTGCAATAGTACCCGATTGCCCAAAGAGTCGTCACCACCCTGAATGCGGTAGATGATGTGATGGTCGTGCCATCCTGTCTCTTTGGTGATCGATTGCCCGCATATTGCGCACTTTCCGTTCTGGCTTTGGTACAAACTTAAGATCTGTTTTCGGTACTTCAGCTTTTTCAGCATCCGTTCCATCCGTAGCTTTTCCCCCATCTCTTCCATCGTGGGATCGAAGGGGTTGTATCCGCCACTGACTTTCTTGTGTCGCTCAATAGGCGTCTCTGCTAACGAGTAAAGCTTCAGGGTCACTACATCCCCCTTTGCGCTTATTACTGTCCCATTGAAGACCCAACTTTTGTGTTCCTGTTTAGGGAAGTACTTCTCCTTAATCCATGGCGCATTCTTGTTGGGGTGTCGTCGTTTTGCCCAGCGCCAAAGCGCGTAGTTAAACAAATGGTCCATGCGGCTGTACGTCTGCTTGGCAACTACTGGCTGATGATAAGTCGCCCAGCCTCGTAGCATTGGGTTAAGCAAGCGAATCAGATCCTCTTGCTTTGCCGTTTTGTTGGCACTGATGACGTCCTTCACCTTGCGATAGAACGCTTTCACGTTTTTCTTGCTTGGCTTGATCAGGAGCTTTCCCTCGTACTTACGGAAATTCCATCCCAGAAAGTCAAAGCCTTCGTCTATGTGAACCACACGGGTTTTCTCGAGTGACAGCTGCAATCCTCGCACAGCGAGGAATTGCTCCACCCAAGGTCTGATTTCGCTTTCCAGCATCTCTTTCGAGTTTCCGGTAATCACAAAGTCATCCGCATAGCGCACCACATTGATTTTCAGCTTCTTGGCCTTCGTCACGCCCAAGTGTTGCTTGATCTGTGACTCCAATCCATCCAGCACCATATTTGCCAAAGTTGGCGAGATGATCCCGCCTTGTGGCGTACCGGCATCCGTTGCCTGAAGCTGGCCTTTATGAATCACTCCAGCCTTCAACCATTTCCGGAGGATCGTTTTGTCCGTAGGGACATTGGCGATCAGCCAGTCATGGTTGATATGGTCAAAGCAGCCTTTGATGTCCGCCTCCAGTACCCATTCGGCCGAAACCTTCTTGGATAAGCAGATGAACAGCTGTCCCATTGCGTCTGCGGTAGAGCGCTCGATCCTGAAGCCGTAGCTGTTCGGATCTCCGGTGGTTTCTGCAATGGGCGCCAGAGCTAGCAGGTATAGAGCCTGCATGGCCCTGTCAGTCATGGTCGGAATGCCTAGTGGGCGCTCCTTCCCGTTTGACTTCGGAATGAACACACGCCTTAGAGGCCGTGGTTTGTATCCGTGGCGCTTCAACCCGTTTGCCGCTTTCCATTTGGCATCGGGTGTATCCCAGAGCACGCGGTCGACTCCCGCCGTGCGCTTGCCCTGGTTTTCAGTGACTCGCCGAACGGCCAAATATCTGGCCGATCGAGAGCGGGTCAGCATTCGTTGCAGGGAATTAACCCTGCGCCAATTGCCTTCCCGACAAGCCTTCGCAATCCGTAACTGCATTGCCCGGACATTCCGCTGAACACGCCACCAGTCGATGTCATGCCATTGTTGCGGAGCGCCGGAAGGCGCAGACACGGCCGTGGGGCTGTGTACTTTCATGCTGCCTTCCTCTCAAGTTGCCTGAGCTGAAGACGTAAGCATCCCCTGACGGGAATGGACGTCCCGTCAGGGCTGGATTAATGGGAAACCTTAACCGCAGGTTTCTGAAATTATTGAGACAGACTCAGTCAGAGTTCATGCGACGAAAGACCACGCAGAAGTCTGCCCGGTTTCCCGTGGGGTGATGTTCCAACCCCTATTCGACCCATTACAGATCGACTTTCGCTTTCTCTGCGATCCCATACCCGCACAGCCAACAGATCCCCTTGCGGTTCACCTGCCCGAAGGCAGCCATACGGGCTTACCACGTTCCCTGCCTGTCACACGATTGGTTTAGGGCCTGCCTTTTCACCGGTGGTCTGAGTGGCGACGTATCACTTTCCGCTACAGAGATAACCGACCACGCACCTTTTGGTTCGAGCCTGACAGCAGTTTTGGCTCGTCAATCGTTACGGTGTTTATCAGCAGTTCACATATGTTGCCCATGCCAACCAGCCTGGCGCCTCAACCCGGTTCTGCTCCGAGCATCCATGTCTAGCCTCGCGGCGTAGACGTGCCATAAAGGGACACGTTATGAGAAGAGCTTCACACCTCATCGTTGCCAATGACGCATGTCTTCCTAGGCTATCGTTGGTCGCACAACGAGTCCGCTTCCAACTTGCGTGCAAGCTGGGTGGACAATGACAGACAGGGCTTTCGCTCGAGTCTTCAGATGGGTAAGCAAGCACTGAACGAATCAGCATGCTCAGAAAAGTGTTTCCTCCTGTTTCGGGAGCAGGAGAAAACCCTTGCGGGGATTCTTTCCCGCTGGGGTGAGGTTCTGTGAGAACCGAAGATTGAGGATGCATTCTAGAAAGAAAAAGATCCTTTCCCAGTCGATTGTGTCGAATGCTGATCGACTGTGGGGATGCCCCGCCGCAACGGTAAGTCCTTAAAGGCATAAGACTTATGGGTCTGGTTTTGTTTATGGAGATTGGGTACTCCAGCCTTGGCTGTAATCAAACAGCCCTTCAAGATGACCATACATCTCGAAGTCTGAAGACACGCGCAGCGTGTCGCACAACGGGGGCGATTATAGCCGTCTAGACTGATCTTCCAAAGGGTTTCTGTCGGCCAGATGAAGATCGCCAATCGCGACCATAGTAGAAGCCTCATGGAGCATGACCGCTCAGTCTGCCAAGATGGCGCCATCATTCGGCAAGACGCTCAGGAGTGAAGATGAATTTCCACACCCGCAAGTGGGTAAAACCCGAAGACCTCAACCCCAACGGCACCCTGTTCGGCGGCAGCCTGCTGCGCTGGATCGACGAGGAAGCGGCGATCTACGCCATCGTTCAACTGGGCAACCAGCGTGTGGTGACCAAGTACATTTCCGAAATCAACTTCGTCAGCGCCTCGCGCCAGGGCGACATCATCGAACTGGGCATCACCGCCACCGAGTTCGGCCGCACCTCGATCACCCTGACCTGCGAAGTGCGCAACAAGATCACCCGCAAGAGCATCCTGACCGTCGAGAAGATGGTCTTCGTCAACCTCGGCGAAGACGGCTTGCCGGCGCCGCACGGGCGAACCGAGATCAGGTATGTCAAAGACCAGTTCAAGGATGACGTGCCCGTTACCGAGTAATCGCGTCACACCGGCGAACGGAAGCCGAGCGGCGCGTGTCGTAGCCTTATGACCCCGCCACCGGTTTCCCGCCATGACCACACCAACAGACGGCAAGACCCCCGATCTCTCGGCCAAGGAACAGCACGAAGTCGAGAAAAACCAGCCGCCCCGCGCGGCGGTTCTGCATGAAATCATCCGCAAACAGGGCGACCAGGAACTGGAGCGCAGCATCGCCGCGTTGTGGTGGTCGGCGCTCGCGGCCGGGCTGACCATGGGCCTGTCGCTGATGGGCATGGGCCTGCTCAACTCGCGTCTGCCCGAGGGCGACGAATTCAAGGTGATCGCCAGTTTCGGCTACTGCGCAGGCTTTCTCGCGGTGATCCTCGCCCGCCAGCAACTGTTTACCGAAAACACCCTGACTGCTGTGCTGCCGGTGATGACCAAACCGACCCTGGCCAATTTCGGCCGGTTGATCCGGCTGTGGACGGTGGTGCTGTTCGGCAACCTGTGCGGGACGATTCTGGTGGCCTACGTGATGCTCGAACTGCCGATCTTCGACAGCAAGACTGACGTAGCCTTCCTCGAAATCGGCCGCAAGGTCATGGAAAACCACGCGAGTCAGATGTTCGCCAAGGGCATCGTCTCGGGCTGGATGATTGCCACCATGGTCTGGATGATTCCGTCCATGGAGAGCGCGAAGATGTGGATCATCATCCTCATCACCTATCTGATGGCACTGGGCGATTTCACGCACATCGTGGTGGGGTCGGCGGAGGTGTCGTATCTGGTGTTTGCCGGCGAGTTGCCGTGGAGTGACTTCTGGGCGGTGTTCGCCGGGCCGACCCTGGCGGGGAACATCATCGGCGGCAGTTTCATCTTCGCCCTGATCAGTCATGCGCAGATCCGCAGTGAAAGCGGAAAGCCGAAAGAGTCTGCGGATCAGGCCGAAAAGCCCGATCCGCAGCAGATCAAGAAATGATCAATGGTGCGCGGGCTCGGCAGCGCTCGCCGGCTCGTCGCGCGTTGCGTGCTTGACCAGTTTGCCGATGGTCAGGCCCTGCAACAGGATCGATGACAGCACCACGATGTAGGTGATGCTCAGCAGCAGATCGCGCTCCGGGCCCAACGGCAGGGCCAGTGCCAGTGCCACCGACACACCGCCGCGCAATCCACCCCAGGTCAGGATCCGGATAGTGCCGCGCGGCACGGTGCGCCAGCGCCGCAGCAAGACGATGGCCGGGGCCACGGTGAGCAGGCGCGACAGCAGAATCGCCAGCGCCAGCAGGCTTGCCGCCGCCACGTGCAGCCAGTTGAACGGCAGCAGCAACAGCTCCATCCCGATCAGCGCGAACAGCAGGGCGTTGAGCATGTCGTCGAGCAATTCCCAGAAACCGTCCAGGTATTTGCGGGTCATGTCGTTCATCGCCAGGTTGCGACCCAAGTTACCGATGATCAGCCCGGCAACCACCATCGCAATCGGCGCCGAGACGTGCAGCTCGGTGGCCATCGCCGAACCGCCGATCACCAGCGCCAGGGTCAGCATGACTTCGATCTGGTGCTGCTCGATGCTCTTGATCATCAGGTACACCAGATAACCGATCAGCCCGCCGAACAGCACGCCGCCGATGGCTTCATGGGCAAACAGCATGGCCGTGGCGCCGACGGTCGGGGTTTCGCCCAGTTGCGCGATGCCCAGCAACACGGTGAACACCACCACGGCGGTGCCGTCGTTGAACAGCGATTCGCCGACGATGGTGGTCTTCAGCGGCTTCGAGGCATTGGCCGTACGCAGCACGCCGAGTACCGCGATCGGGTCGGTCGGGGAAATCAGCGCGCCGAACAACAGGCAGTAGAGGAAGCTCACGTGCCAGCCGAACAGGGCGAAGATGTAGTAGGCGAGGCTGCCGATCACGGCGGTGGCGATCAATACGCCGAAGGTCGCCAGCAGGCCGATGGGCCAGCGGTAACTGCGCAGGTCGTTGAGGTTCACGTGCAACGCACCGGCGAACAGCAGGAACGAGAGCATCCAGTTCATCAGCAGATCGCCGAAGTCGATCTGGCCGATCAGTTGCTGTACGCGCTCTTCGAGACCGGGGTAGCCGAGCAGGCTCAGGCCTTGCAGCAACAGGGAAAACATCAGCGCGGTAACCATCACGCCGATGGTCGGGGGCAGGCCGATGAAGCGGAAATTCACAAAGGTGAGGAGGGTGGTGAGGCAGATGAAAGCGGCGACGAGTTCAAGCATCCGGGGTCCTTTGGATGGGGGGTGGAAAGACATCGCGCCCGTTCATGGACGCAAGGGTTGGATGGGCTGACGCCGGGTGGGGACACAATGGTGTCCCCCGGGAATCAGCCGGACACATTGACCGCAGCGACACCCCGACGTTGCAGGTAGATGAAAAACAGCGCCGTCAGCACCGTCAGCACGCCCACCAGCGCGCCGGTCCACGGCAAGTCCGCCAGATCCGCGCCGCTGGCTACTACCAGTCCACCGATCCATGCGCCGGCGGCATTGCCGAGGTTAAACGCGCTCTGGTTCAGGGTCGACCCGAGGTTCGGTGCTTCATGCGCCTGATCGATGATCAGCAGTTGCAGGATCGGGCACAGGGCGAAGGCAAAAATTCCCCACAGCACCAGCGTGATCGCCGCGGGAACCACCGAGCGACTGGTCTGGCTGAACGCCGCCAGAATCACCACCACCGCCAGCGCGACACCCACCAGCGACGGCAGCAGACGACTGTCGGCCAGGCGCCCGCCGAGCATGCTGCCGCCGGTCAGGCCGACGCCAAACAACAGCAGCATCACGGTCACTCCGTGAGGGCTGACGCCGGTGATGTCCTGCAGAATCGGCGCGATGTAGGTGAACACGCTGAACAGACTGGTGGACGCGAGAACGCTCATGCCCAGCGCCAGCAACACGTTGACCTTGCCCAGCACCTTGAACTCGCTGGCGAGGTTGGCCTTGTCCATCGGGATGTGTTTCGGCAACCACAGCCATTGGGCGAGGGCCGCGATCACACCGATCACCGAGACCGCCCAGAAGGTCGAGCGCCAGCCGGCATACTGGCCGAGCGCAGTGCCCAGCGGTACGCCAAGGACGTTGGCCAGGGTCAGGCCGGTGAACATCATGGCAATCGCCTGCGCCCGTTTGTTCGGCGCGACCAGTCCGGCGGCCACCACCGAACCGATGCCGAAGAACGCGCCGTGGCACAGTGCGGTGACGACCCGCGCCGCCATCAACGTTGCGTAGTTCGGCGCCAGCGCGCACAGCACGTTGCCGAGGATGAACATCAGCGTCATGCCCAGCAGCGTGGCCTTGCGCGGCATGTTGGCGGTGCCGATCGCGAGGATCGGCGCACCGAACACTACGCCCAGGGCGTAGCCGGTGATCAACAGGCCCGCATGGGGAATGCTCACCGCAAGGTCGCGGGCGACATCGGGCAGCAGGCCCATGATGACGAATTCAGTGGTGCCGATGCCAAAAGCGGCAACAGCGAGTGCAAGCAAGGCGAGTGGCATGCGCAAGGTCTCTGTCGGTAGTCTTGACGCTTTGATCAGGCATACGCAGGCCGGCGACCGGTCTCGGGCGAGAACGGGGCAGGCAGGAATTATTGGAATTTGTCTGTGCGCAACTGAGTGCGGCGTGGTCGCTTGCAGTATAAACAGCTGCTGACACATCGCGAATCAATAATCTGACTCATTGGCTCAGGTTCAACAACAAGAACAAAGGAGTGGCACGTGCTGGCGACAGCTCTGGTGTTGGTGGCGGCGCTGTTGCACGCAGCGTGGAACACGTTGATCAAGTTCAGCGCCGAACGGCTGCTGGTGGTGGCCTGCATGGACAGCGTGGCGCTGTTGTTCGTGGTGCTGGCGATGCCTTTCATCAGCCTGCCGCCGGCGGAAATCTGGCCGTGGATTCTGGCGTCGGCGGCGTTCGAGCTGCTCTATCGCTACCTGTTGATCCAGGCCTATCGGGTTGGCGACCTGGGGCTGGTCTATCCGTTGATGCGCGGACTGTCGCCACTGGTGGTACTGGCGCTGACCCTGATCTTCGCCGGCGAGGTGCTGACCACCCAGCAAATCTTCGGGATCCTGCTGATCCCGCTGGGCATGGCTTGCCTGCTCTGGCAGGGCGGCGGCGGGAAACATTTGCCGTGGGCGATGCTGCCGGTGGTGGCGCTGATCGGCTTGTGCATCGGTTGCTACACCTACATCGACGGTCAGGCATTGCGGCGCTGGTCGCATCCGCTGGATTACCTGGTCTGGGTCACGCTGCTCAGTGCCTGGCCATTCCCGTTGCTGGCGGGGGTAGCGAAAAGGCCGGCGTTCAAACTGTTCTGGCGCGAGCAATGGAAGCTGGGGCTGGCGGTCGGATTCTGCGTGTTGTTCAGCTACGCTCTGGTGCTGTGGGCGATGCAGTTGGGCTCGATTGCCGAAGCGGCGGCGTTGCGTGAAATCAGCGTGATCCTGGTGGTGCTGTTCGGCATGCGTTACCTGAAAGAACCTTTCGGCCGGCCGCGGCTCTTAGCCTGTGGGCTGGTACTGGTCGGCATGCTGGTGATGAAGTTCTGACCGCCCGGCAACTCTAAAACTCGGAAGAAGGACGGTGTTATGACGGTGGCTTTGTGGTGTGTGTTGATCGCGATCTTTCTGCCCTATCTGTGCACCGTCGTGGCCAAGGCCTCGGGTGGTTTCAGACTGCGGGACAATCATGATCCCCGGGACTTTCTGGACAGCGTGGATGGCGTGGCACGCCGTGCCCATGCGGCGCAACTGAATAGCTTTGAAGTGACCCCGGCGTTTGCGGCGGCGGTGATCGTCGCGCACCTGGTGGGCACGGCAGAGCTGGTGACGGTCAATGTGCTGGCGGTGCTGTTCATCACCAGTCGCCTGCTCTACATCATTTGCTATCTGGCGGACTGGGCGGCTTTGCGCTCGCTGGTGTGGTTTGTCGGGATGGTGCTGATTGCCAGCTTCTTCTTCGTTTCGATCTGAACCTGAAAAGATCGCAGGCTGACGAGGCCTGCGATCTTTTGCGTTGCGCTTACGGCTTGTCGGCCACCTGCGGGACTTGCGGCAACGCCGCGCCTTTTGGCCAGAGCATCCAGATCTGCCCCTGCTGTTTCATGTCGCCAGCCAGTTGCCCGGCGGCATCGCCGGTGCCCCAGAACAGATCCGCGCGAACCTCACCGGCAATCGCGCCGCCGGTGTCCTGCGCAGCCACCGGGCGTACCAGCGGCGTGCCGTCCGGGCGAGTGGTCGACAGCCACAACAGGCTGCCTAGCGGAATCACCTTGCGGTCCACAGCCGCGCTGTAACCGGCGGTCAGCGGCACGTTCAGCGAGCCGCGTGGCCCTTCGTTGCTGTCCGGATTGCGGGTGAAGAACACGTAGCTCGGATTGCTCGCCAGCAGTTCCGGAATGCGCGAAGGGTTGGCCTTGGCCCAGTTGCTGATCGCACCCATGGTGACTTCTTCTTTTTTCAGCTCGCCCTGTTCCACCAGCCAACGGCCGATCGGTCGGTACGGATGACCATTCTGGTCGGCGTAGGCGATGCGCAGTTGTCGGCCGTCATCGGTCTGAATCCGCCCCGAACCCTGAATCTGCAGGAATTGCAGGTTCATCGGATCGGTCAGCCACGCCACGACCGGCGCCTTGACGCCCTGGCTCTCGATGGTCGCCGCGTCGTCGTAAGGCTTGAGCACGCGACCTTCGAGGCGGCCGCGCAGGCGCTTGCCTTTCAGTTCCGGATAAATGCTGTCCAGCGAGACAATGATCATGTCCTCGGGCACGCCGTACACCGGCACGTTGGCGCTGGCGGTTTGCGTCAGGCTGCCGGGATAGACCGGTTCGTAATAGCCGGTGATCAGACCGTTGGGGTTGTCGTTCTCGGCGCGCAGGCCGAAGACGTCGAGGTTCTGCTTGAGGAACGCGCGGATGTCGCCGGCTTTTTGCGGCACGTTGGCGGCTGCCGCACAGGTCGCGCCCCAGACCGGGTCAGCCTTGAGCCGGGTGCAGGCGCTGCGCCAGGAACCGAAACCGGCCACCAGATCGCTATCGGACACTGTTGGCAGTGCTTCCCAGGTGGCACTGGAATACGTGGCCAGGGCGTGGGTTTTCGGCTTGGCGCTGTCGCCACCGGTGCATCCGGCGAGGATCGCCAGCAACGGGAGGGTGACGAGGAGCGGATGACGCCAGGCCTTGAAGCGGCTGTTCATGGAGAATTTCCTGTGCCGGTTGCTGAAGTGCTCCATGCGCTCAAGCAACCCTTATTGTTAATAGGGCTATTGGTGTTTGGCGGTGACGCGAGGATACTGGCCGCCGATTTCCGTGACCTGAAGCCACCATGACTCTTAAACGAATTTCTGTTGTATTGCTGGCCTGTCTGACCTTGTCCGCCTGTGGCGGTGTCGACCCGAATTCCCCGCTGGGTCAGCGCAAGGCAATCTTCAAGCAGATGCTCAAGACCGGCGAAGACCTGGGCGGCATGCTGCGCGGACGCATTGCCTTCGACGGGCCGAAATTTGCGGAAGGTGCGGTCAAGCTCGATGCGTTGTCCCGTGAGCCGTGGAAACATTTCCCGCAGGTGCGCGAAGAAGATCACACCAGCGCCAAGGACGATGTATGGCAGAAACAGGCGCGCTTCCAGGAAATGGCCCGCAGCCTTGAAGCGGCTACCGGTGAACTGGTGATCGCCAGCAAGGTTCAACCCTACAAGGCCAGTAACCTGGGGCCGGCCGTGCAGAAAGTCGAAGAAGCCTGCAGTGCCTGCCATAAAGAGTTTCGCGACCACTGATGTTCAAGGGATCACGGCTTTCTTACTTGTCGAGTTCGTCCAGCGCGTCCTGCAATTCCTTGCGCGATTCGGCGAGCTTGTTCTTGCGCTTGTCGATCTTCTCCGGATCGCCTTTCTTCATGGCCTTGTCCAGATCCGCCTGACGCTTGCTCACTTCGTGCTTGGCGTCGAGCACCTTGTTTTCGCGCTCTTTCTTCAGGCCTGCGTCGGTGCAGTGCTCGGTGACTTCGCGCAGGGCGGTTTCGAGGCCGGCCTGCTGGTCGGCGTTACCGCGGGACTTGGCCTGTTCGATCTGATTGATGATGCCCTGCTTCTTGGCAGCACAACCGGTCAGGCCCGGTGCGTCTTCGTCGGCCATCACGGGGGCGGCGAGGACTGCGCAGAAAGACAGCAGGGCGAGCGGTGCGAGAAATTTCATAAAAGCTCCATGTGCAAAGGCAATCGGGTCGGTAAAGCACTGCGCTGTTGGAGCGCTCCGGCGGACATTGGGTTCCCGGCTGGCCGGGGATTGCGTGTTCAGAAGCCGTCGACGCCGGCGGCTTGCAGGGTTTCACTCAGGGCCAGTACCTGCGGGTCGCGAAAAAAGGCGCTCAATTGTGCCGCGCGACCCGGGCCTATCCCGGCTTCTGCCTGCCATTGTTCGGTGTTGCGTTGTGCCAGCGTCTGCCATGAATCGGCGAGTGTTGCCTGACCGGTCGGTGGCAACCCCAGGGCTTTGAGCCATTGTGCGAACGGCCGTTGGCGGGCGCTGTGAAAACTGTGCAGCAGGCGGGCACTGCTACGCTCGCCGAGACCGGCAATGTTAGCAAGCTCCGGCCCGTCGAGGGTCAACCAATCCAGAAGGCTGTTCAGGCGGCCTGTTTCGAGAAGTTTCTCCCAGGTGCCGCGACCGACATGCGGCAGGGCCAGTCCCTGCTTGCCGCTGAGCCAGGTCAGGCGCGCGAGGAACTGACTCTCGCAGCCCGGTGTCGGTTGCCAGCAGCTCAGGGCGTGAAAATCGCTGGCAAGCGGAACGTTCAGATCGGCGCGTTCGGTACTGCGCAGTACCACGCTGTCGAGGCGCGGAATCGTCAGCCCGGCCAGGCTGATTGCGACCTGATCGCCGGGGCGAATGTCCAGCTCCTGCCAACGCCTGAGCGAACTGACGCTGACCCGTTTGATCTGCCGGTCATCGAGCATCACCGGCGACAGTTCAAGCACCGGCGTAATGCGCCCGGTGCGGCCGATCTTGAAGTGCACCTTGCGCACATCGGCCAGTGCCTGGGCGAACGGGTATTTCCAGGCGACAGCCCAGTAGGGCGGACGAGCCTGCCAGCGCTCGGCGGGCGGTCGCAGGCTCTGGCGCAGAACCACGCCGTCCGTGGCGAATGGCAGTGGCGAGTGATACCAGTGATCGCGCCAGTGTTGCGCGTCGTTCAGGCTGGCGACGGCCTGGGTGTAGGGCACCGTGGTAGGAAAACCGAATTGTGTCAGGGCCGTGATTCGCTCCGGCAAGTCCCTCGGCCCGTGCGGCCAGTCCCAGACAAACAGCCCGATACCGGCGGCGTGTTCCGCGCCGAGATCCTTGCGTCCCAGCAGGCCGGCCACGGTGGCGCGGGCGTTGGCGCTGCCGGCACGTGCCTGCATGTGTCCGTTCAGGCGCCAGTAGAGTTCGCCTTGCACCAGCAGATCCTGCGGTTGCGTCAGCTGTTGCGGAATGGCTCCGATCTTTTTTGCAGATGCCGTCCAGTCCTGCCCGCGAACACCATCCCCGCGACTGATCGCCTGATGCAATCGGCCGTCGCGATAGATCAGGGTCACCGCCACGCCATCGACCTTGGGTTGCACCCATACGTTTTGGCGGTCGCGCAGCCAGGTGGCGATGTCCGCCGCGTCGTGAAGCTTGTCCAGACCGGTGTGAGCGACCGGGTGCGCAACCGGGCCTGATGCGGTGCGCAACGGCTCGGGCGGAGAAGGAAGATTGAAGCACTGGCGCCATTGGTTCAGGCGCAGGCGGGACTGATCGTAGAGCTCATCGGCGATCACCGAGCGGCCTTCGCGATGATAGGCGTCGTCCCAGCGATCGATCTGTTGTTGCAGGGCGACGACTTCGCTCGATGCCCGGGCGGCGGCCCAGTCGGGGCAGTCGTCAGCGAAGGTGTGGAGGTGGAAAAACGGCAGGAAAAACAAAAACAGGCGCAGTGTGGCAAGCATCGTGAGCGTCCTTGCTCAGAGAGATACCTGAAGGCTAGCCGGGATTTTGAAGCGGGCCGGGCGGCTGTTTTGCCGGTTGTTTCGCGGCCATGAAAAAGCCCCGCACGGCGAACCGTGCGGGGCTTCTTGTACCGCCAGGAAAATTACAGGCCGGCAGCGGAACGCAGAGCGTCGGCGCGGTCGGTTTTTTCCCAGGTGAACGTGGAGAAGGTGTCTTCGCCAACGGTCTTGGTCTGCGGAGCACGGCCGAAGTGGCCGTAGGCTGCGGTTTCCTGGTACATCGGGTGCAGCAGATCCAGCATGGTGGTGATCGCGTATGGACGCAGGTCGAACACTTCGCGGACCAGTTTGATGATCTTGTCGTCGCTGATCTTGCCGGTGCCGAAGGTGTTCAGCGAGATCGAGGTAGGCTGGGCCACACCGATCGCGTAGGAAACCTGAATCTCGCAACGCTCGGCCAGGCCGGCCGCCACGATGTTCTTGGCAACGTAACGGCCAGCGTAGGCCGCCGAACGGTCAACCTTGGATGGATCCTTACCGGAGAACGCGCCGCCGCCGTGACGGGCCATGCCGCCGTAACTGTCGACAATGATCTTGCGACCGGTCAGACCGCAGTCACCTACCGGGCCGCCAATGATGAACTGGCCGGTCGGGTTGATGTGGAACTGGGTGTCCTTGCTCAGCAGTTCGGCAGGCAGCACGTGCTTGACGATCA
>Ga0207713_1001425_pt1 | contig 19142 bp, 9 predicted proteins | sample KBSS64metaG_FD_184404 | JGI IMG/M metagenome (GOLD analysis project Ga0207713, IMG submission 184404) | Switchgrass rhizosphere microbial communities from Kellogg Biological Station, Michigan, USA - KBS S6-4 metaG (SPAdes) (version 2) | ecosystem: Host-associated > Plants > Roots > Rhizosphere >... | reverse complement strand
TGCCCGGCACCACCGACACGCACCCCAACTGGTCCCGACGCCTGCCCGGCGACAGTGAAGCCTTGCTCGATGACCCGGACGCCGCCCGACGTCTGGAACTGCTCGCCTGTGCGCGGCTGCAGGCGGCCGAGCGTGACCAATGAAGCAAACGCTTATCCAACCGCTGCGGGCGACCCTGCGGCTGCAGTTCCATAAAGACTTCACGCTGGACGATGCGGTGCCGCTGGTGCCGTACTTCGCCAGCCTCGGCATCAGCCACGTCTATGCGTCACCACTGCTGAGCGCCCGCGCCGGTTCCATGCACGGCTACGACGTCGTGGACCCGACCACGGTCAATCCGGAGCTGGGCGGCGAAGCGGCACTGCGGCGTTTGGTCAGCGCATTGCGCGAGCAGAACATGGGGCTGATCCTCGACATCGTCTCCAACCACATGGCCGTCGGCGGTGGCGATAATCCCTGGTGGCAGGATTTGCTGGAATGGGGACGCCTGAGCCCTTACGGCGAGTTCTTCGATATCCAGTGGCATTCGCCCGACCCGTTGATGGAAGGTCAGTTGTTGCTGCCCTTCCTCGGCAGCGACTACGGCATCGCCTTGCAGGACGGCACCCTGCCCCTGCGTTTCGATGCGCAAAAGGGCGCGTTTTATGTCGCGCACTATGAGCATCACTTCCCGATCTGCCCGACGAATTACGGCGAACTGCTCAGGACCGATGACCCACTGAGCGCCGAATCGCTCAAGTCGCTGGCAGACCGTTTCAGCACCTTGAGCTACCAGACCGACGCTCACAGCCTGGCGATGCCGCTGAAAACAGAGTTGCGTGAACTGGCCAGCGATCCGGCGATTCTGCAGGCCATCCAGCAAAACCTCAGCGCTTACGACTCGCTCACCGCCGAAGGTTTCCAGCGCCTGCACCAGTTGCTTGAACGCCAAAGCTATCGCCTGGCCAGTTGGCGCACGGCGGCAGATGACATCAACTGGCGGCGTTTTTTCGATGTCAACGAACTGGGCGGCCTGCGGGTCGAACGCCCCGCCGTGTTCGAAGCCACCCATGCAAAAATCTTCGAGCTGGTGGCCGAAGGCCTGGTTGACGGACTGCGCATCGACCACATCGACGGTCTCGCCGACCCTCGGGGCTACTGCCGCAAATTGCGGCGACGGGTCGACAGCCTGTCGCCGGATCGGCACCTGCCGATCTACGTCGAGAAGATCCTCGGCGAAGGTGAAACCCTGCACCGTGACTGGTCGGTGGATGGCACCACGGGTTACGAGTTCATGAATCAACTGTCGCTGCTGCAACATGCTCCGGAAGGCGCCGACACATTGGCCGAACTGTGGAATCGCTACAGCGAACGGCCCGCCGATTTCCGTCAGGAAGCGCAATTGGCCCGCCAGCAGATTCTCAACGGTTCCCTCGCCGGAGACTTCGAAAGCGTCGCCCAGGCCCTGTTGCAAGTGGCCCGGGATGACCTGATGACCCGCGACCTGACCCTCGGTGCGATTCGTCGGGCGTTGCAGGAACTGATCGTGCATTTCCCGGTGTACCGCACCTACATCAGCCCCCGTGGGCGTTCGGCTGAAGACGATGTGTTTTTCCAGCAAGCCATGGACGGTGCGAGGCATACCCTCAGCGAGGCCGACTGGCCGGTACTCGATTGCCTGGCCCGCTGGCTGGGGGGGGAATCATGGCGCAAACGCCCGTTGGGCCGGCCGCGCAAGATGCTCAAGCATGCCTGTGTGCGTTTTCAGCAACTGACGTCGCCGGCGGCGGCGAAGGCCGTGGAAGACACCGCGTTCTATCGCTCGGCGACATTGTTGTCGCGCAATGACGTGGGCTTCAGCACCGAACAGTTCAGCGCGCCGGTAGCCGACTTCCATGCGGCTTGCGTCAACCGTCTCGACGAGTTTCCCGATAATTTGCTGGCCACCGCGACCCACGACCACAAACGCGGCGAAGACACCCGCGCGCGCCTGGCGGTGCTGAGCGAGCGCAGTGCCTGGTACGCCGACCAAGTGCCGCTCTGGCAGGCCCTCGCCCGCCCCCTGCGCGACGACGAGCAGATGCCGACGGCGGGCGATGAGTTGATCCTCTATCAAGCGATCCTCGGCAGCTGGCCGCTCGATTTGCACAGTGACGATCAAGCAGCGCTGGAGAACTACACTCAACGGGTGTGGCAGTGGCAACAGAAAGCCTTGCGCGAAGCCAAGTTGCAAAGCAGCTGGAGCGCGCCGAACGAGGCTTACGAACACGCAGTTCACCAATTCCTGCAACGTCTGCTTCTGAGCCCCGAAGGTGAACCGTTACGCGCGGCCCTCGGCAAGGCAGCCAAGAGCATCGCCGTCCCCGGCGCACTCAACGGATTGGCGCAAACCTTGCTGCGCATGACCGTACCGGGGGTGCCGGATCTTTATCAGGGCAACGAGTACTGGGACTTCTCGCTGGTCGATCCGGACAACCGCCGGCCGGTGGATTACGCCAGCCGTCAGCAGTCGATGCAGACGCCCTTGGCACTGCCCGGGCTGTTGGCTGACTGGCGCGACGGGCGTATTAAACAAACGCTGATCGCTCATGTGTTGAACCTGCGGCTCGAGCACACCGAGCTGTTTCGGCGGGGGACGTATCAAGCCCTTGAAGTCGTCGGCAGCCAGGCTCACAGGGTGCTCGCATTTGCGCGCTCGCTGGAAGGAAAACGCGCCATCGTGATCGTGCCGATACGCTGCGCCGAACTGCTGAAAAACAGTGCCGAACCCCTGATTGACGCGCCGCTGTGGGGCGATACACGGATCAAATTACCGTTCACCGCCCCTGATGAACATTTGAAGGGACTTTTTTCAAGCACAACAGTCACACACCAAAGGGAGCTGAACATCAGCGACGGGCTGGGGGATTTCCCGGTCAATCTATTTATCCAAACTACCCACACTTGAGTTCAGTTCAGGAGCATTTCGATGAGTACTAACGATAAACGCATCCGCGAATTCGCCTATCAGATCTGGGAATCGGAAGGAAAACCCGAGGGCCAGGACGCTCGCCACTGGGAGATGGCCCGCAAACTGGCTGAAGCCGAAGCGCTGGCACCGAGCAAATCGCCAAAAGCCGCTGCCAGCAAAACCGCCGCCACCAAGGCCCCTGCCAGCAAAGCCAATGGCAAGGCGGCGGAGCCAAAAACCAAAGCCAAGCCCGCCGCTGCCTCCAAGGTCATCCCGCCGGGCGAGAAAGCCAGCGAGAAAAAGCCTCGAGCAGCGCGTAAGCCGCCCGCTGTCTGACGCCTTTCACCTTTGTCCTGATTGACCTCGTGGCGAGCCTTCTCGCCACCGAGGGCTCGCTCGCCCTCAAAAAAAACCAGAGCCAAGAATTGTCCCCCCTTTGCAGGAGCACCTATGACCAGTCCGAAGAAAGCCGCGCCAGAACCTCAACTCGAGGCCTCGCGAATCCGTGAAGGCTTGCCCTTCCCGCTGGGCGCGACCTGGGATGGCCTGGGGGTCAACTTCGCCTTGTTTTCCGCCAATGCCACCAAGGTCGAGCTGTGCATCTTCGATGATGCCGGCGAGGTCGAACTGGAACGCATCGAACTGCCGGAATACACCGACGAGATCTACCACGGCTACCTGCCCGACGCGCATCCGGGGATGATCTACGGCTACCGTGTCTACGGCCCGTACGACCCGGCGAACGGTCATCGCTTCAACCCCAACAAACTGCTGATCGACCCCTACGCCAAACAACTGGTCGGCCAGTTGAAATGGTCCGAAGCGCTGTTCGGCTACACCATCGGCCACCCCGACGCCGACCTCAGTTTCGATGAGCGCGACAGCGCGCCGTTCGTGCCCAAGTGCAAGGTGATCGACCCCGCCCACACCTGGGGTCACGACCAGCGGGTCAGCGTGCCGTGGGACAAGACCATCATTTATGAGACTCACGTGCGCGGTATCAGCATGCGTCACCCCTCCGTCCCCGAGAATGTGCGCGGCACCTTCGCCGGGTTGATGGTCGATGATGTGCTGGAACACATCCGCAAGCTCGGCGTGTCGACCGTGGAATTGCTGCCGATTCATGCCTTCGTCAACGACCAGCATCTGTTGCACAAAGGCATGACCAATTACTGGGGCTACAACAGCATCGCGTTCTTCGCCCCCGACCCGCGTTACCTGGCCAGCGGCAAGATCGCCGAGTTCAAGGAGATGGTTGCACACCTGCACGAAGCCAATCTTGAAGTGATCCTCGACGTGGTCTACAACCACACCGCCGAGGGCAACGAACAAGGCCCGACCCTGTCCATGCGCGGCATCGACAACGCCTCTTACTACCGCTTGATGCCCGACGACAAGCGCTTCTACATCAACGATTCCGGTACCGGCAACACCCTGGACCTGAGTCACCCGTGCGTGCTGCAAATGGTCACCGACTCCCTGCGCTACTGGGCCTCGGAAATGCACGTGGACGGTTTCCGTTTCGACCTGGCGACCATTCTCGGGCGCTACCACGATGGCTTCGACGAACGTCACAGCTTCCTTGTGGCCTGCCGCCAGGACCCGGTGCTGCGCCAGGTGAAAATGATTGCAGAAGCCTGGGATTGCGGCCCCGGCGGCTATCAGGTCGGTAACTTTCCGCCCGGCTGGGTCGAGTGGAATGACAAATTCCGCGACACCGTGCGTGCGTTCTGGAAAGGCGACGACGGCCAACTGGCGGACTTCGCCAGTCGCATGACCGCCTCCGGCGAGATGTTCAATCAGCGTGGCCGACGGCCGTACGCCTCAGTGAACTTCGTTACCGCCCATGACGGTTTCACCCTGAACGACCTGGTGTCGTACAACGACAAACACAACGAAGCCAACGACGAGAACAATCAGGACGGCAGCAACAACAACCTGTCCTGGAACCACGGCGTCGAAGGCCCGACCGACGATCCCGAGATCAATGAGCTGCGTCAGCGCCAAATGCGCAATTTCTTTGCCACGCTGCTGCTGTCCCAAGGCACGCCGATGCTGGTGGCCGGCGACGAATTCGCCCGCACCCAGGAGGGCAACAACAACGCCTATTGCCAGGACAGCGAGATCGGTTGGGTCAATTGGGACCTGAGCGAAGACGGCAAGGCCCTGCTCAAGTTCGTCAAACGACTGATCAAGTTGCGCCTGGCCTACCCGATCCTGCGTCGCGGCCGGTTCCTGGTGGGCAATTACAACGAGGACATCGGCGTCAAGGATGTCACCTGGCTCGCGCCGGATGGCAGCGAAATGTCCATCGAACAATGGGAGGAAGGCCATGGCCGCTGCCTCGGCATGCTGATGGATGGCCGTGCTCAAGAAACCGGCATTCGCCGCAAAGGTGCTGACGCCACCTTGCTGTTGGTGGTCAACGCGCATCACGACATCGTCAATTTCCTGCTTCCGGAAGTGCCTGATGGCAGTTTCTGGACCTGCATGATCGACACCAATCAACCGTCGATTCGCGGGCAGGAACGCTTCGAGTTCGGGCACGAATATTCGGTCACTGGCCGTTCGCTGCTGCTGTTCGAATTGCAGCGCGAGGAAGAAGAGTGAAATGGACCTTCAGGGATTAGCTGCCGCCCGGATGAAAAAACATGCCGAATAGAACATCGGGGCGACGAATAGCGTGACATGAGCAATACTCTGTTCGCGGCAATCCAGGGTTTGGAGCGCCGCACATTGCTATCAACGAGAACAAGGACGTAGCCATGAAATCCGTCACCATCAGTGAAAGCAGCCTACCCGTACAAATCTGGAACAGCGCTCCGCAACTGGACAACATTCCTGTCATCAGTACTCAGACCCTGGTCCCCGCCGGCGCACGCGCTGTAGTGATTGCCCCACACCCTGGCGATGAAGTCGTGACCTGCGGCGGCCTGCTGCAGTTGCTCAGCGCCCTGGGACATCCCCTGCAATTAATCTCGATGACCGACGGCAGCGCCAGCCATCCGGGCTCGCAACAGTGGTCGGAGAAACGCTTGAGCGTGTTCCGCCCCCAGGAAAGCCTCGAAGCCTTGCGCCGGCTCGGGCTGCCGATGCACAGCCTCAAATGGATTCGCGGTGGCTTCACCGATAACGCGCTGGCTGAACGGGAATTTCAGATGACTCAATTCATTGCCCGTTATTTACGCCCCGGGGATGTGGTGTTCAGCACCTGGCGCGAGGATGGCATTGTCGACCATGACGCCGTCGGCCGGGCCAGCGTCAAGGCCGCGGCCATGGTCGGGGCGGCGTTCAACGAAGTACCGGTCTGGGCCTGGCACTGGCCAACGCGTGATCGAGGGCTCATCCCGTGGCATCGCGCACGCAAGGTTCGCCTGGACACCTGGACCGTCGCGCGCAAAAGCCACGCCACCCACGCCTATGCCAGCCAGCTCGACGGCGAGCCCGCCATCGGCCTCGCCCCGCTGCTGCCCCCGGTGCTTCTGGAACGGATACGGTTGCCGTACGAAATTGTCTTCGTCTGACGCAGCGCTGGCAGCAGCCTGTAGCAGCTGTCGCAAGCTCGACAGCTGCTACATTTTGGTATGAAGGCTGCTTACGACGAATCACTCTGAACTGCCCGCCGCTGTATCAGTCGCATACATAACCCGTCCTGATTCAGAGGAGTGAACGTGACCAGTGATTCCAAGTGGCAGGCCGTCGAATCATCTCCGTTGAACACGCCCCCGGCGATTCATCGGCTGAGAGTGCTGACGGTCAACACCCACAAGGGTTTTACCGCACTCAACCGACGTTTCATTCTCCCGGAACTGCGTGAAGCGGTACGCAGCACGTCGGCGGACCTGGTGTTTCTGCAGGAAGTCGTCGGTGAACACGACCGCCATTCCACTCGCTACAACGATTGGCCGCAGACCTCACAATACGAGTTCCTGGCCGACAGCATGTGGAGCGACTTCGCCTACGGTCGTAACGCGGTCTACCCCAACGGTCACCACGGCAATGCCCTGTTATCGAAGTACCCGATCCGCGAACACCGTAACCTCGACGTCTCGATCACCGGCCCAGAACGCCGCGGCCTGCTGCATTGCGTACTGGATGTGCCGGGGCACACTGAAGTGCATGCGATCTGCGTGCACTTGAGTCTGTTGGAAAGCCATCGACAGTTGCAGCTCCAGCTACTGTGCCAACTGCTCGAATCCTTGCCCGATGATGCACCGGTGATTATCGCCGGCGACTTCAACGACTGGCAGCTGCAAGGCAATACCGCCCTCGCCCGACGCGACTATCTGCATGAAGCCTTCGAGCGTCACCTCGGTCGCCCGGCGAAAACCTATCCGGCGCGCTTTCCGCTGCTGCGCCTGGATCGGATTTATCTGCGCAATGCCAGCAGTCATGAGCCGCGAATACTGGGCCACAAGCCCTGGACGCATTTGTCGGATCACTTGCCGTTGGCGGTGGAAGTGCATCTTTGAAACGCCCATTAGCTTCGTTGAATACCAGACCCGGATAGCAAATTTGCTGCCCTACCTGTTATTTATGACAGTAGCGCCTTTCACCCGCTGTTGTTACGGTGCGCATGCCCGTACCCGCTGCATGTACGGACATACAACCGTAGCAGCCAACGTTGCCGAAGGTTTTCCAGTTCGGGGACTTGTATTACCGATGTCGTCTCGCCATTCGCGCTGCCAAGGACGTCTGAAACTTTTTCACTCATGACGAGTGAAGGTATCGGGCGTCGATCGATGCGTGGAGACGAGCATGATATTTTCGACAGAACTGCCCAAGTACCGTTACTCAGCCTACGCCGTTTCTCTCTGGCTATGTATCGGCGGGTCCCAGACCGCCCAGGCGGCCTGTACGCTCATACCGACCGCCGGCAACGACAACTACGTGTGCGACAGCGCCAGCAGTGGCCCACGGACCGACTTATCGGGCAACAACACCCTGACCTTTCCCGCCAATGGCACCGGCACCATCAATGGCAACGTAACCTTCGGCGCGGGTGTCGACCGGGTGTTCATGGGTTCAGGCACCATCGTGGGCGTACTCGATCAGGGCGACGGTGCCAATATTCTGCGAATCGACAACGGGCAGATTACCGGCGAAGTCCATCAGCACAGCGGCATCGACACCTTCATCATGAATGGCGGGAGTATTCAGTCCCTGGCGCAGGGCGATGGTTTCGACCAATTCCTGATGACCGGCGGCACGATTGTCGGTGGCTTTGAAGATGGTGACTTTGCGCAGATGACGGGTGGCACGATCGGTCGCGTCGACATGAAACTCGACGACAACACTTTCAACATGTCCGGCGGGCAGATCCTCGGCAACCTGGTGACCGGTTTCGGCACCGATACCATCATCGTGTCCGCCGGGCGAATTGGCGGCAACGTCAGTGTCAGCGGTGGCAACGACAGCATCACGGTGACGGGTGGCGAAATCGTCGGCGAGGTCCGCGCCAGTGCCGGCAACGACACGTTGCTGTGGAACGGTGGCGGCATCATCCGCTCGGCCATCCTTATGGGCGTTGGCAACGACAGCGCCACCTTGAGCAATCTCGGCGAAAGCACCCTTGTCCTCACCCCGAGCATCGACGGTGGAAACGGCACAGACCTGCTGACCTTCGATCACACCACTTCATCGGGCGTTGCCCGGTACATCAACTGGGAAACGGTCAACCTGAACAATGGTTCACAGTTCGATCTGGCCGGCAATTTTGTAGTGGGTGACGGTGCCAGCGGCACCGGTGTGTTCAATATCGATAGCAGCAGCACGCTGACGTCAAGCCAGGGCAGCATCACGCCATTCACCGCCGGCCAGCGTGCAACCTTGAACAACGCCGGGCGGATCGACCTCAGCAGCGGTAATACCCGCACCAATGACACCCTGACCGTGCAAGGCAATTACGCGGGTAACGGCGGCCAGTTGCTGTTGCAAAGCGTGGTGGGAGACGACAACGCCCCCAGCGACAAACTGGTGGTAAACGATGGGACGTTGACCGGCGGCACATTGATCACGGTCACCAATCTGGGCGGAACCGGCGGGTTGACGCGACAGAACGGTATTGAGTTGGTGCAGGCTCAAGGCACTGCTGTCAGCGCCCCCGATGCGTTTGCGCTCAAAGGTCCGGTCTCTGCGGGTGCATTCGATTACTACCTGTTCAAGGGTGGCGTTACCGCAGGCAGCGAAAACAGCTGGTATTTGCGCTCTGCCGTTGTGGCCCCCGCCACCGTCACCCTCCCAAACCCGGATCCGGCCTTGCCACCGATTGTCGTCCCGGTTACCGCAACGCCGGTGGCCGCACTCGCTCCCGCCGGCAGTCCACCGCTCCCGGTTTTACCGGCAGCCGTACCGGGCGCGGCACCGATTGCGCTGTACCGCCCCGAGGTTCCGACCTGGTCGGTACTACCACCCGCTGCCGCGCAACTGACCCTGAATGCACTCGGCACTTTCCATGATCGCCAAGGCGATCAGCACCTGCTCAACGAAACCGGGGCCTTTGGCGCTGGCTGGGGTCGGGTCTACGGCAAGAACGTCGATCAGACCTGGGTCGGCACCGTAACGCCAAGGCTCGACGGTTCGCTCAGCGGTTTCCAGGTGGGTAACGATGTGTACAGTTCACAGACTTCCAATGGACAGACCCAGCGTACTGGTTTTTTTGTCGGGCATACGCGTTTGCAGGGCGATGTCGACGGTTTCAACCAAGGTTTTGAAGGCAAGCGCGCTGGCAAAGTGGAACTTGAGGGCGACAGTTATGGCGTGTACTGGACGTTGACCGACCCCAAGGGCTGGTACGTCGACACCGTCATCATGGGCACCCGGCTCGACGGTGACAGCCACTCCGAACGCGGCCTCAAACTGGATAACCGAGGCCACGCCTTGACTGTTTCGGCGGAAACCGGCTATCCGCTTCAAGTGACGGGTAACTGGGTGGTTGAACCCCAGGTGCAGGTCATCCATCAAAAAGTCTCGCTGGACAGCCAGGACGACGGAATTTCTCACGTCTCATTCGACTCCGACGGTGCCTGGACCGGTCGCCTCGGCGCTCGACTCAAAGGCCGCTACCAAGTCAGTGGACGACCACTGGAACCTTATGTACGAGCCAATCTGTGGCACACCCTTTCCGGTACCGACTCGGTAACCTTCGACGGCGCGGACCGGATAGATACCCAGCAAAAATCTTCATCGGTCGACCTCGGAGTCGGGGTTGTGCTTAGCCTCGCGAAAACCGTGAGCGTGTATGGCGGAGTCGACTACACCCGCAATATCGACAGTAATCAGCTGCGCGCAACGGCTGCAAATTTCGGTGTAAGAGTGAGTTGGTAGACCGGTAGCCCACTATCAAAAGTGCTCTGGGACGCGGCTTTTTTGACGATTTTCCGAACAAACAAGAACTTAGATGTGCGGCAAAAATCAATCACTTGCAAGCTCTAAAATACAGCTACCATTTATCGGCCATTTTCTTGACGCGATGTCAAGGGTCTTCTTAGCTACACGTTACTACCCCCGGAAATACACCAGGGGCAAACCCCAAGACACCCGCAAAATCGGGCGGCCAGAGGCTTGCCCCAATACATTCGGTCGCCCCTCATTCGGGTAGGAGAGAGACGCCAGAGCGAGATACCGCATGCGATTGCAAGGCAGACCTCCATGAAAACTTCATTCACCCAACAAGAGATCAAAGTAACTTTTTGCACTGTCTCGAGCTCACTTCTTCTGTGCTCGTCCATGGAAGTACTGGCAGGGCCGGCAGAGAATGAAACCACGCCTTGGTACCGTCAGGATGTTCCGGTCATGACCTTACCCTCCGTCACTTTGACCGACCCCTACTCCGGCCACTTCAGCGCCGCCTCCGATACACGAAGTTCACACCTGACCATCGAGGGCGCTACACCTTCGGCCTGGGATCAGATGTATGGACTGGCTTCGCGGCAGGCGCAAACCGATGTTCTGGCTCAGGGGTTTGCTGTCCCTGGCAGCAGCGAATTCAAAGGTCCGGCGATCCTGACGCTGCAAAGCGATAGCGGTCATATCCAACGGCTCGGGCTGGTCGGCGGCATGACTCAGTTACAAAGCAATAGCAACGGACTGCTGACCGGTCGCGCCCTTGCTGACCCCAGCCACGACACCCTCAACCTCGAAGGCCAGAGCCTCGGCGCTTACTGGAGTTTGACCGGGCCCCAAGGCTGGCACGTGGACTTGACGGCCAGCGGCGGCCGGGTCAACGGCTATACCCGCAATGATCAGGGCGCCCGACTGGCGACCGAGGGCAACGCGGTGACGCTGTCGGTGGAAGGTGGTTTCCCCATTGGTCTGAGCGATAACTGGGTCGTTGAACCCCAGGCGCAATTAATCAATCAACGCATTACCCTGGACACCCCGTATGCCGGCTCAGGCAATGCCTCGTCCGGCGATCTGACGTCCTGGAGCGGCCGGGTCGGTGCGCGGTTGAAAGGTAGTTACGACATCAACGGCCTGGGGGTCGAACCCTATGTGCGAACCAACGTGTGGCATACGGTGTACACCAGCGATACCGTGAACCTCGATCAGGTCGAGAAGATCAGCAGCAGCCGCTACTCATCGACCGTCGAAGTGGGTTTGGGCCTGGTGGCCAGAGTGACGCCCACCGTGAGTCTTTACGTCAGCGCCGACTACAGCAGTGATGTGGATGGCAATGATTTGAACGGGTTGATTGGGAGTTTGGGTGTGCGGATGCGGTGGTGAGTGTTTCAGTTCAAGAAATTGATTGTTCGGGCTGACGCCTTCGCGAGCAAGCCCGCTCTCACATTGGATTGATGTCGTACACAAAACCAATGTGGGAGCGGGCTTGCTCGCGAAGGGAGCGACTCGGTTTTAGATCAACCCTCCGGACGCAGCATCAACACCGCCAGCGGCGGCAGGTTCAATACCAACGAGAGTGCCTGGCCATGGCTCGGCTCATCCTCGGTAAACGCCCCGCCGCTGTTGCCATAGTTCGAACCGGCGTAAGTGGCCGCATCGCTGTTGATCACCTCGGTCCAACGCCCGGCAAACGGTACGCCAATGCGATAACCCTCACGCGGCACCGGGGTGAAGTTAGCCACCACCAACACCGGCCGCCCCTCCCTGCTCCAGCGCATGAAGGCGTAAACGCTGTTGATGGCATCATCACCAATCAACCACTGGAAGCCTTGCGGCGCGTCGTCCTGATCATGCAGCGCCGGTTCCTCGCGATACAGCCGATTAAGATCGCCGACGAGTTTCTGCACACCTTTGTGTTCCGAGTACTGCAGCAAGTACCAGTCGAGTTGCTGATCGTGGTTCCACTCACGCCACTGACCAAACTCGCAGCCCATGAACAACAGCTTCTTGCCCGGATGTGCCCACATGAAACTGAGGTAGGCGCGCAGGTTGGCGAATTTCTGCCAGCGATCGCCCGGCATCTTGTCGATCAGCGAGTGTTTGCCGTGTACCACCTCGTCGTGGGAAATCGGCAGGATAAAGCGCTCGGACCAGGCATACACCAGGCCAAAACTCAGCTCGTTGTGGTGATGGGCGCGGTACACCGGGTCCTGCTGGATGTAGTGCAGCGAATCGTGCATCCAGCCCATGTTCCACTTGTAGTCGAAGCCCAGTCCGCCCTGTTGCGTGCCCTGGCTGACACCCGGCCATGCGGTGGACTCTTCGGCAATCACCAGCGCACCGGGGGCTTCGAGGTCGACCACGTCATTGAGATGGCGCAGGAAGTCGATGGCTTCGAGGTTTTCCCGACCGCCGTGACGGTTTGGCACCCATTCGCCGGCCTTGCGCGAGTAATCGCGATACAGCATCGAGGCCACGGCATCGACCCGCAGGCCGTCGACGTGAAAATGTTTGAGCCAGTGCAGCGCCGAGGCCAGCATGTAGCCGTGCACTTCGGTGCGACCCAGGTTGTAGATCAGCGTGTCCCAGTCCTGATGGAAGCCTTCCTGCGGGTTGCCGTATTCGTACAGCGCAGTGCCGTCGAATTGCGCCAGACCGTGAGTATCGGTCGGGAAATGGGCCGGCACCCAATCGAGGATCACGCCGATATCGGCCTGGTGGCAGGCATTGACGAACGCGGCGAAGTCATCCGGCGAGCCGTAGCGGGCGCTCGGGGCGAATTGCGACAGCAGCTGATAGCCCCAGGAGCCGCCGAACGGGTGCTCCATGATCGGCATCAGCTCGATGTGGGTAAAACCCAGTTCCTTCACGTAAGGAATCAGCCGCTCGGCCAACTCATGCCAGGTGTACAGGCGCGCAACTTCGCCCAGATCATCCAGCTCACATTGCCAGGACCCGGCATGCAATTCGTAGATCGACAGCGGCGCACTCACCCGATGACGGTCGCCCCGGGATTGCATCCACTCGTGGTCCTGCCAATCGATGTTCAGCGGCGAAGCGACTTTTGACGCGGTGTCCGGCGGCAGCGAGGTGGCCAGCGCCATCGGGTCGGCCTTGAGTGGCAGAATGCCGTGGCTACCGAGGATTTCGTATTTGTACGTTTCCCCCGCTTGCATGCGCGGGACGAAAATTTCCCATACGCCGGTAGGATGACGCAGGCGCATCGGGTGCCGGCGACCGTCCCAGTTGTTGAAGTCACCCACCACCGACACCCTTCTGGCGTTCGGTGCCCACACGGCGAAACGCACGCCATCGACACCGTCGACCGTTTTCAGCTGCGCGCCCAGGCAAGCGCTGAGATCGCGGTGATTGCCTTCGGCGAACAGGTACAAGTCCATCTCGCCGAGCAACGGGCCAAAGCTGTAAGGGTCTTCGCAAACCTGTTCGCCGCCGGCCCAGCGGGTTCGCAGCAGATACGGCTGCGCCCGATCGAAGTGCCCGACGAACAGGCCCGGCGTCTGGGTGGCCTCAAGGTTGCCGAGTTCTTCCCCGGAGTCCTTGGCCAGTACCTGCACGCTCAGGGCGTCCGGCAAATAGGCTCGAATGAATTGCCCGCCGGCACCATCGCCGTGGGGGCCAAGAATTGCAAAGGGGTCGTGATGTTCGGCGCGTACCAGTGCGTCGATGTCCCGCGATCTGGGCAGCAACGCTTCTTTAGCGTGACCCTGTTCCTTGTTCGAGAAACTCATGACTACTCTCCACCAAGATCGGAAAAGGGTTTAAGCCCACTCAATAACCCATACAAGCCGTGCAACGGCACGGGCAACCATGTGGGGCGATTTTCTGCCTCGTAGGCCACTTCATACGCTGCCTTCTCCAGGCCGAACAACGCCAACGCGGCGTCCTCGCCTTCCGGATCTTGCCATGCATGAGCAAGACTAGCTGCCGCCAGCCGATAAGCGTCGACAAATGCGTGTCTTGCTTCATTCAAATAGCGATCGGCGACACGTTGACGAGCGGCTTTGGCATCGGCCGTGTTGTCGACGTTGTGCACATTGATCGCCATCGCCGCAGCGTAGTCAAAGGAGCGCAATACGCCACTGACGTCTTTGTACGGGCTGTGTTTGCCCCGTCGTTCGTGCAACGGCCGCGCCGGCTCGCCTTCGAAGTCGATCAGGTAGGCGTCGCCCTTGATCACCAGCACCTGGCCCAGGTGCAAGTCGCCATGGACGCGAATGCGCAGACCCCCAACGGCTTTTTTGCCCAGCTCCTGAACATGGCTGAGGATGTCTTTTTTGTTGTCCAGTAAACGAGTGACCAAGGCTTTGTCTGCCGGGTTCAATTCGCTTTGATGCTGTTTGAGCAACTTCAGCGCGTGCTCCAGTTGCGCCGCCACGTCCTTGGCACAGGCCAGGGCATCTTTCTGGGTGGTGACCTTCGGGGCGAAGTCCGGGTTGTCGCTGGGCGCCGCCAGCACCTGATGCATTTCACCCAGACGCTGACCGAGCATGCCGGCGAAGTCTCTGAGTTCACCCAAGGCGTTGTAGTGTTGCTCCTGCTCGGACATGGCGTCGGCCAGCTCGTCGCGCAGCGCCCTTTCAAGGTTGTTCTGGGTCCATTCCCAGGCGTCGCCCTGATTGCTCAAGTAGCCTTGGGCAATCATCAGCAACGTTTCCTCGCCCGCCGGATCACGGCGAACCACCGAACCCATTAGCGGCGAGATATTGCGGAAACCGGCGTGAGTCAGGAACGCGCTCATTTCCAGTTCCGGGTGCACGCCGGACGCGACCTTGCGGATCAGTTTCAGCACCAGGCTGTTGCCGATCACCACCGAACTGTTGGACTGCTCGGCGGACAGGTAACGCACTTCCGATTCCCCGGTCAGGCCGAGTTTCGCCAGTTCCCACGTCGGCTCAAAGCAGATATCGCCCGCACTGGATGGCACTACGGTATTACTTTGCATGCCCTGCAACACCGCATGCACAAAGGTATCGAGGCTGAAGGCATCAGTGATCAAGCCGACCTGACGCACGCGCCGGACCCGAGACAAGGCCAGTTGCTGAGGCAACGCGGCGCCCACCTGATCTTCAGAGATAAAACCGAACGGCAACTGATAGCGGCTGGTCTGGCCGCCACTGGTGACGTCGATTTCACTCAACAACACGGGGTGCAGCGGATCGCCGAAGCGTACGCCGTAAGCGATGTTGACCTGTTCGATGGCCGCGTCCTTGCCGGCAAACCAGCGGCGGTTCTGTAGCCAGCTCGGCAAGATGCCCTGCTCCAGCGTGTCGCGGGACGGCGCTTCGAGCAGTTCTTCCATGCGTTTCTTCAGCACCAGCGTGGTGAAGTCCGGCAGGCTTTGTGCCGGTTCCACGTGCCAGCTTGGCATCTGGTTTTCTGCTGCCAGGCCGAACCAGTAGAAGCCGTAAGGCGCCAGGGTCAGCAGGAAATTCAACTGGCCGATCGGCGGGAAGGCGTTACCGCCAAGCATTTCCACCGGCACCATGCCGGCATAAGCGGATAAATCCAGCTCCGCCGCTTGCGCACTGCGCGATACGTTGGCCACGCACAGAATGATTTCGTACTTACCATCCGGCCCGGTGAATTCCCGGGTGTAGGCCAGGATCCTCCGGTTAGTCGGCGAAAGCATTTTCAGGGTGCCGCGACCGAAGGCCTTGGACTGCTTGCGCACGGCGAGCATGCGCCGAGTCCAGTTGAGCAACGAATGCGGGTCGCCGGCCTGGGTTTCGACGTTAACCGACAGGTAACCGTATTGCGGGTCCATGATCGGCGGCAGCACCAGGCTGGCCGGGTCGGCGCGGGAGAAACCGCCGTTACGGTCAATCGACCACTGCATCGGCGTGCGTACGCCGTCACGGTCGCCGAGGTAGATGTTGTCGCCCATGCCGATTTCGTCGCCGTAATACAGGGTCGGCGTGCCGGGCATCGATAGCAGCAAACTGTTCAGCAACTCCACACGACGACGGTCGCGTTCCATCAACGGCGCCAAGCGGCGGCGAATCCCCAGGTTGATCCGCGCTCGACGGTCGGCCGCGTAGTAATTCCACAGGTAATCGCGCTCCTTGTCGGTGACCATTTCCAGGGTCAGCTCATCGTGGTTGCGCAGGAAAATCGCCCACTGACAGTTAGCCGGGATCTCCGGGGTCTGACGCAGGATATCGGTGATCGGGAAACGGTCCTCCTGGGCCAGCGCCATGTACATGCGCGGCATCAGCGGGAAGTGGAACGCCATGTGGCATTCGTCACCGTTCAGGCCTTTGGCGTCGGTGTCGCCGAAGTACAGTTGCGTGTCTTCCGGCCATTGGTTGGCCTCGGCCAGCAACATGCGGTCCGGGTAATTGGCGTCGATTTCGGCACGGATCTGCTTGAGGACGTCGTGGGTCTCGGGCAGGTTTTCGTTGTTGGTGCCGTCGCGTTCGATCAGGTACGGGATCGCGTCCAGACGCAGACCGTCGATGCCCATGTCCAGCCAGTAGCGCATCACCGACAGCACGGCTTTCATGACTTGCGGGTTATCGAAGTTCAGGTCTGGCTGGTGGGAATAGAACCGGTGCCAGAAGTACTGGCCGGCCACCGGGTCCCAGGTCCAGTTGGACTTTTCGGTGTCGAGAAAGATGATGCGGGTGCCGTCGTACTTATGATCGTCATCCGACCAGACGTAGAAATCCCGTGCCGCCGAGCCTTTCTTGGCCTTGCGCGCACGCTGAAACCAGGCGTGCTGGTCCGAGGTGTGGTTGATGACCAGTTCGGTAATCACCCGCAGGCCACGTTTGTGGGCTTCAGAAATGAAACGCTTGGCGTCGGCCATGGTGCCGTAGTCGGAATGCACACCACGGTATTCGGCAATGTCGTAGCCGTCATCACGCCGTGGCGAGGGATAGAACGGCAACAGCCAGATGGTGTTGACGCCCAGATCGGCAATGTAATCGAGTTTGGCGATAAGACCGGGAAAGTCGCCGATCCCGTCATTGTTGGAGTCGAAAAAAGACTTAACGTGAACCTGGTAGATCACCGCATCCTTGTACCAGAGCGGGTCTTTGATAAAGGTGGCTGCCTTGGGTTTCTTCGCCATTTGAAACTCCTGTTGAATTCAGTGAAGCCCTTGAGCCGAACGCCTACGTGTGGTGAAGGGGGCTTTTGTGGCGAGGGGATTTATCCCCGTTCGGCTGCGAAGCAGTCGCATACTTTCAATCTTGTTGATGCGGTGTCTGGGCGGATTGGGGGCCGCTTCGCGACCCAACGGGGATAAATCCCCTCGCCACAGAAGCCCTCTCACCACAGAAGTCCTCTCGCCACAAGTCAAGAGGTTGTGATCCGCCATATCCCGAACGGTTGATGCGCCGGGTCGATCCGCATGAATTGGTACTTGCCGTACCAGGTCCAGCGATGACCGTTCATCAAGTCTTCGCCCTGGGTGCTGGCGTCGTCGGGCAAGCCCATTTCCCACAGCGGCAATTCGAAGTTCGCTTCCTGGACGTTATGCGGATCAAGGCTGACGGCCACCAGAATGAAATTGCTGCCATCGGCGCTGCGTTTGCCAAAATACAGAATGTTGTCGTTCCAGGCGTTGTAGACCTTCAGGCCCAGATGCGTCTGCAGCGCCGGGTTCTGCCGGCGGATGCGGTTGAGCTGGGCGATCTCGGCAATGATGTTGCCCGGCGCATTGAAGTCCCGAGGGCGGATTTCGTACTTCTCGGAGTTGAGGTATTCCTCCTTGCCCGGCACCGGTGCCGCTTCGCACAGTTCGAAGCCTGAATACATGCCCCACAGACCAGAGCCCATGGTGGCCAGTGCCGCGCGGATCAGAAAACCGGCGCGCCCCGACTCATGCAAAAACGCCGGGTTGATGTCCGGTGTGTTGACGAAGAAGTTCGGCCGGAAGCATTCGCGCCACGGTGACTCATTGAGTTCGGTGAAGTAGGTGGCCAGCTCGGACTTGTTGTTGCGCCAGGTGAAGTAGGTGTAGCTCTGGGAGTAACCGACCTTGCCCAACCGCGCCATCATTGCCGGGGTGGTAAAGGCTTCGGCCAGGAAGATCACCTCGGGGTACAGCGCCCGCACATCCGCAATCAGCCACTGCCAGAACGGCAGCGGTTTGGTGTGAGGGTTGTCGACGCGGAACAGCTTCACGCCCTCCTCGACCCAACCCACCACGATGTCGCGCAACTCGACCCACAAACTCGGGATCGCATCGGTGGCATAGAAATCGACGTTGACGATGTCCTGGTATTTCTTCGGCGGGTTCTCGGCGTATTTGATCGTGCCGTCTGGGCGCCAGTTGAACCAGCCCGGATGCTGTTGCAGCCACGGGTGATCCTGAGAACACTGAATCGCAAAATCGAGGGCGATTTCCAGCCCATGGTCTGCAGCCGCCGCGACAAGACGCCGGAAGTCTTCGCGCGTGCCCAGCTGCGAATGAATGGCTTCATGCCCACCCTCTTCGCTGCCAATGGCATACGGACTGCCCGGATCGTCCGGGCCGGCGGTCAGGGAATTGTTCGGACCTTTGCGGTAGCTGAGACCAATCGGGTGGATCGGCGGGAAGTACAGCACATCGAAGCCCATGTCCTGAATCATCGGCAGCCGCGAATGCACATCGTTGAAGGTGCCATGACGGGCCGGATCGTCAGTGATCGAACGCGGAAACAATTCATACCAACTGGCGAACTGCGCCAGGTCCCGTTCGACGTCGACCGGGTACTCAGGGCTGAGGCTCAAATAGGCACGATGATCGGCCTGCGTCATCAGCTCAGCGCTACGCTGGTGCAGAAACAGCTCGACCTGCTCGATTTCGAGCAACCCCGACAATTCATGGTGCAACGCCGTCAGTTGCTCGCTCAGCTGTCCTTCG
>Ga0207713_1001417_pt1 | contig 19226 bp, 19 predicted proteins | sample KBSS64metaG_FD_184404 | JGI IMG/M metagenome (GOLD analysis project Ga0207713, IMG submission 184404) | Switchgrass rhizosphere microbial communities from Kellogg Biological Station, Michigan, USA - KBS S6-4 metaG (SPAdes) (version 2) | ecosystem: Host-associated > Plants > Roots > Rhizosphere >... | reverse complement strand
CGCGGCCCGCCCGACGAGAGAGACGAACGCGCCGCCCCGCATCATGGGCGGCGCGCCCCGCCCCGCGCGCGCCATGCGCGCGGGCTCGAAGCAAACTCCGCGCGAAACGCGTGATTGAAATTCGACAGATCATTGAAGCCGCAATCGAGCGCGATATCGACGACCTTCGCGCCGCCGGCGCGCTCGTCCCCGACCTCGCGCAGACGCAGCGCAGCCGCACGCAAACGCGCCCGCAACAGGTATTGATGCGGCGTCACGCCGACCACGCGCTGGAACGTGCGCAGGAAGTGGAATTCGCTCAGCCCCGCCGCGGCGGCCAGGTTCGCGAGCGTATGCGGCGCGCCGGGCGTTTCGTCGATCACGCGCGCGATTTGCGCGACGCGCGACCAGGCCGTGGCGCTCGCGGACGGTTCCGGCCGCGTCAGCGCACCGGACGCGTTGAGCGCCGCGGCGGCCAGTTCAACGGCGAGTTCGTCCCACGCCGCTGCGCCGCTGCCGTCACCGCAAGCGCCGGCGCAAGCCCGCGCGATCAGCGGTGACAACGCGCGCAGCGACGGTAGGCGCGCGCGTTTGAAGTTCAGCTTGCCGCTCGCCACACCCGCATCGGCGGCCAGCCGCTCGAAGTACGCCGGCGCATAGCGAAACGCGATGCAGCGGTCGCCCGCCCCATGCCGGTGGCCGCATTCGAAGCAGTCGCCGGCGTTGCCGAGCAGCAGCGCGCCGGGCGTGAGCAGTTCGCGGCCCGGCGCGGTCCGATAGCCGAACGAGCCGGCCACCACCATCGCGATGCACACGCCGCCGTGCCGCTCCTCGAACGGCTGGTCACGCGGACCCAGCGTGCAGAGGACATCCGCGACGTCCCAGCCCGCGCCTTGGGCCAACCCACGCGCGTTCGTGCCGCCGCGCGCGCCTTCCTGTTCGCGCCGCGCAAGCGCCTGCTGCAAGGTGACGGCAATTTTCCCCAAGATGCACCTCGGCTGAGTCCGTATCGTGGTTTTAGCACATCGGCGGCCGGCGCGGTTTTGCCGGTTTTCGCCCATTTCGCCGATGCCGATCCGACCAGAAACCGAAGGAGCACACAGGATGAACACGCTGGAACACAATCCGCACGACGCCCTGCAAGACGGCTTTCACGCCGCGTTGAGCGCCCCCGCGCGAGCCGCCGACATCGACGCCGACGACGACGTCTACGGCTGGCTGATCGGCAGTTGGGACATGGACGTCGTGCACTACCGCGTCGATCTCGGCAACGCGCGCCGTCGCGGCGAGATTCATTTCGGCTGGGTGCTGGAAGGCCGCGCCGTGCAGGACGTATGGATCATGCCGCCACGCGGCGAACGCCAAGACGGGCTCACGGTGAACGAGACGATGTACGGCACCACGCTGCGCGTCTGGGACCCGGCACTGCGTGCGTGGCGCGTGACTTACCTCAATCCGCGCACCGGCCAGCGGGACGAACTGACAGGCCGTCGCATCGGCGGCGAGTTGGTGCAGATCGGCACGCACGCCGACGGCACGCCGATTCGATGGAATTTCACCGACATCACGCGCGATTCGTTCCGCTGGACCGGCGTCGCGCTGGCAAACGACGGCGTGACGTGGACGCTAGAAGCCGAGTTTCATGCACGGCGCAAGGGTGCGTCGATGGCGAAGTGAACACCGCTTTGCAAGCGCGGATCGACAGGCCCGCGTCGCCGGCATCATTCGCTTTCCCCTAGCTGGCTCAGCAAGGCCTGCAACCTCTCCACATGCCTGAGCAGCAAATGCCGATGCTTCTCGATCTGTTCCAGCCGGCCCGCGAGGTCGGCATGAATCGGATCGTCGAGATCGGCGGCGGCGATCACGTCCTCCACCTTCGAGCGCATCGACGCCAGTTCCACCGGCGCGTGACTCAGATGCCGCTCGAAGCGCCGCACGTCCTGTATCGCCAGATCGCGGACCTTGCGGAAATACGCCTGACGCCGATGCGCTTCCGCGTCGACGCTCTCCTCCTCGGCGCGTTTGGCGGAACCCGACTGGCCGAATATCGGCTCGGGCGGCCGCAGCACGGTTTTCTTGCGCACCGGATGCGCCGTGCCGCGAAACCGCGCGAGCGGCCGCTCGTTGTCGATCGCCTCGCGCGCCTCGGCGGGGATGTCCGCTTCGCCGTGCGGCGCGTTCATCCAGCCGTGGGGTAGCCCCGTGACCGCTTCGATGCCGCGCACGAACTCCTCGCTGAATTCGCGCTGGCCGGACAGCATCAACTTCAGGTAGCTCGCGGAGAAGGTCATCATGCGCGCGAGGCGAGTCGCCGCGCCGACCTCGCGAGTCAGCAGCACCAGGTTCGCCCGCCAGACCGGGAGCAGCAATTCGTCGGAATCTTCCATCGCTGGGTCTTCCATCTTTTTCGCCCGATGTAGGATAGCGCGTGCGTCACGCTTGCACGCGTCATCGTTTTGAAAGCGTAGCCGCTTGAACGCAGCGCATGCAATCCCCGCGCGCACTCGTCGCGGCGGTTGCGGCACACACCGTGACGCGACCGCATTGCCGTAACAAGACCGCCATCACCGACTCAAGGATTTCGTAATGAAGCAAGTCATTCTCGCCCTCGCCGCAGCGGTGGCGTCCCTGAGCGCGATCGCTCCCGCTCAAGCCTATGAGCATCATCACCGCGTATGCCACAAGGTGCACGTTCACCATCATTGGGAAAAGCGCTGCCATTGAGGGTCATGCGCGGCCGGCGACGGTGTGCATCGAAAAGCCCCGCTCGACGCGGGGCTTTTTTTCAGGTTGACCAGGCGGACGCGGGCCGTGACATGCCGCGACGCTCTCTACGTTCGGCGCGAAAACGTCGGCGCGCAATCACGGACACATGCTGTTACACCTTGGCGGTGTGAGCCGACGCGAAGTTGCCGCTCGCGGAATGACGCAAGCGGCATCAGCCGCGTGGAGAAAGAGGGATAACGGGAGGAGGCGTAGCGAAGGCGTAGCGACGGCGAGCGCACCGTCACGCGGCCTTGACCCGCTCCAATGCCGTCGTGACGAGTGCTTCGAGCAAGGGCTCGACGCTGGCGGCAAGCGGTTCGTCATAGGCATAGGGAAACCGCTCTTCCATATACGTGATCTGCGACAGTTCGAGCTGCACCGCATGCACGTCTTGCGACGGCTGACCGTACTGCCGCGTGATATAGCCGCCCTTGAAGCGCCCATTGGCGACCGCCGAATATTCGCCATGCCGCTCGACCACGGCGGCCAATTCCTCGGCCAATCCCGCCACCGCGCTTGCGCCGTTCGACGTGCCGAAATTGAAATCCGGCAGACGTCCCTCGAAAAAACGCGGCACGTGCGAGCGAATCGAGTGAGCTTCCCATAACAGCACCTTGCCGTGCCTCGCCTTCAACGCGGCCAGTTCGTTTTTCAACGCATCGTGATAAGGCTTCCAGTAAGCATCGCGACGGCGCGCGACTTCGGCCTCGGTGGGCAGATGGCCTTCCAAGTACAAGGGCGCCTTGTCGAAGGTGTCGACCGGCAACAGGCCGGTCGTGTCCTGGCCGGGGTAGAGATTCGCGCCGTCGGGCGGACGGTTCAGGTCGATCACATAGCGCGCGTATGTCGGCGCAAGAATCGACGCGCCCATGCGTTTCGCGAATGCATAGAGACGGTCGAGGTGCCAGTCGCAATCGTCGGTGCGTTGCGCGACGGGTGTCATCGTCGCGGCGATGTCGGCGGGAATCTGCGTGCCCAGATGCGGGATCGAGATCAGCAGCGGCAGGCTTCCCTGATGCAGCGAGAAAACCGGCGGAATGTTCGAAGCAGTCATGTCAGTCCCGAATCGATGGGATCGAAAAGAGTCGGTTATTCACTTGAGCAACTCACTTGAGCAACTCGGCGAGCGCCACGCGATAGCGCGCATAAGCGCCCTCTTCATCGCGATGCCGGCGGTTTTCGACGACCTTGTCGCCACCGGCATACACGTCGCGAATCGGCGTCTCGCCATGCTCGCAGAATACGACGCCCGAAAGCCAGGCGCTCGGCGCATGCTCGGCGATGCTCGAATGATTCGGGTCGAGCACGAGCCAGTCCGCGCGGCGGCCGGCTTGCAACGCGCCGACCAAGCGGCCCGTTGCCTGCGCGCCGCCCGCGAGCGCGGCGTCGAACAAACGGTCGGCGACATGCGTGGCCTGCGCCGACGCCAGCACGTTGCGTTGACGGCGCGTCAAACGCTGGCCGTATTCGAGCAAGCGCAACTCCGAGCGCCAGTCAACGCCGATATGGCTATCCGAACCGACACCGATGCGCCCTCGCGCGTCGAGATATTCCTGCGCCGGAAAAATGCCGTCGCCGAGATTGGCTTCGGTGGTCAGGCACAAACCGGCGACCGCGCCGCTCTTCGCGAGCGCCAGCGTTTCATTCGCGTCGACGTGCGTGGCGTGCACGAGGCACCAGCGGCTGTCGACGTCGAAACGATCGAGCAGCCATTGCACCGGACGCGCGCCTTCGGTGTCGAGGCACGCGTCGACTTCGGCGGTTTGCTCGGCGATATGGATGTGAACCGGCGCGCTCCGTTCGATACCATCGAGCAACGCACGCAACGAATCCGCCGACACCGCGCGCAGCGAATGCGGCGCCACGCCATAGCGCAAGGCCGCGCTTTCCGGACGCGCCGCGCGCAGCGTGCCGAGCAAGTCGAGCAGACTCTCCGGCGTGTTGATGAAGCGCCGCTGATCGTCGCGCGGCGCGCGCGAGCCGAAGCCGCTGTACTGATACAGCACCGGCAGCATCGTCATGCCGATACCGCTCGCCGATGCCGCATCAACGACTCGCTGCGCCAGTTCCGCCTGATTCGCATAGCGGCCGCCTTCGGGCGTGTGATGCACGTAGTGGAACTCGCACACCGACGTATAACCCGCCTTCAACATCTCGATGTACAACCACTGCGCGACGCTTGCGAGCCCTTCGGGCGTGATGCGCGCGGCGAAGCGATACATCAGGTCGCGCCAGCTCCAGAAGTTGTCCGTGGCGCCCGTGCCCGATGCGGCGCGGTATTCGGTGAGACCCGCCATCGCACGCTGGAACGCGTGCGAATGCAGATTCGGCATGCCGGGCAGCACGGGGCCGGCGGCTTGGCGCACGCCTTCGGGAACCGCCGCCGTGTCGGGCGTCACGGATAGCAAGGTGCCGTTCGCGTCCCACTCCAACAGCACGTTGCGGCGCCAGCCGTCCGGCAAGTACGCGTGGTCCGCGAATAGGGACTGTGCCGGTTGCTTGGGTTGCTCAGATTGCTTCGGTTGCGTCATTGCTCGGGCCTTAGCTCAATTCACGCCGCGTATAAACGGTCTCGCCCGCGCGCACGACTCGCGCGCACAACGGACGCCCCATCCAGTAAGCCAGCTCGGCCAGCGAGTCGACCGGCCACACCGCGAAATCCGCCGCGCGCCCTGCTTCCAGCGCGCCGTGGATATCGGCCTTGCCGAGCGCGCGCGCCGCATGCGATGTCACGCCTTGCAGCACTTCGGGCACGGTCATGCGAAACAGCGTGGTCGCCATGTTCATCATCAGCAGCAGCGAGGTGGCGGGCGACGTGCCGGGGTTGCTGTCGGTGGAAATCGCGATCGGCACCTCGTGGCGCCGCAGCAAGTCCAGCGGCGGCAATTGCGTTTCGCGAATGAAGTAATACGCGCCCGGCAGCAACACCGCGACGGTGCCCGTTTCTTTCATCGCGACGACGCCGGCTTCGTCGAGGAATTCCAGGTGATCGGCGGACAGCGCACGATGGCGCGCGGCCAAGCCGGCGCCGCCGCCGTTCGACAACTGCTCGGCATGCATCTTCACCGGCAGCTTGTAGCGCTCGGCGGCGTTGAACACGCGCTCGCTTTGCGCCAGCGAAAAACCGATGCGTTCGCAGAACACATCGACCGCGTCGACGAGACCTTCGTCGGCAAGCGCGGGCAACATGACGTTGCACACCTCGTCGATATACGCATCGGCGCGGCCGGCGAATTCGGGCGGCAACGCATGCGCACCGAGAAACGTCGTGTAGACCGTCACCGGATAGCGCTCGCCCAACCGGCGCGCGACGCGCAGCATCTTGCGCTCGCTGGCGAGATCGAGGCCGTAGCCCGACTTGATTTCGACGGCGGTCACGCCTTCGGCCAGCAAGGGCGCAAGGCGTGCGGCCGATTGGCGGAATAGCGAGTCTTCATCGGCGGCACGCGTGGCGCGCACCGTGGAGACGATGCCGCCGCCCTGCCGCGCGATTTCCTCGTAGCTGACGCCCGCGAGGCGTTGCGCGAATTCGTCCGCGCGCTGCCCGCCGTACACCAGATGCGTGTGGCAATCGACGAGGCCCGGCGTCACCCACGCGCCGTGCAGATCCTCGCGTGGCCAGGCGGCGTAGTCGGCGGGCAGGTCGGCGGCCACGCCGAGCCACGCGATCTTGCCGTTTTCAACGGCTATCGCGGCATCCGGCAGCGTGTGCTGCGGATCGCCCTGCGGGCAAAGTTTCAGGTGATCCCAAACGGTTTGCTTCATCGCGTGCCCTTTGCAGCTTGTTGCGTTTCCGTGGTGATTCGCGTGTGCGCGTGGCGGAGTGCCGGGACGTACTCGCGAATCGTCGTCATCGTCGCGCGTCGTTACATGTAGCGAATGCTGGTCGCGAGCACCGCGCCCGCGCCCTGGATCGTGCAAGGCAGCGCGTTGGGCGTATCGATACGCAGCGTGTCGTCCTGTTCGAGCGTCAGCGCTTGCCGGTCGGCCAGCGTGATTTCGACCGATCCGCTGGCGCAGAACAGCAACGCGACGTCCGCGGATACGGTGCGTGGCTGCATCCGGCCGCGCCACACTTCAAGCTCGCCCACCGCCGCGCCACGCCGCACCATCAGGTTGAAGTCGCGCGTCGCGCCGTTGATCAGGCGCGCGTCGATTCGTGCTTCACCGGCGAAACGCGCGACATCGAGCGGCTGCGCCAACGCATGCGTCTTCGCGGCATGCGCGTTTGCGCCGTCCGTTTCGTCGAGCAACATGCCCGCGCCGGACAACAGCACGAGCGTGCGATCGATGCCCGCAAAGCGCGAGAACGGCCCGGCCTGCGCGACATCGGCGACGCTGACCCGCCACACGAAATCGTCGTGCGCGGCGCCTTCGGGAAAGACCGCCACTTCACGCGTGACGCCGCCGCCGTTCTTCCACGGCGCCGCCACGAGATCGGCGCCGCGAATCAGTGCGATGCTTGCCATGCTGCCGGCGGGCGGGCTGCGAAGCGCCACGATCAACGGCCGAGCATCGGCAGATTGAGACCCGCTTCGCGCGCGGTTTGCTGCGCGAGTTCATAGCCCGCATCCGCGTGACGCATCACGCCGGTGGCCGGATCGTTGAACAGCACGCGGCCGAGGCGCTTGTCCGCTTCGTCCGTGCCGTCGGCGACGATCACGACACCCGAGTGCTGGCTAAAGCCCATGCCCACACCGCCGCCGTGATGCAGCGACACCCACGACGCGCCGCCTGCCGTATTCAGCAATGCGTTCAGCAACGGCCAGTCGCTCACCGCATCCGAGCCGTCCTTCATCGATTCCGTTTCGCGATTCGGGCTCGCGACCGAACCCGTGTCCAGGTGATCGCGGCCGATCACGATCGGCGCCTTCAGTTCGCCGTTCTTGACCATCTGATTGAACGCTTGACCCAGGCGGTAACGATCCTTCACGCCGACCCAGCAAATGCGCGCCGGCAGACCCTGGAACGCGATGCGCTCGCGCGCCATGTCGAGCCAGTTGTGCAGATGCGGATCGTCGGGGATCAGTTCCTTGACCTTCGCATCGGTCTTGTAGATATCCTCGGGGTCGCCCGACAGCGCGACCCAGCGGAACGGACCCTTGCCTTCGCAAAACAACGGGCGGATGTACGCCGGCACGAAGCCCGGAAAATCGAACGCGTTTTCAACGCCCATTTCCAGCGCCATCTGACGGATGTTGTTGCCGTAGTCGAGCGTGGCCGCGCCGCGTTCCTGCAAGGTCAACATGGCCTGAACCTGCTTGGCCATCGACTGCTTGGCCGGCTTCACGATCGAATCCGGCGCGGTCTTCTGACGCTCGCGCCAGTCCTCGACGCTCCAGCCTTGCGGCAGATAGCCGTGAATCGGGTCGTGCGCGCTGGTCTGGTCGGTCACGCAATCGGGCGTGATGCCGCGCGCGACGCACTCGGCGAACACGTCGGCCGCGTTGCCGAGCAAACCGATCGACACCGGCTTGCCCGCTTGCTTCGCTTCGTCGAGCATGGCGAGCGCTTCGTCGAGCGTCCGCGCTTTTTGATCGACGTAGCGCGTCTTCAAACGGAAGTCGATGCGCGTCTCGTCGCACTCCACCGCGATCATCGAGAAGCCCGCCATCGTCGCGGCGAGCGGCTGCGCGCCGCCCATGCCGCCGAGACCGCCGGTCAGAATCCAGCGGCCTTTCGGGTCGCCGTTGAAATGCTGGTTCGCGACCGAGAAGAACGTCTCATACGTGCCCTGCACGATGCCCTGGCTGCCGATATAGATCCAGCTGCCCGCGGTCATCTGGCCGTACATCATCAGGCCCTTGCGATCGAGTTCGTGGAAATGCTCCCACGTCGCCCAATGCGGCACCAGGTTCGAGTTCGCCAGCAGCACGCGCGGCGCGTCGGCATGCGTGCGGAACACGCCGACCGGCTTGCCCGACTGGATCAGCAACGTCTCGTCTTCGTTCAGGTCTTTCAGCGAGGCCAGAATCTGATCGAAGCAATCCCAGTTGCGCGCGGCGCGTCCAATGCCGCCGTACACGACCAGCGCATGCGGATGCTCGGCGACTTCCGGGTCCAGGTTGTTCTGGATCATCCGGTACGCGGCTTCCGCGATCCAGGTCTTGCAGGTCTTTTCCGCGCCGCGCGGCGCGCGGATCGTACGGGTGGGATCGAGACGCGGATCGATGTGCTTGGGGTTGTTCATGGTGGCCCTCGGAATGCTTGAAGAATGTTCAGGAGATGTGCGGAAAGTGGCGAAATCAGAAATGTCCGGTGAAGCGATAGCGGCTGCCGGGATGCCAGAGGTTGGCGATCGACGCAACCTGGCTTTGCGACCACGTGCGCCGATGCAGCACGAGGCAAGGTTCCAGTTCGTCCATGGTCAGCAGTTCGCGGGTATCCGCATCGGCGGCCAATGCCTCGATGCGGTACTCGACGCGCTGCAACGGCGCGACGCGCACGAGGTACTGATTCGGCGTGGTGTTCGTGAAGTCCTGCAACGCGTACTCGGGCGCGACCGCCGGGTTGACCCAGCGCTCCTCGAGTTGCACCGGCTCGTCGTTTTCGAAATGCAGCACGCGCGAATGAAATACCGGGCTGCCGGCGTTCACGTTCATTTCCGCGGCGAGCGCCTCGTCGGCGATGGTGGCGCCGATGTGCAGCACCTTCGCCTGATAGCGATGACCGCGCGCGACGATTTCGTCCGAGATGCTGCGGATCGCCACCAGCGTCGATTCGTACTTCGGGCGCGCGACGAACGTGCCGGAGCCCTGCACGCGCGTGAGCACCTGCTCCGAGGTCAGCTCGCGCAACGCGCGGTTCACCGTCATGCGCGCGACGTTGAATTCACGCGCGAGTTCGTTCTCGGAAGGCACCTGGTCGCCTTCGGCCCATTCGCCCGCATGAATGCGCGCGAGGATGAAGTCCTTGATGCCCTGGTAAGCCGGTGCGTTCATGTTTGGCTTGGTCCGCGTGCCTGAAAGTCGCTCGATGGCTGCTGAAGTGATGGCTTATTGCTCGGAGGCGAACGAGAACGGGCTCAGCTTCGCGATCGTGCCGTTCTGCACGAGACGCGTCACCGCCGCGATGTCGGGCGCGAAGTAATGATCGATTTCGTAGTGCGCGACGTCCTTGCGCACCGCGTCCATCACTTTCTGCAAACTCGGGCTGGTCTTGTGCGGCGCGCGCAGATCGACGCCTTGCGCGGCGGCAAGCAATTCGATCGACAGGATGTTCGCGGTGTTTTCCGCGATGTCGCCGAGCTTGCGCGCGGCGAAGGTCGCCATCGACACGTGATCTTCCTGGTTCGCGGAAGTCGGCAGCGAATCGACCGACGCCGGATGCGCGAGCGTCTTGTTCTCCGACGCGAGCGCGGCGGCCGTCACGTGAGCGATCATGAAGCCCGAATTCACGCCGCCGTCGCGCACGAGGAACGGCGGCAAACCCGACAGCGTGGCGTCGATCAGCAACGCGATGCGGCGTTCGGCCAGGGCGCCGATTTCAGCGGCGGCAAGCGCGAGGTTGTCGGCGGCGAAGGCCACCGGCTCCGCGTGGAAGTTGCCGCCCGACAGCACTTCACCCGTGTCCGGGAAAATCAGCGGATTGTCGGAGACGGCGTTCGCTTCGAGCAGCAGCACGTCGGCGGCATGGCGCATCTGGTCGAGGCACGCGCCCATCACTTGCGGCTGGCAGCGCAGGCTGTACGGGTCCTGCACCTTGTCGCAATCGGCGTGCGAAACGTTGATGCCCGAGCCTTGCAACAGCGAACGGTAAGCGGCTGCGGCGTCGATCTGGCCGCGATGGCCGCGCAGTTCGTGAATGCGCGCGTCGAACGGCTTGACCGAACCCATTGCCGCGTCCACCGACAACGCGCCCGCCACCAGCGCGGTGCGGTACAGGTCCTCGATCGCGAACATGTTGTAAAGCGCGAGCGCGGTGGATGCCTGCGTGCCGTTGAGCAGCGCGAGCCCTTCCTTGGCTTGCAGCGTGAGCGGCTTCAGGCCGACCAGCGCGAGACCTTCGGTGGCCGGCATGCGCTCGCCCTTCGCGAACACTTCGCCGACGCCGAGCAGCGTTGCCGACATATGCGCGAGCGGTGCGAGGTCGCCCGATGCGCCGACCGAACCCTTGACCGGAATCACCGGCAGCACGTCGGCGTTGTACAGCGCGATCAGCGCTTCCATCACTTCGCGGCGGATGCCCGAATGGCCGCGGCCGAGGCTCGACAGCTTCAACGCGATCAACAGACGCACCACCGGCCGCGACATCGGCTCACCCACGCCCACCGCGTGCGAGAGCACCAGATTGCGTTGCAACAGTTCGAGCTGGTCGTGCGGAATATGCGTGCTGGCGAGACGCCCGAAACCCGTGTTGATGCCGTAGGCCGGCTCGCCCTTCGCGGCGATATCGGCGACGGCTTGCGCGCAGGCGTCGATCGCGGCGTGGCTGGCGGGATCGAGCCGCAGCGCGACGTGTTCGCGGGCGATGCGGCGCAGTTGCGGGAGGGTCAGGTGGCCGGGCTTCAGAGTCATCATGGTTGGGTTGTCCTGTCTATACAATTTGAGAGAAGTCTAGCTGCGCCGTCTTGTATATACAACCTGTTTTTAAAGCTGCCGGCCTGGGAGTTTCCATTAGGGTGCGATGTTCACAAGGGATGCGGGGCGCTTGAACCGGCGCTTCGTTCGGCATTGCCGTTCGCTTGGCCTTTGGTCGAGATTGGCGTCAACTTGTATATACACGTCCAAAATACGCCGCGCCAGCCGGTCAATCAATTCGATGCCGCGCCGTCACGCGGATTCACCCGTTTAGAGAGTTATAGAAGAGTCCGCTCATGGCGCAAAAAAGCCCGCGCTCAGGCGAGCCGCGGGCTTCTTCAGACGCACTCTCGCGAAGAACCGCTAGAGCCTCACCCGCGCCGCCATGAAATCCAGAAAGCACTGCACGCGCCCCGCCAACGACGCGCTCTGGTAATACACCGCGCTCACCGGCTGCCGCTCGTCGACGAGCACGTTGCCGAGAATCGGCACGAGCCGTTCCTCGCGGATGTCGGCCGCGGTCATGAAATCGGCGAGACAGGCGATGCCCCATCCGCAAAGCGCCAGTTGCCGCAGCGTCTCGCCGCTCGATGCGGTGATCGCCGGCTCGATTTTCAGCGACTCCGCTCGGCCCTTTCTGCCTTCGCGCAGCGGCCAGCGATTCAGATGCTCGGGCGCGGTGAAGCCGATCAGACGATGCGCGCGCAACGCTTCCACCGAGCGCGGCTCGCCATATTCGGCCAGGTACGCGGGACTCGCGACCACCCGCAGCTTGCTGCTGCCCAACGCTCGCGCATGCAAGGTCGAATCCTGCAAGGCGCCGATGCGGATCGCGATGTCCACCTTCTGTTCGAGCAGATCGACGATCCGCTCGCTGCTGGTCAACTCCAGCCGGATCTCGGGATACAACGCCGAAAACGCTTTCATATGCGGCGCAATGCAATGGAGCATGAACGGCGATGCGGCATCCACGCGCAGGCGCCCCGAAGGGCGCTCGCGTCCGCGTGTGACCGATTCCTCGGCCTCCTCCATCGCGTCGAGAATCGCGCGGGCGCGCCGCAGGAAAGCCTCGCCCTCTTCGGTCAATTGCAGACGGCGCGTGGTGCGCCGCACGAGCGCGGTGTCGAGTTTCTTTTCGAGGCGCGTGAGCGCGCGGCTCACGCCGGACACGGTTTGCTGCAATTTCTCGGCGGCCGCCGTAATCGAACCGCTGTCGATCACGGTGACGAAAACCAGCAGCTCGTCGGTGGAAGTCTTCATTGTTGATTTCAAATCAAGATTGATTTGAGACTAACACGCTTTTTGCGAGAATCGAGCGGGCGGATACTGCGGGCCTGTCATTCGTGTTCCCTCCATTTCTCCCAGGAGAACGTCTTGAAGATATTCATCACGGGCGCAAGCGGTTTTATCGGCGGTTCGATCGCGGCGCACCTCGTGCGCGCCGGCCATCAGGTGCGCGGTTTGATCCGCAAGTCCGAACATAGCGCCGAGTTGCAACGCCTCGGTATCGAACCCGTTATCGGCACGCTCGACGACCGCATGCTGCTGATCGCCGAGGCAAAGGCCGCCGACGCCGTCATCAACGCCGCGAGCAGCGATCACGAAGGCGCGGTAACCGCGCTGATCGAAGGCCTCGCCGGGTCCGGCAAACCGTTCCTGCATACGAGCGGTTCGAGCATCGTCGGCGATGCGTCGGGCGGCGAGGCGGGTCAGGCGCGCGTCTATCACGAGGACGCGCTGCCCGAACCGACCGCCGACAAGGCGGCGCGCGTCGCGATCGATCGGCAGGTGCTCGAGTCGGCGCAGCGGAACATTCGCGCGGCGGTGTTGTGCAACACGCTGATCTACGGTCACGGCGCGGTGGCGGGCAGCGCGAGCGTGCAGTTGCCGCGGCTCGTGCGTCAGGCGCAAAAGAGCGGCGTGGTGCGGCACGTGGGCAGCGGCGGCAACATCTGGTCGAACGTGCATATCGACGACGTCGCCGAACTGTATCGCCTCGCGCTGGAGAAAACGCCGGCGGGCACGTTCTATTTCGTCGAAAGCGGCGAAGCGTCGTTCCGCGAGATGAGCGCCGCGATCGCGCGGGTCATGAAACTGGGCGAGCCGCAAGCCTGGCCGCTCGAAGAAGCGCAAAAGGAATGGGGCTATGAAATGGCCTCGTATGGCCTCGGTTCGAACAGCCGCGTGCGCGGCGAGCGTGCGCGCAAACTGCTCGGCTGGGAGCCGAAACGCACTTCGGTGATCGAGTGGATCGAGCACGACATGATGTCCCCCACGGGGGCTTCCTTCGGGGCGCCCCCCAAGGGGACTTCCTTCGGGGCGCCCCCCAAGGGGGCTTCCTTCGGGGCGCAAGAGGCTTGAGGGACGTAAGCTGTGTAAGCGTCGGCGTTGCGAATCCGTAAGCTCCACTCGATAGAATCGCGCTCACCCGATAGTGCGATTCGACAATCCGTCTCGCACGTGAGCCCGGATTGCAACGATGACCTTGGCGCTGAACTTCGACTGGCTGACCAACCTGCTGGCGATTCTTTTTGTCGTGGCGTGCCTCTACGATGCACGCTACGACGAATACGGCACGTTGACGCTGTCGGCGGCCGCGATGGGTCTCGTCGTGATGGCGATCGAACTGTTCCTCAGGCCCGCTTTCGACATGGCGCTTTGAGCGGCCATTGAGCCATATCGACTCGCAATCCGGCTTATTCGCGCCGGCTTTACGATGGGCGCGTGGCGTCGATCTGCACGACGTCACGCGCTTTTCCTGCATTTCGCTTCTTGCATCTCGCTTCTTGCATTAGCCGCACGCCGCGCAACCGCCGTGCGCTTTTTCCTCATAGCGATCGTGATGCTTGACCCAGTCGGTCAGATTGCTCGCCTCGTTGCGGCCCTTCGGCGTCACGTCCAGATGCGCATACGTGTTGATGAAGCGCTCGTCGCCGCGGCCGTAGCACGAATACGTGTGATAGACGTCGCCCTTTTCGTCCTTGTAGAACACGCTGTGGCCGTGTTGCTCGTCGATGCCGACGTCCTGTTCGGTGAAATTGTAGAAGCCCTTCTTGCTCTCCAGTTCCTCGGGCGTAAACGACACGTGATAGTCGAAGTTGAAATCGCTGCCGCTCGACGACACCCACGGGAACGTCCATCCCATGCGTTTTTTGAAGGCTTCGATTTTTTCGAGCGGCGCATGCGATACGGTCACATACGACACATCGTGATGTTCGAGATGCGTGACGATACCGACCATGTGATCCGAGAGGAACGAGCAGCCAACGCAGCCTTCTTCCCAGTCCGGTCCCATCATGAAGTGATAGATGATCAACTGGCTGCGGCCCTCGAACAGATCGGCGAGTGTCTTGCGGCCCTGCGGCGTATCGAACACGTAGGTCTTATCGACCTTCACCCACGGCAGCGCGCGGCGCTTGCGCGCAAGCTCGTCGCCGGCGCGCATGTGCGCTTTCTCTTCGGCTAATAGCGCCCTGCTGGCGGCCAGCCATTCTTCTCTCGTGCCAACTCGATGTTGCGGGTCCATGTGCGTCTCCTTTTCAGAATGACTCTGCGCGATGCGGATTCGCATCACGCAACTTGCGCGATTTCACGCAATGTCAGGCGAAATAGCGTTCCAGCAATTCGTGGTCCAAGGACTGCTTCGGCGCCGCCCGCATGCATCCGCTTCATGATTTGCGCCTGTTCCGTCCTGGCGCGGAAGACTTTCGCGGACGTGGCGTCGAGCCGCCACCGCGAGATGAAGCCGGACTGGGCGGAGGTGGCGCTTCCTCCTCTTCGACTAAAGCGGCGAGACGATCGAGCGATTCGGACCAGAAGTGCTGATAGCGGCGCAGCCACTCCATCGCCTCTTCCATGGGTCCGGCGGATAGTCGGCACGCGACCGTGCGGCCGGTCTTGCTGCGCGTGACGAGACCGGCGTCGGACAGCACGTCGAGATGTTTCATCACCGCCGGCAACGACATGGCGAACGGCTCGGCGAGTTCGCTCACCGACAGTTCGTTGCGCGACAAACGCGCGAGCAGCGCACGCCGCGTGGGGTCCGACAACGCGGCGAAGGTGCGATCGAGTAGCGCTTCGTTAAACTTAACCATTAGGTTAAGTTTAGAAACGCGAATGCGGATGTCAAGGACAGGTCCGCACGTTATCGAAACATGCGAGAACGCGAGAAGGAGAACGCGGCATAAAAGACATGCGGCGCGTCGCAAACAAGGCACTGCAACGCGCCGCATCGAGATGGAGAACAACGGCTACACGCTGGAGCAAAACGGCAAGCGTCCTGCCCTCACGTCACTGCAATACAACCAGCAAACTCCGTGCAAGGGCTCGAGCGGAATTCAGATCGCCCAACCGCCCAGATAGAAACCCGCCAGCACCACGGCGATCACCACCGTGCCCACATTCAGCTTGCGATACTCGCCGCTCACCACGCGGCCGATCACCAGCGTCGCGAAGCCGAGCATGATGCCCGTCACGATGTTGGCGGTCAGCACGATGAACACCGCGCACATCAGACCCGACATCGCGTCGACCATGTCGTCCATGTGCAGCTTGCTGACGTTCGAGAGCATCAACAGACCCACGTACATCAGCGCGGGCGCCGTCGCATACGAAGGCACGAGGCCGGCGAGCGGCGAGAAGAACATCACGACGAGGAACAGCAGGCCGACCACCGCCGCCGCCATGCCCGTCTTGGCGCCGGCCGCCACGCCCACCGTCGATTCGATGTAGGCCGCGGCCGGCGCGCCGCCGAGCAGGCCCGAGAAAATCGAGCTCAGCGAATCCGCCGTCAACGCGCGGCCGCCGTTGATGATGCGGCCGTTTTCGTCGAGCTGGCCCGCTTGTCCCGCGACCGCGCGGATCGTGCCGGTGGCGTCGAACACCGCGGTCATCACGAGCGCCAGCACGCTCGGCAGAACGGCCATCGAGAGCGCGCCCTTGAGGTCCATCGCGCCGATCAGCGACGCATGGCCCGGCGCGCTCAGCGACGGCACCGCGAACACACCATGAAACGACACCGCCGGGTCGATCAGCAGCGCGAGCGCGGAGATCGCGACGATCACGATCAGGATCGAGCCCGGCACGCGGCGGCGCACCAGGCCGAAGATCGCCGCGAGCCCCGCCACCGACATCAACGCCGGCAGCGCCGTGATATGACCGAGCGACACCGGCAGACCGGCGCCCGGATTCTTCACGACCAGACCGACCTCGTTGGCGGCGATCAGCAGCAGGAACAGGCCGATGCCGATGCCCGTGCCGTGCGCGATGCCCGTCGGCAGATTGCGCAGAATCCACGAACGCACGCCGGTCACCGAAATCGCGGTGAACACGACGCCCATCAGGAACACCGCGCCGAGCGCGACGTTCGGCTGCAAGCCCTTGCCGAGCACGAGGCCGAACGCGGTGAACGCAGTGAGTGAAATCGCGCAGCCGATCGCGATCGGCAAACGCGCCCACACGCCCATCAGCAGCGAGCCGAAGGCCGTGGTCAGGCACACGGCGACGAACACCGCGCTGGTGTCGAAGCCCGCCTTGCCGAACATGCCCGGCACGACGAATACCGAATAGACCATCGCGAGGAAGGTCGTGATGCCGGCGACGATTTCCTGACGCTGCGAACTGCCGCGCGAGGAAATTTCGAAGTAGCGGTCGAGCAAGCCTTTACCGTCGAATGATTCGGCGCCGACTTCGGAAATCGGCTGGGCGTGGGGTTCCATCATGATGAATGCCTCCTTTATCAGCGTGCTGAAACGGCCGCCGATGCGGGCGTCGTCAGGTTCGTCTCGTGGCGTTGGTTCAATGTGTGCGGCTCGTTGTCGTGTCGAAATGTAGGCCAACACAAATATGTCTCCCATCGCATGAATGGCATGCCCGACATGTCGCGACGCTTATATCGTCCAAGCGACGGCGACGCGCGTCGGCGGTCCGCGCGTTTACACCTACGGTTTGTCATGAAAGCGTGAAAGGCCGTTGTGGGCTTGGGGAAGAGACGCAGCCTGGCAAAACCGGGACCGGCCGACGCCGCGGGTTACACTCTGGCCCGTACCTGTCTAACCGCGGCGGTCCACAGCGCCCGCCCGCACCGGCCCACGGAGTCCTTCTTGATGAGCGGCGGTTTTTCGCGTCCTGCCTGGCGTCTTCTGCTTCTTGCTGTGTTTGCGATGTTCGCGCTGTCCGGTTGCGGCAGCTTGCTGTGGGGCCCGCAGCAGGCGCCGATCGTCGAGGCCACGATCATGCCCGTGGAGCCGGCGAGCGCGCCCGTGGCGGCGTCCGAGCCCGAACCGGTCGAAACCGAGACGGCCGGGCCGGAGCAGCCGAGAAAGCCCAAAAAGCCGGTCGTCAAGCCGCACAAGGTCGAGCCGCCGCCGCCCGTCGCCGCACCCGCGCCGCCGCCTCCACCGCCCCCGCCGCTGATCGTGCTGCGCACGATCGAGCGCAACGACGCGCGCGCGCTGCTCGACAGCGAAGTGCAGAAGCCCGACGGCAAGGTGGTCGGCCGCGCGGTCGACATGACCACCGACGCGCTCGGCAAGCCGCGCGAGATCGTCGTCAATCTGCAGGGCTTCCTCGGCGTCGGCGATCGCAAGGTGATCTTCCCGTGGGGCGCGTTCCGCTTCACGCCGACCGCGAAGAGCGCGCCCATCACGCTTAATCCGACGGCCGCGCCGACGCCCGTGGCGAAGGCCTCCCCTGTGCAATTGCCGCTGATCGACACGACCGTCGAGCGTTCGAACGGCGGCAAGGTCGGCCGCGTGATCGACGTGCTGATCGACGCCAACGCGCAGCCGCAAGCGGTCGTGCTCGACGTCAACGGCATGGTCAGCACCGAGCGGCGCACGATTGCCGCGAACTGGTCGGCGCTGCGTTTCGTCACGAAAGACAAGGAACTGCATCCGCTGCTGGATCTGAGCGACGCCCAGATCAACGCGACGCCGCCCTACGCGAGCGACAAGCCGATTCGCGCGGTGTCGCCCGCGCCGCCACCCGCGCCGCCCGCTGCCGCATCCGCGGCTCCGGCGGCGGCTGCCTCCGCGGCCACGGCCGCCGCGGTTTCCAACGCACGGGCGGCCCGATGACAGGCCGCACTCTGGTAACCGCGCGCAGTCTGCGCGCGCTCGATTGGCTGAATTTTTTCGTCGCCAACGTGCAAACGGGTTTTGGGCCGTTCATCGCGTCGTATCTCGCGTCGCATAAGTGGACGCAGGGCGAGATCGGCATGGCGCTCTCGGTGGGCACCATCAGCGCGATGGTGAGCCAGGTGCCGGGCGGCGCCGCCGTCGATGCGTTGCGCAACAAGAAAGGCGCGGCTGCGTGGGCGATCATCGCGATCATTCTGAGCGCGGTGCTGCTGGCCGCCAGTCCGACGGTGCTGCCGGTGATCGCCGCCGAGGTGTTCCACGGCTTCGCCAGTTGCATGCTGACGCCGGCACTCGCCGCGATCTCGTTCGCGCTGGTGGGGCGCGCGAATCTCGGCGACCGGTTGGGCCGCAACGCGCGCTGGGCGTCGATCGGCAGCGCGGTCGCGGCCGGGCTGATGGGCGTATTCGGCGAATACTATTCGCCGCGCGCGGTGTTCTGGCTGACCGCTGGGCTCGCCGTGCCCGCACTGATCGCGCTGACGATGATCCAGCGCACCGACACGATCGAACTGCCCAAGGCCGGACCGACGCCGCAGCAGATCGAACGGCGCGAGAGCCTGCGCGAATTGCTGCGCGACAAGCGGATGCTGCTGTTCGCCGCGTGCATCGTGCTGTTCCACTTGTCGAATGCGGCGATGTTGAATCTTGCCGCGGGCGAAGTGACGGCCGGCATGGGCGACAACGTGCAGCTCGTGATCGCCGCGTGCATCATCGTGCCGCAAGCGATCGTGGCGATCATGTCGCCGTGGGTCGGGCGCTCGGCCGAACGCTGGGGACGCAGGCCGATCCTGCTGCTCGGCTTTTCGGCGCTGCCGATACGGGC
>Ga0207713_1001408_pt1 | contig 19388 bp, 18 predicted proteins | sample KBSS64metaG_FD_184404 | JGI IMG/M metagenome (GOLD analysis project Ga0207713, IMG submission 184404) | Switchgrass rhizosphere microbial communities from Kellogg Biological Station, Michigan, USA - KBS S6-4 metaG (SPAdes) (version 2) | ecosystem: Host-associated > Plants > Roots > Rhizosphere >... | reverse complement strand
TTGCCGAGCAGGACCGCATCATGTTCCTGCGCAACGAACGCGAACTGGGTGTGAAGAATGGCATGTTGGGCACCATCGAGCGGGTTGATCGCACCGGCATGGCGGTGCGGCTCGACGATGGCCGCGCCGTGGCCTTCGACCACAAGGACTATGGCGACCTCACCCATGGCTACGCGGCCACGGTGCACAAGGCACAAGGGGCGACGCTCGACCGGGTCCATGTTCTGGCAACGCCCGGGCTCGATCGCCATGGCGCCTATGTCGCGCTCTCGCGGCATCGTGATCATGTCGAGCTGCATTACGCCAGGACCGACTTCACCGACCGCGAGCGGCTGGCCGCGCGGCTCTCGCGCGACCGGTCCAAGGACATGGTGCGCGACTACGCCGGCAAGGAGCAGGAACAGCGAGAACACAAAGCCGAGCCGGCGCTACAGCCACCAGCCAGCGCAGAGCAAGTCGAACGCAAGGGGCGATTTTCCGGGCTGCGGCTCAGCGTGCCCAGCTTTGCCAGGCCGCCGGCCCGGGACCAGCAGGCACAGCGCGATCCAACGAAGCCGGCCCTGGCAGCCGCGCAGCAGATCGATGCCAAGCCCAGCCTCGAGCAGGCGGTCGAGCGCTATGCCCGCGCCACGGCGGAGATTGACCGCATGACGAGACAGCAGCTCCCCGCGCTCGAATACCAGAAGACCGCGCAGGCCCGCGCCGCCCAGGCGCTGGATGCGCTGCCCGGCGGCAGCGCGCGCGATCTCGACACCGCCTTCCAGCGTAATCCGAGCCTCATGGTCGAGGCCACCACCGGCCGCACCGCGAATGCCATCGGTGCCATGAAGCTCGAAGCCAAGATCCGCGCCAATCCCGAACTGCGCGCCGACCGCTTCGTCGAGTCCTGGCAGCAGCTTCAGGACCAGCGCGGCCGTCTCACCGGCAGCAGCAACCGCGAGGCGCGGCAGCAGGTGGAAGGCCAGATGCGCGCCATGGCCAAGGGCCTGGAGCAGGACCACGAACTGGGCAATGCACTCAGCAAGCGCGGGAACCAGCTGATCGGCAAACAGTGGTCGCGGGAATGGTCGCCAGGCGTCAGTAGCCATGACATCAGCGATGCCGCGAGGACCAGGTCCATCGCCCAGCAACTCACTCACTCGCTCGAGCGCGGGCGGGACCGGGGGATGGGGCTATGACCAACAATTCCGCCAACCGCGCAAACGCCCAGGCCGACCTCGACCGTCCCGAAGTCGCGTTCGAGGAGAGTGCCTGTACTTATAATGATGAAGCTAAGTTGAGTTGTTTTATAAAAATTTCAAAGCAGAATTATTCTGAGGCCCCGAATGGCCGTTCCGCTGCCTGAGTAAAAAGACCTTCTTAAAGGAGAATCAACAGATCTCGGAATCCGAGTAGCGCCCTCCACACTTGAACGGACTGAGAGTGCTCGTTTTTTGAAGTTTAGGTGGCTTGGTGAGGGCGCAAAACCGTCGTAAATCTGTATCGCTGGGATGACGCGGATCTCGACGACCAGGCTAGAGCCGAATGGCATCAGCTTATGCCACCGTTCATTCCCACATTTGGCAAGCCGAGCCTGAATTGCAACATACTGGTATCATCAAGCAACTTGGGATCGGGATCTGAGGTTAAAACGTTGACCGCTTACGCGCATTCGAGACAGGGCAAGCCAGAGGCAACCTGGGAGCCTCTGGAGCATCATCTCTCAGCCGTCGGAAGGCGAGCCGAGCGTTTTGCGGCCTGGTTTGGCGGCGGCGTCTTGGCCCGGGCCATGGGATTGCTGCATGACATCGGCAAGTCTTCGGCGGCCTATCAGGCCTATATCCGGCGGCCTGCCGATGCGGGTGGGGCCAAAGGTCCGGATCACAGCACGGCCGGCGCGCAGCAGGCCTGCGCGCTCTACGGGCCTGCCTATGGGCGGTTGCTCGCGTTCGGGATTGCCGGCCATCACGCCGGGCTGATGAATGGCAGCGGATATGAAGGGGCAACCTTGTCCACCCGGCTCGCCAAGACCGTTGAGAATTACGCTGGTTGGCAGGATCACGTTATCGGCTTGCCCTCTGCCGAGGAACTGAAGCAGTCACTCGTGGCGCCGCGCGAGAACGGCATCGACAAGGGATTTTCCGCCCCGTTTCTGGCGCGCATGCTGTTTTCCAGCCTGGTCGATGCCGACTTTCTGGAAACCGAGGCCTTTTACGCCAATGGCCACCCGCCGCAGCGGGGCGGGTGCTTGCAACCGGCGCATCTTGCCTCGGTGCGCGCTTATCTGGCAGGGCATCGCCGCGACGATAGCGAAGTTAACCGGCTGCGCTCGCGCATTCTCGACCATGCCAATGCCAAGGCCGAACTGGCGCCAGGCCTGTTCACGCTGACGGTGCCGACCGGCGGCGGCAAGACGCTCACCTCGCTCAGCTTTGCCATCGAGCACGCCGCGCGGCATGGCCTGCGCCGGATCATTTACGTCATTCCCTTCACCTCGATCATCGAGCAGACCGCCGCGATCTTTCGCGATGACGTTGGCCTCGGCGATGCCGTGCTAGAGCATCATGCCAGTTTCGACTGGGACCAGCGCCGCCCGCCCAGCGATGACGAGGACGGCGAAGGCGCGGGCGGCCTCGCCAAGTTGCGCCTGGACGCGGAAAACTGGGATGCGCCGGTGGTGGTGACCACGGCGGTGCAGTTCTTTGAAAGCCTGTTTGCCGCGCGCACCAGCCAGGCGCGCAAGCTGCACAATCTAGCCCACAGCGTGATCGTGCTGGACGAGGCGCAATCCATCCCCGTCCATCTGCTGCGCCCGTGCATGGCCGCGATCGAGGAACTGGCGCGCAATTATGGTGCAAGCGTGATCCTGTGCACGGCCACGCAGCCCGCCTTGCGGGTGCAGGATGGCGCTTTGCCGTTGCGCGACGATAAATCCCTTGATGGCCTGGATATTCCCGAAGACCGCGAACTCGCGCCTGATCCGGCCGATCTCTATCGCCGGCTGCGCCGAGTGGCGGTGGAGTGGCGCCAGGCCCCCGTGGCCGACGAGGAGATTGCCGCCCGCTTTGCCCAAGCGTCACAGATGCTCTGCGTGGTCAACAGCCGCGCCCACGCCCAGGCCCTGTTCGCCCGCTTGCGCGCGGAAGAGCAGGAGGGCGCGGCACACCTGACCACGCTTATGTGCGCGCGCCATCGGCGGGAAGTGCTGGCCCGTCTACGCAAAGACTTGCGCCAGCAGCGCCCCGTGCGCCTGGTTTCGACCAGTCTGATCGAGGCAGGGGTGGACATCAGCTTTCCCGAAGTGTGGCGCGCGGCGGCCGGGCTGTTCAGCGTGGCGCAGGCCGCCGGCCGCTGCAACCGCAGCGGCGAACTGGGCGCTTTGGGCGAAGCGTTCGGCAAAGTGGTGCTGTTCGAATCCGCTGACCATGCCACGCCCCGGATGATCGAGGCATTCTATGCCCCCGCGCGCATGGTGCTGCGCCGGGGGCCGGACGATCCGCTCGGCCTTGATGCGGTGCGCGCCTATTACGAGGAACTGTATTTTCGGAAGGGCCATGCTGCGCTTGATGCCGCGCTGCTGGATGGGGCCGCGTATCCCATTGTCGAAAGGCTCCGGCTGGGCGGGCGTGGGCAGACTTGGCCCTTTGCTGATGTAGCCCGAGCCTTTCGCATGATCGACGAGGTGATGAGCCCGATCATCGTTCGGTTCGATGATGATGCCGAGCAGGCTGTCGACTCCCTCTATCATGCCCCGGTTCCGCCAGCGGGCGTGTCGCGCCGGTTACAGCAATATGTAGTGCCTGTCCCTGCGCGGGTGCGGGCTGCCATGATCGCGCTGGGTGTAGTGCAATGTGTCCGGCCAGACGACTATGGCGACCGCTTTGCCGTGCTGGAAAACCGCGCGCTTTATGACGATGAGCACACAGGGCTGCGGCTGGATGATCCGACCTGGCGGGATGCGGAGGCGAATATCGTGTAAAGTTCCAAAATGGATGTTTTATCGGGCGGTGTTGTGAATTATACCCAATCAAGTCATTCGCTTGCGACGACGGGATGGGTATACTCACTCGGTCATCTTCAAAATGAAGATATCTTGGCGCGAAGGGGGCACATGGGAATTCGGCTGCATGTCTGGGGCGAGCGGGCGTGTTTTACGCGACCGGAACTCAAGGTTGAGCGTGTCAGCTATGACGTGATCACCCCTTCGGCGGCGCGCGGCATTCTCGAAGCCATTCACTGGAAGCCGGCGATCCGCTGGCATGTCGATCGCATTCACGTGCTGCGGCCCATCCGGTTCCAGTCGTTCCGGCGCAACGAGGTGGGCGCCAAGATCAGCGCCCGCAACGCCGCCAGCGCGATGGAGCGGGGCACCACGCAGGGGCTGGGCCTGGCCGTGGATGAAAACCGCCAGCAGCGCGCCACGCTGGCGCTCGTCGATGTGGCCTATGTGATCGAGGCGCATTTCACCCTCACCGACCGCGCCGGGCTGGACGAAAGCGCGGCCAAGCACATCTCCATGTTCAACCGCCGGGCCGAGCAGGGGCAGTGCTTTCACCGCCCGTGCCTGGGCGTGCGCGAATTTGCGGCAGACTTTGCCCTGGTTCCGGACGGGGGAACGCTGCCGCCGTGTGAACTGGCGCCCGAAAAGCGCAACGAGGATTTCGGCTGGATGCTGCACGATATCGATTTCGACCAGGGCAACACCTCGCGCTTTTACCGCGCGGTGATGCGCGATGGCGTGATCAACGTGAACGCCTGCCTGGCAGAAGGATCGGCGCGATGACCATGCTTCAGGCGCTGGATGGCTATTACCACCGCCTGGCCGCGCGCAACCTGGTGACCGCGCCGGGATGGAGCGCAGAAAAATTCGGCTGGTGCATCGTGATCGACGCCGCTGGCGAGCCGGTCGATGCTTACCCTTTGTATGAGGGCAGCGGCAAAAAGCTTCAGCCCAAACTGATTTCCGTGCCCGCCGCGATCAAGCGCACCGTGGGCATCGCGCCCAATTTCTTGTGGGATAAGACGGCCTATGTCCTGGGCCGCACGTCGGGCGAGGGCAAGCGCACCGCGCAGGAACACGCCGCGTTCGTGCAGCATCACCGCGAGCGGCTAGCCGGGCAGACGGACGAAGGCCTGCTAGCGCTGCTGCGCTTTCTGGAGCGGTGGACGCCCGAGCGGTTTGATGCTGCGCCGTTCAAGGCAGAGATGCTTGATGCCAACGTGCTGTTCCGCTTGCGGGATGACAAGGGCTATATCCATCAGCGCCCGGCGGCGCAGGCCTTGGTCGGCACCGGTGCGGCAGCAGTTGGCGCGGGAGAAGGCATTTTCTGCCTCGTCACTGGTGAGCAAGGTGCGCTTGCCCGGCTCCATCCCACGATCAAAGGCGTGGAGGGCGCGCAAACCGCTGGTGCGTCGCTCGTCTCGTTCAATCTTGATGCCTTCACCTCGCTGGGCAAGGACCAAGGAGCCAATGCGCCGACCAGCGAGGCGGCGGCGTTCCGCTATGGTACCGCGCTCAACCACCTGCTGACGCGCGGTGGCCACAACCGTGTGAAGCGCCCGATCGGCGATGCCACCGTGGTGTTCTGGGCCGATGCCAGCGATGCGCAAGTGGCCGAGGATGCCGAGGCGCTGTTTGGCGGCGCGCTCGATCCGCCCGAGGATGCCGAAGAGGCCGAGAAGATCGGCCGGACGATGGCCGCCATAGCCAAAGGGCGTGGGCTGGCCGAAGTATGTCCCGGTCTGGCCGAAGGCACGCGTTTCCACGTGCTGGGCCTGTCGCCCAATGCGGCGCGGCTGTCGGTGCGGTTTTGGCAAACCGATGATTTTTCCGTTTTCGCCGAAAATCTTGCCCAGCACTTTGTCGATCTGCGCATCGAACCCTTGCCGCTGGGATGGAGCGGTGCACCCAGCGTCAACCGCGTGCTGGCGCAGACCACGGCCTTGCAGGGCAAGTTCGAGAATATCCCGCCGCTTTTGGCCGGCGAAGTGATGCGGGCGGTGCTGACGGGTGCACGCTATCCGCAAAGCCTGCTGGCCGCCGCGATTATGCGACTGCGCGCCGGAGATGATCCGCTTTCGGGGTGGCACGCCGCCGCGATCCGCGCCGTGCTCAACAGAGACAACCGCTTGAACCGCAAACAGGAGGATGTGCCGATGAGCCTGGCACCTGAAGAACAGAACAAGGCCTATCAGCTCGGGCGGCTGTTCGCGGTGCTGGAAGCCGCGCAGCGCCAGGCGCTGGGAAAGCTCAACGCCACGATCCGGGATCGCTATTTCGGCGCGGCATCGGCCACCCCGGCCAGCGTGTTTCCCTTGCTGCTGCGCGGGGCGCAAAACCACCTCGCCCGTCTGCGCAAGGACGGCAAGGGCGGCTGGATCGAGCGGGAAATCGAGGACATTCTCGACAAGCTGACGCTCGATCTGCCGCGTGCGCTGCCGCTGGCCGAACAGGGCCGCTTTGCCGTGGGCTATTACCACCAGCGCAAGGACCAGTTCAAATCCCGCGCCGAGGCCGAGCCTGAAGGTGACGACGAAGCCGCGCAGAATGAGGAGGCATGATGAGCACGCCCGTTACCAACCGTTATGAGTTTGTCCTGTTCTTCGATGTGACGAACGGCAATCCCAATGGCGATCCTGATGCGGGTAACATGCCCCGGCTCGATCCGGAAACCAACCAGGGGCTGGTGTCCGACGTGGCGCTCAAGCGCAAGGTGCGCAACTATGTGGCGCTGGTCGGCGAGGAGAAGCCTGGACTGGAAATCTATATGAGCGAAGGCGCCACGCTCAATAACCAGCACAAGAAGGCCTGGGCGGCAGTGATGCCCGAGGTGAAGGACGACAAGACCTTCAAGGAAGGCCCCAAGGACAAGGCGAAGTCGCGGGCGTTGACCCAATGGATGTGTGCCAATTTCTGGGACATCCGCACGTTTGGCGCGGTCATGTCCACCGGGGTTAATGCCGGGCAGGTGCGCGGGCCGGTGCAGTTTTCGTTCGCGCGCTCGGTGGAGCCGATCCTGCCGCTGGAAGTGTCGATCACGCGCATGGCCGCCACGACCGAGGCCGATGCCGATGCCAAGGGCGGGCGCACCATGGGGCGCAAGCATATCGTGCCCTATGGCCTCTATCGCGCGCATGGCTATGTCTCGGCGCCCCTGGCTTCGCACCCCAGCAAGGGCACGGGCTTTTCCGAGGATGACCTCGAATTGCTATGGCAGGCGCTCGACCAGATGTTCGACCATGATCGCTCTGCCGCGCGGGGGGAAATGGCCACGCGCAAGCTGATCCTGTTCCGCCACGCCAGCGCCTTGGGCAACGCCCGCGCGCAAAGCCTGTTCGACCGGGTGAGCGTGGAACGGATGTATCAGGGGCAGCCCTACGTGATCGGCAGCGAGGGCACCGGAAACCTGCCGCCCGCGCGCAACTGGTCCGACTATCGCGTGTCGATCGATCGCGCCGATCTGCCGCGGGACGTGGAGATCATCGAGCGGTGACCGCGTCTCCGCCGCCTGTCGAACCGGCGGCGGAGGACCGCCTGATCCCGCTGTCGGCGTTGCAGCACTATCTGTTCTGCCCGCGCCAATGCGCGCTCATCCACGTGGAGCAGATGTGGGCCGAAGACGGCGCCACGGCGGAAGGGCGGCTCATGCACGAGCGCGTGGACAGCGGCGGGCCAGACCGGCGCGCTGGTGTGCGCACCGTGCGGGGCCTGGCGCTCCGCTCATTCGCGCTGGGCGTGGCGGGCAAAGCAGATGCGGTGGAGTTTCACGGCACGGGGCCGGATGCGGCGATTTTCCCCGTGGAATACAAGCGCGGCCGCCCCAAGGTCCATCGCGCCGACGAAGTGCAGCTTTGCGCCCAGGCCATCTGCCTTGAGGAAATGCTCGGCCGCCCGGTGCCCGAAGGCGCCTTGTTCTATGGCGAGACCCGGCGGCGCCTGGTGGTGGATTTCGATCCAGACCTGCGCGCCTTGACCGCCGACGTGGCGCGACAGGCGGAGGCGATGATCAGTGCGGGCACAACCCCGCCGCCGCATCTCCAACCGGGATGCCGCAAGTGCTCTTTGCAGGATTTGTGCGCGCCGAATGCTTTGGAAAAGCCGCGCAAGGTTGCCGCATGGCTGGCGGCGCAGATCAACACCAGCCTGGGGCAGGAGTGAACCATGCGACGGCTGCTCAACACGATCTATGTCACCAGCGAGGATGCCTGGCTGCGCAAGGACCGCGAGAACATCGTGATCGAGATCGACGGGGCAGAAAAGGGCCGCGTGCCGCTGCACATGGTGGAAGGGCTGGTGTGCTTCAACCGCGCGGGGGTTTCGCCCGGCGCCATGGCGGCTTGCGCGGAAAAGGGCATCGCGCTGTCGTTTCTTCAGCCCAACGGGCGGTTCCTGGCGCGGGTGGAGGGCCAGCGCAGCGGCAATGTCCTGCTGCGGCGCGCGCAATATCGGATCGCGGATGCCCCTGCGCGCGCCGTGCCGGTGGTGCGCGGCATCGTGGCGGGCAAGGCCGCCAACCAGCGCACCGTCATCATGCGGGCCCTGCGCGACTATGGGGCAACGGCTTCGGCGCCGGCCAGGGAAGCCCTTCAGGCCGCGGCCCTGCAATTGTCCCACGCCGCCCGGCGCACGCTGGCGGCGGCCGACGTGGCCGAATTGCGTGGGGTGGAAGGGGATTGCGCGCGAATCTATTTCGCTGCCCTGCCGCATCTGATCCGCCACGACGATCCGGCCTTTGCCTTCACCGGCCGTTCGCGCCGGCCACCACTTGACCGGGTCAATGCCTTGCTCTCTTTCCTCTATGCCATGCTGGGGCATGATTGCCGATCGGCGCTGGAAGGCGTGGGGCTCGATCCGCAAGTCGGCCTGCTCCATGCCGATCGTCCGGGGCGGGCCAGCCTGGCGCTCGACCTGATGGAAGAGATACGCCCGGTTCTGGCCGATCGCCTGGCGCTCAGCCTGATCAATCGCCGCCAGCTCGCCCCGCGCGATTTCATCGTGGAGGAAAGCGGCGCGGTGCGCATGACGGACGATGCGCGCAAGGCCGTGCTGGTCGCCTGGCAGGAACGTAAGAAGGAAGAGCTGCGCCATCCCTTCCTGGGCGAAGCCGTGTCGATCGGGCTGATCGCGCACGTCCAGGCGCAATTGCTGGCTCGCCACTTGCGCGGCGACCTGGATGGCTATCCGCCCTTCATCTGGAAATAGGCGATGCTGGTTCTGATCACCTATGACGTTAATACCCAAGATACGGCCGGCAAACGTCGCTTGCGCCGCGTTGCCAAGGCATGCCAGGATTTTGGCCAGCGGGTGCAGAATTCGGTGTTCGAATGCGAAGTGAACCCGGCGCAATGGGCTGGCCTGAAAGCTGCGCTGGCCCGCGAAATCGTGCCGGAAAAAGACAGCCTTCGCTTCTACCAACTCGGCGCGGCTGGCAAGCGCCGGGTGGAACATATCGGCGCCAAGCCGGCACTCGACCTGGATGGAACGCTGCTGTTTTGAAAGGCGGACGGGGCAGGCTTGGGCATCGGCGCGAACCTCTAGCTGCCCGCAAAACACTGGCAGGTTCGCGGAAGCGTAACTGCATGAAATACGGGAATGCGCCCGGTTTCCGCCAGTAGCAGGCTGTTTCGACGCTCCTGCGGTCAAGTGGTTCGCGGAACACGGGCATTTTCCTGTTCTTTGTCATCGTGTAACGCAAACCCTGTCGCCCCCTGCGCGGGGGCGTGGGTCGAAACTGGCGCACCGCATGATTGCGGGCGCTGGCAGGATGTCGCCCCCTGCGCGGGGGCGTGGGTCGAAACACCATGTGGGTGGTGCAGTTCGTGGGCAAGGAAAGTCGCCCCCTGCGCGGGGGCGTGGGTCGAAACGATCGACAGCGTGCCCGTGCCCACGCCCGCACCGCGTCGCCCCCTGCGCGGGGGCGTGGGTCGAAACGCAGAAATGCAGGACGAACTGCGGCGGGTGGTCGTCGCCCCCTGCGCGGGGGCGTGGGTCGAAACTGGCTTGATGCGGTAATTGTGGGCAGGGTCAGCAAGTCGCCCCCTGCGCGGGGGCGTGGGTCGAAACAACACGGATGGAATTGCCGCCTCGGGTCTGGCCCGTCGCCCCCTGCGCGGGGGCGTGGGTCGAAACATGTCCAAAGTCGGCAACCCAGTATGGATCGATGGTCGCCCCCTGCGCGGGGGCGTGGGTCGAAACACCTCTATGGCCTCTCGACGCTTGAAGCGATGGCGTCGCCCCCTGCGCGGGGGCGTGGGTCGAAACTTCTATGGTCTGCGTGAGGGTTTTGGCATCGGCCGTCGCCCCCTGCGCGGGGGCGTGGGTCGAAACACGCCCGCGATCAACGTGTTGAACACCGTCTGCCGTCGCCCCCTGCGCGGGGGCGTGGGTCGAAACGCGAAATTGGACCCGGCCATGTCGTGCTGGAAAACGTCGCCCCCTGCGCGGGGGCGTGGGTCGAAACGGCAAATGCCACGCCTCGAAGTGCCGCAGTAAAGTCGCCCCCTGCGCGGGGGCGTGGGTCGAAACGCGCATGGCCTGCATGATCGCGGCGCTGTTCTTGTCGCCCCCTGCGCGGGGGCGTGGGTCGAAACAGCCAGCAACTCGATGCCTTCGCGGTTGCCCAGGGGTCGCCCCCTGCGCGGGGGCGTGGGTCGAAACACGGCATTCAGGACGGCTACGAAGGGATCAATCGTCGCCCCCTGCGCGGGGGCGTGGGTCGAAACACGTACTTGCCACCGAACGTGACGGGCGTGTCGAGTCGCCCCCTGCGCGGGGGCGTGGGTCGAAACCCGCCGCTTATTAGCTTCAAACCTTTCGGCATCCGTCGCCCCCTGCGCGGGGGCGTGGGTCGAAACATGGCACGGCGCGCCCATGTAATCCGACAGCCATGTCGCCCCCTGCGCGGGGGCGTGGGTCGAAACAATATCGACCCCGATGTACCTTGCCGTGGTCGCATAGTCGCCCCCTGCGCGGGGGCGTGGGTCGAAACTGCGCCGTGTAGCGGATCAAGCCGATCAGGGCGGGTCGCCCCCTGCGCGGGGGCGTGGGTCGAAACATCAGCCAGGACGTTGACCTGTTCCGGCGGCCATGTCGCCCCCTGCGCGGGGGCGTGGGTCGAAACACCTTGAGCCAGGGCAACCGGCCGCCGGCGGCGCGTCGCCCCCTGCGCGGGGGCGTGGGTCGAAACGGGCGCATGCTGCGCGTCATGGAGGGCAAGGGCCGTCGCCCCCTGCGCGGGGGCGTGGGTCGAAACTTCCCAAGCCGGAGTATCGCCCCGGAAAATGCGGGTCGCCCCCTGCGCGGGGGCGTGGGTCGAAACCTGAAGGTACTTAGCAAAGCGCTTGTCAGTGACCGTCGCCCCCTGCGCGGGGGCGTGGGTCGAAACCTTGCCTTCAGCAAGCTTTGCAATGCCCGCTTCAGGTCGCCCCCTGCGCGGGGGCGTGGGTCGAAACGGCATTTGTGACATTTTGTTGAGTAGTTGGTAAGTCGCCCCCTGCGCGGGGGCGTGGGTCGAAACTTGGCTTTCGTGCGGGGGTCATGATAGCGAACGTGTCGCCCCCTGCGCGGGGGCGTGGGTCGAAACGGCTCCTGGATCATTGGAGCGCGACACATAGCGCGTCGCCCCCTGCGCGGGGGCGTGGGTCGAAACCACCGATGCGGGGCCGTCCAGACGATCCACACAGTCGCCCCCTGCGCGGGGGCGTGGGTCGAAACCGCCTGAGCCGACGAAATGACGGCGAACGCGTCGAGTCGCCCCCTGCGCGGGGGCGTGGGTCGAAACCATGGCGCTGGCATTGGCGCCAGGGGCCGGCGCGGTCGCCCCCTGCGCGGGGGCGTGGGTCGAAACGGCAGCATCGTCCTGCGGCTTCGCGGCCACCTGGTCGCCCCCTGCGCGGGGGCGTGGGTCGAAACCCGCGATCTCCGGGATGCAGCTGCCGCCGATCGTGTCGCCCCCTGCGCGGGGGCGTGGGTCGAAACACCACGTCGGGAACCTGGGTGAAGCCGCCCAACGGTCGCCCCCTGCGCGGGGGCGTGGGTCGAAACTGGACGTATCCGGGGCAACCCCGATAACCGTGGGCGTCGCCCCCTGCGCGGGGGCGTGGGTCGAAACTTCCCAAGCCGGAGTATCGCCCCGGAAAATGCGGGTCGCCCCCTGCGCGGGGGCGTGGGTCGAAACACCAACTGGCGCAATGGCCTGCCCGTGGGCGATGAGGTCGCCCCCTGCGCGGGGGCGTGGGTCGAAACATCTACGCCCGTGAGAGCGGCGGCCTCCAGGTCGTCGCCCCCTGCGCGGGGGCGTGGGTCGAAACACCAATATTGCGAACGTGCGCTACGGCTCGCCCAGTCGCCCCCTGCGCGGGGGCGTGGGTCGAAACGGCCCGCAGGGTGTCGCCCTCGCCGGTCATGCGGTCGCCCCCTGCGCGGGGGCGTGGGTCGAAACGACGCTCGCGCACCTCGTCGTTGCTCACCACACGTCGCCCCCTGCGCGGGGGCGTGGGTCGAAACATTCCGGAACAGCCAGCCCGCACCATGGCGCTGGAGTCGCCCCCTGCGCGGGGGCGTGGGTCGAAACTCGTCGGCGCTTCGCCTGAAGGACGCATCTAGCTGGTCGCCCCCTGCGCGGGGGCGTGGGTCGAAACCTGTGGTGAATGGGCCACCTGCTATGGCAACCGGGTCGCCCCCTGCGCGGGGGCGTGGGTCGAAACGGCCATGCTGGGCGCGTTGTAGATCGGCGGGAATGTCGCCCCCTGCGCGGGGGCGTGGGTCGAAACAATGGCGACTGGGATCAGCCTGCCTTTGAACAGCTGTCGCCCCCTGCGCGGGGGCGTGGGTCGAAACACCGATTTGCGCCATCGGGATGGCCCCTGCGACAGGTCGCCCCCTGCGCGGGGGCGTGGGTCGAAACAAGTGCTCGCAAGGCTGAAACAGCGTGGGCTCTCGTCGCCCCTGCGCGGGGGCGTGGGTCGAAACCAGAACGCCGGCGATAATGCCGAACTTATCTACAGTCGCCCCCTGCGAGGGGGCGTGGGTTGAAACTTCTCGGGTGTCGCCACCAAGGGGATCGACCACCGTCGCTCGTCGAGGAGGTGGCCGCAACCGGCATGACCGGTCGTCTTTTGTGTGGGGCGCGAAATCGAAACCGGTTCGTCTGCTGAAAGCACACCAGGATAGAGCAGTCAGCCAGTCGTCGCCGCACCGCTGGCGGTGAGGCAGAGCGCAACGAGGTGGCCGTCGACGAAAACCGACCCGTAAAAGTAGCCAACAGCCAAGAGCCCGATCGGGGCCATTGGTTTTGCTCCCGTCTCAGGGTCAGTAGCCTGCTTTTACTCCGCCATAGTGGCCGGATTTTGCTCCGCCGTTGACATCGTCGACGGCTGCACCGCAGCAAGCCGCTACGAAACGGAGGCTGCCCTGTTTCTACGGTCAACCGCAAGCAGTTCGTCGTGTATCTCGAGCATCACATCGATCTAAGGAATATTCGGGGTACAATTAGGGGTATCAATAAACTGATTATACGAATTTCACAATAAATTTAATTGTTTGCATGCTTTTGAATTGCCACCCAGATACTGCCCCCGCAACCATATACTCACAGCCGCCATAGGGCGGCTTTTTGCGTTCTCAGCCACGCACTTGATCGCCCTGCGCGCGAGGATAAAAAATGGCTATCGTGCCCAGCATGGCGCTGAGCATGGAGATACGGCCGTGGCCTGATTTCCTCGTGATCGCCATCAGCGTCTTGAAACAGGCAAGGACGCCGGATGGCTCACGCTGCAATGCCCCTGATACAAAGGCTGCGGATCGAAATGCGTCAGTTCGCTGGCGCGCAGCATGAAGACATTGGCGCTGTCCGGCGATAGTCCTTCGATGACCATCGCGTTGCGCATGTGCATGTCGATCATGCCCATGGTTTCCACACGCTTGGGCCAATAGTCGACCACCTGATCGAACGCGGCCTTGCGTTGTGGGGCGATGGCGTCCGGGTCTTCCAGGATGCGCGCGCCTACCGGCACTTTTTCGGGCGGATCGTTCACGTCGGGGGCGGGGCCCGTGCGGGCAGGGCCGGCGGGCAGGGCGAAGACCAGCCGATGATGGCTGTCGAACGTCAGGTCTGCCGGCGTTTGCGCTTTGTGGGCATCGAAATTGGTGACGTGTCCCATCGTGCAGGTGAAAACGCGGTTGGGCAGCACGGTGGTGCGGTTTGGTTCGCGGTTCGCTGCGGCATGAGCATTGCCCAGGCCCAGGCTGGCAACTGCCGCCAGCAGCGCCATGGCGCGCAAGATCGTCATCTTTCGAATGCCCCCAACGGTGTCACAGGGGCTCTCTTGCTGCAAATTGTGTCAAGCAGGTGAAACAATGCCCGGCCATGGAGAAAATCCAAGGGGGATTTCATGATGGCATCGGTATGGTCGCGTCCTTGGGGCAAGGGCGCTGCGGTGTGTGCCGTGGCGGGTTTGGCACTGCTTGGCCAACCTGCCGCCGCGCAGGACGGCATGCCCTTTTCCGCGCCATGGATAAGCCAGCCGGACAATGCTGCCGTCGCCGGCCCGGAAGAGAATGGGGCAGATGCGGATCTGTCCGTCGCCCTGCCGTCGACCCGCCCGCATCTATCGGCGTTTTCCATGCCTGATGCCGGGGTCATTCCTGGTGCAGACCGCGCGCGCGCGATCGACTGCATGACCGCCGCGATTGCCTATGAAGCCGGGTACGAACCGCTGGCTGGGCAGGAGGCCGTGGCGCAAGTCATCCTCAATCGCGTGCGCCACCCACGTTTTCCCAAGACGGTGTGCGGCGTGGTGTTCGACGGGTCCTATCGCCGCACCGGTTGCCAGTTCACATTCACGTGCGATGGCTCGCTTGGCCGCCATCTGCGCCCCGCAGTCATGGATCGCGCGCGCGCGGTGGCGGTTTCGGCGATCGATGGCCTCACGCCCGATCGTGTCGCCGGGGCCACCCATTCACGCCAACTACGTTAATCCCTATTGGGCATCGTCGGGCATGATCACCGCGCGGATTGGGGCGCATCTGTTTTACCGCATGCCCGGCGATGGCGGCCCGGGTGCGAGCGGCGGCTCGCTCAACTCGGTGTCATCGATCTTCAAGCGCAACTCTTACAACGCGTTCAACTATTGAGCGTTGTGCGAAGTGTCGGTTTTCGCCGGGGTCGACGGTAATCCGGCGCTGGCATTTCCGCGAAGCCCTTTGGAGGGATTACAAGACCGCGGATCGCCGCTGTCAAGCAAATCACATGGAGGCCAGCGCAGCGACTGCGCTGGCCTTTCTCGCTGGGGGGCACAGCGCTCCGTTGGGACTTTGGGTTCTGCCCAAGCTGCGCGGCAGGCAGCAAGATGAAGTGGTCGGAAGCCCAGCGCAGGTGCCTGCCTCAATTCTCGCCTGGTATCGCGTTGCTCCACCTGAGCAAGGCGAGCAGCTCCGATCGATAAGGCCAAAGCAAGAATGCGTTCATGATGACCGTCAAGGTGCCGAAGACATATTCGACGATTCCTGGGTCGAGCACGAAGTTCCAGTAGGCAATCACGGTCGTAAGCGGCACCGTAGCAAGCGAGGCTGGCAGGATGGCGCGATTCATCAGCAGAAGTGCGCCGACGACGACTTCCACGACCTTTATGATCGCAAAAAGGCCGCTGTGGATCAGGGCAAGCGTAAATTCCCGCGCGAGCGGGGTGTGGCCCAGCGGCTGCAGGTCGAAGGGCGAAAAGTACTCCGCGCCCGAAAACAGGAACCACGCTCCGAAAACCAAGCGCGTGGCGGTGTAGAGGATGGATTTGCGCGCGGCGCGGGCACCGTTGTCGTCAATCATGTGTCAGCCCTTTGTTTGCGGGGGTATCGCCAACGGAAGGATGCGGTCCAGCCAGCGCCAAGCATGCTCTGGCATAGCAGTGCCACAGACCAGAATGCTGGGTACTCCCAGCCACCGCCAGCGTTGGAGAACAGAAAGCCGTTGTGGATATGCACCAGCATGGTGGCTCCAGCCAGAATCACCGCACCGGTGAGCGCCGCAGCCCTGACCTGCCATCCGATGACAAGAAGAATCCCGATGGTCGCCTCGGCCCCGGTCACGGCGTAGGCGGTGGCGGAGGGAAATCCAAGCGATCGAAAGAACGCCACTGCGACAGGCCAAGTGATGACCGTCAGGCGCAGATAAACGTGCGTGAGGAACATCAATCCCATGCTGGTTCGCAGCAGAGCAATGGCGATAGCTTTGGCGTCTCGCATGCTTGGCTCCTTGATGGCGAACGCGGAAAACCGGCCCCCGCGTCCCCTGGACGATCAGTTGGTTTCGACGTGCAGCGTTACGCCATAGGTGCGGGGGGCAAGCGGATAGCCGCGTCCGCCGAAGTAGGAGTAGATAACTGCCTTGTCCTCGATGTTGCGGACCCAGCCTGTCAGGCTCCAGCGCGAATCCGCGGTCTGATAGCGCAGGCTTGCCGCAGTCTGCGTGTAGCTCGACTGCTGACCTGCCCTGGAATTGGCCGTATCGGTGAAATACGCACTCGACAGGACGGTTTCGACGCGCGGCGTCAATTCACCCGCGCTGCCAAGGCCGAAGCGGTGCTGGTATGCAGCGTTGATCGTAATCTCCGGCGAGTTGCGCAGGCGATTGCCGGAATAGTCAAACCCGCCAACAGAGGAAAGGTCAAACCGGACAAAGCGCGTGCCCAGCAGCGCCAGCGATGCTTCAAGCCGGTCATTAGGGCTGGGCGCAGCAACGATTTCAACTTCGCCGCCATATATCCGTGCCTTTTGCGAATTGACTGTGTAGAATGCCAGATATCCGGGCGAAACGCTGCTGAGTAGTTCTTGAAAGCCACGGTAGTCATAGTAGAAACCTTCGGCATTCACTTGCAGAGCATTATCGAGGAAGCGGTTCTTGATGCCAATCTGATATGCCGTGATGCGCTCCGGCCCGTAGGTCGAAGGGATGCCCGATCCTGCAGGCGTCTGGTTGACGCCGCCGGATTTGAAGCCGGTGCTGACTGACGCATAGATGAGCGAAGACTTTCCCAGATCGGCTTCTGCACCGGCTTTCCAGGTCAGGCCAGAATGCGATTCCTGGCCGCCAATGCCCACGACCGCAGGCGGAAACAGGAAGAAATTGGTGGCGCTGCCGACAGCGGACTTGTCCTCGTCGGTAAAGCGAAGACCACCGGTAAGGCGCACGGCATCACCCAATGGCACCGTCACTTGCGCAAAGGCTGCGCGGGAATTGGCGCGGTAACGGTCGAGCACTTCCGAAACGCCAAGCAAGGTGTTTGACAGGAACGTCCGGTCAATCCGGTTGCGCAGTTTTTCATGCGAGTAATAGGCACCGACCACCCATTGCACCGGAGACGACGGCGTGGAGTTCAGCCGTACTTCGCCGGTGAACAGCTGGTTCGAATTGCTGGGCTTATAGCCGAAATCGCCAAAGAAAACGCGCGCGTCACCTGTGGTTGTCAGGCTGGCAAAGTCCACCTTGCGCCACGAACCGATCGCGGTGAGGACGCCCCAATCGAAATCATGGACTAACTGGCCACTGAACGCGAGGTTCTTGACTGAACGAAAATCATTGGCGACTGGCGTTTCATTGCCCGCGTAAGCATCCCATCCGGTGGTATTGCATCCCACCACTGCAAAGGTGGCAAGGCAAGGCGACGAACCGCCCGCACCACGGCCTGACTGACGGGAATATTCGCCTGAGAGGAGCAATCTGGTGCCATTCTGGGCGTCGAACAACAACCGCGCCCGCCCGGCATAGATATCGGCGTCGTTGTGGCCGTCATCCAAATAACCACTGTGGTTCTGCGTTGCGCCGCTGATACGCAGGGCCACGTTTTGGCCCAGCGGAATGTTAAGCATCGCCTCGGTTGCGATCAGGCCGAAGTTTCCGGTCTGGACCTGACCCATCGCGGCGAATTCGCCCAGCCGCGGTTTGTTGGTGATGAGGTTGATCGAACCCGCATTCGTGTTGCGACCGTAAAGGGTTCCCTGTGGACCACGCAATGCCTCGATCCGCGCGAGGTCGAAGAACACCGGCATCAACCCTGTTGCATGGGCGATATAGACGTCATCCACGTTGTAGGCGATTGCCGCGTCTGCGCCGGGCTGAAGATTGAATGTGCCGACACCGCGAATGGTTGCTAGCACATCGCCCACTGGCTGGAGTTGCACGCCCGGCAGCGAGCCTTGCAAGGCGGCAGGGTCGGAAATGCCGCGTGTGGCCAAGTCTTTACCTGTTAGCACCGCAACCGATACGGGCGTGCGCTGCAGGTTGCCCTCGACACGTTGGGCGGTGACGACGATATCGCCAAGCCCGTTCTCCAGGCCAGCGTCCTGCGCGAGGGCGGGAAGCGCCAGCGCCGTCGACGCGAGAAATCCGCACGCAAATTTCGAAACCGCCCACACGTGATGCGTAGATAGGCTCGGCATCCTCTTGTCCCCCATGTTTCATTATTGTGCTGCTGATGTTACTTACTGGTAACTCTCATTGTCAACCGCAAATTTCCCTGTTAGTGAAGCGACATGGCATCAGGCATGAAAATCAGTCCCAAGGATGCTCCGCGCGATCGGATTTTGAAGGCTGCCGGCATGCTGTTCTATGAGCGCGGCATTCACACGGTAAGCGTCGACGAGATCGCGGCAGCGGCGGGTTCCAACAAGATGACGCTCTATCGACATTTCGGATCGAAGGACGGGCTCGTCGTTGAATGGCTACTGGCGACGTCGGAATCCGCGCAAGCAAAATGGCGCGATGTTGAGGCGAGCAATCAGATGGATGCCCTCGCGCGGCTCCATGGCTTGGTTGATATGATGGTATCGCAGATCACTGCGTGGATGCGGGGATGCCCGTTCGGCAATAGCATGGCTGAACTGTCCGATCCGACACACCCAGCCCATGAAGTGATCCGGGCGTACTTCACCTATCAGCGCGATTGGCTTGAGCGGGCATGCCGCGATGCCGGACTGCGCACGCCGCAGGAAACGGCTGACGCGTTATTCTATATCGTGCGGGGAACTTCGGCCGGGCTGGCGCTCGATGATCAGGCGCAATTTGCCGAACGTGAGCGGCGGGCACTTTCCTCCGTCATCGATTCAGCAAGGCGTGGGCCCGCCGAGCTATCGGATGTCGCCTGACGCGCTCTGAAGGCTGGTTGGCTTCGGCAATTTTGTCCTGTCTGGTGGTCATGCCGCTCAAGCGGAGCGCCGGCGCTCGCCCTTGGGTTCTTCTTTAACCTGCAGGCGGGTGTTGCGCTGTCCGCTTTCCGGCGGATGCTGACCGACTCTTTCGTTTTGGCGAAGGCCAAACTTCCGCAGTCATATGCTCGGATACGAAGCAAACCACAATGTAGTGCGATTGACTCGCAATAGCATGAATTGTAGGAGGCCCGCCGTGATAAGGGGGCTCCAA
>Ga0207713_1001403_pt1 | contig 19449 bp, 23 predicted proteins | sample KBSS64metaG_FD_184404 | JGI IMG/M metagenome (GOLD analysis project Ga0207713, IMG submission 184404) | Switchgrass rhizosphere microbial communities from Kellogg Biological Station, Michigan, USA - KBS S6-4 metaG (SPAdes) (version 2) | ecosystem: Host-associated > Plants > Roots > Rhizosphere >... | reverse complement strand
ATAAAAAACTATTATTCATCACTAGGTATAGATTGTAAATTAGGCACTATTTTGTTATATAGGTATATTTTTTATACCTAATTAGACAATGAAAGATAATATTTCTGGCTGTTCTGTAGAAGAGGCAATGACAGTATTGGGTGGTCGTTGGAGAATGTTAATTATTTCATTTCTCATCGAAAGACCTATGCGTTTTAATGAGCTAAGACGGGCAATACCTAATATTTCTCAAAGAATGTTAACTTTAGAGTTACGTTTTCTTGAAGAAGAAGGTTTTATTAACAGAGAAGTTTTTGCGGAAGTTCCTGTTAAAGTTGAGTACTCATTAACGGAAGATGGTAAGAAATTAAATGGTTTAGTTGAGATGCTAAAAGAAGTTGGCTCTTGGCTAAAAGTAAGATAGTGCGGTTTATTTTATAGTTTTATTTACTTTGTTTCCGGTCATGTCGAGATCGTATGTCATCATTTTGACCGGATCATTTATACAAATTTTAGGTGTAAAAAAGCCTGATGCTACGAATCAGGCTTCAGTATTCATCAACAATAGGAGTTGATGAACAAGACCAATCTAACAGACCTGCACTATAAAGGCAAACCAATGGCCGACCGAACAGTTCATATAGGCATAATTTTCTCAAATTATAGGCGTTAAAAAAGCCCTTGCTCGAAAGCGAAGGGCTTAGTCGTTCATTGATCTAGCAATGAACTATATAAGGCTCATCTCATACTAAGTGCAGTATATCTGAAATTGAAGCAAGAAAGAAGAAAACTTATGACAGTTATTTAAAACATCTTAATTACTCATATAGTCTTTCAATAGTCTGGCTAAAGTGTTTGAAAGGTGCTTAATATTTGATTAGCTTTTTTATCTTTAAAAAATATTCTAGTTTTAACCAAATATACACACTTAAACAATTAGTTGAAAAAAGTTTCCATAATCTAATCAAATAGCATGTTAAGTTTTTCTCAATCATAAAAATTTAAAAAGGATTGAAACATGAAATTTTCATATCAAGATCTTGCCGGAAAGAACGTTGAAGTAGTGTGTGAAAGTTATATTCATATACCGTCAGGAACAGCAATAAAATCTACAGAAGCTGGTAATTATCACCCTACTGAAAACTTCAGTTTCTTTAAGAAAACTGAAGCTGATTCGATACCTATCTACCGATTTGCCATTGACCGAAATTTTAATGTTTTTAATAGTGATGAATTACCCGCATTAGCTCAAATTGGAACTGATTGGAAAAAGTTGGGCTAAGTTTTTACTTAAAAATAAACCCTCGATTGAGGGTTCTATCCTAAAATTTTTAAGAATTATTTCTTTTTAAATACGAGCATTAAGCCTAGTAAAATTGCAATCATTCCTATTAAGCCTGCCAGCGGTAACTTATTTTTTAAAATTACAAAATCTAAAAGTGCAGTCACGATAGGAACCAGATAGAACAGGCTTGTCACATTTACAATATTGCCCTGACTTAAAAGCCGATAAAGTAAAAGCTGAGCAACTACAGAAATTAAAATTCCGAGAAATAAGACTGAAATAATCAGTTGTGAATTCCACGTGATTTCAAAATGTTCAAAGGGAACTATAAACAAGCAGACGACAAGGCTGATTACATATTGTAGCGGTAAGACATCTGTAGGTGCTTGTTGAATGTTCTTTTGCATTATGGCCCCAAAAGTTATACAGGTGAGAGCAGCTAAGGCAAACAGCACACCAATTGGAGCAATAAAAGACATTGTCAGGCTTTTCCAGACTAAAAGTATGAGCCCAGCTAAAGCAATGAATAAACCTAATAGCCTTTCTTTTTGCCAATTCTTTTCCATAAGACAAAGCGTGAGTATGGGCTGTATTCCCATAATTGTTGCCATTAAACCAGGAGTGACGCCATGGGCCATAGCTTTAAAATAGCAAATTGAATAACCTGCAATAATAAGTAGCCCAGTGAGCAAAACTTGTTTTCGAGTTCCATGTTTGGGTAAAAGTCTTTTTCTAAAAAGAGCAAGTACAAACAGAATAATTAAAGCAGTAGAAAAACGTAGAATTAATAATGCTATGGGCGAGGCATTATCTAACCCCCATCGAGTAAAGATCGCGGCACTACCCCAGAGTAAAACAAAAGCGGATGTTGCACTTTGTGATGCAAGCATCTGTTTATTTAGGAGCATAAAACCTCCTCCTAGTGTGTGTAATACCTAAGAAATACGAAGTGATAAAATTGTTAGTAAGTGCAGCTATTAATGTGTTGTTCAGTCATTAATCATGTACTGATATTGGTTAAAATTGTGAATAGGCAAATAAATCGCGTTGAACTTATTATGATTTCAGTATGGGAGAGAGAATAGGTAAAGAAAAGCGCATAATTCTTTTATATACTATTTGAAAATCGAATAGATAAATTGTAATGACTTTAAAAAACTTACAGATTGATTGGCTGAAGTGTTTTGTCACAGTAGTAGATACAGGTTCGTTATCAAACGCAGCGCCTGAGCTATATCGTTCGCAATCTGCTGTTAGCATGCAATTGAAAAAATTAGAAGAAGCTTTACATTGCCAACTTTTAATACGAACACACCGTCAAATTGAACTAACTTCTCAAGGACAGCTACTTTTAGGTTATGCACGCCGTATTCTCGATTTACATGCAGAAGCACAAATGGCATTTCATGGAGATGAGTTGAAGGGCCGTATACGCCTTGGAGTACCCGATGATTATGCTGCTAAATATTTAACACCCGTACTCAAGCGTTTTGCACCACGTTATGGAGGTGTTGAAATCGAGTTGATCTGTGAGCAATCTACGTCTTTAATTCCGCGGGTAGAAAGTGGTGATATAGATTTAGCATTAATTTCGAGAGATAACGCTCGTCAAGGAACACTTTTATTTCATGAACCAATGGTATGGGTAGGGTCTCCACAGTTTGAACTTTGGCGAGAAGACCCACTTCCAATCGCAGTTTATGAAAGTACGAGCCAAGCCAAAAAGAGTGCTATTCATTCTTTAGCATTACAAGGGCGTCGTTATCGTGTGGTATACAACAGCTCAAGTTTAGCGGGCCAAATTGCAGCAGTTGAAAGCGGTTTAGCAATCGCCGTGTTTACGCAATGTAGCGCACCTGAGCATTTAACCATATTAGGTGCAGATCATGGCCTCGGACCTTTAGAGCCGATGGAAGCTGCGGTTTATCGGAGTAGGTCATCGTTAGAGTCGAAGGCTGTAGATCACTTATATGAATTACTCATTAAAACGCTCAGACACTCAGTTAATGTTTAATGGTCAAATCTTAAGTTGATATTTAAATGTAAAACTAAAGAGCTTTACATTTTTGCGCTAAATCTACAAAAAAGCCTAGAAACGTATGCTGATCGTAAAACTAATAAAAAGTATTTATTAACTCACTATCTGAACAACTCATGAGGCGAAGTATGACAAAAATTATGGCTACCTTAGGTTTGGCTGCGATTATTTCTTTAAGTGTGAGCGCTTGCCAAGGTGAAAACGATACAAAACAGCAAGATAAAACGACAACCCCTCATTCAATGGATAAAGATTCATAATCTAGATGAATGCTTAGGCCCGTCGTAAGATGGGCTTTTTTATATCTTTTTATTTTCACTCTAAAGTGTGATTTGTAACTCACAATATTTATTTTTAATGGCGCTGTTCAAAATATGTTGACTAATATGCTAGGTTTTAAATATATTTAAATCCAGCACCAATCATTTTAAATATAACTCTATATTTAAAGTAAATTGGTTCAAATGCCATCAGATCAGAAATTTAACCTTTAAATTTGATTATAAAAATATTAATTAATCAAGGAGGTAGGTATGGACGCTAAATTTCATTCTGAAAATGAATATGGTTTTATTCTAGATATCTTGAACACTTACATGGTGATAAAGAAGACATTAAAAAATGATCATTATCCTTATGATTCATTTGGTTATCTTCTAGCTCTTTATCAACCACTAAAAGTTTATATCCCTCAACTTCCAAATCCGAAAATTTATATTGAGATTGGTGGAATTTCATATGACCGAATGATTGTTGGGCAAACAGAGGATGAAACGGAAGCCATAAATATTTTATCGAATTTAGGACAACTTGTTGCTTAACAATTAAGTGATATTTTAATGCTGAGTTTAATTTACTTAAGGAAAGCGTTTTCTTAAGTAAATTAACGACACAACTAAAGGCTCAAAATGGTTGTTGGAAGAAAAAACTTAAAGAAACTATTTGTTGTTTTTATCCATCCTCATTAAACAAAGACTCTAATAAGATACAAAAAACCACAAAAGCTAAATCTATAACTTTAAAAGAATTTGTTTATATAACTAAGAACATTAAAAGTAGGTCATCGTAATGAAAAAAATATTCTTAGCAACACTCACTGGGTTGGCTTTATTGGGTAGTAATGCGGTATTGGCTAAACCAGATGCTGCCTTATTAAAAGAAGCGACAAAAAATATAGTCACGGTGTCTAAAGCAAAAACCTTGGCTGATGAGTCTGGTGTTACGTTAACTGGTACGATCGTAAAGCATATTGCTGGTGATCATTTTGAGTTTAAAGATGCTACAGGTTCAATTGTAATTGATGTAGATGATGATTTGTGGAAGCCTTTACAACTAAAAGCTGGAGATAAAGTCCGTGTTGTAGGAGAGGTGGATACGCATAGAGTTAAGCCTACCGATATTGAAGTTTTTAAGATTGAGCGTGTTAAATAAAACCAGATCATTTATATAAATATTGCTCAGAGCAAAAAAAGAAAACTCCTAAGAACAGGAGTTTTCTTTTTAACGATGATAATTTTTATTATTGGGTTGCATTAAAGGCCTCATGATAGTGTACGTTTCCTTTAGGAATATTGCCTGAGAAGCTTAAGGCCTGAAAATACTCACTTGGTACATCAGGCAAAATTAACTTGGGATAGGTTTTAAAACCAAATCTGCTGTAATAATTCGGTTCACCCAGTAAAACGCATCCTTCTGCGCCTAACTTTTTTAATTTATCTAGTGATTTATTCATCAAAAGCGAGCCAATACCAAGCCCCTGTTTATTTGGATGAACAGAAATAGGACCTAAACCATACCAACCCATTTCCCCTGAACTCATTTGAACTGGAGAAATAGCAACATGTCCAACAATAGATCCGTCTTCTATCGCTACTAGAGAAATGGTCAATTGTCCGTGGTTCCTTAAACTATTAACAATAAAATGTTCAGTATGACTGGTGTGCTCAGCATTTTCAAAAGCTGCTTTTGTTAGTTTTTCTATTGCTTCAATATCCTCATTTCGTTCATCACGAATCGTAATATTCATTAAAATTCTTCCTTATTTATTAACCCATCATACGCTTTAATTTTTTAATAATTAAAACTGTAATTTAGATATATAAGATACTTTATTTGTTACTGGTTATAAAAAACAACTACTACTTATCAAACTCATACATAAAGTAAAATTTTATAAAAATTATTTTAATATAATAATTTATAAATAATTTTGAGGATTGGAAATTGAAAAAAATCATTAAAACTTTATTATTATCTACACTGATTTCAACTACATCATTCTCTGTTTTAGCTAAAAATTTTGAGCAAAAAGTTAATTTTTTACAAGGTTCAACGAGTACCACATTAACTGGAAAATTTCAGGGCTATGATGATGTAAGATATAGAATCTCTGCAAAAAATGGACAAGTATTAAAATATAATGTTAATAGTCTTGGTAATTTAGCCTATGTCAATATTTTTGCACCGGGGAAAAAACCAGGTAAAGATAATGCATTATTAATTGGCTCAACTGTAGGATCGAAAGGAGAGCTCGCTTTGCCAGTTGATGGCGATTATATTATTCAAGTTTATCAAATGCGTAATAGTGCTCGTAAACATAAAACTGTGAAATATAATCTCGATGTCGAATTATTAAATAAAGTAAAAAAATAATATTTATAAAATTTACTAGCTTTCACATGAGAGCTAGTAAATTTGAAAAATGATAGAAATAGTCACTATTCGGTTAAAGAAAATGACTCGTAAATGCCACAACTTTCAACAAACATTTGATCATGTGAAACTAGTAATACAGCACCTTCATAACTCTGAATAGCAGTAGCTAATAATTCTCTCGATTCAATATCTAAATGATTTTCGGGTTCATCTAATAACAGGAGTTCGGGGGTAGGTTCTATCTGGCTAATGGCCAATAAAGCTACTTTGAGTTTTTCACCACCACTTAGCTGAGATAATAATTGGATACCTTTATCACCGCGAATTCGAAGTTGGCCTAATAAATTTCTCCATTCCAATTCTGAAAGCTCATTATTCATGTGGGTTAAATTCTCAATAACAGACATTTCATCACATAAAAAGCTAAAGTTTTGATCGAGATAAAAGCACTTTACAAATAATTGAATGCTGTCACAGGGCTGATTCTTCTGTGCATTGATTGCTTTAAGCAGCGTTGACTTTCCAATACCATTTTGACCTGTTATGTGAATTTTTTGGACTGCTTGTACAGCTAAATCTATGGGTTGTTGAGTTCCATATTTCAGTTTGAGTTTTTTAATCCGAAGAATTTCTCCAGATTTTTTATGAAAAGTGGGGAAGACAAACTGTTGTGGCTTGACGGTTTCAAGACGCAGTTTTTTGTCTTTTAAATCATTTTGACTATTTGAAATTTGTCGTTGGTGCTGAGACTGTATAGCCGCAATACTTTGGCCCGCTTGTTCCTTTTTAAAATCGAGCAGAATTTTGGCTTGAGAATTTGATTCACGTAATTTATTGCCAGCACGTTCACGTTTTTGAGCTTTCATTAATACATCATGTTGCTTTTGCTTCATATGTTTAACATCGCGTTGGCTTTGTTGAATAGATTGCTCTAAAGCTGCAACATGAGTTTGATATTGCTCATCAAATTTCTCATAGTTTCCAGTTGTGTGATGTAGACCATGTTCATTTAAATGATAAATATGGTCTACTTCATTCAACAAAGTCCGGTCATGACTAATGATAAGTACACCTACTGGGTGTTTTCTTAAGTGGTCAATTAACCATTTTCTAGATTCTTGATCTAAATGATTACTGGGTTCATCAAGAAGTAAGTAGTGATCTGATTTTAGAAATAAACAGCTTAAAGCCAATTTGGTTTTTTGACCTTCACTTAAGTTTTTAACTGGAAAGTCTAAATCTGTTGGTAAACCCGCAGACTCCAATAAATTATTCCATAAGGTGGGGAGGTCCCATTTACCGTCTAACAAATCATAATCGTCGAAGTTGGTAACACCTTGCTCAACTCTTTTAAAAGCTTGATAAATGTCTAAGATATCTAATGCTTCAGCTATGGTTAGTCCAGTTAACCGATGTAGTTGAGGTAAATATGCATGTTTTATATGCCAAGATATTTGTCCAGATGTAAGAATTGAATCTGCTTTAAGCGTCTGATTTAACATTTGCATAAGCAAAGATTTACCTTGACCATTACGGCCAATTAAGGCAGACACCTGATTCGATTCAAGGCTAAAATTTAGTTGTTTAAACATGACTTTAGATGGAAACTCTAAAGTCAGCTGTGATATTACACATGCCTGCTGAGTCATAAAAACCTCATAAATACAGGATGTACAAAATAGGAAAAAGCAGTTTTAAGCAGAGACGTTAAATCACAAAAATAGTCTATTTTGCACATCAAAAAAAGAAAAAATGATGAGAAAAAAGACTTACTTCATTGGCGTGACTCACGAAATTGAAAGAATAAGAAACCATTCTATCTGGGTTTTTGATCAGTGTAAAATTTATACAATCTATTTTATTAAAAAACCCAATCATTGGATTGGGTTTTTTGCATCTAAAAAAGTTTATTCTTTTACAACCAATACCTGAATTTTGGTACTGTTTAAAACATCTTGAGCAAAACTACCCAAAATAAGCTTTTGGAAGCCTTTGCGACCATGAGAACCAATTACAATCAAATCGGAACCTAAGCCTTCTACAGCTTTTAAGATACCATCTGAAGAAATTTCACCTTGGATAATCTGAGTTTCGGCATCAATACCTTCTTCGGCGCATAAAGCTTTTACTTTTGCGAGAGTTTTTTCTGCATTGGCACGTGCTTCAACAAAATAATCTTTTACAACAGGTGAGATGTAATAAAAATCTACGCCGCTAAAAGGATCTACCGCAACTAAGCTAATAGCGGTCAATTTACTCCCAAAAGCCTTTGCAATATGAGCTGCTTGTCTTGCTGCTGCTAAAGAAATTTCAGAACCATCGACAGGTACAATAATATGTTGGTAATTCATAATGTTATTCCTCTTATTTACAGTTGTTATATGTATGAAGCATTTATTAATTAAAGATTAACATATTTCATTCTCGGTAAACATCTATTCGACTAAAGGAAAGGGAAATTAAATAAAATTATTTTAAATCATTTACTTATGTTTATTCTTATATTGATTGTGATGGAGTTTAAGAGCTATTGCTGAATAATTGATAATATTTACATGAAAATTACAAAAAATTACCGTTCATATTTCTGTCATATAGAAAACGTATAACAAAATAGTAAACTAAGGGGAGAGTGATGAAGATGGCTGATTTAACAGCAAAGAAAATCAATAAACTCATTGAAGAGTTTCGTCAAACAGGTAAAGAACCAGAAAAATTAGTCGTTGGTTATAAAACGTATGCCAGACTCATGACCGAAGATAAATTTGCGGAGAAAGTTGTTCCGTCGCTCGAAGATTCAAAAGAGCGGTTATATAAAAATTTAAAAATTAAACTTGTGACTGAAAAGCATTACTTTGAAATCAAATAAAATTTATGTGAAATACATCACTGCTTATTAAAGTAAAGTAACACTAAATAAGTTTAATAACATGATTATTGTATGATGAAACAAATTAATAGTGTAACCAACATTTGAAAACAGCAATCGTTTATAAACTCGATAGAATAAATTGCTTTTATTTTAAGTAGTGGAATAAATTGAAATGCCAACAATCAGTGTAATTATATTTTATTTTTTAGTTATATTAGGCACTGTTGCCATTATTTATGGATTAGTCAGTTTAAGTATTTTTTTAATTGTTATTGGATTAGCTCTATTATTTGCAGCATGGTTATTAAAAAAAGAATTTAAATTAGATATTTTATTTTGGAGATAAATATAATATATGTTTGTAATCTAAATTGCTTATAAATTATTTGACTATAACTGACATAACAAATGTCAGTTCTAAAAAGATTAAATATTGCACATATTAATTTATATTCAACTAAAAATATTTTTTGATCAAAATTATTACAATAAAATATAAAAGCGGAAAATTTTAAATTTATTTAAGTATTTAAAAATAAAAAAGTTTCATTTAGGATAAAAGTAAAATTGTAAAAGCGTTTGTAGCTATTAAACAATAACAAAGCGAGGTGAGCATGACTTATAAGTATGAGTATGCAGGGTTCTGGTTAAGATTTGGTGCAATGATTATTGATACTCTTATTCTTTTTTTGGCAATTATTCCTGCGGCATGGATTTTTTATCAGGGGGATTATGACTTAGTCTTTGCCACAGGCTTAAGTGCGAAACCACAAAATTATGGGTTTGATTTAATCGTGAACTATGCATTTCCTTTATTGTATTCAGTTTTATGTTGGCTGTATTTTGCAGGTACACCAGGGAAACGATTGATGCGATTAAAAGTTTTAGATGAAAAAACAGGTAATAAGCTAACAGTCATGCAGAGTATTATTCGATATATTGGCTATATTCCATCAATTTTAGTCTTTGGTATGGGTCTTTTTTGGGTTGCATTTGATGCTAAAAAACAAGGCTGGCATGACAAAATGGCGAAGTCAGTTGTAGTGCGAGAGCTATAAAAAAATAAAATAGAAAAGCGTTCATAGTATTGAAAATAGGGACTATGAACGCTTTTTTTTATTAACTTTTTTTGACTCGGAGTTTTAAAATAAAGTACACCACTACACCTACAATAAGTCCCCAAAAGGCTGAGCCGATACCGAAAAATTGAATGCCCGAGGCGCTACACAAAAAGGTAAATAATGCAGCTTCACGGTCTTCAACTTGAGCAAATGCGATTGCAATGTTGTGGCTGATCGTACCAAATAATGCAATGCCAGCTAAAGCTACAATAAAGATATGTGGAAAAGACATGAGTAAGCTTGTCAGTGTTGCAGCAAACAAGCCCATTAAAATGTAGAAAAAACCACAGCTCATGCCTGCAATATATCGTTTACTTGGGTCAGGATGAACTTGATCGTCTAAGCTTACAGCAGCACTAATCGCAGCAATATTTACGCTATAACAACCAAAAGGTGCAAGTAAAACTTGGGTTAAACCTGTCCAGCCAATCAGTTGATTAACATGCGGTTTATAGCCATAGCTCTTGATCATTGCAATTCCGGGTAAATATTGCGAAGCCATGCTAATCACAAAAAGTGGCAGAGCTAATCCCAAAAGTGCTGACCAACTAAATTCAGGACTAATCCAAACAGGTTTAGCCAAAGACCACTGAAGTGTAGGCATATGAAATTCTAAAAAGACAGGGCACAGGGCAATACCCGCAAGTGCTGTGAATACAATGCTATAGCGGGGCCATATTCTTTTTGTAATTATATAAATGGCCAGTAAGGATAAAACGAATTCCCAATCATTTTGCAAACTGGCGAACAGAGAAATACCAAATTTGAGTAAAACACCTGCAAGCATTGCACTCGTTAAGCTTTGAGGGATATACGAAAGTGCTTTTTGAAATATACCTGAAAAGCCTAAAATAGCAGTCAGTAAACCACCCACTAAAAAAGCACCAATGGCTTCATTTATACTATAGCCACTGCCTGTTGCCATAATTAAAGCGAGGCCAGCAGTTGACCATGCTGTCGCTACAGGATATTTAAATTTCCAAGAAAGTATGAATCCTGAGAAACCAATACCTAAGCCTAAAGCCCAAAACCATGAGGTGATTTGCTCGGATGAAGCACCTAAAGCTTGAGCCGCCTGAATCACTAAAATGGCTGAAACACTAATACCTATTAAAAAGGTAATAAAGCCAGCAAATACGGCTGGAATTGAAAAATCTTGAAGAATCTTTTGCATAGCTAAATGTTCTAAATCCCTGAAAAATTAATATGTTTCTGTCTTTGCTTTCAGCTAGGTAAATCTAACAATTTTTTTTAAGAAGGTGCTTTCTATTTTTTACTTAAAATAGAAATAATATTTTCAAAATATTGAATAATGCTATTATTCCTTTCGTAAATAATACTAAATTTGGGATATTATTTTATGGAAGAACAGACTGAAAATTTGTCACCACTTGAATTGAAAATTATGCGTGCTTTACAAGAAAATGGGCGCTTAAGTAATGCTGAACTGGCTAAGCTTGTAGGCATAAGTACTTCATCTTGTTGGAATCACACACAGCGTCTTTTTAAAATTGGGGCAATTCTAGATGTGCGCGCTCGGATCAATCCGAGTATGGTGCAGCGTGATACGGTGGTGCTAGTCGGTGTAGTTTTGGACCGCTCAACTCCAGACAGCTTTCAGGCATTTGAACAAGCATCTGGTGATTTGGAGAATGTTCTGGAGTGCTATCTGGTTGCTGGAGAAGTCGATTATTTTCTAAAAATTCGCGTCAAAGATTTAGCTGCTTTTAACCGATTTCATAGTGAAAAAATTATTGCCTTACCGGGAGTAAGACAAGTGAGAACGTTTTTTGTGCTCAATGAAGTTAAAACAGATGGCATGCTGGCATTTTAGCAGTTCACTATATTTAACTTTATGATGCAAAAACTAGGGTAAAGATGATTAGATTGTTGAGGTTGCCAGTTTTAAACCGAATCCGAAAAATAGAATCCCTACTAAAAAAATACTACTTGCTGCAATTTTATGGTTCTGTTTAAAAAATGCTGAAAGTTTAATTCCAGAGAAGATTAATGCCGTTAAATAACTAAAGCTAATCACCTGTAAAATAATCGCTAAAATTAAAAAGCTTAGTGCTGGGTAGGCATAATCGGGTTCAACAAATTGAACAAAGAAAGATAAGAAAAATAAAATCGCTTTTGGGTTGAGTAAACTAATGCTTAATGCTGTTTTATAAGGATGAATTTTATCTAAAGCTGGTAAATCAGCCATTTCAGGTTGTGGTTGATTACGTTGTTTCCAGCGTTGAATACTACCTTGTAAGAGCTTAAAGCCTAGATAAGATAGATAAAGTGCACCTGTTAATTTAAGAATAACAAATACCCATGGGAATGCTTTTAATAAAGAGGCTGCACCCAGTACGGTACAAAGCATTAAAATAAGATCACCGGTAAAAATACCTAATGCACCCATATATCCAGTTTTAATACCATAACGTGAAGCAATTGACATCACATAAAGAGAATTGGGCCCCGGCAATAACACAATTAGGAATGTACCAATAATATATGTTGTTAAATCTGTTATGCCGAACACGAGAAACCCAATAAAAAACCGATTTTTGCCATGATAACAAAAATCGGTGATTTTGTATGAAAAGTGAAGTTTTTTAAGGTTTAATTTCCGCATCAATTCCAAAAGACTGACGTAATAAAAAACTTAATTGGTCACGAGCTTTAATAAAGCCATCAACACCACCTTGTAAAAGCTGGAATGCCATCAAGTCATGATTAAGTTCATCTTTAAAACTTTGTTCATCTTGAGCTGGTCTAACAATAGCATCTGCTTGCTTTGATTTAGTTGCATCAAGAGCTGCATCAACTGTACGTGTATCTTGCTCAAGCTGAGTAAGTAAGCCCGGAGAGATCGTTAGCAAATCACAACCAGCAAGTCCAAGAACTTGATCGATACTACGGAAGCTCGCACCCATTACTTGAGTCGGGATATTTTGCTGTTTGTAATAGGTATAGATCTTTTTAACTGACACCACACCTGGGTCTTTTTCGATTGGGTAAGAATCGACACCTTCAGCTTTTTTGTACCAGTCCAAGATACGACCTACAAATGGTGAAATTAAAGTTACTTTTGCATCTGCGCATGCTTGAGCTTGATGTAAACCGAAAAGGAGAGTGAGGTTACAAGCAATACCTTCAGCTTCTAGTACTTTCGCGGCTTGAATACCTTCCCAAGTTGACGCAATTTTAATAAGAATACGTGACTGATCAATACCGTAACCTTTGTAAAGTTCACATAATTCATGCGCTTTTTGAATGGTCGCTTCAGTGTTATAAGAAAGTGCAGCATCAACTTCAGTCGAAACGCGACCTTCAATCAGTTTTAAAATTTCTACGCCAAATTTTACGGTTAAAATATCAATGGTTCTTTCGATTAACTCATCGTTGCTATAGCCTTCTTCTTTGGCCTGATAATAAGCATCTTCAATGAGTTCTTTACTTTCTGGTTGTTCTGCTGCTGCCGTAATCAATGAAGGATTAGTCGTTGCGTCTAATGGACGAAATTTACGAATTGCATCAAGATCGCTACTGTCGGCAACAACGGTCGTTAGTGTTTTTAATTGGTCAAGTGCTGTATGAGTCATTGATATTCAACATCTTCAGTAATAAATCTTATATTTTCTTTATAGCACAAAGTCTATTCATACTGTCGATATATCAATTGTTATATTTCAAAGAAAAACGTTTAGGTTCTGCATCTAAATTGAAATAATTTTAAGGGACCTGCTGCGTTCGTTGCTTACGGATATGTTCAATGAGGAATCTAGCTGCGGCACCAAGCTCACTTTCACGACTCCATACCAAATCTACGTAATATTCAAATCTTGGAGTGAAATCTAATAAATTCAGTATCTTAAGCTTGTTTTTTAATTCAGGGTTTTCTTTAAACATTTCTTGAGGAAGAACACCCCAGCCCAGATCACGTAAAATCATTAAGCAAGCAGAATGGTGGTTATCTGTACGCCAGTAATGTTTTGAAAACAACAATTCAGGTTTTAATGTCTCATCTCGACTTGCCACAACAATTTGTCGTGTTGTGAGGATCTGTTCATAAGAAACCTGATTTTGGCTTGCAAGTGGATGATCTTTTGAAATAACGGGAATTAAAGCCTCACGTTTGAGCTCTACGAATTGTTCTCTGTTATCTAGATGCTCACGTTCAAACATGAGTGCAAGTTGGGCAGACCCATCTAACAACATTTGTAAGGCATCTTCTTGGGGCGCAGAAACAATATTAATTTGCAGGTCTGGAAAACGACTTTCTAAAAGGCAAATATAGTCGGTCCAGTTGGTATGTAAGAGTTCAGACACAATCACAAGAGTTAAATTAGCTTCTAACCCTGTGCTTAATGCATGGGCATGTTGTTTCCATTGATTCATCTCAATCAAAAGCTGAGAAGTCTTTTCATATAAGACCCGTGCTTCGTCAGTAGGGACGGGCTCACGACCTTTACGATCAAATAAGGTTAAGTCCAGATCAATTTCTAAGTTGGCAATAGACATGCTTACAGCCGAAGGAACTTTTCCAAGTTTACGTGCTGCTGCTGAAAAGGAGCCTGTTTCAATCACGGCCTGAAACATGAGTAATTGTTCTTGATTAATATTCATCTGTCAAAAAAACTGAAAGAACCTGATTGGATTAATCAAGATTATAAAAATAAAATGCACATTATCCAAGTATTATTGAGTATTTAAAAATGTTGATTTCCAAGAGAAGGCTCATTCATGCAATCAGTTATGAAGGAATTTTATTGGTCATCATTGCGATTGCATTAAGTTTTATTTTTGATATGCCTATGGACGTAACCGGAACACTCGGTGTGTTTATGGCAGTGGTTTCAGTTTTCTGGAATATGGTTTTTAACCACTACTTTGAAAAAGTAGAGCATAAATATAATTGGGAAAGAACAATCCCTGTACGAATTTTACATGCGGTTGGTTTTGAAGGCGGTTTGCTGATTGCAACAGTGCCGATGATTGCTTATATGCTACAAATGAGTGTCATTGATGCGCTTATTTTAGATATTGGTTTAACACTTTGTATTTTGGTCTATACCTTCATTTTCCAATGGTGTTATGACCATATCGAAGATAAGTTTTTCCCTGAAGCAAAAGCTGCCTCACTGCACTAAATTTATAAATCCTAAAATGAAAATAAGCACCCAAATGGGTGCTTATTTTTTGTAGTTAGATGTAGAAATTATTTCTCTACAATTGCAACTACACCTTCACCACCAGCAGTACAGATAGAGATTAATGCGCGGCCTGAACCTTTTTGATTAATCAATTTAGCAGCAGTTGCCAAGATACGACCACCAGTTGCAGCAAATGGATGGCCTGCACCTAAAGATGAACCATTTACGTTAAGTTTAGAGCGGTCAATTGAACCTAAAGGTGCATCTAAGCCAAGACGTTCTTTACAGAATTTTTCGTCTTCCCAAGCTTTTAAAGTAGACAATACTTGAGATGCAAAAGCTTCATGAATTTCGTAGAAATCAAAATCTTGAAGTTTAAGGTTAGCGCGTTTAAGCATACGAGGTACTGCATAAGCAGGAGCCATCAATAAGCCTTCTTTAGGACCGTTCTTACCAATGAAGTCAACAGCAGCGGTTTCTGAGAAAGAAAGGTAAGCTAAAACTTCATGACCGTTTTCTTTTGCCCATTCTTCAGAAGCAAGCAATACAACAGATGCACCATCAGTCAATGGAGTTGAGTTACCCGCTGTCATTGTTGCAGTTTCGCCTTTACCGAAAACAGGCTTTAATTTAGCAAGTTTTTCAACTGTGCTGTCTGCACGTAAGTTGTTATCACGGTTTAGACCTAAGAATGGAGTGATTAAGTCATCAAAGAAACCGCGCTCATAAGCAGCAGCAAGTTTTTGATGGCTGCTTGCTGCGAGTTCGTCTTGAGCTTCGCGAGTAATACCCCATTCTAATGCAGTAATTGCTTGGTGTTCACCCATTGAAAGGCCAGTACGTGGTTCACCATTGCTTGGCGCATCAAGAAGCTTTTTAAAATCAATTTTTGTTAATGCTTTAAGACGGTCTTTACCAGTTTTAGCAACATTTAACTCAAGTAAAACTTTACGTAAGCCATCACCAACAGCGATTGGGGCATCAGAAGTGGTGTCTACACCGCCTGCAATACCTACATCAATTTGACCAAGCGCAATTTTGTTAGCAACAACAAAAGCAGCTTGTAAACCTGTACCACAAGCAATCTGAATGTCGTAAGCTGGAGTTTCAGGAGCAAGATCAGTGCTCAATACAACTTCACGAGTCATATTAAAGTCACGGCTGTGTTTTAAAACAGCACCAGCAACGACTTCACCAATACGCTTACCTTGTAAGTTAAAGCGCTCAACCAAACCATTCAATGCTGCTGTCAGCATGTCAGAATTCGATGCTTTAAAATAAGCAGTATTTGAACGTGCAAATGGAATGCGGTTGCCACCAATAATTGCAACGCGGCGAACAGTGTTTTGGCTCATGGTTTTATCCTGTTGAACAGAAGTTTTGGTTTTTGTTGCTTTTGGTGCTGCAGCTACATTAGAAGATGTAGAAGGGGGTGCAGAAGCAGCGCTCTTATTACGAGGGCTTCGTGCAGGTGCAGTCGTTGAACGAGTACGTGTCGTTTTTTGTGTATTAGTTGCTGCTTTAGGAGTAGTGCTGTTACGCTTAGCCGTGTTAGAAGCCGACTTTGATGTATTTGACACTTTTTCCTGAGCAGAATTCTCGACTGCTGGATTTTCTTGAGTTGTTTTGCTCATAAGGCTTTTCCAAGCATATTAACGATATTCTTATACGCTACCTTAACACAATTCAAATAGACCTGTATTGACTAGAATGACATTGTAGATAGCATTCAGGTCAAGACATCAAAAGATCAACTCAAGTATGATTTGGGATGACTCTAATGAACGACTGCTTTCATACTGTTTCTCCGCATTTCCTAACATAATGAAGCCTGTCGTAGAAAATCATTTTTTTGAGAGATAATAATCATGACTGATCAATACCAAGCATTTACACAATCTCCAATTGGTAAATTCGTTGTTAAAAATTTGGGTTTACCATCGCCTGTAGCATTAGAGCGTTTTGAAAATGCTCAGCCAGTAGTGAATGGGGCAGTATTGGTTGGCGCGGCGCCGTCAAGTGTATTGTCTGGTGCGATTGCACAAGTTCTTAGCAATATTCATGCAGATAGTTATGTAGGCAATAATGTTGCACTACAACAAGACGCTGCAAAAGTTGGTTTAAATTTACGTCCATTCAATGCTGGCGATAAAGAATCAAAATTTAAAGCAGTTGTATTTGATGCTTCTGGTATTCAAAACTCAGAACAGTTAAATGAGCTTTATAAATTCTTTAACCCGATTGCACGTCAAGTTGCGACTTCTGGTCGCGTTATTGTGATTGGTACAACACCCGAAACTGCAAAAACTGTAAAACAGGCGATTGCTCAGCGCGCTCTTGAAGGTTTTATCAAATCTGTAGGTAAAGAATTTAAAAAGGGTATTACTGCTCAAGTTGTCTATGTAGATGAAGGTGCTGCTGCGAACCTTGAATCAACTTTACGCTTCTTGCTTTCTCCGCGTTCAGCTTATGTATCTGGTCAAGTTGTTCGTATTTCTAAAGCAGATGTCGTTGATGTTGATTGGGCAAAACCGCTTGCTGGTAAAACTGCGTTAGTAACAGGTGCAAGCCGTGGTATTGGTGAGGCAATTGCACATGTATTGGCGCGTGATGGCGCTCATGTCATTTGTCTAGATGTACCTCAGCAGCAAGCTGACCTTGACCGTGTAGCTGCGGACATTGGCGGTTCTACATTGGCAATTGATATTACAGCTGCTGATGCTGGTGAAAAAATTAAAACTGCTGCTGCAAAACAAGGCGGTTTAGATATTATCGTTCATAACGCGGGTATTACTCGTGACAAGACTTTGGCAAACATGAAGCCAAAGCTTTGGGATTTAGTGATTAACATTAACTTGTCTGCTGCTGAACGTGTAAATGACTACTTGTTAGAAAACGATGGTCTAAATGCAAATGGCCGTATTGTTTGCGTATCATCAATTAGTGGTATTGCAGGTAACCTTGGTCAAACGAACTATGCTGCATCTAAAGCAGGTGTGATTGGTTTAGTGAAATTTACTGCACCTATTCTAAAAAATGGGATTACCATTAACGCAGTAGCACCTGGTTTTATCGAAACTCAAATGACTGCTGCGATTCCATTTGCAATTCGTGAAGCTGGCCGTCGTATGAACTCAATGCAACAAGGCGGTTTACCTGTTGATGTAGCAGAAACGATTGCATGGTTTGCATCAACTGCATCTACAGGCGTAAATGGCAACGTGGTACGTGTCTGTGGTCAAAGCTTGTTAGGCGCTTAAGCACTCTGAGCTAAAGATAAGGGGTGCTTGGGCATCCCTTTTTTATTCAAGAATCTATAAATTATAAAAGGTTAGGTATGAATACTCGTCATTTTAGCCAGCTACCAAAAGCGGCATTGGCTTATCCAAAAGTTGTGCAAGGTTTAATCTTTAAAAAGCCTAAAGGGCCAAAAATCTTGCCGCAAGTTGAATATGTGGTTGATAGTCTTGAGATTGATCAAAGTCATCTCAAAGCTTATAACGAAGTATGTGGCTTTAAAAATAATGGCTTTGTACCTGCGATTTATTTGGCTGTGTTGTCGCAAAGTTTGCAAATGCACATGATGACGGCAGAAGCATTTCCATTTCCGATTTTAGGCTTAGTCCATATTCGTAACCAGATTAAACAAACCAGACTAATTGGTGTAACTGAAAAACTCACTCTGTCATGTAAGTTTGGGGAATTAAAACCGCATGATAAAGGTGTTCAGTTTGACTTTATTACCACGGCAAAAGTTGGTAACGAAGTAGTTATGGAAGGCTTAACGACTTATTTATCTCGCCAAAAAGTTGAGAAAAGAGTTGGCGAGAAAGCTAAAGAAGAACAAGTACCAGCTTATGTGCCAAAGGCAGAGTGGGATATTTTAGAAAACACAGGTCGCCGTTATGCGAAAGTGTCAGGTGATTTTAACTTAATTCATATCCATGCCCTTACTGCGAAAGCATTTGGCTTTAAGCAAGCAATTGCACATGGCATGTGGAGCAAAGCTAAAGCACTAGCGAATCTTGAATTACCAAATGCTTATGAAGCAGATGTGTGGTTTAAGCTGCCAATGTTCTTACCTTCAAAAGTTGAGTTTTTAACTGCCAATGCAGACAAAAAGACTGATTTCTTGATTCGTAATACGAAATCACAAAAACCGCATGTTGCAGGAACTGTAAAAGCATTATAAAAATATCAGCAGCCTGAACAGATGTTTGGGCTGCTTTTGAGCAAAATAACAAAAAATGCAAGGAACTTCATGTGATTAAAGAGATTTTACTGGCCGATACCCAAAACTATCACGGTATTTTAGATGAACGTTTTATTGATTTAGCTCACCAGTTTAGCCG
>Ga0207713_1001398_pt1 | contig 19516 bp, 13 predicted proteins | sample KBSS64metaG_FD_184404 | JGI IMG/M metagenome (GOLD analysis project Ga0207713, IMG submission 184404) | Switchgrass rhizosphere microbial communities from Kellogg Biological Station, Michigan, USA - KBS S6-4 metaG (SPAdes) (version 2) | ecosystem: Host-associated > Plants > Roots > Rhizosphere >... | reverse complement strand
CGGAAGAACCGCCGTTGCCGGTGCGTTCGTTCGAGCTGCATATGGCTTGGCGTGGGTCGCAGGACAATGATCCGGGGGAGCGGTGGTTGCGGTCGCGGATACAGATGTTTTTTGGCGACCCTGAGAGTCTTTAGGTGTCGTCGGGCAGGCTGTTCATCTGATCATTTTTGCCTTTCCACAAACCATGGAGCTCCATGCACTTCCAGTGGATTGCTACATTGGGGGCACATCTGAGGGCATGCTTTGGATGGTTTGAAAAGGATGCCCCCAGCCTGAGGTCCAACAGCCCCCTTCTCGAAAAAGTCACCCTTTGCTGTTCCCAGCCGCCGTCGAGCGCTGTCCGATCACCTCAGTTAATGGCTGAACCTCCGTACGAGAACAAGTGGGGATAGTCGAGTGATCGACAATAATGGTAGCGTGGAGCCATCAATGGATGTGTCCGTAAGCTTGCGCTTGCTCTTCACAAAGCCCGGCCGCCAACCTTCTTCATCGATACAAGGACGTCATGGTGACCCAGATCTCCTCGAAATTCAAAGGGGCGATCTTACCTTCAGAAAACCTTACCCAACTACTCGACAAGTTACGTGCATGGGCGCCTAGAATCGAATCAGCACCGTTGACACACTTCGAAAAAAGCATCGTAAGGTGGGCTGTAGACGGAATCTAACAGGGAGTATTGCAGCCATTCACCAGCACCCTAACGCCCGCTACAGTCGTAGAGACCATTCATGCTCGGTGGTATGTGTACGCAGTCAACGGCAACCGGACAGTATGTCAGCGGAGACGACGAATGAAGTACCCAGGCCACCCCACTGATGAGACTCCGCCTTCGTGGTACCACGACCGGGGGCAGTCCTACATCGAGCAGGAGTTCCAGAACGCGATTGAGGATCTCGCGAGTGCCATCGAGAGCGAACACTGGTTCGGAGACACCGAAAAACATCATCGATACAGGGTCGACTTCATTCTCAAAGATGCACGTCTGATTGTCGAACTGGATGGGCACGCATATCACTCGACAAAGGAACAGCTCGAAAAGGATGCGATCCGGCAGCGGTACCTTACCCGTGCTGGTTACTCAGTCATCCGCTTCACTGGACGTGAGATCAACCGTGATGTGCGGAAATGCGTTGCGGATGTTAGGCAAATCTACCTTGAGCGCATGCAGCGGGCTCCAGCGAAATATCGTGTCATGTACGTCGATTACACATTCGTAATGAAGCAGATGCACTTGGCGCTGAGTTTTTATCGGGACATTCATCCTGACAAAACTCTGGAACCCCAATCGATCGAGAGCATCATTCCACATGCGATTTCTTGGCTTCACGAAAAGTCGTTCATCACCGTATTCGTCTTTTGCCCAACGGAAGACCGAAACGAAATCGATCACCTGAACAGCGTGGTGATGGAATACGACACTGGGGAGGTCAGGTTCAATACCCTGACAAGCGACTGGTACACCCTTGATCTAGGTGAGCATATGGAAGCCTATGCTCACCTGTTCGATGAGTTCATCCTGGTCGCGGATGACCCGGTCTACACGGCCCCGTTCCGAGCGGTCCTACCTCAACAGCTCAGAGATCAAAAGGTGGGTTTGTTCACCAATAAGTACTTTGCCAATGGAAAGCTCCTGCGCCTGGGAAACCAGGAGACTCATTTCGCTGGAACCGACCTGGTGCAAGTACGGTGGCAAAACGTCTGGTATGCCATTGGATCATCATTTGGGCTTGTTCCCTATGAGCTATAGCTACCGTGCCATCATTAAAACTCACTGACTACACTGCGACTCGAAACGCTGAAGGTTAATCTGCTAGAGTGCCGATCCGCATAGATTCGGTCTGCCTACGGCGGATAATACGTTACGGCTCTCCGCAGATTCAGCCCCAACTTTCATCCACGAATACCGGATTGAATGACTTTTACCGCTGCCATCAGCTGTTGGTCCAATTCAATCAAAGCCTGACCGAAAAATACCTTGAAAAGTACGGTCGCCTGCACATCGTCCAGTAAATCGAAATGTCTCCCCAGTGTCTTTCCCGTGCGAATAATCAGGTTCGCAGTCTTTGTATTGCCAGCGAATCCAGCGCAAATCAGCACTTGCACGGGCTGAACCGAATACTCTCGAGCCATTTCGATCACGCGTGCGCACAAGTACACGCTAGTGAGGTACACCTGCTCATACTCATCTCCCACAATGAACTGCTCGCTACCACCACTGAGGATTACTAACCCTTGCGCCCCACCGTCAGCAATTCGCTGAAGCTCCTCAAGGCTGAAACTGACCAGGTCAAACTCGCCGGGTCGAAGTGGCGTGCAATACGACCGCACAGTACTTGCGGCATATCCCCTGACCTTTACTTGCCATTGCCTGAACTCCGTCAACTCGACGGCATGGCCGGCGGGCTGGCTGCACTGCAAATAGTCACCAAGCACCTGCGGAAAGTTGACACTGGTTGGCACCCAAGTACCCCGGTGTCGGCCTCTTCCACGTCCACGGCTGGGCGAGAGCACTGTACGGTTGACCATGGGCGCCGACAGAAGACAGCGCAGGTCATAGCCGATCATAAATAGCGCCGCCTCTAAGCAATGACTGCGCTCCTGCAGCGAACCAGCAAACATCGTCGGCGCCCCGGCAAGGGTCACTTGGATGATCCAACCGAGCTCGAGCTGGCTGCGCGCCCATGAATAGCTCGGTACAGCCTTGGAAAAGAACTGCGGCGAGTTTGCGAAACCGAATGCACCAGGATCACGGATCTGCGCTCCACGCGCCGCACCCGAAGGGAATCTGAGTTGCGATGGCGTCTGCTTGCCTTGACGGTAAAGTGCATACAGCATGGCGATCGCTGCACCAACCCGGCTGTCATAGATCGGCGAACCAGTCTTGTCGAGCAACGAGTGAATCTTGGTCAGCCCCGCATCGAAACGCAGGATGCTGCTCGCATCCAATTGGGAGAGCTTTTGAATGGAATTCAGGTCGAAAAGCGGAATACAGCTATCGAGGTAATGTACGAGCTTCCCATGACGACGGAGCTGGTGAAGAAAAGGGATAGCTCCGCGAACGCCGCCCCATTGCAATACCGCCAGGCATGCACTGTAGGCAGTGTTGTCACACTTCAAAGCCAGCGCCTTCGTCAGCCGGATACGAAGCAGATCGAGCGATACCTTCGTGCTGGCCCAGTCCGCAGACTTCACCCATTTCCCGGTCTGGTAGTCGTGCCAAACACTTCCCCAACAGTACAGTGCATGTACTTTTTCGATGCCTACGACCTTGTGGTTCAACCCATCGTCGACAAACCTGCTTTTCGGGAACTGCAGGTGCACAGCTAGCCGGGGAAGCTCCACTTGAAGCCACTCGATAAAACTTCGCACATCCGGCTGCGCGAGAAAGGCCGTCCGATCCATCTGTCTGCCAATTCCCTTTAAAAAAATGATTGATGTGTCCGCGGCCCGCAGATGACAGGATCCATCTCGCGTCGATAGCGAGGCGAGACGGATGCACCCGGCTACGGCAAAAGGTTCACGTGCCGTAGTGCGTCTCGATGAGCGAGAGCATCGCTAGCGCATGCTCGTTGATCTGATCCTGCCCCCAGTCGTCGCCTTTGCCCAGCACGTGGAACATGTGCGCCAGTTTCAAGGAGTCGTACTTGGGCTTGGCGCGGAATGCCGCTTGCTTCTTAAGTACCGCCAGATTGCTGTATGAGGAGTTTTCGCCGGGGCTGAGCAGCACCAGATTGCCGAATCCGTGTAGCAACTCGTCAGGTAATGTCCTGCAGAACTCTTCGTTTTGCGGATGCACATGTTCGACAGAGTTCTTCGACGTAATCCGGTACAGGTGCAGCTTTTCAAGATCAAGCCAGTTGAAGGTGCTGCGTTCACGCCACAGAATGTATTCCAGTTTCTGGAACCAGTAGTGCTCGAAACTCGTGCCGTTGGCCTCCTTGAGATAAGTCACTGTCGTTGCGATGGACACCGGCTCGGCGGTGTCACTGGACAACAGCCAATAGCTCGCTTCTTTCTGGGTCATTTCGGTGAGGGAGAGCTGGTTATCGATCTGTTCGAGCAACGCCAGCACTTGATGCTCCTTCATATCAGGCGAGTCGACCAGCCTTCCCAGGAACGGTGTCAGCCAATACTGAGCACTGCGCTCACCCGTGAGGTAACGCATACTCTGCAGTTGACTCAGATCGGAAGTGTCCTGAGTGATGGAGCGCCAATCGGGGCCATTGCCTTTGCTTCGATTGTTGATGGAACTCAAGCGCAAGGTTCGTTCATCTTCCTCACCCAGGCGCACCCACTTGACGACCCAGCGGTCGAACTGAAACCGCACGTTCCAGAGGCATTCCATAAACCCCTTGGCTTGCGCCGCAGTGGCCTTTTCGACGAAGCGGGAGAAACAGTCATTGAGGTTGCTGTCGTTGAGCCGTGAGCCGATGTCACTCCAATCCTGAGTGCGTCGGTAGATTCGAAACGCATGCATAAGCAACAGACCAAAGCTGACGATCGACTGATAGCGAGCCTCATCCTTCTCCCGCGGCTCTTCAACCGACGCATCGTCATTCATTCTCATCGAACGTATTTCGCTGATCGTGCGGCCTTTCGCATAACCAGCTACGGGGCGATCAAGGGAAAAGTGCTCAAAGGAGTGGTCCGTGAGATCGTTGAATTTCAAGCCCCCCCAACTGGCACCAGCGAAGACATCACGTAGGTTTTTCTCGAAGTAATTCCCCATATCTTCGCACGCCCGCCAGATGCCTTCGTAAGTGGCACGGTGCTGCTTGATACGATTCATCAAGCGTGCCTTGAGGATATCGGTCTGCTCAAGCTGGACCCCGCTGGTGTTCAGCGTCGCGAACAGTTTGTTCAGGTCCATGCCTGCGGGCATGACATTGTTGACCCAGGTCACCTGGTTGAACAGATAGTCCCCGACGCGTTCAAGAGCTCGCTCGCCTCCCACTGCCTGCAACCTCTTCAGTCTATCGCATGCGACTTTTCGAGCAGCAATCAAGTGTATGAGATAGGGGTTCGAAATCTCCCTTTCGTCCGGCTCGATGTCCGCCGTCAAACCCGCCCAGGCGCTCAACCGTGACTGAACTTCTTCACGAATATTGAATGTGAGTCTCGGCGCATTGCCCAAGATCACAAGCGACCGCAGCGGCGATGATGGCCTCAACGCACAGAACGCAAGCGCCAGCACCATCAATGTCGTCATTCGTTGCTGGCCATCGATGAGTTCGTAGGTCATGCCTGCATCAGAGGTCGAGCTCGGAACTACTTCGCTGGTCAGCACCGTGCCGATAAAGTAATGCGATTGCGCGGGTTGACCGTCCGCATCGGGCTCGCTCGCCAGGATGATCTGCTCCAGCAGTGCCTCCACATCGTCACTGGGCCATACATAGGGCCGCTGGTAACAGGGAATGGTCAGCGATATGCCTTGCTGGCATAGCGTGGCGGCAGTCTGCACATTTGACTGGACCTGAGCGTTCATCATTTGCCTCCTTGACGGGCAATGTCAGCGAGGCTGATTCGTTCGATGGCGTCACACAACGCGGCATCGTACCCAGCAGCCACCCGGGTCGTATCCGGCCAAGCCAGATCCAGGTGAAGCGTGATGGATACCGACTCTACGAAGCGCTTCTTGATACTGTGCTTATCGAGTCCTACCTCGGTGGTGGTGTAGGTGTAGGTCCGCAAGTACCCGAGTAGCTCCTCATGGGTATGGCTACTGGCGATCCAGTCCATCAGCGGATTTTCCCTTATGTGCGCCTGGACGCCGTCTTCCCGTACGCTGACTTCTTTGATCAGGCGCAGCGAAAAGACCATCCGGAACATCCAGAGGCTGGCTTCGAGCAGTCGGGCAGTACCGAACTGGCTGGCGTACATCAGCAAAGCGCAGTCATACGCCCGGCTCAGGAACACGCTGCCGCACGCATCCTGAGACAACCGTTTGTAGTAGTAGCCGAACGAGTGCTTGAGCGGCGCTTTACCAACGTCGAGCAACGTCTGGCGAAGGCCTTGGAAGTATTCGACGTAGCGCATGGCGTTTACCCCTGCGCCCAGTGGCTGGCGCATTGCATACCCCGCTTGGACGATATGCGCGTCCTTGTCCCAGACATCGCGATTCACCTGCAAGGGCCGATAGGCAATATCGGCAGTATTTGCCAGCGTCCGCTCGGCGAGCTCCGTGACGATCTGCTTACGCTCAAGTATCGGGTCACGATCACTGGCAACGTTTCGCCAGCGCAGGCTTTGCCAATGCCGGGATTTCATGAGCGTTGCGACCAGGGGCTTGAGATCGCCGAGGCGCTCCCAGGCCCGGGCGAAATCATTCTGCGCAGCAGGAACCACGCTGCGTAGATGATAAGCCTTGATGATGTCCGCGCCACTCAAGCGAACACCAGAAGTGTTCTGAGTTTCGAAGAAGCGATAGGCATCGTCTTCTCGCCGCGTGACGACCAGAGTCACGTTTATGCGGGTGAAATCTATCTGCGGCAGCTTTTGCTGCTCCAGCCATCGAAGATTGAGCTGGATGCGCCGATAGCTTTCTGGAGAGTTGAATTTCAACTCAGGCGCGCCTTTGTCGCCCTTCTGCAGGCAATGAAGCAACGCCAGGCTGGTAATGCGCTGCTGGCCATCGATAATATTCAGAGTGCCCCGCTCACGGCCGTTACCACCTTGCTGGTGCAGGATGATGCTGCCCAGGTAGAAGTTGTGGTGCGGCGAAGCCGCGCTGAAGAAATCTCGCAAATCATCGAGCAGCTTTGCCAGTTGCTCTTCGCTCCAGCGATAGGGCCGTTGATATTCAGGCAAATTCAGGTTGCCGAAAATACAACTGCCGTCGTTGGACGGAATCTTCCTGGCGTTGAACACATCGTCGAGACTCGTAGACGCAACGACGATGCCCTCCACATCGAGCGGCAGATGCGGGGCAAATGACCGCTCGCTCACGGCTTGATTCATATGACTGTCCTTGTGATGTGTTCTACGGCCTTCCAATCGAAGATGCCAAATTCGTCCAGGAGCGATAGAAACTGAATTAATGGCATAGTGCCACAACCCTAATCCGAAAAGCTTTCGAAATGGCCGCGCAAAGCGCGGATGAGCGCCATCCTGCTGGCCAAGAGCCGTTCGTCTTCACTCATGGATCGGACCTCCGCACATGGCCCTCATCAGCGCACCCGTCTTGATCGGTAGCCTGGTGATCGCAGTGATGCTCGATACCCTGACCGCCGGCCTCATCGCCTTAATATGCTCGACCTTGGTCCGTCAGTGTTGGCCAATGAAGCTGTCGAGCACCGGACGCAAGGCGCCGGCTAACGCCTGACGCAATATCGCCATAGTTGACTGTATCCGTTACTCCGGCACGCTACTGGCATCGGAGCCATCGCCCATCTAGTGATTCCATTTCGCACCGGAAAGCCGCTCTACTTCCTCATGTCGTTGCTTCTAGATGCTCAAGCATATCCAATCAAACGAGTAAACCTGTCAGAGGTTGGGCCATTACAAACATGCTGGAGATAGCTCAAGCGACCCAAGCCAAGCGGTGCAGCAACCAGCCAGGCCTCGCAACTTAACCTGCAAACAGTCGATCAGCTGATCGGGCGAAGGGAGAGCGCTGGTGCTCAGAGGCTCAAGAACCCCACTGAAGCCTGGGACCTCAGAAGGCATTTTGATGGGCAACCAAATCCGCATCGGCGCCATTGCTCTCACTCACCAAACGGGACAGCAGGCTACAAATAAATAAAGAAACGCATCGACAAATATGTCTCATAAAGTCAAATATGACCAGTTAATCAACCTAACAAAAATATGAATATCTTTATAAATCATCATATTAGATAAATATCACGCTTAGGCACATCGCTTGCAATGGAGTTTGCTGACATTCACCCACAGGAATTGACCGATGGCATTGCTTTACTATCAAAACCTTGAGCGCCACCGTCCCGACATTCTCATGAGTCGGGCTTTTTATGGCCTCAAGGACTTCAGCGACTTTCTTCAGCAAACCGAAAAGCACCTCAACAGCGACCACGCCGTTAAGCGGCTGGCCTGGGCAGCCGCTTCTCGACCTGAGGGCGATGAAGACAACGCATTGGGCGCTTGGATCAGTCTGGAGGCTCCCGAAGATCGGCCAGGCGAGCCGGAAGCGACCTTCCGTGCATTTCTAGACGAAGACGCTCGTGAGGTATACGAGCAAGGCGCACCAGAAGGCCGCCGCGTGGAATTCAGGTTTGGTCGCCAGCATTCAATCCGCATCCTTGATCGGGATCCCGCCGGCCAGCGCCTGCTGCTGGAACGGCAACCCACCGAGAGCCAGTTGTTGCTGCGCCCCAACACCAACATGCTCAAACGGCAGTTGGAAGCCATCGCCTGCCTGCAAGACACCCCCTCAGCTGAACACCGGCCCTTGCTGCGCTTGCTGGAGGCCAACGACCACGCATGCTGGCCAGCGTTTGCCGCGCCACCACTGGCTGTCGACGCCTGGAAACTGTTGCTAGACCTTGAGCGCCCCGGCACCGACGAACAGCGTCGCTTCGTCGAGCAGGCCTTGCACACCACGGACTTCATGTTGTTGGAAGGCCCCCCGGGCTCCGGCAAAACCACCGCTATCTGCGAGCTGATCCTGCAAATGGCCGAACAAGGCAAGCGGGTACTGCTTTGTGCCTCGACCCACGTGGCCGTCGACAACGTCCTGGAAAAACTCATGGACGTCCGTAACGAGCATCGCGACCAGATCATTCCCATACGTATTGGCGATAAACGAAACGTCTCCGAAAAAGCCCGCGAATGGCAGTTGGAGAGCTTTCGTACAACCGAACGCAAGCGCCTGCAAGCGGCATTAAGCCGTCAGCGAGACTTGAGCCGGGCTCAACAGACATTGTTGAGCGCTTTGCGTCAGGACGAGCACGTCATAACACAACTGGTGCTCAGTACGGCCAACCTAACCTGCGGAACAACCACAGGCATCCTGCAGCATCCGGATCTGAAAAACCGGCGCAGCAACCACCCACCGTACGACATGCTGATTCTAGACGAGGCCTCCAAGACCACGTTTCAGGAATTTCTTGTCCCCGCAGTGCTAGCAAAACGCTGGATCATCGTCGGCGATCCGTTGCAGCTGTCACCTTATGTCGATGAACAGGCCATGGCGGCAAACCTTGACGCTTGCCTGCCCCAGGCATGGCTGCGCAACGCCTGTGTCGATACGTTCATGGCCCGTACCCGGCGACGCACCTCAGTGATTGCCAGCCCCGACAAGAATGCTCGGCAGGCCTACAAGGCTCAAGCCGAGGCACTGGGGGTCAACCTTGCACAAGCTGAGGACGGCACTTCGCTGTGGGATGCCTCGATCGTACTGGGAGCCAGCGAAACCCTGAGCGCACGCCTGGATGAACTGCCTCTGGACACGACCACCATACGGGGCGAAGCACCTGTAATACTTGAGCGTCGTGCAGCAGCAGCCCGCCAGCGGAACCGGCAACTGAGGACAGCGGAGCCCCTACCCGATTGGAGCACCGAGTTGGCGTGGCGTATCAATGCCCACTACGAGCAACGCCAGGGTAGCAACGACGCCGGCTCCGAACAGACGCGCAAGTCCCAGCAGATCGAACAGTTGATGCCGGTCGAAGGAACGGGAGCAACGCTTGATCACGTTCAAAGGAACGTGGAACGGGTCCGTAAGGTTGCCCTGCCTTCTATCCTTGAATCCCTACAGGAAGGCTTTGGCCGTAACGCTTGGGAAAAGGCCGGCAACGCACTGAGTGATGGCCTGCCCTCCGACGTCATGGCTTCACGACACATACGGCTGAGTCATCAGCACCGTATGCACCCTGATATTGCTGCTTTCTCGCACCATCACATCTATAAAGGCCAAGCGCTGTTCACCCCTGAGCGGATGACGACAGACCGCACCTGGAGCTACGACAGGCAAGCGGCCTCCTGGCGCCATGTCAAGGCACGCTTCGATGCTCAATCGAACAGCAACACGGCTGAAGTCGATGAAGTCATCGCAGAACTCAAGCGCTTCGAGCGTTGGGCCAGCAAAAACCGCAGGATGGACGGTCACCCCTGGGAGATCGCGGTGCTCACCTACTACCGCGGACAGGAACGTGCACTGCGCAAAGCCCTGCGTAGCTGGTCCGGAAATGGCTATGCCCAGCGCCACTTTAGCAAGGGCACGAAAGGCAACCCCTACATCACGCTGGATCTGTGTACGGTCGATCGCTTCCAAGGGCACGAAGCCGACCTGGTGCTGCTATCGCTGGTACGTAATCACATGACGGCATTTCTACAGAGTCCAAATCGCCTGAACGTTGCACTGACTAGGGCACGCTACTGCCGAATCATCGTGGGCGATCGCCATCGCCTGGGCAAATACAAGGACAGCCTGCTCAGCAAGCTGGCGGATGAAAAGAACTGGGAGACATCGCTGTATGACAAGCACTAAAACCGAACGCGGCGATATCGTACTGACTCGCGAGATATCCATTTCCTGCTGGCACGTGCTAGGTGAGGTCGCCCGGGCTACCCAACGCCCGGAGTTGCTGCCGCTTCTGCAACGTGCCGGCATGAAGAGCGCCATCGACGCCCTAGACATCGCCATTCACCTTTTTTGCGAGCCCTCCCGCCAAACTGCGGCCCGGCGCCTGCTGGAGATCGCCTGCGGGTTGGGCCTACTGCAACTGCTGCCAGAGTTCAGCGGATCGGGAGCCAACCGTGGAGCCTACGGCCTGACCGAACTAGGCCGGGAAGCCTTGCAACGCGAGGAGGTGTTCGTGCCCGAATACGCCTGTTGGCGGCTGTGGGCCAGCGATGATCCTTTGCTGGAGTGCCCGGTGCTGCTGATCGAACCGATCAAGGAGCCTCGTGCCAAGCAGGAAGTCCATAAAAAAGAGCAACCCGTCCCGGAAAAAATCCCTTCCTGGCTGAACCAGGTCCTACGCAAGACCATCACGCCCCCTGGCAACAAGGAAGCGTTGCGCATCGAGCAGTTGGAGAAAAACCTGCAGCCTCAGGAAGTACAGGCGACGCTTATGGCCACCTGGGACGTCGACAACACCCGCTTGCAATTGCACGGTAAGCTCGATGAAACGCTCATCGACACGCCCTCCTGCGCACCAAAAGTAACGGCACAGGCCGTCTGGCAAGGGTTGTTGCAGTCGGCGGGACTGCACGAGGACTGGGACACTGAGACACTCGCATTAAAAAGGTCCTTCGACGCCAGCAACGCTGCTGAGCGCAATAGCCTGCGTGCCGACCTGCATGTGTCCACACCGCAGCTTCCGAAGTTGGGCCGTTTCGATGATCTGAGCATCGGTCGTGTGGCACTGACCCCGTGTTCGCCTGACGATGCACAACGCTGGGCACAATGGCGCCTGCTCGAACACATCAATCACTATGCCAGCACCGAACAGTTCGAAACCTGGACTACGCAGGCCCACGCCCCTTTCCACACCTTCAAGCTGACCACACCACAGCGCAAAGAGCTCGCCGAACAGACCTGGCAACGGCGGGAAAACAGCCGCGCCACCACCACTTGGCACCTAGTTGCCGCTGAAGATTGGGGACTGTAATGACTACGAACACAACCAACCCCTGGGTGCGCACTCACACCGAGGTGCTCGACCAGCGTGCCTTGCCCATGCCAGCTGCCTGGCAAGCGACTCAAGTGAACCGTTTGCCAACACTGGAAGTCGGCCGTTCGATCCACATCTCCGGCAATCAGGGAGCCTTGCGCGACGAACTGATTACACTGCTGAACCAGGCAGTGGACATGGCAGTGGTCTGCAGTTTCCTGATTGCCGATCCGGCCTTTGAGGCAGCGCTGAAGGTCACTGCCGAGCGTGGCGTGCGGGTGTATGTGATGCTGGCTTCGGAGGCCCGTCTAGGCAGTGAACCGAATCAGGGCGAGTTCGACCAGAAGACGCACGCGCAACACAAGGCAATGCTCAAGACATTAGGCAAGTCCGTCCTTTTCCGCACGGCGGCACATTTCCATGCCAAGGTAGTCCTGGTCGACCCATATACCCGGCCAGCAGGCGTCCTGCTCACCGCCAACCTCACCCAGGAAGCCCTCACGCGCAACGAAGAGCTCGCTGTCCGCCTGAGCCCGACACAAGTCGAAGGCATCGCCGGTTACCTGCGTTGGGCCATGTGGCAAACCGCGGAACATGAACTGCTTGATGGTCACGACTTCAAGGCCGCCAAACTCGTCAGCAGCGTGCAGCACCCGACGCCCCAGGGTGAAATCTGCGCCACCACGATGAAGCATAGGGGCATCGCCAAACAGTTGCAGCAGGCCCTGAAGAACGCGTCATCCCACATCATCGTCAGCAGCTTTGGCTGGGACGTGCAGCATCCTGTGGTCCAGCAGCTCTGCCAACGCGCCCGCGAGGGCCTCAAGGTGACGGTGCTGGCTCGAGTACGCACGGCGGCCATGCCGGCACTGTTGGCGCTGGCAGAGAGTGGTGCACAGGTTTACGGCTTCAAGTGGTTGCATGCCAAGGCGCTGTGGACCGATGCCGGAGACGCCATGGTGATGTCGGCGAATCTGGAGGCGCACGGTCTGGACGATAGCTTCGAGCTGGGCGCGTTGCTGGATGTGCGGCAAGCTGAAGAACTCAAGGTACGCCTGGAGCACTGGCAAAATATTGCACCCTGGCACCTGTTGCCAGCCCCGACGCTGGGGGATCTGAGTGGCGAGGTGCAATTGTGGCGCAACGGCCAGTTGAATCGGGTGCAGGTACTGACTGAAGCTGAAGTCAACCTGGGCGAGGTGGTTGCCCAGTCCGCCCACCAGTTGGAGACACCCCGCCCGGGAGTCTCCAACCCCTCGCAGAGCGATGATCCGGCCCACCAGTTGAAATGCTGCTGGACAGCAACAGCACCATACAGCCATCCAAAGGCGAGCCCTCAAATGCGTCCTGCGCAAGGCAACGAAAAACCCCAACCCTACTCCCCCAAAGTGCTTCGGGAACCTGACGGCCGCCTCACGATAGCCATTACCCAGCCGAGCGAGCTGAACGCTGCAGTACAGTTGCTCGGTGAAATGGGCGCCGCCGCGATCGTCATCGACAGGGGGCAACGCCCATGAGCGATACGCTGCTTTGCTGGCACGCGGAAAGAGCCGGCCTGGACGTACTGGAAGGAGCGCTCGGTAAACTTGCCGAGCGCGGCATTCAGATCAGCCGAGTGATGTATCTGATCCAGGCGCAGAGCCATGCACGCATCCCACCCAGCATCAACGATGCGCGAGTGGAACCGATCAGGATCGATCTGGTCGATCCGACTCGGCATCAGCTCATCTATGAAGCGATCCAGGAGCAGGTACTACCCAGGCTGAACACCGTCGCTGGTCGCCTGCACCTGAACCTCTCGCCGGGTACTCCTGCTATGCACAGCGTCTGGCTGATCCTGCATGCCGGCGGGGTGTTTGCCCCTGGCACCCGCCTGTGGTCATCCCAGCCCGACCGGCTTGATCCCGTGCAATTTGAGGTCAGCACCTACCTCGCCGAGATTCGTCGGCAACAGCGGCTGGATCCGAAGGTGCCTTCCTACAATCCGGAAGCCCGCTCAGCAGCACGCCGCGAGGCAATGAACAGCCTGTTTCGCTACGCCCGGGTTACGGGTGCTCCGTTGCTGATACTGGGAGAGCGCGGTACCGGCAAGAGCCGTCTGGTGGAGACCCAGGTGGCCACGCTCAAGCAGCGACCGAACAAGGTGGTCACCCTTGCTTGTGGCGGCCTGGAGTCGACGCTGGCCGAAAGCCTGTTGTTTGGCCACGTCAAGGGGGCCTTCACGGGTGCAGCACAAGAGCGCAAGGGCCTTCTTGCGCAGGCGAATGGCGGCATTCTGTTTCTTGATGAAATCCAGGATCTACCACGGCCAGTACAGCGCCAGTTGGTGCGGGTGTTCCAGGATCGCCAGCGGCGCTACCGCCCCATCGGCAGTGACAAGGAGATTTGTGTCGACTTCGAACTGGTCTGCGCCTCGAACCTTCCCATGGGGCAACTGCGCGAACGCCTGGACGAGGACCTCTGTGATCGCTTGAGCCACCTTTGCGTGTCGCTACCAGCCTTGCGCGATTGCCGCGAGGATTTGCATGAAGACTGGCAACGGGTTTGGGGAGATTGCCGTGTAGATGCAGACCTTCCCGTAACAGCCCCCTGGTCAAATGCCCTAGCGAAACGGTTGGCAGAGCACCCCCTGACCGGCAACCTGCGCGACCTGCAGCGTCTTGCGGCGCTGTGCATGGCCTGGTTCGAACCCGGCAACGAGGCCCATTGGCTGGACAAGGCTCTTCAGCAGTGGTCCGGTGCAGCCCATGACTCATCAACTGCCGAGCTTATAAGAATGGGCAGCCGCGAGGAGCAAACCAAGTATTTCCATGCAGAATTGGCACTACGAACCAAAGCAACTGAAGGGAGCTGGAAGGCTGCTGCCAAGGCGTTGGATTGCAGCGTAAAAACACTGCAACGCGACGCCGAGGGATACCGAGGCCTGCCAGAAGAACTAAAATACTAATTTAAGGGAATACACTGAAAGCCATACGAATCCATCTTGGTCTCTGTCAGAAATCGCCACTCGCGATTGCTCGCAAACCTGATGCAACCGGGGGCAAAATTGGGGGCATATTTGAACTTTTTCTGCCTGAAAATATTGTTCTAGAGCCCAGTCAAAATGTTTTTTGGCGATCCTGAGAGTCTTTAGGTTTCGTCGGGCAGGCTGTTCGGCTGATCATTTCTGCCTTTCCACAAACCATGGAGCTCCATGCACTTCCAGTGGATTGCTACATTGGGGGCACATCTGAGGGCATGCTTTGGATGGTTTGAAAAGGATGCCCCCAGCCTAGAGTTCAACAGTCCCCTCTCGAAAACTCACCCGTTACTCTTCCCAAACACCGCGGAGTGAAGGTAGGCCGATGAGATGCACTACTCTGCCCAAGTGCGTGAGCAACCGAGTGAAACCTCCTGTGCAATTAATATCGCAGGTGTAGCTTGCCAAGCTGAATTCAGACCTCACCCCGACGCTTTTCAAAGCGCTGCCAGAAAGTCGGCCGCTCACTCCTAGTGATGCTGGAGTCTTGACCAGACTTCTAGCAGGCGTGACACCGTAATCCTTCGTACATCGTATGGAGCACGTACACTCCATTCGCTTCTGGGCTATTTGGATGCCAGTGACATGATTGCCCCATGCAGCCTGCGCTCTAACGACTAATAGCCAGTTGCCACTTATCCATCTCATCGCCATGCTATGCACCAAACGGGATCCAACACATGGAGCGAAAGGTGCCGGACGACGACCTGCTGATTCAGCTTACCCAGCAACACCCTGACTTCTGCCGCCTACGCACGGAGCTGGAAGAGGCGAAAAGCCTTGGCCCGGCACCTCGGATTGCCGTATGCGGACTCATGAATGCGGGCAAGAGCGCACTGCTCAACGGCCTGACCGGGCATATTGAAACGGAAGTCTTTGAAACCAAGGAAATACGGGCAACCACGCAATTACGGGCGTTGGAGCATGAAGGACGCCTCTATGTGGATACCCCGGGGATCGACGCCTGCGATGAGGATGACTCGACTCGCGTGGTTGGGCCTGCACACCCCTAAAGAGTACATTTGCACCCCTCTCTGATTCACGCATCACTATTCACGCCGCGAGCTTCAGCCAGCAACTTCAGCCAGTGGCGGAAAAATTCAAAGCGCGATCAGCCGCTGCTCGCCCGCCTCGATCATCTTGGGAATTAAGTCCGGATCGTCGGATGTCTTGGGAACATGCGAGGGGCTGTTGATGCGATCCAGATGGGCCTTGATCTCGTGAGCAATGCGCATCGCGTCCTTCTCCGACCACCACTGCGTGAGCTGCCCTGCAATCTGGTCGACCCCGTAACCAAGCTTGGAGATCTCAAGCAGCAGCTTGGTCGTCAGCCTGAGGTGGGTGTCGAAGCTCGCGAACAGATACTGTGCTTCTGTGCGGTGTGGGTCTTTATTGACCAGGCGAATGAAGTCGCTCAGGTGGGTGATGTCCCAAGCCGCGTTCTTCACGCCCGCTATCGCAGCAGCACGGTCTTTTGAGTTCTTGTCCTTGAACACGTTCTTACGCGACGGCGAGTGTGTTCCAAGGTAGACGCAGGCGAGCATGACTGCAGGCCCGGCGAAGATGAGGCTGCTGCCCATCCAATCCAGGAGGTGAAGCATTTTGTCGAGCGCTTTACCCTTGGCCACATCGAGCTCCAAGACTTTCAACGCAGCAATGTAGTTCCTGTTCCATCGTTTCAGTGCCTTGGCCATGTCGGGCATTTGCACCGCGCAAGACGCGTAGGTGCGCGAAACTCCGTCGCATCGCCCCAGTGCCACATTCAACATGTCCTGGGGCGGAGCATTGTCGGCAGCCCTGAACCAGCCGAGTTCTTGCTCAGCTTCGGCATTGCCGGCGCGATGGGCGAGCTCATGGAACGCTATACCCGGTTCGAACTGGATCCCAAGCAGATGTGCAAAGGACAGCAGTGCGGCACAGTGCCTGAGCTGCTTGTCGTTTACGGTCTTTTTGCCTTGGGCCAACTGAGCGATGCGGGACGCGACATTGCGATCCGGCAAGATGATCGTACTCACGCCCTCCCCCTGGGCCCAGACGTAACCGACCGGATGGTACAGACCAAGCTCCGGCGGCTTGAAGCTCGGCAGCAGAAAATCGGTTTCCTGAAGCATCGGGATGACCCGCTCCAAATCATCGATCGGATAGTCGACAGGTATTGCCCAATGGACTGTTTCTTGATGCGCTTTCATAGGTTCGAGGCCATCTGACAACTGTTCAATTTCCCCTCAGAAACCCTTCAAGTGGCACCGAGCCGAGTCGCCGTGATAATCGACTTCCGTGTCCTTCGTATCGAAGAGCACGCCCTTCACCTGATGGATGGAAATCTCGCTACGAATGAGTTCAATCGCCGGCGGGTAGCGCTTGGGTTGTATGCCCGGATTGAGGCCATCCACTGCCCCGTCGGGCTGATCTTTCCCTGGCCAGAACTCGGGGGTAAAGAAGGTGCCATCTTCGGTAGAGTCCCAGAGACTCACCAGACCTGCCGCATAGGCTTCTTCACACCGATGCATACCTGACGCTTTGGTGAAGAGGATCACGTTGTGCCCTGCTGGGGCGTCGCCATGTTGGGACACCTGAATCGATGGAAACAGGATGCCGTCCAGGTTCAGCTTCGGGTGGGTAGACAAGAAATCAGCTATCGCTTGGGTAATGAGATAACCCTGGTCAACCATTTCAGGCATCACCGGCAACAACAACTGCTCGCGTAACGCTGCCAGAAAAGCACAGCGCTGCCCCTGCTCCATGCGCTCCGGCTGAAAATAGCTCAGTGCCTGATTCGGACAGATATCGTTCAAGGCGCCGAGGTTCAGCAGGCGAAGCTCACGGGTCACCCTGAACGTGGCTGACACCACCAGGCTTCCCACCGGCGGGCGAACTTCAGCAATGGCCGTCTGGACATTGGTCGCGCCATAAAATACAGATACGCCCCTGGCATTCATCCGACCCGCACCACCTACTCCTGGAGGAGGAGCGCCCAGGGAACGCTCAGGATGCGACAGCGCGTCGGCCACGGCATCATCGTTGGAGAAGACTCGGGCCCGCTTGAAGCGATCGGTCGAAAGCCCCGGGCCAATCGTCAAAATAGACGCCGAGCCTTCTATCTGGAGCTGCTCAATCCCGCCGAATACCTCCTCAAGCACGCGAGCCGCTGTGGGGTTCACGAACCTGGCTTCGTCGCGCAAACTGCGTTCCATCTCCGCCCAGGCTGAAGACATCTCGGAGGTTGGGGAAATGCCCTCGTTGAAAAAGGGATCATCGTCATCCCAGTCACTCCACGCCTCGGGACGTGCCTCGGCAATGGCCAACACCAGGTCATCGGAGCATTTCAGCATCTTGTCCAGGACTTGGTGTAGGTGCTCTCCGAAGGGCTCGCGATCATAGATCAGTACCGAGTCAGGCTGATGGACATAGCGGAAGCTGGCATGAAGCGCGGCCTCGCAGTGGTTAACCAATTCGTCCAGCTCTACAACGTCCAGTTCTCGTCCGCAAAAATTGCATTGGGCTTCCACTTGAAAATCCAGTGCGTCCTGCAAGTAACGCTCGGTCACACATTCGCGGCAAACGTAAACAGCCATAGCATTCCGTTCATTGACATACGTAAAGTGCAAACCCGGCCTGGCATCAGCAACGGTGTTGCAGCTGCCCACGATGTGCTTCAGTTCATTGCACGACAAAAACTGTATTTATAAACAGTATTAATAATCTGCTAAATCGAGCGCATGCTAGACCCTGTGCCAGCATTTTGATAGCGTCGAGTGCAATTTAGCGACACCGGGACGGCGCGCGACAGCTCAATCTCGGAATGGATTAACCGGTAAAAGGCGGGGCGGTCTAGTTTTGATTAACACATCGATTGGGGCATTCAACGGGCCGAGTTGGGAAGCACTGATGCAGCTCGTTCTTAAAAAAAAGTATACTGCTGAGGGTTATCAGCATGTTCCGGCCTCAGGTGGTGATTTCGGCATTGAGGGATTTACCCGAGAAACCGGTCATGCGTTTCAATGCTACTGCCCAGACTTTCACTATGAGCGCAAAGAGCTCTATGCTCATCAGCGCACAAAAATAACAAACGACCTGAACAGCTTGAGAAATTATGCAACCGGTCTTCAATCGATACTCGGCGATACACGAATAAAAAACTGGTATCTCATTACACCTGACGTCATTAACAAAGATCTCATCGTGCACGCGGTCAAAAAGCAAAACGAGGTGCGCGACTGGGGCCTGCCGCACTTGCACGAAGAATTCACCGTTTATGTGCACGACGCGGGCTACTACATGAACGAGATTAATGAGGTGCGCCAAATTGAAGGTGCGCCAATCACGATCGCCCGCGAAACACCGAAGATCCCGGAACTGAACGACGAAAAGACAGACTACGAAGGCAATTTGGAGCGCAAAACCAAGTTGCGCGCCGGGGATAAAGGTGAAGCTGCTTTCGAGGGGCTACTCAAACTGACTCGACGTGCTTTTTTGGATCATGATCCATTCTTCCACCAGCTGTACAACTCCCACCCACATACCTACTGGCTAGTCGCGCGGACATTGCACGGGCTTGAGGAGAGAGTTGAGGAAATGAGTTATGAGCTCACCGGCGACCCTGACAATCTGGTCAGCACGATACGAACGAGCCTCACGCAACACCTCAAGGATGACAAGCTATTGAGTATTGATGCGACCATGGCGGACGACATCGCCAAGAGAACCGTGGCACGCTGGCTCGCTGTCTGCCAAATGGACTTCCGGTAAAAATTGAATCGCCCCGGATTCTCTAGACACCTTGCAAGCTCATTGCGTAACGCTTTTCAAACTCTACCGGTGACAGTTGATTGTTGAAACCATGCCGGCGTTTTGCGTTGTAGAACATCTCGATGTAATCGAACACATCACTACGAGCATCTTCGCGCGTGGAATAGATTTT
>Ga0207713_1001397_pt1 | contig 19523 bp, 18 predicted proteins | sample KBSS64metaG_FD_184404 | JGI IMG/M metagenome (GOLD analysis project Ga0207713, IMG submission 184404) | Switchgrass rhizosphere microbial communities from Kellogg Biological Station, Michigan, USA - KBS S6-4 metaG (SPAdes) (version 2) | ecosystem: Host-associated > Plants > Roots > Rhizosphere >... | reverse complement strand
GGCCGTTTCACTCCTGACAGGAATTGACGCAGGGCTGTTCTAGGATGGCGACAGAACCCGAAAAAAGGAGCTGTAATCATGTTCCACCCCACCTCGATCCTCGCCCCGGCCATCGTTGAATACATCAACGCCGCCAATGCTCGCGATACGTCCCGGGTCGGCAGTTTTTTTGCCGAGGATGCCCACGTGTTCGATGAAGGCCATCATCAGGTCGGCCCGCAGGCCATCGCCAACTGGATGCAAGACACCGCCCAGCGCTATCAGCCGCGGGTCGAAGTGCTGGGCGTCCAGCAGCGCACCGGCAAGGTGCTGGTGCAAGGGCTGATCTCCGGAACGTTCCCCGGCAGCCCGCTGGAGTTGCGCTACACGTTCCGGCTCAACGAACAGGGCAAAATCGCTCGGCTGGATATTTCCCTGTAGCCATCGTGGCATACTGCCGCGCATGACTTTCGACTCCCCTTTGAGCGCCTGGCAATACGCCGTCGACCACAAGGGCTTCATCCAGGATGAAGCCCAGGAACACGCGGTCTGGGCCTTGCAAAAATGCCATGAAGCCCTGCACGCCGGTGCCCGTTCGGTCACCGGCGTTTACCTGTGGGGCCCGGTCGGGCGCGGCAAGACCTGGCTGATGGATCAATTCCACCAAAGCCTGCGGGTGCCGGCGCGGCGGCAGCACTTTCATCACTTCATGGGCTGGGTGCATCAGCGCTCCTTTCAGTTGACCGGGATCGCCGATCCATTGCGGGCGCTGGCCCGTGAGCTGGCGGCCGAGGTGCGGGTGCTGTGTTTCGATGAGCTGTTCGTCAATGATATCGGTGACGCGATCATTCTCGGGCGCCTGTTTCAGGTGATGTTCGACGCAGGCGTGGTGGTGGTCTGCACCTCCAATCTGCCGCCGGATCAGCTGTATGCCGACGGCTTCAACCGCGACCGCTTCCTGCCGGCGATCACCGCGATCAAACAGCACATGCAAGTGGTCGCGGTGAATGGCGCGGAAGATCATCGCTTGCATCCCGGCGCCATCGAGCAGCGTTACTGGGTCGCTCTGCCGGAGCAGGGTAGCGCGTTGAGCCAGGTGTTCGACGCGTTGGCCGCCGGGCAAACCGTCAGTGCCGAACCGGTGCCGGTGGGTTACCGCGCCTTGAGCGTGGTGCAGGCCAGCGATTCGGTGCTGTGGTGCCGTTACGCCGACCTGTGCGAGCAACCCTTCGCCGCCATGGATTTCATCGCGCTGTGCGACACCTACCGGGCTATCCTGTTGAGCGAGGTGCCGAACCTCAGTGCGAAAAAACGCGAAGGGCGGATTGCCCGTGGCACCGAGGACGGCGCGGAGCGGGTGGTGGCCGGCGATCGCGAACTGCCGCAACTGTCCGTGCACGACGACGGCGTGCGCCGCTTCATCGCGCTGGTCGACGAGTGCTACGACCGCAAGGTGCCGCTGTACATCGAGGCCGAAGTGCCGATGGACGCGCTGTACACCGAGGGCTATCTGGAATTCCCGTTCCGCCGGACCCTCAGCCGCTTGCAGGAGATGCAGTTGCAACGCTTCGCCGAGACCTGAAAACACGGAGGGCGCGACATGACTCAGCCACTGTCCCATCATTTGCTGACCATGGCTTATCAGAATGCCTGGGCCAATCATCGACTGGCCAAGGCCTGGAGCCAGCTCGACGGCACGGAGCTGGCGGCGCCACGGGTCAGTTTCTTCCCGAGCATCCGCCTGACCCTCAATCACATCCTTACCTGCGACTGGTTCTATGTCGACGCGCTGGAGCGTGAGTTGCGCGGTGACGAACCGCATCCCGATTGCTACGTGTTCTTCAACGCTGACGAACCCTTCACCGAGGCGCAGGCCTTGCGCCGTGAGCAGGCCCATGTCGACCGCCGCTTGATCGCCTACTGCGAGCAACTGCGCGATGCCGATCTGGGGCGCATTGTCACCATCGCCCGCGACACGCCACAGCACGACAGTCGTCTGCGGATGATCTCGCACCTGTTCGAACATCAGATTCACCATCGTGGCCAGGTCCACGCCATGCTCAGCGGCACCTCGGTGAAGCCACCTCAACTGGACGAGTTTTTCTGTGTCGGCGAGTCCGGTCTGCGAGCCGAGGATTTCGCCGAACTGGGCTGGACCGAAGAGCTTGTCTGGGGGCACTGAAAACGCCGGGTTGTCGCCGGGGCCTGCCTCGCGCTAAGGTCGCCGAGCCTATCAGTGCGTATCAAACGCGCCGGGGCCCCGTGCGATCGAGGAAGGAAATGGATTCCGCAGAAATTCTTGTGCTTCAAGCCAGTTACACCAACCCGGTGCATGCCGAGGCCATCGGTGTGGTGCTCAATCATTACGCCGAAGACCCGATGGGTGGCGGCCATCCCATTGCCCCCGAACTGTTGCAGCAATTGCCCGCCGAACTGGCCAAGCGGCCCCACGCGTTCAGCGTCCTGGCGTTTGTCGGTGGCGAGCCGGCGGGGCTGGTGAACTGTTTTGAAGGGTTTTCCACGTTTGCCTGCAAACCTCTGGTCAACGTGCATGACGTGTCAGTGGTGACGAAGTTTCGCGGTCTGGGGCTGAGTCAGAAAATGCTGCGCAAGGTCGAGGACATTGCCCGTCAGCGTGGTTGCTGCAAGATCACTCTGGAAGTGCTTGAGGGCAACGCCGTGGCGCAAAATTCCTATGCCAAATTCGGCTTCGCGCCGGGCATGTTCGACCCGAGTCACGGGCGCATGCTGTTCTGGATCAAGGAGCTGCAGGCATAAAAAAAGGCGCCCGAACAGGGCGCCCAACTGTCATCTGCGGGGCCAGAGCGGTGCCATCGCAGGTCCATCGGTAAAGCGTTCGCTCAAGGGCGATAGGACTCGGTGACCTGAGCGGTCTGGTCGTCCGGAACCTTGAGTTCGTGGGTCTTCGCTTCAGCCTGTTGGCTCTGTGCGGAATGAACCGGGAAATTGGCCCAGTAATGTCTCATGCGCTCGGCGCCGCCTTCGGCGAATGCGCTGGCGGATGCCAATGTGAGTAGACCGGCAAGGATTGCAGTCGTGGTTTTCATGGTGCCTCCTACGAAAAATGTCGGAGCCGTTCGTCCATGAATCTGGTCCTCGGGGCGCAGTGTCCGTCGAGGGCATTAACAAGAGGTTAACGCTCGTTCAGTTTAGGTTTTACCGGGTGTTTCCACGGCGTATCGGACAAGCGCTGCACGCGTGAATGACGCGTGCAGATCGCAAGGGAAGGGCGTCAGAGTTTCCAGTCGAGGCTCAGCGTCACGGTTCGAGGATCGCCCCAGAACACGCCGTTGTAGAAGCCGACGTTGTCGTAATACTTCTTGTCGAACAGGTTGTCGACGTTGAGGGACGCCGACAGGTGTTTGTCGAACTCGTAGCGCGACATCAGCTTGACCACGGAGTAAGCGCCCTGACTGATCCGGGTCCGTTCGGTGATGACCCGCCCATTGGCACCGCGCCCGACCGGGCGATTGGAATTGCCATAGACGTCGCTCTGCCAGTTCACGGAGCCGCCCACGGTCAGGGCATTCCAGTTGCCGGGCAGGCGATAGGCCGTGGAGAGGCGCAACATGTTCAATGGCTGGTTGGTGTTGCTGCGTTGTTTCTCGCCGTTGGCCGAGTGGGTGTAGGTGTAGCCGGCGGTCATGTTCCAGCCATCCAGGATTTCACCCGAAACCTCGGCTTCGAAACCGTTGACCTTGTTGCCTTTGCCGCCCGACTTGTAGAACTCCTCACCGGTGACCGGATCCGGTAATACCGAATCATCAACTTCGGCGACATTGTCCTGTTTGCTCCAGAACACGGCCGTGGCCAGGTTCAGGCGCTCGTCGAGCAGGCTGCCCTTGAGGCCTATTTCATAGTTGCTGCCGACGACCGGCTCAAGGAATTTGCGATTGGCATCGCGGTAATCCTGAGGGTTGAAAATGTCGGTGTAGCTGGCGTACACGGTGTACTCGGGCGTCAGGTCGTAGAGCAGTCCCGCGTACGGCGTCCACATGTCGTTGTGTTGCTGGCGGCTCGCGTCGACAGCGCTCACTTGCAGCTTGTCGTCAAACGTATTGTCGGCTTTTGACGCTTTCCAGCTGCCGTAACGGCTGCCGAGTACCGCGTGCAAGTCGTCGGTGAAACTCAGGCGTGTGGCCAGGTAACCGGCTTTCTGGCGGGTGCTGGAGGTGGAGCCGGTCAAGCCTGTGACGGTGTCGGGGAATCTGGCGATATCGCCCATGTATTTCCAGTCGCGGATCCGTCCGTAACCCGGCGGCACCGGGCCGTCGATCGTATAAGGGGAGCGCTCGCTGCGCTCGGCTTCGCCATATCCGAACATCATTTCGTGTTCGCGACCGAACAGCGCATAGGGGCCCGACACGTTGAAGTCGTAAGTCTTCATCTTCTGCGTGCCGATCATATGCGACATGTAGGCTGCCATCCCGCTGCGGTCGTCCGCGGGGAAACCGGTTCCGCCGTAGTAGACCTTGCCGTCGGTATCGCTCTGGCGATGGGTGTAGGCCGCTTTCAGGTGCCAGCCGCCCGCCAGCGCCTGATCGAGGGTGGCGAATGCTGTCTTGTCCTTGATCGGCCAAGAGCTCCACGACGTCGCCATGTTGGTCGAGCGGCCGAGGCGCGCCTTGCCACCGTCGGCGTTCCAGTACGGCACAGTGCCCCAGGAGCTGCCTTGTACTTGCTTGTCCTGGTAGTCGTAGCCGACAGCCAGCACGGTCGACTCTGTCAGATCGGCCTCGAGGATGCCGTACCCGACTTCCCGTTGCAGCGCGTAGTGGTCGCGAATCGACTGGCTGTCGCGATAGGCCAGCACGCTGCGGCCGCGCAAACGGCCATCGAAGGCAAGCGGACCACCCACGTCCACGTAACTGTAGTAATCGTCATAACTGCCGCCGCTGACGCCGGCCAGCGCCTGCAACTGCGCGGTGGGGCGTTTGCGCACCATGTTGATGGTGGCAGAAGGATCACCTGCGCCGGTGGTCAGGCCGGTGGCGCCCCGAACCACTTCGATCCGGTCGTAGATGATCGTGTCGGAATCGGACTTCATTCGGCTGAAAGTGTTGAGCATCCCGTCAATCTGAAAGTTGTTGATCGAGTAGCCACGGGATGAATAGTTGACCCGATCCGAGTCGTAGTGCTGCACCACGACGCCGGTGGTCTGGCTCATGGCCTCGGTCAATGTACCGAGCTTGAAATCATCCATCTGCTGACGAGTGACCACAGACACTGACTGCGGGGTTTCCTTGAACGACAGGTTCAACCGCGTTGCCGTGCTCATGGCACTGGTGGTGTAGGCGTGGGTGTTTTCAGTGGTGCTGCCCAGGCCTTGGGCGGCGATGTTCGTGGAGGCCAGCTCCAGCGCCGGTGTAGCGGGGGGCAACTGTTTTTCTGTGTCGGTTTCAGCCAGCAGATCCGGGCTCAATGCAACGCTGCACAGGCCCAGGGTGAGGGTCATGGAACGGGTGATGGGCGCGAACATCGCAGCCGACTCCTTGTCTTCGAGGGAAAAATTCCTTTTGCTCAAAGACGAAGGCGAGCGGTGCGATTTAGTCTCAAACGAGAAATATTGTTATTTGAAACTGTTTCGATTGTATGAAAAAAGGGCCGTTTCCGGCCCTTTTCATCACTGCTGCAACACCACTTCCGTGGTCGCTGCCGCCGGTTTTTTTGGCTTCATCAGGCTGAAGTCGATCAGTGCCCGCTGTTCGCGTTCGTAAGGATTGCCGATCAACAGCGGACGCGGCTTGAAGCTGTCGCTGACCAGGCTCTTGCTGCGATCCAGTTCATCGAAACTCAAACCGGCCAGATCCGCCCAGGTGTGGATCAGGTGCGAGCTGCTGTAAGGGCGGCTCAGATCCCCGGCGAAGCTCCAGTCATGGGTTTCCCGCCATTTTGGCGAGGCCCAGGCCATGAACGGAATGGTGTACATCGGCGCCGTCGGCTTGTTTTCGTTGCGACCCAGAGTGCCGTGGCCCACCGAGTCGAACACGTCTTCACCGTGGTCGGAGAGGTACAACAAGAAGCCGTTCGGATCGGATTTGGCGTAGTCCTTGATCAGGCTCGAGACCACGAAGTCGTTGTACAGCACCGCGTTGTCGTAGCTGTTGTAGGTCGGCACCTGATCGTCACGCACACCGGCCGGAACGCCGTTGCGATCCTGGAACTTGTCGAAGCTCGGCGGATAACGGTACTGGTAGCTCATGTGTGTACCGAGCAGATGCACGACGATCAACTTGCGCGGCGCCGCATCGGCCAGCGCCTTGTTGAACGGCTCGATCACGTCGCCGTCGTACTGCGCGGCGTTCTGGTTGCGGTTATTGTTCAGGTACACCTGCTCGTCGGCCTGTTCGGAGAACGTCGTGAGCATGGTGTTGCGCTTGGTCATGGTCTGCTGGTTGGTGATCCAGAACGTCTTGTAGCCGGCCTGTTTCATCATGCTGACCAGCGACGGCGTGGACAGGTACAGGTCCGGGTTCTCTTCGTCGGCGAAGGTCAGCACCTGCTGCAGCGCTTCGATGGTGTACGGGCGCGGGGTGATGACGTTGTCGAAGACCGCCAGCTGATCCTTGAGCTTGTCCAGTTCCGGCGTGGTTTTACGCGGGTAACCGTAGAGGCTCATGCGCTGGCGGTTGGTGGATTCGCCGATGACCAGCACCAGAGTCGCCGGCTGGTTGGCGCCCGAGTCCTTGAGGTTTTTCAGCGGTGGGATCTTGCTCGCGCTGTGCAGCATGCCCTGCATGTCGGCCAGGGTTTCCTGATAGCGGTGATAAGCCACGGCCATCTGCCACGGTACGGCCGGCTCGATGCGGGTTTCGAATTTCTCGAAGCCTTGGGCGAAGCTGCCGGTACGCATGGTCTGCTTGACCAGCGGATAACCGATCACGGCCACCAGAATCGCCATGGCGGCAACAAATGCCCGGCCACGGGGCAGGTAGACCGGACGCAGGCGGGTCCACAGGAAATACGCGAATGCGGTGTGCGCGAGGAACGCCGGGACCATCCACCAGGCAAAGTACTGGGTCATGTACTCGCCGGCTTCGGACACGTTCGACTCGAACATGATGAAAATCACGCTCTGGGAAAATTCCTGCTGGTAGATGAAGAAGTAACCCAGGCTGGCCATCGAGCAGGCCCACAGCACCACGCCGATCAGCGCGGCGAGCACTCGGGTGCGTTTGGGGAACAGCAGCATCGGCGCGAGCCACACAGCGCTCATCACGAAAGCCTGGCGGAACCCGGTAAACCCTGAGGTGCCTGTCAACTGGATCAGCAGTTGGGTGATACCGGAGAAGTACCAGAAGAACACGAACAGCCAGATGAAACCGGCCCAGTCGAAACCTGTCGCAGTCGTTTTGCTGCGTTTGAACACCGCCATTCAGCACTCCAGCTCAGTCGTCACATCCACCGCCGGGCGCCTCATGCAACGGCGCATGAACCCGACGAACGGAAGCCGTGCACACAGGCACGGCCAGAATGCGCCGGAGTATCAACAAGCGAATGTGAAAACTTTGTTAGTTGCCGATAAAGGCCAGAGGTGCAGCATGTCGGGAACGGCGAAGACCGCTCCCGAAGCGGGGGGAGATCAGGCGTGGGGCGAGCGCTGTACGCGCGGCAGAGGCTGTGGCTCGGCGCCCTGGGTCAGCAGGCGCAATTGCGCGAGTTCCTGCTTGAGCTGATCGCGTTCATCTTTCAACTGCCGCAATTCATCGCGACGGATGGTGACGTAGAGGGTTTGTGGCGGCATTGCTGTGTGTACTGTGCCCATTGCTCACCTCGCAAATGGCGTGTCTCAACTGCAGATCAGCCCCGTTTCGGGCCTTGACCTGCTATCGGCGCCGATTTTGATTTCTTTTGCTCGTGAATGGAACTTTTTTATTTTTCATGGTCGTTGTGTCTTCGGCACGTTTCCAGACGTTATCAGTCTGGATCGGGCACAATGCACGGAAACTTCAACCCGACGCTCTGGACTAACCTCCATTAGTCGCGTTGGGCTATACCTTTGACACACTTTTATTTGTAGTAAGGAGCATCAGCACATGCAACTCGGGATTATTGGACTGGGCCGCATGGGCGGCAATATTGCGCGACGTCTGATGCTCAACGGTCACACCACCGTTGTTTACGACCGCAATACCGCCTTTGTCGATACCCTGGCCGCCGAGGGCTCTACCGGCGTCGCCGACCTGCCTGCACTGGTCGCAGGCCTGGCCAAACCGCGTGCGGTGTGGGTCATGCTGCCGGCCGGCGCACCGACTGAAGACACCATCGAAACCCTGAGCACGCTGCTCGAGGCGGGCGACACGATCATCGATGGCGGCAACACCAACTACAAGGACGACATCCGTCGGGCCAAGACCCTGGCCGAGAAGGGCCTGCACTACATCGATGTCGGCACCTCCGGCGGCGTCTGGGGCCTGGAGCGCGGCTACTGCATGATGATCGGCGGCGATGCCGAGACCGTTAAGCGTCTGGACCCGCTGTTCGCCGCGCTGGCGCCGGGCATGGGCGATATCCCGCGCACCAAGGACCGCAAGTCCGATGACCACCGTGCCGAGCACGGCTACATCCACGCCGGTCCCGCCGGTGCCGGTCACTTCGTGAAGATGATCCACAACGGGATCGAGTACGGGATGATGGCGGCTTTCGCCGAAGGCTTCGACATCCTCAAGACCAAGTCCAGCGAGCTCCTGCCGGAAGATCAGCGTTTCGACCTGAACGTGGCCGATATCGCCGAAGTCTGGCGTCGTGGCAGCGTGGTGTCGTCGTGGCTGCTCGACCTGACCGCCGATGCCCTGGCGGTCGACCCGAAACTCGACGGCTTCTCCGGCTCCGTGGCCGACAGCGGCGAAGGTCAATGGACCATCGAAGCGGCCATGGAACAAAAGGTGCCGGTACCGGTGCTGTCCAACTCGCTGTTCTCGCGCTACCGCTCCCGCGGCCAGGGCACTTTCGGCGACAAGATTCTTTCGGCCCAGCGCTTCGGCTTCGGCGGCCATGTGGAGACTCCGAAGAAATGACCCATACGATCCGCAGAAAATCCAAGGCAGAACCCGCGCCACCGACCACGCTGTTTCTGTTCGGCGCCCACGGTGATCTGGTCAAGCGCCTGCTTATGCCGGCGCTGTACAACCTGAGTCGCGACGGCCTGCTGGATGATGGCCTGCGGATCGTCGGCGTTGACCACAACGCCATCACCGATGAAGCCTTCGCGCAAAAGCTCGAAGACTTCATCCGCACCGAAGTGGCAGCGAAAGTCGGCAAGGGCGATCAGATGCTTGATCCGGCCTTGTGGGCGAAGCTCGCCAAAGGCATCAGCTACGTCCAGGGTGACTTCCTGGACGACAGCACTTATTCAGCCCTGGCGGCGAAAATCGCCGACAGCGGCACTGGCAATGCGGTGTTCTACCTGGCCACCGCGCCACGTTTCTTCAGCGAAGTGGTGCGCCGTCTCGGCAGCGCCGGATTGCTCGAAGAAACCGCGGAAGCCTTTAGAAGGGTGGTGATCGAAAAACCGTTCGGCTCCGACCTGCAAACCGCCGAGGCGTTGAACGCCTGCCTGCTCAAGGTCATGTCGGAAAAGCAGATCTACCGGATCGATCACTATCTGGGCAAGGAAACCGTGCAGAACATTCTGGTCAGCCGGTTCTCCAACAGCCTGTTCGAAGCGTTCTGGAACAACCACTACATCGACCACGTGCAGATCACCGCCGCCGAAACCGTCGGCGTCGAAACCCGTGGCAGTTTTTACGAGCACACTGGCGCCCTGCGGGACATGGTGCCCAATCACCTGTTCCAGTTGCTGGCCATGGTCGCGATGGAACCGCCAGCGGCGTTCGGCGCCGATGCGGTGCGGGGCGAGAAGGCCAAGGTCGTCGGTGCGATCCGGCCCTGGACCACCGAGGAAGCACGGGAAAACTCGGTGCGCGGTCAATACAGCGCCGGTGAAGTCGCCGGCAAACCGGTGTCCGGTTATCGCGATGAGAACAACGTCTCGCCCGACAGCACCACGGAAACCTACGTGGCGCTGAAAGTGATGATCGACAACTGGCGCTGGGTCGGCGTGCCGTTCTACCTGCGCACCGGCAAGCGTATGAGCGTGCGCGACACCGAGATCGTCATCTGCTTCAAACCGGCGCCGTATGCGCAGTTCCGCGATACCGAGGTCGACGAATTGCAGCCGACCTACCTGCGTATCCAGATCCAGCCCAACGAAGGCATGTGGTTCGACCTGCTGGCCAAGCGGCCGGGGCCGGCGCTGAACATGGCCAATATCGAGCTGGGTTTCGCCTACAAGGACTTCTTCGAAATGCAGCCGTCCACCGGCTACGAAACCCTGATCTATGACTGCCTGACCGGTGACCAGACGCTGTTCCAGCGCGCCGACAACATCGAGAACGGCTGGCGCGCGGTACAGCCGTTCCTTGATGCCTGGCAACAGGACGCCAGTGTACAAACCTATGCCGCTGGCGAAGACGGGCCGAAAGCCGCCGATGATCTGCTGACTCGCGATGGTCGCGTCTGGCATGGTCTCGGATGAGTGAGCCGATCCGTTTTCTGTTGAGCGACATGGACGGCACGCTGTTGTTGCCCGATCACAGCCTGAGTCAGCGCACTATCGACGCGGTTCGTTCGCTGCGCGAAGCGGGCGTGTTGTTCAGTCTCGCCACGGGACGGCCGCCCAAAGCGATGCTGCAACAAATCGAAGCCTTGGGCGTCGATCTGCCGACCGCTGCGTTCAATGGCGGCACGATCGTCAATCCGGATGGCAGCATTCTGGTCGCGCATTACCTGCCGGCCACGGCAGCGTTGACCGCACTGGCACTGTTCGCCGATCAGCCGGATGTCGAAATCTGGGTGTTCAGCGGTGGCGACTGGCTGCTCAAGGATCCGCACGGGCCGATGGTGCCGCGCGAGCAGCATGGGCTCGGTTATCCGCCGGTGGTGGTCGACAGCTTCGAGCCGTATCTGGAGCGCATCGACAAGATTGTGGCGACCAGCAACAACACTGAGCTGCTGATCGAACTGGAGGCGCGGTTGCTGCCGAAGGTCGAAGGCATGGCACAGGTGTCGCGCTCGCAACCGGTGTACCTGGACGTGACGGCGGTCGAGGCCAACAAGGGCTCGGCGCTGGTCACGCTGGCTGAACACCTCGGTGTGCCGCTGGCGCAAACGGCGGCGATTGGCGATGGCGGCAATGATCCGGCGATGTTCCATGTTGCCGGTCTCTCGATCGCCATGGGCCAGGCCGAGGACGCGGTGAAGCGTCAGGCCGACGTGGTGACCGGGCGCAACACCGAGGACGGTGTGGCGCAGGCCATCGAGCAGCACATATTGCCGCGCTGATTTATGTATAAAAAAACGGGAGCCCCAGGGCTCCCGTTGTTGTTTCTACAGCCAGTAGCTCACGGCGTACCAGCCGAGCAATCCCATCACCACGGTGTAAGGCAACGCCATCCACACCATCCGCCCGTACGACAACCGTACCAGCGGTGCAATCGCCGACGTCAGCAGAAACAGAAACGCCGCCTGACCATTGGGCGTCGCCACGCTCGGCAGATTGGTGCCGGTGTTGATCGCAATTGCCAGCGTCTCGAAGTGCTCGCGGCTCATGTGTCCGGACAGGAAAGCCTGTTTTACTTCAGTGATATAGATCGTGGCAACGAACACGTTGTCACTGATCGCCGACAGCAGGCCGTTAGCGATGAACAGCATCCCCGGTTGCTGGTCGGCCGGCAGTGCCAGCACCCACTGAATCAGCGGCGCGAACAGTTGCTGGTCGTGAATCACCGCGACCACGGCGAAGAACACCACCAGCAACGCGGTGAACGGCATCGCGTCCTTGAATGCGCTGCCCAGTCGGTGCTCGTCGGTGATCCCGGTGAACGCAGTGATCAACACAATCACCATCAGTCCGATCAAGCCGACTTCCGCGATATGGAACGCCAGCCCGGCGATCAGGATCAGCGCAGCGCAGCCTTGCACCAGCAGGGCGGCGCGTTGGCGCGGGGTGCGCTCCGCGTTGTCTTCGGCGGCGTAGTTGGCCAGCACGGCACGTACGTTGTCCGGCAGCAGCGTGCCGTAACCGAACCAGCGCAATTTCTCCAGCAGCAGGCAGGTCACCAGTCCCGCAACCAGAACCGGCAGCGACACCGGCGCGACCTTCAGGAAAAACTCGGCGAAGTGCCAGCCCATCTCGTGACCAATCAGCAGGTTTTGTGGCTCACCCACCAGGGTGCAGACGCCACCCAATGCAGTGCCGACAGCGCCGTGCATCAACAGGCTGCGCAGGAAGGCGCGAAACTGCTCCAAGTCCTCGTGATGCAGTTGAGGCAGATGCTGGTCATCGCTGAATTCGCTGTCCTGGCGTGGATCGTTGCCGGAGGCCACCCGGTGATAAACCGAATAGAAGCCCACGGCGGCGCTGATGATCACTGCGGTGACGGTCAGTGCGTCGAGAAACGCCGAAAGAAATGCCGACAGAAAGCAGAACATCAGGGCCAGCAGCGCCTTCGAACGCACGCCCAGCAACAGGCGCGAGAACAGGAACAGCAGCAGGTCTTTCATGAAGTAGATGCCGGCGACCATGAACATCAGCAGCAGAATCACCGGGAAATTGTGCTGCAGCTCTTCATACAGCGCCTGGGGCGTGGTCATTTTCAGCAGCAGCGCTTCGATCAGCAGCAAACCGCCGGGCATCAGGGGGTAGCACTTGAGCGCCATGGCCAGGGTGAAAATGAACTCAATCACCAGCAACCAGCCAGCGGCGACCGGACCGACGCTCCACAGCACCAGCGCGTTGAGCATCAGAAACCCGACGATGCACGCCTTGTACCAGCGGGGCGAATGCCCGAGAAAGTTGTGCGCGAACGCTTGGGCCATCGAACCGGACATCGGTTGCTCCTTGTATTAAGAAGCGCGCAAGTTGCCGTAAGCCATGGGCAAGATCAAGTGTAGGAAGGTTCGCATCAATGATTCAGATAACGCGCGACTACTGCGCGGTAGTTGCCATCCAGCGAATAACCGCCCACCAGAATCTCGCCCCCCGGCTGGATCGCCAGCGAAGTGGCGGTATCGAGGCTGCGCCCCAGCCGTGTGCGTAACCAGCCATTACCGGAACCGAAGCTTCGATCAAGGCTGCCGTTGGCCAGATAGCGGGCGACGATGAAGTCGGCTTCAACCCCGCCGATGGTCGCGCCGACCGCGAGGGTGCGACCGTCCGGCATCACCTGCGCTGCGCTCCACTGGCAGCCGCTGGGGCCGATTTCCAGAAGATGCGGCTGACCACCGTTGCAGTGCAGGTCTGGGCGGCCGTTGCCATGGACAGACAGCGCCATGCATCGAATCGGATCGCGGCTGCTGCCAAAACAATGCAAATGCTCCGCTGATTCGATGACTTGGTTGACCAGGGTGCTGTGCCCCTGGGCCTTGAAGGCCATGAAACCGTCCACCGCAAAACGTTCATCGAGCCGCCCGTCCGGCAGGTAGCGGGCGAGCAGGCCTTCCTGAGGGAAGTCGATGGAACCGGCCACTACGATGCGTCCATCGTCTTGCAACAGCAAGCCACCGAGCCAGGTATTGAGCAGCAAGTGACGGACCATGACGAACCCGCGACCGTTGAAGGACGGGTCGAGGCTGCCATCGGGTTTGAGGCGGATCAGCATGCCGACGTGGTCGGCCAGTTCGAAGTGATGGTTGGCGATCAGCAGGATATGCCCGTCCGGCTGCACCGCGAAATCGCAGGCTTCGGCGCCCGGAACGCCTGGCGGGAGCCAGGCATCGCGGGTGCCCATGGACAGGTCGCCGGGCAGACGGACAATCTGTCGACCGTTGTCACCGAAATCCCGGTCAGTTCGGCCCTGAACATCGAACATCGCCAGGGCGGGCAGGGTGCGATGTTCTGATTCGTAGTGCAGGCCCGCCAGCAGAATCCGCCCGTCGGGCAAGACTTGAACCTTGCCGCCGGTGGCTTCGAAACCGGCAGCGAACCGGCCTATCACGCTGCCTTGAAAGCCGAACCCCAGATCCGCCGAGCCGTCCTCAAGCAGACGGGCCAGACCGAAACAACTGCCTTGAGCAGTGCCCACCTTGGCGGCGACCAAGATCCTGCCCTGCGCGTCGAGCGCCACGCTCTGGATCAGGCTGGACGTACTGCCGGCGAAATAGACCTGCGCAACACCGTTGCTCGAAAAGGTCTTGTCGAGTTGTCCGGCGTTATTCGCAAGCGTCGGCAGCGCTATGGCGATCTGGGATGACATGCATGCTTCTCCTTGCAAGTCGACCGATTTCCGGGAGGCGAAACGGGTAACTGCATGAGCGGAACATTCAATCCCTGAATACGCGCAAGTACAACTGACATAACTAACAGGTGGAGGGTCGCACTGTGCCAGAACAGTGTCTTTTTGAACCAGTCGCAAGCCTGCCAAGCATTCAGGCGCGAAAGTATTGAGGAAAGTTGTACAAAAAGACTGAAGTTGGAAAAAGATTCGCAACTAACAGAAGAGGGCGGATGACTTGAGCGTCATCCGCATTACCCGCAAATATCAGTGTGGCATCGACCAGGATTGCAACGCGTAGCCTTCTTCGCTCAGTTCGGCGCGGGCTTGTTGCAACAGGTGTTCAAGTTGCGCCGGATCGGAGTAGGCGCTGCTTGGGATCTGGGTGCGACCGATGTGGGAGTTGGTGCGGTCGATAACGGTCAGGCTCAGTTCGCCATTGCCGTCTTGTGGGGCCCAGGCGACGCATTGAAAAGGTTCAAATGCGCGGTTGGCAATCAAAAGAGCTTCGTTGATACGGAGCGGGGCGGTCATGGGGTCTTCTCTCTATAGTGCCCAATCAAGTGATGTGCCGTCGGTTGGGCTTACCGTTCGGCGAGTTACTTGTACTGATGCACGCAACCCGCTGACAGGTCACACAGAATCTGAAGAAATTTCGACTTTCTTTCATACACTCAATATTCAGACAGATTTGAAAGCCTGGCGAAAGAATCAAGTCGATAGCTAACTAATAAAGCGCGTTCTTATAACTGCTTCACTTGCACGCCTATAAGCAATCGATACAAGACGCCGTCAAATTCTTGCTAATGTAACAGTCAGGTTTGCCAAATGACTGTTTTTACGATCATTTCCTAAAATTTGGCGCCAAGGAACAGTCATGAGCGAAGCGCCTGCATTAAGACGTTTATTGGTCGTCGACCCGTGCGACGACTGTCACCGATTGTTGCCGGGTTTACGTGCCGTGGGTTGGGACGTCGACAGTTGCAGCCTGGAAAATGCCGCCGACCGAAGCTGCGATGTCGGCCTGTTGCGATTACAGCCTTTTCACCTGGAACGTCCCGAAGCCGTCAAAGAGCTGATCAGCCGCAGTGGCACCGAGTGGATCGCCGTGCTGAATCAGGAAGTGCTGCGCTTGCAGAACGTCGGCGATTTCGTTTGCGAGTGGTTTTTCGATTTCCATACCTTGCCGTTCGACGTGTCGCGGGTGCAGGTCACCCTCGGAAGGGCGTTCGGCATGGCGCGGTTGCGCGGTCAGGGCACAATTCACGTCGATCAGCCGGAACATGAACTGCTGGGCGACAGCAAACCGATCCGCGAGCTGCGCAAGTTGCTGAGTAAACTGGCCCCCACCGAGTCGCCGGTTTTGATCCGCGGCGAAAGCGGTACCGGCAAGGAACTGGTCGCCCGCACCCTGCACCGGCAGTCGCAACGCCACAGCAAACCGTTTGTGGCGATCAACTGCGGTGCGATTCCCGAGCATTTGATCCAGTCCGAATTGTTCGGCCATGAGAAAGGTGCGTTTACCGGCGCTCATCAACGCAAGGTCGGGCGTATCGAAGCAGCCAATGGCGGCACTTTGTTTCTCGATGAAATCGGTGATCTGCCGTTGGAGCTGCAAGCCAATCTGTTGCGTTTTCTCCAGGAAAAACACATTGAACGGGTCGGCGGCAGTCAACCGATTCCGGTGGATGTGCGGGTATTGGCGGCGACTCACGTCGATCTTGAGGCCGCGATCGCGAAAAAGCGCTTCCGCGAGGACTTGTACTACCGTCTTAACGTCCTGCAGGTGGTAACCGCGCCGTTACGCGAGCGCCACGGCGATCTGTCGATGCTGGCCAACCACTTTTCCCATTTCTACAGCCATGAAACCGGCCGTCGTCCGCGCAGCTTCAGTGAAGACGCGCTGATCGCCATGGGCAAACACGACTGGCCGGGCAATGTCCGCGAACTGGCCAACCGGGTGCGTCGAGGCCTGGTGCTGGCCGAAGGGCGGCAAATCGAAGCGCGTGACCTGGGGCTGATCAGCCAGCAGTCGATCGCGGCACCGATGGGCACCCTGGAAGACTACAAGACCCGCGCCGAACGCCAGGCGTTGTGCGATGTGTTGAACCGGCACAGCGACAATCTCAGCGTTGCCGCCAAAGTGCTGGGGGTTTCCCGACCGACTTTCTATCGTTTGCTGCACAAGCACCAGATCCGCTAGGGCGCGGCGCTTTCTGAGTCCAGGAAGCTGAAAAGGCCCGCTGCGATGCAAGTCGCAGCGGGCCTTTTCATGCTGTTGCGGTTTAGAAGTAATACGGGAATTTCAGGCTGAAGGAGAAGTCCGGGGCATCGTCCGTCATGCCGATGGACAGGTTGGGCACAATGGTCAGGTTGTCGGTGGCCGCGATGGTCATGCCGACGTTGAAGTAACCGGCGTTGGCGTCGCTGGACACCACCGATTCCCAATCCCCGCCATCCTGTTTCAGCTTGCTCTTGCGTTGTACCAGGTCAGACACTGAGAACGACATACTCATCTTCTCGTTCAGTGCGAAGGCAACGCCCGCACCAATCTGGAAGCTGTCGCCGATGCGAACCTTGCCCGGGTTTTTCTGGTTGACGGTCGAACTGATGTCGTCGAACGACTCCTCGAAGTTATGGGTGTAGGTCAAACTGCCGAACAACACGGCAGGGTCAAACGTCTTGACCAGCGAGATGCCCGGGGTGATCGACCATACGCCGTTGCCGGTAGGCAAGGTGTCAGGCACGAACAGGTTCGAGTTGGCATCGGTCTGGCGCAGCTTGATCCCGAACGGGTCCTTGCCGGTTGGCGCCTTGACCCGCAAGGAAACCACGGCATCCGGAGTGTTGACCGACTCGTCCAGGAACTTATACGCAATGCCGAAGTTGACGTCGCCGAGAGTCGGGTCGCGGCTGACGTCCTGTTCGGTGGTGACGTTGGATGCACCGCCGTTGCCGCCGCCGGACTGATAGGTCGATTCGCGATACACGACCGGCACGTTCAGGTCGAATTGCCAGCGGTTGTCGAAGTTATAGCGGCCCGTCAGGTCCAGCGTCCAGGTATCGGCCTTGATCCGGTCGAGGTTGATGTTGCCCAGAAAAATCGAGTCCAGGGCGAGGAAACCGTTGAGGATCAGTTGGCGGGTGTCGTAGCGCGAATAGGTCACGCCGGTTTCAAAGCTGAACTTGCCGCCGCCAAAGAAGCCGCTGGCTTCGTCATACAGGTTGGACACGCTCTGTGCCGGTTGCGAATCGTCGGCCAGCGACTGGCCATAGGATGCACCGCTGCCCCCGGCGGCGCCCCCCGACGCTGCTGCAGCCCCGGTCCCTGCAGCCACCCGGTTGCCTTTCATGTCCGAAGGCGATTTGGCCAGGCGTTTTGGGGGTGGTGAGGCGGGCTGTTCTTCAACCTGGCGGACCCGTTGTTCGAGCACCGCCAGGGCTTTCTGTTGTACTTCGTATCGTTGCTTCAGCTCCAGAAGTTCCTGTTTCAGGGCTTCTACGTCGGCGTCGGGTGCTGCTTGCAGCATCGCCGCGGGTAGAAGAGTACTCAAACATACAGCAGCACGCAGTGATACTGATCGATACATGAATAAGCCGTCCCTTTAAGCCCAATGATCGAGACTCAGCGTAGTTCAATATCCGATATTGCGTAGCGCCCCGAGTTGAGTCAGGTTGCAGTCCAGTGCGCCGGCACTTCTGCCGTTATTGTTCAGGACAACGTTGAGTTGTGTCAGGTTGTTGACTACGTTTGCGTTACCGAGCAAGCGGGTGTTTTGCAGCAGTCCGCCCTGGGCGACCTGTTGCAAGGCGGTACCCTGATTGCCGGAGGCCTGAATGGCCATTTGTACACCGCCGCCTGTGGCCGAAACCGCGACGCTGCCGGCGCCGTTGCTGCCGGTAATGGTCTGGCCGGCCATCAAGGCCTGGCCCTGTGCGGGCATCAGTGCGGGTGCCTGACTGGCTTCTTTGACGTTGATCGCAACGTTGTTGTAGGCGGCGTTGCCATCGCCAGCGGCGCGCACACTCTGCGTTACGCCCTGGCTGGAGTTGAGTCCCGCTCCACCAATGACCGCGCCAGTGCCCAGTTCCGGGGTACTGCCGTTGCCGTGTTCCTTGATGGTCGAGACGTAGAATTCAGGTTTTACCGAAGCGGCCTGCAATTGCATCGAGGCCGATGCCCCGATCAGATCTCCACTGGCATTGCGCCAGGTACTGCTCATGACGACACCGAAGCTGATGATCCGGCCCGGCATGACATAGCGACCGCGTAGCTCGGCGAGCTCCTGGTCCTTGATTTCGATGGGTTTGAATCCTGCATTGGCATAGCCTGACGCGCTCGCTGCCAGGCAGGCGGCGGCCAGCCAGTATGAGGTTTTCATCTGCTGCTCCCGGGACATCCAGCCCCACTCTTGTAATCGGCGATTAAAAGAAGTCGCTCTGTATGAACCCGAAGTCCATCAATTCAGCATCTTTGACCGGGTTGAATCCATCCAGCTTGTTTTTGGCCGTCAGCGGTGTCGGAGGACTGCGTAATGCATTGGTCTTGTCGTATCCGGGGCCGACGATGGCAAAGACAATGCCGTTCCAACCTTTGACAAAGTCATCATGGGAGTAGCGTTTGTGTCCTAAAACCGGGTCTCCGATGTAAACCCAATCCTTGTCCGCCCGCTGCATCACCACGAAATGCTTGTAGCCGCGAATTTCCATCAGTACCACCACCGGGATCGTGACTGCGTCGAGTTTTTCTCGGGGAATCTTGTAGCCCCTGGCGCGCATGCCGATGCTTTCTATGTAGCGCTTCATGTCCAGCATGGAGAAACCTTGAGTACGGACAAGGTCCTGGTCAGCGTTGACCAGCATGCCTTTGATGATGTGCTCTTCATCGACGTCGAGCCAATAGGCCTGGCGCAATACCGTCGCCAGTGCGGCGGCGCCGCAGCTGAAGTCGGTTTTCTGTTCGACGATGTCGGCAAACTTGCGCTCACGGATGCTTTGCACGTTCTTGTAGACAAGCGTGCCGCCCGGCAAGGCAGCAACGGGCATCTGGGCAGCCTGGGTCAGGCCACAGAAGCAAAGCAGAGCGAGAAGGGCAGTCTTACGCATGATCGATACGCCTTTGCGGACTGAGGAAAAGCCCCGTTTCCGGGGCTTTCGTTTCGATCGCGATTACATGCAGGCTTTGCAACCTGCGGCGATGGACAGCGAGTTGCTTTGTTGGTTGCCAACACCAGCGGCGTTGTTGTAACC
>Ga0207713_1001396_pt1 | contig 19528 bp, 22 predicted proteins | sample KBSS64metaG_FD_184404 | JGI IMG/M metagenome (GOLD analysis project Ga0207713, IMG submission 184404) | Switchgrass rhizosphere microbial communities from Kellogg Biological Station, Michigan, USA - KBS S6-4 metaG (SPAdes) (version 2) | ecosystem: Host-associated > Plants > Roots > Rhizosphere >... | reverse complement strand
TTGCAACTTTGCGAGCGCGTGGTTTGCGTACCAGCTGGTTAACTGTTGCCATTAAATAGCTCCTGGTTTTAGCTTTTGCTTCGTAAACACGTAATAAAACGGCCTCATATAATATGAGGACGCAGAATTTTAGGGCTGAGCCGAAAAGGTGTCAAGAAATATACAACAATCCTGGATTTTACCAGGAAATATGTTGTTCGTGTTTAACCGTCAATGCAACGAAGTCAGTATAGCTGACCTTGCCTACACCGGTTGAAATTTGAGCAGTTAAGCCGCGAGCCTCGATATCTTCCTGCAGAGCATACACAGAAATGGGGGCTGCGAGCAGTAAATCAAGGGCTTTGGTCCCTGATAGGGCTGCAATGACCGCATCTTGCCGTAATAAAAGTTCATCGCCGGGTTTCACACAGCGCAGCAACGATTCAAAATCGGTCTGAAAAGGTGAGTGTTGTAAAATATGCAGCATGTCGCCTCAGAAGGTTAGCACCACATCAAATTGATGCAGCATTTCGCACAATGCATCAGGCTCAAGCGGTTTAGCATCGAGAACCCAGGCTCTTTCTGGCGATAACCCTCGTTCACGAATCGAAGCCGCGCAGAGATAACACTGCTCGATATCGTATAGCGACAGCACGCGGAATGTCGCGATGTAGTCTCTGGAGAGGATAAGGCCTGGTTGCTGATCTGGGAGCAGTTGCATAACCCCATCGCCAATGAAAAACACGCCGATGTCTTCGGTTAGTGCTGATGTGGCAAGTAAGGCATCAAGCCCTTCACGCCCGCTGGCGCTTCCATGAGGCGCTGATTTAAATACGAATGCTACTCGCTTCATCAGAATTGTACCGTCCGATCACAGCTCAACGAAGCCTGAGCCAGTGCCCCTAACCCACTAAGGGCGAAGCCAGGCTGCATATTATGACAAGGTAAACCGAGTTGTTTAGCTTGCTCTGCGTCAGTAACACCGCGACGCAGCGCCGCTGCAACACAGATATGCAATTCAACGCCATGCTGTTTATTGAGCTGCTGCCACGCCCGAACAATATCAAATTCATCATTTGCAGGGGATGTAAGAAGGTTTGCGTTATAAACACCTTCGCGGTAGAAGAACACGCTTTCTAAAGTGTGCCCTTGAGCAATAACGGCCTGAGAAAACTGCAATGCACTACTCGCCTGCTGCGTACCATAAGCCGGGCCTGTCACCAGGATGGCAAAACGCATTACTTATCCTGCCCCTGGAAATCACCGTTTTTGAATTGACGGATGTAGAGATAAACCGTGTGCTTAGAAATATTCAAACGATCGGCAACCTGGTTAATCGCATCTTTGATATCAAAGATGCCTTTCTCGTAAAGATTCAGCACAATCTGCCGATTCTTGGCGTTGTTGGACACATTGCGATCGGCATTCACTTCTTCAATCGTGAATTCCAGTGCCTGCATAACCAGGTCTTCTACCGAGGACGCAAAGTTCACCGATGAAGCCACTTCAGGCGTTTCTGGCGGTATGAACGTTGACATAATTTGCGAGAATGGAACATCAAGGTTGATGTTGATACACAACAGGCCGATAACACGTTCATCACGGTTACGAATGGCAATAGTCTCTGACTTCATCAGGACACCGCTTTTTGCACGGGTGAAATAGCATTTGGAAACACTACTGTCCGCACCAGTCATATCATGCAGCATACGTAAGGCAAGATCGGTAATCGGCGAGCCAATTTTGCGCCCAGTGTGTTCACCATTTGCGATGCGAATAGCGGAACACTTCAGATCTTGCAGCGAGTGCAACACGATTTCACAGTGAGAACCAATCAGCATCGCTAACCCGTCCACCACCGCTTCGTAGGATTTTAATATTTCAAAGTCGGTTTGTTCGAAAGGACGCTGGTCCAGTAAATCAAGCTCACTGGTTTCATTGGTTAAAAGCGAATTGGACATTTAAAGATACCACCCTCTACAGAGAGCCTGTCGCGCTTAAATGGTGTCAGGGCAGACTCATACTCGTTGTTGCGCAGCCTGCTAAGGTAATACAGCGTAAGAGGCGCTTTCCAGCTTTTATTATATCCTGCCTCAAATAAAAAACCGCCGCCCCTGAGGACGGCGGTTAATAATGCCTTATTTGCTCTTAGCTGCATCAGCTTCTGGAGCGGCTTCTGGTTTCGCATCTGCTTTAGGCGCTGGTTTAATATCCAGCAGCTCAACGTCGAATACCAGTGTGGAGTTAGCCGGAATTCCCGGAACGCCAGTTTTGCCATAAGCGAGTTCTGGTGGAATAACCAGTTTGATTTTCCCGCCTTTCTTCAGGTTTTTCAGGCCTTCAGTCCAGCCTGGGATAACACCGTCAAGACGGAAAGAGAGTGGCTCGCCACGGGTGTAAGAGTTGTCGAACTCTTTACCGTCGATAAGCGTACCTTTGTAGTTCACAACAACAGTGTCGCTGTCGGTTGGTGCTTCACCTGTACCGGCTTTGTCGATTTTGTACATCAGGCCAGTAGAAGAAGTTTTAACACCTTTCTCTTTTGCGAAAGTATCACGGAAGGCTTTGCCTTTATCCGCGTTTTCTTTAGCGTCTTTTTCCATTTTCGCTTGAGCGGAAGACTTCACGCGAGCTTCGAAAGCTTGCAGAGTCTGCTCAATTTCCTGATCGGATAGTTTGCTCTTATCAGCAAATGCATCCTGAACGCCGGCGATAAGCTGGTTCTTGTCCAGCGTGATCCCCAGCTTTTCTTGTTCTTTCAGAGAGTTTTCCATATAACGGCCCAGCGAAGCACCTAATGCGTACGCAGATTTCTGGTCGTCATTTTTGAATGCTGCGTTGTTTGCAGCTGGTGCCGCAGGGGCAGCAGCATCTTTAGCAGCAGCCGGAGCCGCAGGGGCAGCGAACGCCGGAGCGCTCAGGGCAACGGCCATCGTGGTCGCCAGTAGCGTTACTTTAAACAGTGATTTCATCCATTTCTCCAGGGCCGGGGCCTCTAACCCCAAGGTTATTATCAACTAAGAGACGTACTATAACGTCGTGGAAGAAATCTACACAATCTCTCCGCGCCTTATCGAGACAAATTCAGACTCTTTTTGTATAAAGAAGTTTCGTCCTAAGTAAAACAGCGCTGTAACGTGCAGGATTTTTCAGTAGAATCGCCCGAAATTGTCCATCCGCAGGCCAGGAGTATTAGCCATGCAACAGAAATCGACCGAACAACGCCTAGAAGAACTTGAGAGTCGTCTTGCTTTCCAGGAGATTACTATAGAAGAGTTAAATCAGACGGTAACGGCTCATGAATTGGAGATGGTCAAACTGCGCGAGCATTTCCGCTTGCTGGTTGAAAAACTAAAAGCAAGCCAGCCTTCGATGGTGGCATCAGAAGCCGAAGAGACTCCACCTCCGCATTACTAGTTACCAAAAGAAAAGGCGTGTCAGTGACACGCCTTTTTTTATCTTTCGCAGATTAGTGGCAACCGCAACCGCCATTACCGCCACAACCGCCTTTACCATGTTCATGTTCATGGTCGTCGCCGTGACCGTGACCACCACAGCAACCACCTTCATGGTCGTGATCGTGGTGATGATCATGTTCGCCGTGAACGTGGCCATGAGCCAGTTCTTCAGCAGTTGCTTCGCGAATTGCGATAACTTCTACGTTGAAGCTCAGGTTTTGGCCTGCCAGCATGTGGTTGCCATCAACAACAACGTGCTCATCTTCAACGCCAGTAATTTCAACTGGTACTGGACCCTGGTCGGTGTCAGCCATAAAGCGCATACCAACTTCCAGCTCATCAACGCCCATGAACACGTCTTTAGGAACGCGTTGCACCAGATTTTCGTCATACTGGCCGTAAGCGTCATTTGCGCCAACATTCACGTCGAAACGATCACCAACAACATGACCTTCCAGCGCAGTTTCCAGACCTGAAATCAGGGAGCCGTGACCATGCAGATAGTCCAGCGGCGCACTCACCGGAGACTCATCAACCAACACACCGTCTTCTGTACGTACCTGGTAAGCCAGGCTGACCACCAGGTCTTTTGCTACTTTCATGATATCTCCTGAGCGAGCGTGAGAAAAAAAACTGGCGCCGATTGTAGCGGAATTTAGCGCCGGTGTACCCCTAAGCTTAAAAAAAGCTGGGGCATCTCGCTAGTCCGGATGAAAAATCCCAATGACTTGCTCTTGTTCGCGAACATGCTCACGAACTTGTTTATCTGCTTCACGCATTTGGTGGCCGCACTTAACACACTCAACAATATCGACATTATTCTCACGCCACATCGCGAGGGAATCTCGCGCCTGGCATTCGGGGCAAACCGCCCCGGCAATAAAACGTTTACGCAGCGGCATTCGCTTCACCTTATTTATTCAAATTCATCCCAACCATCGAACTGCCGACGCTCTTGCTGCATCTCGCGTTCGAAAATCTCTTCTAATTCACGACGCGCCTCACGCACCCTGGAAATTTGTGCGTTATCGGTATGAATCGGCATTAACTCACGCAGCATACTCATATCCAAACGGCGGAAATGAAGCTGTGCCCGGTGCGCCTGATGAGGATGCATCCCCAATGTCATCAGCGCCTTGCGCCCTAATTCCAGCGCACTGGAGAAAGTTTCACGTGAGAACTGTGTCACTCCAGCTTGCAACAATTCATGCGCTTCTACACGCCCTCTGGCTCGCGCCAGTATCGCCAGATGTGGAAAGTGTTGTTGACACAAATGGACGACTTTCATTGTGTCTTCCGGCTCATTACAGGTGATAACGATAGACTTTGCGGTCTCCGCTCCTGCCGAACGCAGCAACTCAAGCTCGGTGGCATCGCCGTAATAAACCTTGTAGCCATATTTGCGCATCAGACTAACGGAGCTAATGTCTCTCTCAAGAACAGTGATGCGCATTTTGTTCGCCATCAGCAAGCGGCCAATCACCTGTCCGAAACGCCCAAAGCCCACAATAATGACCTGCGGCTGATCATCTTCCACATAAGGTTTTTCATCGTTTTCGTCATCAGCGACATTAAATCGCCTTGCCAGAATGGCATCAACGCCTTTCATCAATAACGGCGTAGTCATCATTGAGAGTGTGACCGTCACCAGTAAAAGTGGCATTTGGTCACCGCTGAACAACTTTTGCGATGAAGCCGTAGAGAAAAGTACGAATGCGAACTCTCCGCCCTGGCTTAGTACACCTGAAAACTGTAGGCGCTCGGAGCTACGCAAACCGAAAAACCATGACAGGCCATACAGCACGCCAGCCTTAACCGCCACCAGCACCACGACACCTAAAACAACCCAGAAGATATGGGTGTAAAGCACGCCGAGATTTAATGCCATACCAACGGAGATAAAGAACAAGCCGAGCAATAATCCTTTAAAAGGATCAATCGCTATTTCCAGTTCGTGCCGGTATTCGCTTTCTGCCAATAACACGCCAGCGATGAATGTCCCAAGAGCCATTGAGAAGCCCAGCGCATCCATAAATAATGCTGACCCCAACACCAACAGCAATGCCGCCGCAGTAAAGACTTCGCGCACACCGGAACCCGCAATAAAGCGAAATACCGGTTTCAGCAGATAACGCCCGCCAACCAACATCCCCGCAAAGGCCAGCACTTTGAAGCCGATCTTTATCCAGTCGGTATGCCCGCCGTCATTGCCGGCCAGCAACGGTACCAGCGCAATCGCGGGAATTACCGCCAAGTCCTGAAACAGCAATACAGAAAAACCAAGCTGCCCGGACTCATTACGATTCATGCCCTTATCGCGCATCAACTGTAGCGCCATCGCCGTTGATGACATCGCCAGGCCAATCCCGCCAATTACCGCGGCTTGCCAGGAAAACTGCGTCAACATCAGCAGCCCAGCCAGGATCGTGGCACTGAGTAATACTTGTGCCGCACCGACACCGAATATCGAACGCCGAAGTTGCCAAAGCTTGGAAGGGTTCAGTTCCAGCCCGATGATAAACATCAGGAATACAACGCCCAATTCCGAGAAGTGAAGGATTTCATCTACATCGCTGATAAATCCTAATCCCCACGGCCCAATAGCAATACCTGCCAGCAAATAGCCCAGTACCGCGCCAATCCCTAAACGGGCGGCAATAGGTACGGCAACTACAGCAGCAAACAAAAACAGCACTCCTGCCAGTAATACGTCAGAACCTTCCATCAGCGGCCTCCCGGTAATGTCGGTGAAGCCAACCATTCGCCATAAGCTTTCGCATGGCTGGCCAGCTCCTGGGGAGATTGCCGACGAGCCCAGTAAACAATCATCGGGTTCATCCAGTGCATACGGCACATGGCGGCAGTGAGTTCAAAAGGGCGCAAAATATCAGTCAGCGGAAAACGGTTAAACCCATCGTGCCGGTAAGCACCTTCCGGCTCGCCGGTGGTTATGACACTACGCCAGTACTTTCCCGCCAGAGCAGTTCCTCCGACACCACTGGCAAAACCACGACTTAGAACGCGATCCAGCCACTCTTTGAGTAACGCCGGGCAACTATAGGTATAGAGAGGATGTTGAAAGACGATGACATCATGCTCTTGCAGTAATGCCTGCTCGCGATAGATATCAATAAAAAAGTCAGGATAGTTTGCATAAAGGTCATGAACAGTGACATTGGCAAGCTGCTGCGCCGGCTGGAGCAAGACGCGGTTTGCGACCGAGTCTTGTGACTCCGGATGGGCATATAGCAGCAAAACTTTCGGCGGCTGCGACATCATTACCCTCCAGGGCGTCGTCATAGTGATTTTTTTGGGCTACCATGCAGCCCGACGCGGTGCCGATGGCATCACGTTACCTTAATATAATGACAATTTAACATACTCTGAACATACGGCGCTTTATGATTGTTTTCTCCTCGTTACAAATTCGTCGCGGTACCCGCGTTCTGCTGGATAACGCCACCGCTACCATCAATCCAGGCCAGAAAGTGGGTCTGGTGGGTAAAAACGGCTGCGGTAAATCCACGCTGCTGGCGCTGCTGAAGAACGAGATCAGCGCCGATGGTGGAAGTATGACCTATCCTGGTAACTGGGCTCTGGCCTGGGTAAACCAGGAAACCCCTGCACTGGCGATGCCAGCCATTGAATATGTTATTGATGGCGATCGTGAATTCCGCCAGCTTGAAACGGAACTGGCAAAAGCCAATGAGCGCAACGATGGCCATGCAATTGCACTGGTGCATGGCAAGCTTGATGCGGTTGATGCCTGGACGATTCGCTCGCGCGCGTCGAGCCTTTTGCATGGTTTAGGTTTCAGCAATGAGCAACTCGAACGCCCGGTGAGTGATTTTTCCGGTGGCTGGCGTATGCGCCTGAACCTGGCACAAGCACTGATCTGCCGCTCAGATTTACTTCTTCTTGATGAACCAACCAACCACCTGGATTTAGACGCGGTAATTTGGCTTGAACGCTGGCTGAAAAGTTATCAGGGTACATTGATTCTGATTTCCCACGACCGTGACTTCCTTGACCCGGTGGTGGGCAAAATTATTCATATCGAACAAGAGTCGATGTTTGAATACACCGGTAACTACTCTTCGTTTGAAGGCCAGCGTGCAACGCGCCTTGCACAGCAGCAGTCGATGTATGAAAGCCAGCAGGAGCGTGTTGCTCACCTGCAAAGCTTTATCGATCGTTTCAAAGCCAAAGCCAGCAAAGCAAAACAAGCGCAGAGCCGCGTGAAGATGCTCGAGCGCATGGAATTGATTGCACCAGCTCACGTCGACAACCCATTCCACTTCAGTTTCCGCGAGCCAGAAAGCTTGCCAAATCCGCTATTGCGAATGGAAAAAGTCAGTGCTGGTTATGGCGAACGAGTGATCCTTGATTCCATCAAACTGAATCTGGTGCCTGGCTCGCGCATTGGTCTGCTCGGCCGCAACGGTGCTGGTAAATCAACGCTTATCAAACTGCTGGCGGAAGAAATCGAACCGTTGAAGGGCGATATCGGCCTGGCAAAAGGCATCAAGCTCGGCTACTTCGCTCAGCATCAGTTGGAATATTTACGCGCTGACGAATCCCCGCTTCAACATCTTGCCCGTATCGCACCGAAAGAGTCTGAACAGCAACTGCGTGATTACCTCGGCGGTTTCGGCTTCCGGGGCGATAAAGTCACCGAGCAAACAGCTCGCTTCTCTGGTGGTGAAAAAGCGCGTCTGGTTCTGGCGTTGGTCGTCTGGCAGCGCCCTAACCTGCTGCTGCTTGATGAACCGACCAACCACCTTGATCTCGACATGCGTCAGGCACTGACCGAAGCGTTGATTGATTTCGAAGGCGCGCTGGTTGTGGTATCGCACGATCGTCACCTGCTGCGTTCAACCACAGACGATCTCTACCTGGTTCACGATGGCAAAGTGGAAGCGTTTGATGGCGATCTGGAAGATTATCAGCAGTGGCTTATTGATCTGCAAAAGCAGGAAAACCAGCCTGATGACTCCGCGAAAGATAACGCCAACAGCGCCCAGGCACGTAAAGACCAAAAGCGCCGTGAAGCCGAATTGCGCACACAAACTCAACCGCTGCGTAAGCAAATCACCACGCTTGAAAAGCAGATGGAAAAGTTAAATGCGCAGCTTGCTGAAGTTGAAGAAAAACTGGCTGACAGCGCCATTTACGACCAAAGTCGCAAAGCAGAAATGACCGAATGTCTGCAAACTCAGGTGAAAGTGAAGTCAGCTCTGGAAGAATGCGAGATGGAATGGCTTGATGCACATGATCAGTTAGAACAGATGATGCAGGCGGAATGACTATTTGGCCTCACTAAAAGTGAGGCCAAATGACTCAGTGCCAAATCAGCAGCACACACGCAGCCGTCAGCAATCCCATAAAGACATTGAAGATTGTCCAGGCGCGGCGACTACGCAGTAGTTTGCCAATCATGCTGCCAAACGCAATCCAGATGATGCCCGCAACAATGTTAACCAGTGCAATACCAACACTGATTAGCACTACGGAATGCAGGTACTGGGAACCTGCAAGGCTGAAACTTGCAACTGCGCCTAACGCCATCAACCATGCTTTAGGGTTGATAACCTGTAATAAACCTCCCTGCCAGAAAGGAATCGGTTCCGGTGGCGGCGCATCCGTTTCCAGTTTTTCATAGGTCGCGGTGCCGATTTTCCAGGCTAGCCATAATAGGTAAGCACTCCCGGCAATCTTCAGGATAAGGTGCAAAGCTGGATATAAAAGGATTAAGCTACCGACGCCAAACGCCACCAGCAACAGAATGCACTGCATTCCCAGCATAATGCCTATCATCAATGGTATGGTGCGCAGGAATCCGTAATTCGCGCCGGATGAAGTGAGTAGCATGTTGTTTGGGCCTGGTGTGATAGCAGCAACCCAGAGAAAACCCAGCATTGAGAAAAAAAGCGTTTCCATGAAATGGGTGTTCCACACCCCGTAAAGTTAATTAGCAAACTAAATGAAACTAACAGTGTGATATGGCTACGACAAGTCCCGCAGTATTGAATTTTAATCACGAAGAAGATGATCAATTTCGTCCGTTGAAGGGTGTGAGTAATCCACACCTGCAAACCATGCTTCCGCGTTTGATTCGCCGTCGCCTCAATTTCAAACCTCACTGGCAGCGTCTTGACATGCCGGATGGGGATTTTGTCGATCTTGCCTGGAGCGAAGACCCGCGCCAAGCAATGCATAAACCACGGTTAGTCGTTTTTCATGGACTCGAAGGTAGCCTGCACAGCCCATACGCTCATGGTTTAATCGAGGCCGCCAGCAAGCAAGGCTGGTTAGGCGTGGTAATGCATTTCCGCGGATGTAGCGGGGTGCCAAATCGCATGAAGCGCATTTATCACTCGGGTGAAACTGAAGACGGAAGCTACTTCTTAAACTGGCTGTCTGAGCGTTATGGCAAAGTACCGACAGCGGCGGTTGGGTTTTCCCTCGGCGGGAATATGCTCGCTTGTTTAATGGCTAAACAAGGTGCCGGTTGCACGCTTCAGGCCGGTGTCATAGTTTCAGCCCCTCTGATGCTTGAACATTGCAGCGCACATATCGAAAAAGGCTTCTCACGCGTTTATCAGCACTATCTTTTAAATCTGCTGAAGAAGAATGCCGCGCGTAAGTTAAGAAGCTATCCGGGCACACTCCCGGTAGATATGCGTCAGCTTAAAGGAATGCGTCGTCTGCGCGAGTTTGATGATTTGATTACCTCAAAGATTCACGGCTTTGCTGACGCTATCGATTATTACCGCCAGTGCAGCGCTATGCCGCTGCTGCCACAAATCAAAACGCCGACGCTCATCATCCATGCAAAAGATGACCCGTTTATGGATCACCATGTGATCCCCGATAAAGCTATCTTACCTGCCAATATCGAGTATCAACTGACACGCTACGGCGGGCACGTTGGATTTGTTGGTGGTACGCTGCGTCGTCCTGAAATGTGGCTTGAGCAACGTATCCCGCAGTGGCTGTCTCAATTTTTGGACCAGTAATATGATGATTCCCTGGCAAGATCTGCCTCCCGAAACGCTTGATAATCTGATTGAATCCTTTGTGTTACGCGAAGGCACAGATTATGGTGAACAAGAGCGCTCACTCGAGCAAAAGGTGGCTGATGTTAAGCGCCAGCTGCAAAGTGGTGAGGCTGTGCTGGTATGGTCAGAACTTCATGAAACGGTGAATATCATGGCTCGCGGGCAATTTCGCGGCTAAGCCTGCCTATACTGCATAATACAACGGCCCTCACCCAACCAAACTTGATATCACCCATGGAGTTGTTGCCTTATGTCAGCCAAACATCCGGTTATTGCCGTAACAGGTTCCAGCGGCGCGGGAACGACAACCACCAGCCTTGCCTTCCGTAAAATCTTCCAGCAGTTGAACCTGCGTGCAGCGGAAGTCGAAGGCGACAGTTTCCATCGTTTCACTCGTCCTGAAATGGATATGGCTATTCGTAAAGCACGCGACCTGGGGCGCCATATAAGCTATTTCGGCCCAGAAGCCAATGACTTTGGTTTGCTTGAACAGACGTTCATTGAGTACGGCAGAACCGGGCAAGGTAAGTCACGCAAGTATCTACATACTTACGATGAAGCCGTACCCTGGAACCAAATCCCCGGAACCTTTACGCCATGGCAACCATTACCAGAACCCACTGATGTTTTGTTTTATGAAGGTTTGCACGGCGGTGTAGTCACGCCACAGCACGATGTGGCTAAAGCCGTCGATTTGCTGGTTGGTGTAGTACCGATTGTGAACCTGGAGTGGATACAAAAGTTAGTGCGCGATACCAGCGAGCGCGGGCATTCCCGAGAAGCGGTAATGGATTCTGTGGTTCGTTCTATGGACGACTATATCAATTACATCACACCGCAATTCTCCCGCACCCACATCAACTTCCAGCGCGTCCCAACTGTTGATACGTCGAACCCATTTGCGGCTCGCGGCATCCCTTCTCTGGATGAAAGTTTTGTGGTGATTCATTTTCGCGGGCTGGATGACATCGATTTCCCGTATTTGCTCGCCATGCTACAAGGCTCATTTATTTCGCATATCAATACGTTGGTGGTGCCGGGCGGCAAGATGGGGCTGGCGATGGAATTGATTATGACACCGTTAGTGAAACGGCTGGCGGAAGGGCGAAATATTAATCAGGGCGATTAATCACCGCCCTCGTCATTACTTATTGCCCGTTAGTATTCGAGTTGCTGGAAATCGGCACTCACAATCCCCTGTGCAGCTCGAAGGATGACGGGTAAATCAGCCTTCAATCACTTCATAGCTATGAGTAACGTTGACCGCTTTTTCAAGCATCAGTGCTACAGAGCAGTATTTCTCAGCAGAGAGGTCTACTGCGCGGGAAACCGCAGCATCTTTTAGCTCTTTGCCTGTCACGATGAAATGCAGATTGATATGCGTAAACAAACGCGGAGCCTCTTCACGGCGCTCAGAGGTCAGTTTCACTTCACAGTCTGTCACGGTGTAGCGGCCTTTTTGCAAAATAGAAACTACGTCAATTGCACTGCAACCGCCAACGGACATCAGCACCATTTCCATTGGGCTTGGTGCTTTATCACCAGAATTGCCATCCATAAGAATCTGATGCCCTGAAGCGGACTCGCCCAGGAAGGTAAACCCTTCAACCCATTTCACTCGTGCCTGCATGCTACTTACTCCTGTAGAAAAATTACCTTTCAGAGTACGCAGATTCAGCAAATCTGGCAACGGAAGGCGACATGCGTCAAGCTGAAACGAGACAACAGGAGACACTTGTCAAAAGCTATGCTAAAACAATCCAGATGCTACATCGATACATTGACGTAATGCATGTATGCAGAGGACATCACTAATTACAGGCAGCAAGAATGACTTGCATGCCATCTCCCCAAGGTGGGGAATATTCTAATTACTTGCAACGCCAGACAGGATGTTTAGCGTCCTGTCGTTGGTAGCCAGTTATAAAACAGAGGATAACCGCGCATGGTGCTTGGCAAACCGCAAACAGACCCGACTCTCGAATGGTTCTTGTCCCATTGCCACATTCATAAGTATCCATCGAAGAGCACACTCATTCACCAAGGTGAGAAGGCAGAGACGCTGTATTACATCGTCAAGGGCTCTGTGGCTGTTCTGATTAAAGATGAAGAGGGCAAGGAAATGATCCTCTCCTATCTAAATCAGGGCGATTTCATTGGTGAGTTAGGGCTATTCGAAGAAGGTCAGGAACGTAGTGCCTGGGTTCGTGCTAAAAGTGCCTGTGAAGTGGCTGAAATTTCTTATAAAAAATTCCGCCAGCTAATCCAGGTCAACCCAGACATTCTAATGCGCCTGTCTTCACAAATGGCTAGCCGTCTGCAAGTTACATCTGAGAAAGTGGGTAACCTGGCATTCCTGGATGTGACTGGTCGTATCGCGCAGACGCTGCTGAACCTGGCTAAACAACCTGATGCAATGACCCACCCGGACGGTATGCAGATTAAAATTACCCGTCAGGAAATCGGTCAGATCGTGGGTTGCTCTCGCGAAACTGTTGGTCGTATCTTGAAAATGCTGGAAGATCAAAATCTGATCTCCGCTCACGGTAAAACGATCGTCGTATACGGCACTCGTTAATTTCCGTCTAAAAAATGGCGTGTTGCTTCATAACACGCCTTTTTTGTCTCTAAAAAACTAAATCCGAAACCCGATTAATTGAAGTTGCAGCAAGGCAGCAAGTGAGTTCATCCCGGTGAGCTTACTCAAGTAAGTGATTCGGGTGAATGAACGCAGCTAACGCCGCTGCAGCTTTAAGTAAGAAGGGTTTATGTGGCGAAGACTGATCTACCATCCCGAAGTTAACTACGCACTGCGGCAAACGCTGGTGCTGTGCCTTCCGGTGGCAGTAGGTTTGCTCTTTGGCAATCTCCAGTCCGGCCTGCTTTTCTCTTTAGTGCCTGCCTGTTGCAACATTGCAGGTCTTGATACTCCCCATAAACGCTTCTTCAAACGCCTGATCGTCGGCGGCAGCCTATTCGCCATCAGCAGCTTGATCATGCAGCTTTTACTGCTTTATACCTCCGTGCCGTTGCCGGTGATATTGGTCGTGATGGCGTTATTGCTGGGCGTCACTGCCGAAATCAGTTCCCTGCACGCTCGTCTACTTCCCGCTTCACTCATTGCCGCCATCTTTACCCTCAGCATGGCGGGGAATATGCCCATCTGGAAACCGATGCTGCTGTATGTCAGCGGCACGATTTGGTACGGCGTGTTTAACTGGTTTTGGTTCTGGATGTGGCGCGAGCAACCACTGCGTGAATCATTAAGCCTGCTCTATCGCCAACTGGCGGATTACTGCGAAGCCAAATACGGGATGCTCACGCAGCATACCGATCCTGAAAAAGCGCTGCCTCCGCTGCTTGCGCGGCAGCAAAAAGCCGTTGACCTGATAACGGTCTGCTACCAGCAATTGCATATGCTGGCGGCGAACCAGCAAAATGGCTACAAGCGCTTGCTACGGGCGTTTCAGGTTGCTCTGGATCTACAAGAACACATCTCCGTCAGCCTGCACCAACCTGCCGAAGTACAAAAACTGGTGGAGAAAAGCCACGCTGAAGCCGTGATTCGCTGGAACGCTCAGACCATTGCGGCACGTTTACGCGTGCTGGCTGATGACATTCTTTATCATCGCTTCCCGCAGCGTTTCACGATGGATAAACAGATTGATGCCCTTGAGAAAATCGCGCGTCAAAATCCTGATAACCCGGTTGGGCAATTTTGTCATTATCATTTCAGTCGTATTGGCCGTGTTTTGCGCACCCAACGCCCGTTGTATATCCGTGATTTAATGGAAGACCGGCAGCGTCGTTTGCCACTTTGGGCAGCACTGAAAAGCTATTTGTCTTTGAAATCAGCCGCGCTGCGTAACGCGGCCAGATTGGGTGTAATGCTGACCATCGCCAGTCTTTTGGGAGCTTTTTTACATCTGCCAAAACCTTACTGGATTTTGATGACAGTAATGTTTGTGACGCAAAACGGCTACGGTGCCACACGAGTGCGAATTCTTCACCGATCGGCAGGCACCATTGCAGGTTTGGCGATAGCGGGCATCGCGCTGCACTTCCACTTCCCACAATACATCGCTCTGACCGCGATGTTGGTCATTACGCTGGTCAGCTATTTGTTCATTCGTAAGAGTTACGGCTGGGCGACGATTGGCTTTACGGTAACGGCGGTTTACACCCTGCAACTGATCACGCTCAGCGCCGAGCAGTACATCGTCCCGCGTTTGATTGATACCCTGCTCGGCTGCCTGATTGCCTTTGGTGGCATGGTGTGGCTGTGGCCGCAGTGGCAAAGTGGTTTGCTGCGTCAGAACGCCCACGACGCGCTGGAACGCGATCAGGATGCGATTCGCCTGATTCTGAGCAGTGACCCCGAACCCACGCCGCTGGCGTATTCGCGAATGAGGGTCAACCAGGCGCACAATGCCCTATTCAACTCGCTCAACCAGGCGATGCAGGAACCAGGATTTGACTCGCACTATCTTGCCGATATGAAACTGTGGGTGACGCACAGCCAGTTTATTGTCGAGCACATTAACGCAATGACGACTTTGGCTCGCGAACACAACATGTTGACGCCAGATCTTGCCCAGCGCTATTTGCAATCGTGTGAAATTGCACTGCAACGATGCCAGCAGCGGCTTCAATATGATGGGCCAGGGGAAACCAATGACGCGAACATTCTCGACCCGCTGGAAGGGCTTCCGAGCGGGCCGCTAAGTACCATGGAACAACATTTACAGCGGGTGTTGGGCCACCTCAGCACCATGCATACCATTTCTTCGGTTGCATGGCGCCAGCGGCCACATCACGGTATCTGGCTGAGCCGCTTACGGCGCTCAAATTGACAGGCGATTAAGCGTTAACGACTTTGGCGACCGCTTTCGCAAAGCGCGTCATACCGTCTTCGATATCAGCGTCTTCAACAATTAACGCTGGGGCAAAACGCATGACATCTGGCCCGGCGTTCAAGACCATCACGCCCGCTTCTGCCGCCGCATACAGGAACTCCCGAGCACGGCCTTTATATTGAGGCTTCAGTTCGGCACCAATCAATAAGCCCATGCCGCGAATATCGCTGAACACGTCAAATTGCTCGTCGATTTGCTGCAAATGCTTAACGAACTGCTGACGCTTCGTCGCAACGCCTTTCAAAACCTCAGGTGTATTGATGATGTCAAACGCCGCACCCGCAACGGCACATGCCAGCGGGTTTCCCCCGTAGGTTGAACCATGGGTGCCGACATGGAACGCCGAAGCAATTTCCTGAGTCGTCAGCATGACGCTAACCGGGAAGCCACCGCCGAGCGCCTTCGCACTGGTCAGAATGTCTGGCATCACGCCGTAATGCATATACGCAAACAGTTCGCCGATACGCCCCATCCCACACTGCACCTCATCGAATACCAGCAACGCTTTATGCTCATCGCACAACTCACGCAAGCCTTGCAGGAATTCAGGGGTTGCCGCCGTTACCCCGCCCTCTCCCTGAATCGGCTCGACCACGACCGCACAAGTATGGTCATCCATCACCGCTTTCACTGCGTGTAAGTCGTTAAACGGCACATGAATAATATCGGCAGGTTTCGGGCCAAAACCGTCGGAATACTTCGGCTGGCCGCCAACAGAAACGGTGAATAGAGAACGACCGTGGAAGGCATTATGGAAGGCGATAATTTTGGTTTTATACGGACTATGGCGAGTAGAAGCGTAGTAACGCGCCAGTTTGAAGGCGGTTTCGTTGGCTTCAGTGCCAGAATTCATAAACAGGACGCGTTCAGCAAAAGTCGCATCAATCAGTTTGCGGCCCAGGCGCAATGCGGGTTCGTTGGTGAAAACATTGCTGGTATGCCATAGCGTTTCGCCCTGACTTTTTAACGCTTCCACTAACGCCGGGTGGCAGTGACCTAACGCAGTGACGGCAATCCCGCCGGCGAAATCAACGTACTCTTTACCTTGTTGATCCCAAACACGACTGCCTTTGCCTTTAACCGGGATAAACTCCGCCGGTGCATAAATTGGCAAAATCACTTCATCAAAAGTAGCGCGGGTAATTGCTGATTGTTCGGTTGCCATTAATTGCCATCCCATTTTTACGCAAGAACAGACATGAAAATATAATCATGAAATATGCATAAAAAATCATTATCTGGCAATAAAAAATCAACGCTTAAGGAAATTGGCTAACAGCTGATGGCCCTGTTCACTGAGAATACTTTCCGGGTGGAATTGCACACCTTCCAACTCAAGCTCGAGGTGACGTATCCCCATAATCTCTTGTTTGTCCGTCCAGGCGGTCACGTCAAAGCAGTCGGGTAATGTTGCAGGATCGATAACCAAAGAGTGATAACGCGTGACGGTGAGAGGGTTGTTCAGGCCGTTGAAGACGCCAGAATTGTTATGCGTAATCGCGGATGTTTTGCCATGCATCACTTTTTCAGCACGCACAATCTTCGCACCAAACGCCTGGGCAATCGCCTGGTGACCAAGACAGACACCGAGAATCGGCAACTGCCCGGCAAAATGAGTAATCGCCGCCAGTGAAATCCCGGCTTCTGTGGGTGTGCAAGGGCCAGGCGAGATGACCAGTTTTTCTGGTGCAAGGGCAGTGATACCAGAAAGAGTCAGCTCATCGTTACGTTTCACCACCACTTCTGCGCCTAATTCACAAAAGTATTGATAAAGGTTCCAGGTAAATGAGTCGTAATTGTCGATAAGCAATAGCATCGCGGCTCCGGGGTAAAAAAGAACCGCGCTATTCTATTCGCTTTCGCGCGCTTCACTCACGACTTTAGTGAAAATCTCCGTCAGCAAAGTCAAATCGCCTAACGCTCCCGCCTGATTAGCCGTTGCCCATCCTTCAGGCGAGACGTCTTTCCAATCGAGGATGTAACCGGCATGAATCGCTAACTGCTCGAAGAACACGCGCTGCGCCCGACCACTGCCAACAAAAAACGGATGAAGTACGTTAATTTCACAATAGTAATGTGACAGCCGCTGAACGAACTCAGTTCTTGAAAGGCCGACAAGATAATGCTCGTCCTCCATTTCTTGCATCAAATCGTTGCCTTCATTTTCGATGTACTCGAAATGGCAAAACTGTATCTCCCCTTTGGAAATATCAACATCGCGTAGCTCGCCTGCCCAGTCGAAAACATCCTGAAAAAGCTGCTGATGGATGGCACACAACCAGGGTAATCCGCGATGCAACGGGCCAAGTTCAATCGTTTCTACACGCTGCGCGATAATCTCATCTTGCGCATGAGGCTCAAGAATATCCAGCCGGGAACTCGCCTGAAACGAACGGCTGCGCAATCGCTGCCACAAGCGGGACTTTTGTTTGTCGGTCAGTTTCTTTGTCATGGTGCCTCCCTAACATGACCCATAGTTGCCACAAGTATAAGCAGCAATCGGTAGAAGTGCTGGAAGGGAGTTTTTGCGCGGACATGGGATGCCCGCGCAGGAATTTCTTAAGGCAGGACTTTCGCGGAAAGGATAACTACAGGTTTTGACGGCACATTTTGGTATGGGCCAACGTCATGAGTTTGTACCTGAGAGATTTTATCGGCAACGTCCATCCCTTTCACAACTTTACCAAATACTGCATAACCGAAGTCGCGCTGGCCGTGATCGAGGAAGGCGTTATCTGCCACATTGAGGAAGAACTGACTGGTCGCGCTGTCTTTATCGGCAGTGCGCGCCATAGAAATGGTACCGCGAGTATTACGCAAGCCGTTATCGGCTTCGTTTTTAATCGGTGGGTTAGGCTGCTTCTGATTCATATCTGCAGTGAAGCCGCCGCCCTGAAGCATGAAGCCCGGGATCACGCGATGGAAAATGGTGTTGTTGTAGAAGCCGCTGTTAACGTAATCCACAAAGTTTTTCACAGAAACTGGGGCTTTCTGGCTATTTAACTCAAGCTCAATTTCACCCGCTGATGTGGTCAACAGGACGTGTGGGTCGCCTTTAGCAGCAAGTGCCGCAGGAGAGAGAGCGGTTAGAGCAAACACAGTTGCTACAGCCGCCAGAGTCGATTTGAGCATGAATAATTCCTTACGAATGCAGTGAATGAGGCAAGTTGCTAGATTGTAAAGACGCACTCAAGTATGCGCCAGCCATTTACGGTTTTTTACTTTCACACAAATCAATAAGTTAAATGAATCAATAATCAGATAACGCGATTAATCGTGACGCTAGTCACCTTAAACTCAAGTCGTTGCAGCAAATGAATTATAAATTGTATGAATGAGTCACGTTTTTGACTAAAATCCATTCTTCTCGAGTGCTGTCAAAGCACTTTACATTTCTATTCACAGGCTTGTCATGACTAACAGCAACCGCATTAAGCTCACATGGATCAGCTTCTTCTCCTACGCCCTCACTGGTGCGTTGGTGATCGTCACCGGGATGGTGATGGGCAATATCGCCGAATACTTCCACGTCCCTGTTTCCAGCATGAGTAACACCTTTACTTTCCTGAACGCGGGCATTTTGATTTCTATCTTCCTGAATGCCTGGTTAATGGAAATCGTACCGCTCAAAACTCAGCTGCGTTTTGGTTTCATCCTGATGGTGCTGGCCGTTGCCGGGCTTATCTTTGGCGATAACCTGACTATTTTTTCAGTCGCGATGTTTGTTCTGGGGCTGGTCAGCGGTATCACGATGTCCATTGGTACCTTCCTGATTACGCACATGTATGAAGGCCGTGAGCGTGGTTCACGCCTGCTGTTTACCGACTCCTTCTTCAGTATGGCAGGGATGATTTTCCCAATGGTGGCCGCGATTCTGCTGGCTCGTAGCATCAACTGGTATTGGGTTTATGTCTGCATCGGTCTGGTTTATGTCGCTATCTTCATCCTGACCATTGGTTGTGACTTCCCGGCATTGGGCAAACATGCGCCGCAACCTGAAAAAGTCGCCGAAAAAGAAAAATGGGGTGTGGGCGTGCTGTTCCTGTCCATCGCGGCTTTGTGCTACATCCTCGGCCAACTGGGCTTTATCTCCTGGGTTCCTGAATACGCCAAA
>Ga0207713_1001386_pt1 | contig 19652 bp, 22 predicted proteins | sample KBSS64metaG_FD_184404 | JGI IMG/M metagenome (GOLD analysis project Ga0207713, IMG submission 184404) | Switchgrass rhizosphere microbial communities from Kellogg Biological Station, Michigan, USA - KBS S6-4 metaG (SPAdes) (version 2) | ecosystem: Host-associated > Plants > Roots > Rhizosphere >... | reverse complement strand
TCTCTGGTCGACTGATTTGAGCACTACAACAGCGCTACCGCCCGAATGGCGAAACTGGTAGACGCATGGGACTTAAAATCCCCCGCTCGTAAGGGCGTGCCGGTTCGATTCCGGCTTCGGGCACCATGAATATCAAGGGCTTGCATGACATACCTCATGCAAGCCCTTAGTTCTTTTTTCCGCAATCAAAAAATCTTTTCCGCAATTCGTGACCGTTAGTCACCTCGTAGGGGTGACCTTCATGCCCTTTCGCATACGGATGTACTGTTCTGTCATCCCTACGGTGGTGTGCCCAAGTTGGTCCCGAGCTTCTCTAATGCTCCCTGTTGACTCCTCTTTATCCGTGGCCGCTTTTGCTCGTAGGTCGCGCATCTGAAATTCTGCTTTTGGAATCCCGGCTGCTTCCCTGGCGTCATCGAACCTTTTTCTGAGCATGCTGGTCGTCATCGGCTGCCCAGAGTCGATTACTACCAGGCGTGTTGATCTGATTTTCTGTCCGGCTTTTCGCGCCATGATTCGATCGATTACGACTTTGAGCTCACCAATGATTTCGATCCTTCGTTTAGCCCCAGTTTTGCCTTGCTGGACGGAGAGCTTTCCGTCCTTTATATCGCGCTCATCCATCTTCAATGTGTCAGCGACCCTCTGACCTGTTAGATAGAACAGGTCCAAAGCATCTCTTAATGGTTGATCGGCATGCTGGTAGGCTCGGGCAAGGACGTCGTCTTCAACATATATGTCGCGACCGGTCTCTTTATTACCCTTCACGCCTGAGCAAGGATTTGCCAAGGATGTATAGCCGTTCTCGCGAGCGAAGTTCCATATGGAGCTGAGTAACGCTTTCTCCCGATTTGCACGAATAGGAGCTGCCTTACCGCGATGACGAAGGTACTGGCTGACATGCTTCGGTTCGATTGCTTCTAGAGGGGCCGGTGGGTCGTTGAAGAACAGGAGAAGATTTTTCAGTTCGCGCGCGTTGTCCTTCTGGGTGGCATGGGCTTTCGTGGGAACCACCTCATTCATATAAAGCTCGGCCACGTATGCAAAGGTAAGTACGGTTTGTGTCAGAGCTTGAGACACGCGGCTTTTTTCGAGCTTTGCGTACTCCAAGATGGCTAGGCCGTAATCTGTACCCAGCGGGATTTCCTTGCGTGGTTTCCCGCCGGTGTCATAAAGATAGTAAGTGGTGTTGCCGCGTTTTCTCTCGCGTAGGCGAGGAATGCTTCCCGGCTTTGTTGGTCTTCGTCCCATTTATCCCACCAAGCGTGGCTGCCACGTCGGAACTTCTGGTGCGTTTGTAGTTATCCCTGTTAGCGCCGAGGCAATCACGCAGGGCCAGCCATTGCGCTTGATGGTGTGACGAATGCCATTACGCTTCAGTACAGTAATCTGACCTGCTTTAGTTTTGGCTCCAGTCAACTCGCAGACCTGCTCATGGCTAAGAAATTGAATGTTCATGCTGCCTCCTTGCTAGGAAATACAGAGCGCTTCGAATGCGTTTGCTGGGCGACGTTGCTGCCCTCGATTCCTGGTTGCAGCTGCGCAGCCATTGCAAGTGCCTGTTCGCGCCTAGATCGGGCATCACGCTCGAGCTTCTTGCCGGTACGAAAGGAGCTGAAGGTTTCGGCGGCGATCCGCAGCAACTCGCCGATGGCGACCAGCGTCTGGTGCTCGGCCGGGCCGAAGAGGGGGGCTGCTTCAAGTCGTTTGCAGGTTTGTGCCAAGCGAGTGTGATCGGCCCGGATAAACTGCAGGGAGGCCTGAAGCTCGCGGATGGTTTTGGCGCTTGCGGCGCGTTGGATGTCTTCACCCTCGCGCAGGCCGGTCTCCAGGCCATCGCTGCGGCCCATGATGTAACCGCCCCACAGCAGCAGGGCGGCTAGAGCTATCAGGATGATCAGTGCACCGATTTGTATTGGGGTCATCATATGGTGTGCTCCTAGGGTTGTCGTTGGCTGGTGGTGACAGCCGTCAGTGGTGTGGGGGCCGTTTGGCGTTGGCCGTCCTGCTGTCGCTGCATATCTTCATCAGCCTTGTAGGCGCGGATGTCGATCAGCGAGGCAACATGGCGTATGTGCGCGTACTTCAACGCCTTGCGGCTGGTATCCAGCGTGGTGATCGGAAGCTGGATTCGGCCGCTGTTGATCTCCGTCACGAACGACTGCTCGTTGAGATTGCGAAAGTACTGCTCGCGGACTTTCTCTAGCGGGATCAGGACGTCACCGAAGATTCGATAGAGCAGTTCGACGGTGGCCGATTCAGGCGCCGGATGAAGGCGAAGCGGGTTCTGTGCAGCGTTACTCATGGCCTTGTCGAGCCTCCTTGCGTTGTTGTCGTGCCGGGTGGTTCCAGGCGTTCAGGCAGTGGCGTCTGGTCAGCTCGCGCAGATGTTCGGGCACTTCGAGGAGCGCGGCGTTGCGCTCCTCGCGTGTGCGCATGGCAACGATCTGGCGGGCGTACTCCCTAGGCCACGTCACGGCGATCTGCCGGGATGGCAGGGAGATCGATGTCCAATTGCTCGGCCAGCCAGTGGATGCCGGCTTGCATGACGCGGGTCGACTGGCTGTACTGCATTCCATATTTTTCGTCATACCAGGGGCTGTCCTTGACCCGCAGGTACGCTTTGTCGCGCTTCGGGTCCGCCGGCAGGTTTCCCTTGAGCAAACCTTTTTCCCGCATCAGAGCGATCAGTTTGGGGCGAGTGAGGCCGAGTTGAGCGGCTGCTTGGGCGAGAGTGCGTTCCATAGCGTCCTCCTCATGCTGCCTGCGCAGCTGGAGTGGCCGCTGCAGCAAGGTGGTTGATGGACTCAATGACCTTTGCGTAGATCTCGGCATCGGGGTCGTACAAGGTGAAGCAGCGTGTGTGCGGACTCTTGTTGCCGATGCTCAAGATGGCGGTGACGCCCCGGCGCGTATGAGTGCGATGCAGCGCCACATGCAGGGGAAGTTCGAAGCCCATGTCGAGGCTCAGCACGCCGCCGGTGTGCACCAGTTCGAACACGCGCTGCTTGTCCTGGACTTCAAAGCGACCGTATTGACGATCAGCGTGCGGGAGATGCACCAAGTCGCTGGAGTTGCTCGCGTCGAACGGACCGTTGGCAATCTCTTCAATGAAGTCGGCCAGTTTGAGGTGCATCTTCTTGTCGTTCTGCAGGGTCAGCGTGTGGCGTTCGCTGCCCAGCTCGACGACAAAAGTGCTTTCCACTGTGCCGCGCTCAGCCTTGAGACGGAATGCCAGGCATTCGCGCTTTGGTGCTGTGCGCAGGACGTGGTTGAAGGTCTCGGTCAGGTTGACCTGGGCGTTGAGCAACTGCAGGGTGCGGTTGTCGAGCTTGTACTTGATCATGCCGCGTGCCCTCCACCGTTTGGGTCGAAACACTTGGCAGGAGGGCGACGTTTTTTAGTGGATTTGATGTTTATAAAAGCGCAGCCACATTCTCGGGCCAGGCGACGAACCTCGAAAATGCGGCAGGGGTCAGCGATGGTTGGGTGCAGATGAATCGTAGCTTTGGTATGCATAAATTTGCCTCGCTCTGTGGTTAAAGAGTGAGTGCAAATTAGCAACAGCTAATTCGTTTCGCAATAGCAAATGCTAAATTTCAGATTTCAAGGTACTTTGACGGCTTCAAGATAGCCCCTACGTAATGGATTTTCTCGACGAGCTGTTCTTCCAAGAAGATAGGAGGGTAGCTGTCGTTAATGCTATCGAACCGAAGTTGACCGTCCCGACGATAAATGAACTCTTTCACCATTGCCCTACCATCGGTGGTCCGCACAAGGACCTCATCGCCAGTCTGATAACCATGATTCGGCTCAATGAGCACAAACTCCCCGTTTTTTATGCGTGGATGCATGCTGCTTCCCACGACTTTCAAGCCATATGCATCGGGATCAGAACTGATAATTTCCAAGTATCCATCGCCATGACCTGGAGGATATTCAAGTGCGTCAAAGTAGCCATCAGTACCCAACATAGCCTTTCCTACTACGGGCACAGGGGCAGGGCGGCGGTGCTCGCTTGCTTCCCGCTCTTCAGCTGTTCTAAGGGCGGTTTCGTTGATGGTTGCATTGAAGAACGCGGGGTGGGGCAAAACTGGAGGCTTGAGGCCAAGAGCGACCCAAGCAGCGGTGATTTGATGCTGGTCTTCGGCGGAGTAGGTTCCCGTCGTAAGCAAATCAGCAGGAATTGCGAGCTTTTTTGCAAGGTTCGTGGCAGCTCGGTCACCCAATGTCCGGTGCCCGTTCAGGATCTGAGAAATGTACGAAGCGTCCACATCGGCATGCGCTCCGGCAAAGTCCTTGAGTTGGTTTTCACCAATCAGGGCTTTAAGAATCGTGAGGCGTTTTTCGTAGATATTCATATAGGGAATCATCCGTGCTCCGTTAGCAAAATGTAAATTACGTTTTGCTATTGCGGACCGGATTAGCAGTTGCTAATCTTGTGTTGAATAGGGGGTTAGCAATGACGCTTCTCGAATACATAAAGATCCTAGACGACGCAAAGCTCAAGACCTTTGCCTCTCGATGTAATACCTCAGTCGGCCAATTAAAGCAGGTTGCTTATGGCAATCGTCGAGCGAACGCAGCTTTATCCATTTCGATTGATCGGCATAGCGGCAGTCGTGTGACGTGTGAGTCGTTAAGGCCAGACATTGATTGGCAATATCTGCGAATGCAGGCACCAGCTAATCACAGAGTAGAAAACGCTGCATAGAAAAAAGGCGACCCTAGGGTCGCCCAGTTTCTCCCGACAGCATCACCACAATGCGGTCGGGTTGCGATGTCAGCAGGCGAGCACACCACATGCCGCCGACCTTCATCGCGTTTCCAAGGCTCGGAAGCCTTGGTGTTGCTGCCGTTCTTACCACAGAGCTGGCAGCTGTTGCGCCAGGGGTGAACAACGGATTGTTCGCCCCGGCACGGTGCCGGTGTTGGTCTTACGAACCTAGCCGGCTTTGGGCCTCTCCAGACCACGCGGCAAATGTATCACCAACTTCTGTCGCGCGGCACTGGCAACTTTTAGGATTAATGCCATGAGCCGAATTGCTCTTAGTTCTCTGGAACGGGCGCAGCGGGAAATCCTGCCGCTCGATTTAGCGCTGTACCACGCCGCTCGCGATTACCCGGGCGGCGCTGCTGCCATCGCTGCCACGACCGGTCGTAACCCGACCACGCTGCAGCACAAACTGTCGCCGACCCATCCGAGCCACTCCATCAACATTCAGGAGTTTGGCGAGATCCTCGAACTGACCAAAGATCGCCGCATTCTGGATGCGGTGCATGCGCTGGTCGGCGACACGATCTGGCAGGAGCTAGCCGACACCTACACCAACGACATGCCCGAGACCCTCACCACGGGTATCGCCGAATACTTCCGCCAGGTTGCTGATCTGGCCGAGACCTGGGCCAAGAGCATCGGCGACGGTGTGGTGACTGATCAGGAACTCGCGGCTATTCGTCTGCAGGTGTTCCGGGGCATTCAGGGGCTGCTGGGTTTGTTCAACCGCGCCACCTACGTCAACCAGACGACGCGAGGTGCTGACCGTGGCTGACATCGCCGATTTCGCCAACGATCTGGTGCAGGAACGTATCGATCAGGCCATGGCCGCGCGCAGCGCTGCCAAGGCCGAAAGCGCTGCTCATTCCTTGCTGTTCTGTGAAGCCTGTGACGATCCGATTCCGGAAGCTCGTCGTCTGGCCCAGCCGGGCTGCTCGCAGTGCATCAGTTGCCAGTCTCTCTCTGAGCGGGGGATTCAGCATGCTCGATGAGGTATTGGGCCAATTCGCCGATTACGGTCTGGAGCCAGCTCAGCCGCTGGTGTTCGGCAAGCTGACCCGCTGCAAGACATCGCAGGACAAGGGCAAGGAAAAGAACGGCTGGTACGTGGTCCACGAGCAGCGCACGGAGAAGGGCGACACGCTGATCTTCGGCGCTTTCGGTGACTGGCGTTCGGGCGAGACGCAGAAGATCAAGGTCAAGGCCGGCCGCATGTCTCCGGAAGAACGCGAAGTGATGCGCGCACGTCAGGAAGAAGCCAAGCGCCGCGCCGCCGAAATCGCGAGTAACGCTGCGCGGCGGGCCGCGAAAAGGGCGCAGGGTTTGTTCGAGCGCATGCCGACCACCGGGCGCAGCGATTACCTGGACCGCAAACAGATCGTTGGCATCAACGTGCGTTACGCGCCGCGCACTGGTGCCGTGCTGATCCCAATGAAGAACACCCGTGATCAGATCATGGGCCTGCAGGTGATCTTTCCGAACAAACAGGAAGACACCGGCCGCGACAAATCCTACTGGCCTTACGGCATGGCGAAGGAGGGCACCTTTCACCTGCTCGGTCCGCACCCGGTACCGGGCGAACCGGTGCTGGTGTGTGAGGGTTACGCCACCGGCGCCAGCCTGCACATGGCGACCTCGCTCGCCGTAGCCGTGGCCTTCGATGCGGGCAACCTGTTGGCCGTGTGCAAGGTCATGCGTGAGCGCTTTGCCGGCTGCCCGCTGATCATCTGCCGCGATGATGACTGGAAGACCACCAAGCCCAACGGCGATGCGTGGAACCCGGGCGAGGAGAAGGCGAGCAACGCCGCGCTAATCGTCGGTGCCCAAGTGGTCGCGCCGATCTTCTCGGTCGAGCGCCACGACAAGTGGACCGACTTCAACGACCTGCACGTCGCCGAAGGCCTCGACGCGGTTCGCCGCCAAGTGCTCGCGGTGGTCCGTCCACCGGCTGCCGGTGGCTGGAAAGATCAGCTCGCTCGCAGTGAAAGCGGCGCCTTGATCGCGCACATGCAGAACGTCGAACTGATCCTGGCTAACGATGAACGCTGGGCCGGGGTGATCAGCTACTGCGCCTTCAGCTCGAAGATCGTCAAGCTGCGTGCGGCGCCCTATGGCGGCGGTACCGGCGAGTGGGCCGACATCGATGACGTGCGCGTGATGAAGTGGCTCGCACAGCAGTACAACTTGCGCGTGAAGTCCTCGCACGTGATCGAGGCGGTCAGCGTGGTGGCTCACGACCACGCCTTTCACCCGGTGCGTGAGTACCTGAAAAAGCTGGAATGGGATCGTGTGCCGCGTCTGGAGCGTTGGTTGACCGATGTCATGGGCGTGAAGGCAACGGATTACACCTCCAAAGTCGGCAAGCGCTGGATGATCTCCGCCGTCGCGCGGGTGATGAAGCCGGGCTGCAAGGCCGACTCGGTGATGATCCTCGAAGGCGTACAAGGCGCCGGTAAGTCGACCGCCATGAGCGTGCTTGGCGGCGAGTGGTTCATGGACACCCCGTTTGCCCTCGGCGACAAGGACGGCTTCCAGGCGATTCGCGGTAAGTGGATCGTGGAGCTCGGCGAGCTGGACAGCTTCAACAAGGCCGAGAGCACCAAGGCCAAGCAATTCTTCTCGGCGTCCACAGACACCTACCGCGAAAGCTATGGTCGCAGAACCCTGGACGTGCCACGCCAGTGTGTCTTCGTCGGCACCACCAACCAGGACGAGTACCTCAAGGATGCCACCGGCAACCGCCGGTATTGGCCGGTGGCCTGTACCAAGGTCGACGTGCCGTTGCTGCGTGAGATCCGCGACCAGCTGTGGGCCGAAGCGGTGTTCTGCTTCGAGGCCGGCGACCTCTGGTGGGTGACGCGAGAGGAAGCGCCGATGTTCAGCGAGGAACAGGACGAACGCTTTGTGGTGGACGAATGGGAAACGCCAATCCTGACCTGGCTCGAAGAGTCGCAGATCGGCGAGACCACCACCGGCAGTGAAGTGATGAGTCAGGCGCTCAAGCTCGATCCCGGTCATTGGGGCAAACCCGAGCAGATGCGTGTGGGTGCGATTCTGCATCGACTGGGCTGGCGACGTTTCCGTTTGGGTGCCTTGAGCAAGAGCGGCCAGCGGCCTTGGGCGTACAAGAAACCTGAGGGTTGGGGCAGGGCGCCTGCGCTGGAACAACCTGAGTTCGAGGAGCCGTGCTTCGATGATTAAGGCAATCGATATGGCCCTCAAGCAATGGGCGCAGGAGCTGCACAGCGACGAGGTCGCCGCCGGTTACTCGGGCGGCAACATGGTCGCGATGATGATGGAAAGCGGTGGCCAGCTTGTGCGCGGAAGGCGCGGGAGCAGGGTGCCGCTGGAAGCCTCACTGGACATCGAGCGCATCGTCAAGAAACGCCTTGATCCCGAGCTGATGACGGTGGTCCGGGTGCATTACTTTCAGCCTGATGCGCCTTTGACTGCGCGTCTGGCTCAGAGTGGCTGCACCCGTAATCTCTACTACCAGCGCCTGCATGACGCTCACATCGTGGTCGAGCACTTCCTCATGGGGGAAGCGGCTTGATCGTGGGCATCCCTCCGTCTCACGCCGTCCTACCGGCCTGCCTCCGTCCCACCGCTTTTTGCAGTGGTGGGACGGGCGCAGGCCGCGTCGTTGTTGTTCTGTCCCACCGTCCCACCTTTTTCAGGCCTCCCGCCCATGTGTGCGTAGCGGGTACAGGTACGCGCGTTTACGCGCACGCGTGCTTTTAAATTTCTCTCTATACACGAGAAAAGAGAAAGAAAAGTAGGACGGTGGGGCAAAGCCCCAATCTGCGGGGCTTTCAGACGTCCCACCTTGTTTTGGAGAGGTGGGACGCATGGGACGCCACCGAAACAACAGAAGCAAAAGCCAGCCGGGTTGAGTTATTCACCGACATTCGCCAGCCGTTCACCGGGCGTAAGCCACACATTCACCGGATGGCATTAAAACGGTCTTGCTGCCACCAGAATCGACCTGTAAAAAGGGGCCATCTTCGATGGGTGCGACCGCCAAGCGCGGCAGGCCACCCACCACCTGACCCGGCCATTGCGCCGGGTCTTTTTGTTTAAGGGGCAGGGCAATGACGAACGAGCAACAGGCGCTGGCAGAGATGCCGATCTGGTTGGTGATTGCCCTGTCATTGGTTGGCGGTCTGTCTGGCGAGATGTGGCGCGCTGACAAGGACGGGGCACGAGGCTGGGCATTACTGCGCCGCCTCGCACTTCGGTCCGGTGCCTGCATCGTCTGCGGCGTGTCAGCGATGATGTTGCTGTTCGGCGCGGGCCTGTCGATCTGGACAGCGGGCGCCCTGGGTTGCCTGACCGCGATGGCCGGCGCCGATGTTGCCATCGGCTTGTACGAGCGCTGGGTGGCCAAGCGGCTGGATCTGGGCGAGGCCGAGCCGAAGGCATGAGCCGGGCAGGCCGGGTAGGGTGCAGATTTCACGGGTCCTCCCTGAGGGCCGCCCCCTACACGGGTTATCGAACTCGCGGAATCTCTCTAGCTGAAACGGTTGCAGGGATGTCCGTCTTTGCAAACATGAGTGTTTGTAGTAAAGGAAATAACCATCGGCAGATGTATAGGTTTTTGAAATATGGGGACTCAATCACTGTTTGGGTGGTCAAGATTGATATAGGGTAAGGACAGGCGTTGTACCAATAATCGGTTCGGGGCCCGTTCAAAAACCCGATCTAGAGCCCTCAACGATGCCCATTATCAAATCAGTCGCACTGGCTAAAGCGCGATCCAATTTTGACCTTTTTGCTGAAGCCGTAGACGAGCGTGATCTGGAGACGCTGTTCAGAGGCGCTATTGGCTACTGCCGAGCTCTGCAAAGGAATGGAGTCATCAGCGAAGATGAACTCGCGCAGCTTCTGGATGAAGCTGACCAGGTACGTGATCGTTGGTTCGGTCCGCGCAGATCTTCCGCGAAGCAAAGATAAATCAACAACTCCCGCCAGAAACCAAAGCCGGCGAATCTCCATGCACCGCTCTTGGCGCAACGCCCTCGTCGCGATCGGAGTCAGCCAGAACTCGCCGGGGACCCTGAGGACTTTCAAAGGACACGGGGTCGGAAACCCGCGGGATCGTGTTAGTGGGAGGCCCGCCAGCTTACTGAAATTTCAATCCACTGAAATCTTGAAAGGATTCATTGAAAAGCCGCTGAAAAGGAGGGCTTATGAGTACAGCTACGTACCTGTCAAAGAGCGCCTTTGCTGCGCACATCGGACGGTCGCCGAGTTACATCACCTGGCTGAAGGAAAACGGTCGACTGGTCCTGTCTCCCAATGGCAAGCAGGTCGACGTTCTGGCCACCGAAGCATTGATCCGCGATACCGCTGACCCAGGTAAGGCTGCCGTCGCTGCTCGCCACCAACAGGACCGACTTCAGCGTGATGTGTACATTCACGTAGCAGCCAAATCCGAGCCGACTAACATGGCTGCGCCGCCGCCCGTTGACCCTGCTCAGGGGCAGACTCCGGACTTTCAGAAAGCACGAGCGCATCGCGAGCACTACCTGGCGAGGATGGCCGAGATGGAGTTCCGCAAGGCACAAGGCGAACTGGTGGAAATCAGCTTTGTGCAGAAGGCCGCCTTTGAAACAGCGCGTGCGCTCAATCATTCACTGATGAGCCTGTCGCCTCAATTGGCGCCACAGCTCGCTGCTCTATCTGATCCATGGGAGGTAGAGAGGCAGCTAACGGCTGCGCTGCGCCAGCGGCTCAACGAAGCCGCTCAAGTGTCCAGTGACGACTTCGGATTTACATTGAGTGAATGCTAAAAGTATCTGTGGACCTGTCCCGTGACAACGATGCCAAGAAGCTGGCTATTTGGCCGTCTGCTTTCGGCCAGAAGCGGACATCTGCTAGCGATCGCTGTCGGCCAAAAGCGGTCACCTCAAACTGAAAAATTGATTTTTGGTACGCAACCCGAAACGTCCAACTCCGTATTCAGCGAGGATTATCTTTTGATACCATCATGCCACTAGTAAGGAGGCGGCATTTATGGCAAAGCGAAGTGGATTCGAGAAAGTAATCCGAGCGATTGCCCGGGAGACAGCGAAACAGCAAAGGCTGAATGAGTCAGAGCGCCGTGCAGTTGCCCGTGCAGCTGATCGTGCTGAACGCCAGCAGCTCAGAGCGCATGCGATTCGCGAGCGTGAACGGGTTCGATATGATCGCGAATCTGAGCGAGCTGCAAAACAAAATTACTTGGAGTTTCGCGAGCAGGAAGTCCGCGACGGAAATGCAACCATTCTATTTTGGATAGAAGGATTGCAATCCATTTTGTCGGCAGCATTGATGGTGGATGATACTGTTACATTCGACTCCCTTCGAATCACTGACAACCCGCCCCCCTTTACTCCAGCGAAAGCGTTGACTACTACTGTCGAGGGACCTTCACAGGAGTTCTTCACCTCGAAGGTTGCTCCGTTGCCTTGGTATCTTTCGTTTATACCAAAATTCAAAGCCCAACATGCTGATAAGCTGAGGGTCGCATTAGAACAATTCAACGCAAGTGAAGAAGAATGTAAAGCTCAGAATATCCAGCGTCTGGAAGCGCTGGAACACGCGCGGAATATCTATGACGAAGGTGTGTCCGCGCTTCTTGAAAAAAAGGCACTCCGCGACTCCGAAGTCGATGCGTTCCGTTACTCCTACTATGAAGGAGACCCGGAGTCGATTATTGCTTATTGCAGCATGGTTCTTGAAAAATCTGATTATCCAGAAGGATTTCTGCAGAATTTTTCTTTGGCCTTCGTGCCTGAATCAAAACAACTTGTAGTCGAATATGAGCTGCCTACATCGGAGATCATTCCTGAAGTTGCAGAGTACCGCTACGTAAAGTCAAAGGACGAGGTCACTACTAAGCAACGCAAACCCGCAGAAATCAAATCTTTATATGCCGATCTAGTCGCAAGTATTGCACTCAGGTGTATCCATGAGCTTTATGAGGCAGACCAGGGAGAGTTTATAGAGGTATGTTGTTTCAACGGCTACGTAAATACTATCGATCCTGCGACCGGACTTGGTGTGCAGCCACATCTCGTATCAGTACGAGCTACCCGTGAAACGTTTACGAAAATCGATCTTGCACGCGTTGATCGTTCCGTTTGCCTTAAAAATCTCGGTGCGCATGTTTCGCGGTCACCTAGCGAGGCACAACCGATCAGACCAATAATTGAATTCAACATGGTCGACAAGCGCTTTGTTGATCAACAAGATCTTGCGTCTCAACTCAGTTCAGCCACAAATCTTATGGATTTGAACCCCTATGAGTTTGAAGCGCTCGTAGCGAATTTGTTTGGAAAAATGGGATTGGAGTCAAAACTTACTAGATCCTCCCGCGATGGAGGAGTCGATTGTATTGCGTACGACCCTCGTCCGATTTTAGGTGGAAAGGTGGTTATCCAAGCAAAGCGGTATAAACACACCGTCGGCGTCTCAGCAGTTCGTGACCTCTACGGAACGATGATGAATGAAGGTGCCAATAAGGGGATTTTGGTTACAACTAGCGGTTATGGTCCAGATGCATTTGAATTTGCTAAAGACAAACCGATCGAGCTCATCGAAGGCGGAGGGCTACTCTTTCTCCTTCAAGAAATTGGAGTGGAAGCGCGAATCTTGATGCCTACGGAGTAAGTCGAACGGCTCAAATACTTTTTCACCCATAATGACTCGTACGGCGCTCTTTCGAGCCCAAAGAGTCGAAGCAATTGTCAGCGTAAGCCTACTGGTGGACTAGAGCTGTCCAACATCGACGACCGCTTCAGACATCGGCAAGCGATCGCTGTCGTCATTGGATCCTAAAAAGCGACCGCTATCGGCCAAAACCGGACGTAGGCAAGCGAAAGCTACCGGCCAGGAGTTACTAACCATGATGGAGGCTTTTTGCCTAGAAAACCGAGGGTGCATACTCGCTTTCCGCTATATCGATGTTCATAGTTGAACCCGGGACCCACAACTGAAGTCCCGCTATTTCTAGGGCATCTCGACCTCGTCCCCCAAGTATCCGACGGCGCTTTTAAACTCTGTATGACCAGGCAAGAGTTAGACAGCTCTCAGATTTTTCGTCCGCTAGATTAACGATGTCTTAGTTCTTCGTAGCGTGTGCGTGTACCACGCAAGGTTGGGCAAGCCCAACGCCTGTTATTCGCGCGTGAAGCGTATTGCTTGGTAGAACGCAGGTCCGAGGCATGCTGCCAAACCCCTGCGGCCGGCACTGCCAACTTCAGGCGTCTCGAAAGCTTTTCGGGGGCGTTGCGTCGATTCCGATCACTCGAATAATGTGACTGCGATCCAGTGCTTCCAATTCGAGGGCCCGTGCTTGTAAGAGCCTAATCAGTGCCTGGAAGTTAAGTTCCTTCTTGGTTGTCGGGTGTCGCCATTTCCTGTCCTTCTGCAGCACTATTACCAGAAAACCCGTAGTTGAGTTGTAGTTGCGCATGTACTGACCTACCAACTGCTCTTCAAGCGCTTCCAAGTACTGTGATACGGTCCATCGCATGGACATCTTGAGTTCAATGGAAGCGTAGTCAGCACCTTTTCGACATAACACGTCACGGCGCGTGGCTTCGGCAGTCTCCGGCTCCCTCGTGACCGAATACCGCGTTCCCGCAAGGTGGTTCATTTCACTTCCAAGTAGGGCCTGGAAGTCGGCTTCCAGCGCTAGCCCTTCCTTGTCTGTATCGATACGCGAGAACTTCAGTGCACTGAAGAAGCGGCGCAGGCTGAATTCGCCTTTCTCAATGCTGTATTTCACCGCAAGCAGATCTTCTTCAACGGCCAGCGCCAGCGCGAGTGTGCCGTTTACCACGGGTTTAAAGTCACGATCAAACTGGTCAAAATCGCGCTGCGCCAATGGCGGGCGAGTGAATCGAGCCTCTTGCATGTCGAACAGTATGCCACTCAGGTATTTTGCCTTCTGGTCTGTTGCCCCATTTTTCAAGGCAGCAAGTGCTTCATATGCCCTGGTCGATTTGGCTGCAGCAATAGCGGGGATGAGCGCATCGCGTAGCTGCTGAGCAGCATCCCGACGTCCCGGCGAGTACACAACACCACTAGGACGGGATGCGTCGCCATTAGGTGGGACGACCTCAAGCGTGCATTTGTAAAGTGCTACGAGAGCCGTAACTCCATGGTCAGATGCTTGCGCAAGCCCAACCATTCTTGAGCCAAAATCGTGGCCGAGGTACGCTGCCAACTCGAACACAAATGCTTGGGCTTGAGATTTGCTCTCAGTGAGCCATTGCTCAAGACGGGATGTGAATGAATTCGGATAGCCGATCAACCAGTAGGCTCCCCAAGCAGCACTTCGTTCCTTTGTATCTAGGAGGTCGCGTGTGTGATCAGCATCTACTGAACCTTCGAGTGTGCGCGAACCAAACGCCGCTTGTATGCGGTTCCACGCCTGCGTTTCGAACTCACTTTGAATTGTAGCGCCGGACACATTAGTTACTAGTCTGAGAATCGATTCAGTAGTTTGGCTGCGATTTACTGGTTGTGTAGTAAGAAAGCTCCAAGCAGCAGGTGCTATTTCCCTTCGAATGCGTTCTGTTGTCTCATTCAGGGAAATAAGTAACTCCTCCGCATGCTCGTAAGAAACGGCCCCCATGCCCGCCTGACCGACCAGCTTTTTGAAACTAATGATCGCCACTTCCTGATTTGCTTCAATCAATGGCCAGAACCAATGTGGGTAGCCATTAATCTCAAAGACGGCGTATTGAATTGCCTGCTTTACTTCGGCAGTCGACATTACTGGTAAATTGGAGCCATCGTGAAGGTCGTAGTGCAACCCCTGCAAACCGGCAATAGTGATGTGGTAAACCGAACGAGGCTCGTCCTCCTTAAACGTCGGCGGTAGCTCTCGCCAAAGTCTTGTCACACCCGCTTTGAACGCATCGGCTAGTTCGGCTCCGCCGGCCTCCCTCACCGGATCGAAGCTGACCTCGCCATATCGAGACGTTGAGTGATCCTGAAGTAGCCACCCAGCAAGCAAAGCGATTGAATGCCGAGCGGAGCCGTCGCGTATTTGCTCAATTTCTTTATGGAGGGTCGCCAGCATGCGTTTATCTATACGCAACCGGCCCTGCCGTTTCATTTTGGCATGAGGTCGCGACGGTATGGCCGACGATTTAGTAGTAGCCGCCTCTACCTTTTGAATCGTTGCGCGCAATTGCTCTGAGTCGAGCTCTGTTGCATCCTTGAGGGTGGGAATACATATCCTGCCGAGCCCAAAGAGCGCTTCGCTGAGCAGATCGTCATCTGGCTCCAACGTTAGAATTTTCCGTAGCACTGCAAGGCGCATAGGGCTATTTTTCTGTAACGCCACGCGCAACTTGGACAGGTCGATTGACCCGTAAAAAACTTCGCGAAAGAAGCGTCGCACGATGAGACACAATAGCGCTATACGTGATTCATAGATTGTCACGGGCCTCGTTATTAGCGAGGACAGGAGATCAATAACCAAATCTAGCTTCCGGTCTGGTATGTCGGTATAGACAGGAGTTTTGCGCCCGGGGGTACGACCGATTCGGGCGAGTCGGATTACAAGGGATCGCGTTAGCTGGTATGCCTGCAAGTCATTTGCGGCGTCGAAAACAGGTCCGCTGATTGTGGAGGCAATGCGGTAGCCCCCTGTATGTTCAGTTAGCTGCCGTTCAATCAAGGTAACGATCTGCGAAACTTTGAGATGCGTCCAGGCAAGGTGGGCAATCGAAGTCGAGACCCGCTCCTCAGTGAGGTCTCGGTGAGTTGTCAATGCGCCCGCCAAGCCCCTTAGATCCTTGTCGACGCCAAGGTCCAGTAGATAATAGAGATCCATCCTCTGTTGCAGGAGTTGGGCGTAGTCGCCTTGGCAAGTCTTCAGAACCTGTTGGCGGAGAATGTCAGACTGGCTGTGTGTCGCAATATTGAGCAGGGCACTCCGTACAGGAATATTTGAACCATATTGCTCGAACAACTCACTGATCAACGGCAAATTGCTTTCGCCACCTACTTGCCAGTAATTCTCGGGAGTGAGTCGGAAGAAATCGCGACCGATTCGATCACCTTGTGTGTACACCGAATGAATGCTTCGCCTGATAGCCTCGTGCGCATCGTTTCTCGGGATGCCACTGTTTCGCAGGTCTCCGAAAAAGGCGACCACTTGCGGATCCTGATGCAATAACTCCGTGCGGCAGTAATTGCTCAAGGTTGCGATCCATCCCAACATTGGCAGCAATCGACGGAGTACGCCCTTTTCGCCGGTAGGGGCATGCCATGAGAACATATTGATAAGGCGTTTGGCATCTTCTGGCGAATGGACGAGAGAAGCAAAGTGCTGCGCCGCCAGAAACGGAATCAATTCCTCAGGATAGGGTTTGACTTGGTGATGACCGGCATCAATGAAAAGTTGTGAGTTAAGAAGTTGGATCAACGCCGAATCTGGAAGACGCGAACCTGCTATCAGTCTCGCAGACAGGACAGTCTCATCCGCGGCCAGTTGGCTAGAAGGCATCTCGACGTTTTGTAGCTGGCAAACGAGAGAAGCGGCTGCAATTCTGCGCACGACTTCCACCTGCGCGGAGGGTGTTCCGGCTTCAGCCAGTCTATGATCGCCACTTTGCTGCGTCTCGACTGCCTGCACCACACGCAAGAACACTTCCGTAAGACACTCTGGCGGTCGATTCACCAGATCCAGGTGGGCAATCACGTCAAGCCCACCTGGACTTTCTGTGAACCCTGGCAGGCCTCGCTTCTGCGCTACTTCAAGGAGCGTGGCTGCATCGCCTACCCCATGTTTACTCTGCAGGTAAAGTACGGCTTGTCTTGAGGTGAGCGGAGCCATAGAAAAAATTGCCAAGGCACCCTGTGTGGTTGAGCTTTTTGTTGTCGCTCGCTCATCTGCATGTTTGCCAACGAGCCTAGCCGGTTCGTCATCCTCGGTACTGGTGACCTCGATTGGGACTTCAAGAATGGTTGACAACTGTCCCATGACATCGAGTGAAAGTACGGCGGGACGAGTCGAAATTAACCAGCGAGCATTGCTGTTTGGCCAGTGGAAAGCCAGGCGCACCTTCCTAAGCGCGTAATTTAAATCCTGGCGTTGGCTAGGTGTGGCCTCATCCAAAGAGTCGATGAGCAAGGTAATAGGTGCGCTCGAGACCTGCTGCCAGGCCTTAAACGCTACAACCTCCGACGGATGTAATGCATCTTCAAGGTCGTTGCGGTCTAGCACCTTGCGAAGTTCGACGAAAACAGCATGTTTCCCAGCCAGTCGCTCACGATTCGCCAGTTCTTTGAGCTCAGTAGTTTTCCCGAAGTTGGCCGGCGCAACGACGATTGCAAAGCGCTTCGCCAAAACGTCATCCCACGACAGCTTCCGATCGTAGATTTCCGCCCTCAGCAGTTCCTCCTGGTCATACATCGTTCGTTGAACGAAGCGTCGGTCTAGGTTGAGGTACGGCATAAGGTGACGCTCCTTGAAAACGGTGCGATACGTTAGCGCCCTAGACCCAGAGTTGAAAGCTTGATATCTCCGTCTTGCCTGACAAAAAATGTGCCGGTAATCCCGAGGCCGGTCGTCATGCAGTGGCTGTGACGCCTGTGTTGGGGCATTCACTGTTACTCATTCCTGCATCCGTTGCAGTTTAGGTGTCTGCTTTCGCATTACTCGGCTCGGACGCAGGTACGACGGTTTCAGCGCAACTGACCACCCAAAGCTGATGATGGTCAAAAGCAGAAATTGGCCGAAAACGGGCAATCGTGAGGGTTCGCTTTTGGCCGATTGCTGCCGGAGACAAAGGGCAGCTATTGGCCGGTAGCTGCCCGTCATTAGTGGCAGCTATCCTGTCGTTGACCCTGATCCGTGTACTCAGCACGACGCTGCTGATAATCCACGGCAACGATATGACGGTCTTCGTGGCGGACTAAAAGGGAGCGTCCGGCATTGTTGTCGATGCGCTGGATGCGATCAGCCAAGTCGTAACCCAGCTGTAACTGGTTGTCGTACGCGTCACTGATGGTGATCAGCGGCCCGCACGGAATTGATAAAAGCGCACATTTTGCCCGGCCCGCGTCAGGATGAGTTCGCCTGGTGTCGATCCCAGGTAGATGGCCGCTTTCGACAGGCTGTTGATAATAGTGGGGCGTTGTTGCGTCGGCATGGGAAAACGAGTGGTTAGGTTTTCGTTATCTGTCCACAGGACGCCTTCATCATCCTGATCCAGTCGGTGCGAAAGAGCGTGACTCCAACCAAACTCAAGGCGGCTGTCGATCTCGACCGCACTGGTGCGATAGAGGCGCGTCCACTCAAACGGCAGCAGACCATCGAGTTGACCATCGGTAAGAGTCAGCAATTCTTCGCCCGTAACCATCGAGACCGGATAGCCGTTGGTGCAAGTGTCTTGGGCCGGCGCCGCACTTTTGTCGTCAGGATTCTTCGATTGTTTCGAGGCGTCATCAGGGCGCTAGGATTTGAACAAAGTGTCGATCTGCGCAGGCGGCACCTGATCGTGGACGTGGATCTTGTAGGATTTTCCAGGCAGTCCCTGAAAACTGCCTTTACCCTGTTTATCCAAGGTGATCGTCGACTTGGCGCCTCCATCCACGGCAATGATATCGACCTTGATATCGCCGATGGGAATGTCGAAAACCGATTCGAATTTGCTCTCAATCAGCAGCGGCCCTACAAGCGGGCACTTGGCGACGTATGAAAAATCTCCATCATTCATGCTGACACACTTGCTGGAGTCACCGGCCTTGATCACGCGCTCCATACCAAGCAGGGAGGGCATGTCAGCTGCTCGGCTAGCTTAGTCAGCAAGCTGTGCGTACCAGCTCTTGGTTTCCTCGCAGTACAGCTTGAGGTTGTTTTTGAAGGAGTCCAATTGGGTTTCGATAGTGGCAAGGCGATCCATCAGCCTTGCTCCAGAATCAGGTGGTTTAACAGTGCTTCTTTAAGGTTTTTCGGCGCATCCGGGCGGCACACGAAGCGGCTGACTTTCAGCTTCAGGTTGTTCTCAGCCAAGCGTTGTAAATATCCGGGCGATCTTCTTCCAGCCACTGCATCAGGTTGCTGATTAGTGTCGTCGGGTTCTCCTTGGCTAAGCCATCCAGCAAATCCTTCGGCACCTCCCACCACGGCCAATCCTTCACCTTCGGCAACACCCGTGTCCCAACCTCCAGCGTCTGCCCATTAATCAGATACCGCTCAAACACCGGCATTACTTCCCCAGCCTTCTTCCCAAGCCCCTTCACAATCGGGTAGATATGCCGCCCATCCCAGAAGCGGAAAAACACCTCGGTCCCGTCCGGCATCTTCACCTGTGTCAGGCTGCGCAGGTGCCCGAACACGTCGTTCGGTTCGGCGCGTGACATGGCCAGCCAGCCCCAGTCGAGGGCGGCGGTTTCAGCGATCCACGGCAGGAATGCCGAGTTCGGTTTAAGTTCGGTGACGTAGGGCATCACCGGTTGCCAGCTGGAGTAGGGCGTGCCGCCCCAGATCGGCAGGAGCTGGGCGGTGGGTTCGGTCAGGTACAGGGTTTTCAGCGCGTCGGCATCGCTTGCTGCGCTGACGATCAGGTACAGGCGCTCTCCAGTCTGCAACGGCTGTTGTGTCAGCCAGTCCTGGGTGTCAGTCGATCAGATGGCACAGGCACCTGCCTTGCATTTTTCGCATTCTTCGCAGTACTGCGCAACTTCTTGCGCATGATGGCGTTTCGGTATCGTTTAATGAACTACGAAGCGCTTGCAGGCTTGCAGCCAGCAGAGAGGGTGCGGCTGACAGCACTTCGCGAGCAATCTCGCTCCTAGTTTTGATGCGGGCGACATACCAAGGATGCGCGCTCGTAATTCAGCGCCTTGTCCCGCTCGGGCAGTGCAT
>Ga0207713_1001384_pt1 | contig 19658 bp, 16 predicted proteins | sample KBSS64metaG_FD_184404 | JGI IMG/M metagenome (GOLD analysis project Ga0207713, IMG submission 184404) | Switchgrass rhizosphere microbial communities from Kellogg Biological Station, Michigan, USA - KBS S6-4 metaG (SPAdes) (version 2) | ecosystem: Host-associated > Plants > Roots > Rhizosphere >... | reverse complement strand
TGATGTATTCAACGATGGCCGGGGCGAGGATCGAGGTGGGGTGGAACATGATTACAGCTCCTTTTTTCGGGTTCTGTCGCCATCCTAGAACAGCCCTGCGTCAATTCCTGTCAGGAGTGAAACGGCCGTTTTCGTCCAGTTGCATCAGCCGCTGCCAGGTGCGCAACAGGTCGCTGCGCCGCCCCGGATAGCGCTCGCCCTGGAGACTGGCGGCGGCAATCCGGTCGGTGCGAAAGGTGCGATAGGCGCCGCGCAACTCGCACCACGCGACGATGATCCGCACCTCGTTGAGAAATCCCAGCGCCAGCGGCCAGATCAAGCGCTGGCTCTGCACCTGCTGCGCATCGGCGTAATCGATGTGCAGCTTGGCCTGATCGCGGATCGCGTGACGGAAAACGTTCAACGGCACCGCGTTTTGCGGAAAGCCGTAGCCCGGCGGCCCGGGCATGACGGTTGGATTGCGCAGCGCCTCCTGGGCCTGGGGGTCCAGCACGGCAGCGATTTTCGCCAGCGCGTCGGCGGCGGCTTTGCTCAGCACCTCGTCGCCACGCTGATCAACATAACGCAGGCCCAGCACGATGGCTTCGGTCTCGTCGGCGTTGAGCATCAGCGGCGGTAGAAACAGACCGCTGCGCAGCACATAACCGATGCCCGCCTCGCCATGGATCGGCGCACCGAGTGCGGTCAGTTCGGCGATGTCGCGATAGAGGGTGCGCTCGGAGATTTCCAGCTCGGAGGCCAGCGTCGCCGCGGTCACCGGGCGCTTCTTGCCACGCAGCACTTGCAGCAGGGTCAACAGGCGAGTGGTTCGCGACACGGTGTGAGGCTCCGGAGAAAAATTTGCCGGAGCTTAGCAGAGCCTGGTGTCAGAAATTGTCAGGAGCTTTCACCAGACTCGGAAGGGATCACGCGTCGACTTTGTGCCGGGCCGCGTACAGGCAAAGCATCTCCATGGCCAGGGTTGCCGCCGCCAGCGACGTCACGTCCGCGTGGTCGTAAGCCGGGGCCACTTCCACCACGTCCATGCCCACCAGATTGATCCCGCGCAGGCCGCCAAGGATCTCCAGCGCCTGCACTGTGCTCAACCCGCCGCACACCGGGGTCCCGGTGCCCGGTGCGAAGGCCGGGTCGAGGCAATCGATGTCGAACGTCAGGTACACCGGGTTATCCCCGACCCGCGCGCGAATCGCCTCGATGATCGCCTCGCATCCACACCGATGCACCTGCCGCGCGTCCAGCACCTGAAAGCCCTGATGATCGTCATTGGTGGTGCGCAAGCCGATCTGCACCGAACGCGCCGGATCCACCAGCCCTTCCCGCGCCGCATGCCAGAACATGGTGCCGTGATCGACCCGTTTACCGCCCTCGTCCGGCCAGGTGTCGCTGTGGGCATCGAAGTGGATCAGCGACAGCGTGCCGTGCTTGCGCGCATGGGCCTTGAGCAGCGGATAGCTGATGAAGTGGTCGCCGCCAAAAGTGAGCATCGCGCTGCCGGAACTCAGGATGTGCTCGGCGTGGGCTTCGATGCTTTCCGGGATGGTGTGCGGGGCGCCGTAATCGAAGTCGCAATCGCCGTAGTCGATCACCGCCAGATGATCGAACGGGTCGAACGCCCATGGCCAGTGCCGTTCCCAGGCAATCCCGGTGGACGCTGCACGAATCCCGCGCGGCCCGAAACGCGCGCCGGGACGGTTGCTGGTGGCGGTGTCGAACGGCACACCGCTGACCGCCACGTCCACGCCGCGCAGGTCGCGGCTGTAGCGCCGGCGCATGAAACTGGTTATCCCGGCGTAGGTACTTTCGGCAGCGGTGCCGTAGAGGCTGTCACGGGTCAGGGCCTGATCGTTTTGCATAGGCACGTCCATCGGTGTGTTCCTGTTGTTATGAAGGGCTATTGGCGGCTACGGAAAGTGGTCCACAAGCGCGTGCGCTGGCGCATGTCCTTGAGGCTCATGCTGCGGTCGGCGTACAGCCGCTCGCGCACGTCGGGTTTCGGGTAGATGTCCGGGTCGTTGCGCACCGCTTCATCCACCAGCGGCGTGGCGGCCTGGTTGGCGGTGGCGAAGAACAGCGTATTGGTCAGCGCCGCCACGGATTCGGGGCGCAACATGAACTCGATGAAGGTGCGTGCGGCTTCCGGGTGCGGCGCGTCTTTGGGAATGGCGAGGTTGTCCTGCCACACGAGCGTGCCTTCCTTGGGAATCCGGTACGCGACCTCAAACCGCTTGTTGGCCTTGCGCGCCTGATCGGCGGCCATGCTCGCGTCACCGTTGTAGGTCAGCGCCAGACACACGCTGCCGTTGGCCAGATCATTGATCTGCCGGCCGGTGGCGACATACAGCACCGAGGGCTGCAACTTCTGCAACAGGGCTTCGGCGGCGGCCAGATCGCTCTTGTCGGTGCTGTAGGGATCCTTACCGAGGTAGTGCAGCGCCAGGCCGATCACTTCCTGAGGCGAGTCCAGAATGGCGATCCCGCAATCCTTGAGTTTGCTGGCGTATTCAGGCCTGAACAGCAGATCAAGGCTGTTGAGCGGCACATCCGGCAGCCGCTGTTTGACCGCTTCGACGTTCATGCCCAGGCCGAGGGTGCCCCAGGTGTACGGCACGCCGTAGCGGTTGCCGGGATCGACCGCCGCCAGTTTTTCCAGCAGATCGGGATCGAGATTGGCGTAACCCTTGAGCCCGTCGTGGGAAATTTCCTTGAGCGCTCCTGCGGCCAGGCCACGGGCCAGCACGCTGGACGAAGGCACCACTACGTCGTAACCGCTGCCGCCGGTGAGCAGCTTGGTTTCCAGCACCTCGGACGTATCGAAGGTGTCGTAGCGCACGTGAATGCCGGTTTCCTGTTCGAAGCGCTGCAAGGTTTCCGGTGCCACGTAATCGGCCCAGCTGTAGAGATTGAGAGTTTTCTCTTCGGCCTGGGCGGCGATGGAGACGGTAAGCAACAAAGCGGGCAAACACAGCTTGAAGACGGGAGCCATGACGAACACCTGACCGAAGGAAGTGGTGGCAGGATGCGCCGTCGGATACATTCGAGAAATATCAAGTTTGTTAACCTGACTTTATTCCGGAGTAATGTGATGCTCGGTCAAATTCACGATGTGGATCTTCAGCTCCTGCGGCTGTTTCTCGGCGTGGTTGAATCCAATGGCTTCAGCGCGGCGCAGGGTGAACTGGGCCTGAGCCAGTCGAGCATCAGCCAGCAAATGGCCAAGCTTGAAACCCGCCTTGGCTACCGGGTGTGCAACCGGGGCAAGGGCGGTTTCAGCCTGACGCCCAAGGGCGAGCAACTGTTGATTGCCGCACGGGCGCTGTTCGATTCGATCGAAACCTTCCGCCATCAATCCAACGGCGTCGCCGGACGTTTGATCGGTGAAGTGCGGCTGGGTCTGTCGGAAGCAGTCGATCAGTCGGTGCTGCAACGGGTGGCGGATGCGATCCGGCGGTTTCGCGAGCGCGACGAATCGGTGCGCATCGAGTTGATCAGTGCCATGCCCGGCGAAATGGAGCGTCTGTTGCTGCAACAGCGGCTGGACCTGGCCATCGGTTACTTCTCCCAGGTGCAGAGCGCGTTCGACTACCGCGAGCTATTCAGCGAAACCCAGCATCTTTATTGCGCGCCCGGCCATCCGCTGTTTACCGACGAGGAGCCCGATGATGCGGCGTTGCAGGCCTGCGACCGGGTCGATCACCCCTATCGGTTCCTGCGCAGTGACGAGCCGTTTCAGGGCAAGGTCTGTTCGGCACGCTCGGAACAGGTCGAAGGCACCCTCGCCTTCATTCTTTCCGGCAAACACGTCGGTTATCTGCCCAACCATTACGCCCGCCAATGGCAGGATAAGGGCCTGTTGCGGCCGGTGCGCGAAGGCGAGCTGAGCTTTGAAGTGGCGTTCCATCTGGCCCGCCATCGGGCGCAGGTGCCCGGCGATGCACAGAAGGCTTTTGAAGAAGATCTGCTGTCAGCCTTTGGTCGAACCTGACCTTTTGGGCAGTTTTAATGCGTTGCCCTCGCCCCTCGCTTACGGCATCCTGCGCACCCATTTTCCGACCCGGCCCCGCATTGCGGCACGCAAACCACCATGACCGTCTCTGAAAAAGCCCCGCGCAACAACGATCTGATCTACGGCCTCAACGACCGTCCGCACTTCACCGCCACGGTGTTTGCCGCCCTGCAACACGTGCTGGCCAGCTTCGTCGGCATCATCACCCCGACCCTGATCATGGGCGGCGCCCTCGGCCTGCAAAGCGAAATTCCGTACCTGATCAGCATGGCGCTGTTCGTCTCGGGTCTCGGCACCTTCGTTCAGGCCAAGCGCTTCGGCCCGGTCGGTTCCGGGCTGCTGTGCCTGCAAGGCACCAGTTTTTCCTTTATCAGCGTGATTCTCAGCGCCGGCTTCATGGTCAAGGCCCGGGGCGGCGGCACCGATGAAATCCTCTCGACGATCTTCGGCGTGTGCTTCTTCGCTGCTTTCATCGAAGTGGTGTTGAGCCAGTTCATCGGCAAGTTGCGCATGCTGATCACCCCGGTGGTGACCGGCACCATCATCACCCTGATGGGCCTGTCGCTGATCAAAGTGGCGATGACCGACATTGCCGGCGGCTTCGGCGCGGCGGATCTGGGCGCGGCCAGCCATGTGTTCCTGGCGGCGCTGGTGCTGGGCACCATTGTGGTGTTGAACCGGGTTGACGTGCCGTTCCTGCGCCTGGGGGCGATTGTCATCGGCCTGACCCTCGGCTACGTGGTGGCGTGGCTGATGGGCACCGTTGATTTCGCCAACCTGCCCGAAGTGCCGGTGGTCAGCGTGCCGGTGCCGTTCAAATACGGTTTCAACTTTGATTGGGTGGCGTTCGTGCCGGTAGCGGTGATTTTCCTGGTGTCGCCGCTGGAGGCTGCCGGTGACCTGACCGCCAACTCGATGATTTCCCGGCAACCGGTGAAAGGCCCGCTGTACATCCGCCGGATCAAGTCCGGGCTGCTCGCCGATGGTCTCAACTCGGCCATGGCCGCCGTGTTCAACAGCATGCCGATGGTGACTTTCGCCCAGAACAACGGGGTGATACAGCTCACCGGCGTGGCCAGCCGCTACGTGGCGTTCTTCATCGCCGGCCTGCTGGTGCTGCTGGGGCTGTTCCCGATGATCGGCGCGGTGCTGCAACTGATGCCGAAACCGGTACTCGGCGGCGCAGAGCTGGTGATGTTCGGCACCGTGGCCGTCGCCGGGATCAAGATCCTCGCCGAGGCCGGCCTGCATCGGCGCAACATGCTCATCGTGGCGATTTCCGTGGGCATGGGCCTGGGCATCGCCGCCGTGCCGGAAGTGCTGCGTGAACTGCCGCAGGCGCTGCGCAACATCTTCGAATCGCCGATCACCGTCGGTGCGCTGTGCGCCATCGTGCTGAATATCTTCCTGCCGGAAGAATTCATCGAACTGGAAGAAGATGACTTCGACCCGGAAGCCTCTATCCTTCAGGTCATGGAAAACCCCGACCTGCCGGCCAAAGCTGAACCCGCAACCAAGGCCGCTGTCGCACAGTTGAACCGTTGATCCTGTCCGCTCGATGAAAAAAGGGCTGATACCGGCGACGGTTCAGCCCTTTTTCAATGAGAGAGCATCAATGCGCCGTATCCAAGCCGTCATCCTGTCCCTGCTTCTGCTCTCCCTCAGCGCCTGCGCGCTGTTCCCCAACCGCGACCCGGTGAACATCAACGTGGTCGGCCTCGAACCGCTGCCGAGCCAGGATCTGGAAGTGCGCTTCGCGATCAAGCTGCGCGTGCAGAACCCCAACGAAACGCCCATCGACTACAACGGCATCGCGCTGGATCTGGAGGTCAACGGCCATTCGCTGGCGTCGGGTGTGAGCGATCAGACCGGCTCGATCCCACGGTTCTCCGAAACCATCGTCAGCGTCCCGGTGAGCATTTCCGCGTTCTCGGTGCTGCGCCAGACCCTCGGCCTGAGCCAGACCCAAACCCTCGACAACCTGCCCTATGTGCTACGCGGCAAACTGGCGGGCGGGCTGTTTGGCACGATGCGCTTTGTCGATACCGGCAAGCTCAGTCTGCCGAGGGCCAGTGCTGCCACCTGGTAAACCGCACCGTCGTCAAGTGGTGAAACGTACACCGGGTTTAGCCCGCTCATCGACGCTCAGCTCGAACACATCGGGCCGTGCATAGTGGCCGACCACGTCGTAGTCGTAGCGGGCGCGCACCAGTTCTTCCGTGTCGATCTCGGCGGTGAGCAAGCCGGCCTCGCCGCGCAACGGCCCGGCCAATACGTCGCCCATCGGCCCGACGATCACGCTGCCGCCGGCGATCAGCGGTCGATCTCCCGGCCAGTTGGCAATTTCCACGCCCAGATCATTCGGCGAGGCCTGGACCTGACAGGCGCTGACCACGAAGCAGCGCCCTTCATGGGCGATGTGACGCATGCTGACCTGCCACATCTCGCGCTCGTCCACGGTCGGCGCACACCAGACCTCGATGCCCTTGGCGAACATCGCCGTGCGCAGCAGCGGCATCATGTTTTCCCAACAGATCACTGCGCCGAGCTTGCCGACCTGCGTGTCGAGCACCGGCAGTGTCGAGCCATCGCCCTTGCCCCAGATCAGCCGTTCGGTGCCGGTCGGCATCAGTTTGCGGTGCTTGGACACCAGGCCGGCCTGCGGGTCGAAATACAGCGCGGTGCAATGCAAAGTGCTGCCGGCCCGTTCGATCACGCCGATCACCAGATTGGCCCCGGTACGCGCCGACAGCCCGGCCAGCGCTTCGGTTTCCGCCCCCGGCACGTCGATGGCGTTGGCAAAATAACGGGCGTAGGCCTCGCGGCCTTCCGGCAAGCGATAACCCAACTGCGTGCCGAAGCCCTCGCCTTTCGGGTAGCCGCCGAGCAACGCTTCGGGCATCACCACCAGCGCGGCGCCGGATTCGATGATCGCGGTTTCCCAGCTCAGGATCTGTTCCAGGGTGTCAGCCTTGCCACCGGGCAAGGCACCGATCTGCAGGGCGGCAACGATTGATTTGGGCATGGCGGTCACTCCGTGAAGTTCAGGTGTTGCTGATTCTCCGACGCCACGGGATCATGAATAAAGACCGATCCACTGCTGATTGATATGAGCCAAATGAATATCGCAACCGTTGACCTCAACCTGCTGAAAGTCTTCGAAGCCCTGCATGAAGAGTCCAGTGCCAGCCGCGCGGCGTTGCGTCTGGGCGTGACCCAGTCGGCAGTCAGCGCAGCCTTGCGCCGGTTGCGCGAGGTGTATGGCGATCAATTGTTCGTGCGTACCGGACGGGGTTTGGCCCCGACGCTCAAGGCCAACCAGTTGAAACCGGTGGTCAGCGATGCGCTGAACAAATGTCGGCAAAGCCTGGCCATGGTCGACCCGACTGCCAATCACTACGACGGACGCTCGGTCACTGTGGGCCTCTCGGACGACTTCGAGATCGCTTACGGCCGACGGCTGATCGAGGAAATCGCCCGCCGCGCGCCGAAACTGCGGCTGATCTTTCGCCAGACCCACAGCCAGATCGTCGCCCGGGCGCTGATGGAGCGCAGCATCGATCTGGCGATCACCGCCGGCGGGTTCGCCGAACGGCTGCTCAGCCGTCAGGTGTTGGGTGAAGGGGGTTATGCGTGTCTGGTGGATCCGGCGAGCCTGGCGCCAGGCCAGCAGCAGATCAATCTGGAGGAGTTTGTCACTCGCGAGCACCTGCTGGTGTCGTCGGGCGGTTTTATCGGGATCACCGATGAAGGGCTGGCGGCGCTGGGCAGGACTCGCCGGGTCTGCGCCTCGACCACGCATTTCGCGGCGTTGCCGCACCTGCTCAAGGGCAGCGAAGCGGTGGCGACCATCCCGACCCACGCCGCGCAGGCCATTGCTTCAATGAGCGGGCTGGCGCTGCTGCCCTGCCCGCTGGCGCTGCCGCGTTACCCGATCGAACTGGGCTGGCGCACCAGCACCCAGATCGATCCGGTGGTACTGACGGTGCGCGAAGCGATAGGCGCCAGTTTCAGAACCGAATGATTACTTGTTGGCCGCCATCAGGCGATTGACTTCACTGCGCACCATGTTGGCGAACTCCGGCGGCGACATGCCGTCCAGTTCGGCGCGCACGAATTCGGCCCATTTACCCTTGCGCTTGGAGCGCTCGCCAAACAATCGTGCGGCTTCACCCTTGGCTTTGCCCAGATTGTTCTGCCAGAGTTCGAACAGTCGGGATTTCTCGTCTTCCAGCGCGGCGCGCTCTGCGAGGGATTTGTCGGCGAGATTGAAACTCATCGGGAATTACCTGCTGCATGAAATGGCGACATCTTACACGCTGGACGGAAACCTCTGACGCTGGTTTTTGCTCCGGATGGAAAATCGCTGCAACTTTTCAAGGCGCGCCACACTCCATTGTTCACTGTCCATTCACCTGCAAGGAGTCACCCAATGGCCCGGAAAACCGCCGTTCAAGCCGCCGAAGACCAAATCAAGGACCAGGCCTTCAGCGAACTTCAGGCGCTGATCGAAGAGTCGGAAAAACTGCTCAAAAGCAGTGCCTCGCTGGTCGGCGAGGAAGCGGAGACCCTGCGCGGGCAAATCGCCCAGAAATTGCAGCAGGCGCTCGATTCGGTCACCAGCGTGCGTGACCGCACCAAACCGGCGGTGGACGCCACCGAGAGCTACATCGGCGGGCATCCGTGGCAGACCGTGGCGATTTCCGCCGGGTTCGGTCTGGTGGTCGGATTGCTGCTCGGTCGCCGCTGAGCGCGAACAAAAAAGGCGAGCCCTCGGGCTCGCCTTTTTCATGCCCGGCAAAAACTTACTCGCCGGCCAGTTCACGCAACTGCGACAGGGTCTGTTGATCCAGCTCAATCCCTTTGGCCAATGACTTGGCCCGCTGCAAATGCCGCCGATCACCCGGCAAACGCTTGAGCCCTACCCCGTGCATCTGCCGCACCAGTTCCTGACTGCGTTCGGCGAAGCTTTGTCCGGCGGTCTTGCTCGGGTCGATCACGATCAGCAGCTGACCGGTCCACGGTGTCTTGGCCCCCGGATGGTTTTTCCAGTCGAATTCGAACGAGAAATTGCCGCCAGTCAGCGCGGCGGCCAGCAGCTCCACCATCATCGACAGCGCCGAGCCTTTGTGCCCGCCAAACGGCAGCAATGCGCCGCCTTCCAGAATCGCTTTCGGGTCGCAGGTCGGCTGGCCGAGACTGTCGACGCCCATGCCTGCCGGCAGTTTTTCGCCCTTGCGTGCAGCAATCTGCACATCGCCATGGGCAATGGCGCTGGTGGCCAGGTCGAACACGATCGGCGCACCGTCGGCCCGTGGCGCGGCGAAGGCGATCGGGTTGGTGCCGAACAATGGCCGGTCGGCGCCGTGGGGCACCACGCAGGTCATGCTGTTGACCACGCTCAGCGCCACCAGACCTTCGTCGGCGAAAGGCTCGACGTCCGGCCACAGTGCGGCAAAGTGATGGGAATTGCGGATCGCCAACACCGCGATCCCGGCGCTGCGGGCCTTCTCCACCAACAGTGGACGCGCCGCCGCCAGCGCAGGCTGGGCAAAACCGTTGTCGGCATCGACACTGACAAACCCGGAAGCCACGTCCTCAACCTTTGGCACGGCCTTGCCATTGACCCAGCCGCTGTTGAGCGTCGAGACATAACCTGGAATCCGGAATACGCCGTGACTGTGCGCACCGTCCCGCTCGGCATTGGCGCAATTGGTGGCCAGCGTTCTGGCCACGTCGGCCGAGGTGCCGTGACGGGTGAAAATCGTTTCCAGCAGTTGAGTCAGCTCGTCCAGGGACACCGTGGACGAGATCGCATGATCGTGTGGCGCAGACATCTGAAGCTCCAGAGTAATTATTGGAGGGAACAACAGCGAACGAACAACCCGCAACCGGATTAACCACATGCAGCCGGTAGCCTGTCAACCCCGTGATGCGGATCGCACTTGGCGCAATATCCATGTACCACCTGCCGATCCCGGCCGATTCTTAATCTTGAGCCTCAAACCATCAGCGCGTGCAAACGCCCTCAGCGAGACTCGACGATGTCAGCCCCAACACCTCCCTTGTTATTCCCCGAAGCCATTGATTCACCGGGACTCTGGCCCGAACTGGGCAAGGCACACGGCCTGCGCGAAAAGGATTTTCGCTGGCTCGCCCATGCCCGGCTGGCGTCGGCCACCTTGCGCGGACAGCAGACTCCCCCCCTGCGTGCCGAACGCGTATTGCTGAACGTCGGCAACCAGATTCCCCTGCCGCTGCCCGGCGCCTTTGTTCTCGGGGAGATGCCGGATGACAAGGGTCTGATTCTCTACACCCCGTATGACGGCATCAGAAAACATCACAGTCGGCAATCCCTGAAGGTGCAACTCGAACAACGCCTCAACGACGCCGATGAGCAGGACCCTCTTTTGGCATTTCTGGCCGAGCCCCAACGCAAGCGACTACTCGACGCCGGGCCCGTTTCAGTGACCTTCAGCATTATCGACGGGGATATATTCGAAGAACAGCGTGCAAGCCTCGAGCAAGGACAGGCATTGAACACCGAAGCCCTGTGCGCCGAACTGCAAGCCATCGCCACGCTCACGGACATGCTGGAGGCGATACTGGATAACGCGCTCAAGCCACATTTCGGGACATTGCGGCAAAAAAATACACGCGTCAGATTCCGTCCGCTTGCCAGTGACAGCGCCCGCCCCATGGAATTGACCGACAGGCACTGGCCCGAATCCATGAGCCTGAGTGAGGCAGTACTGGCGTATTACCGACATCAGCACTGGCCGGCGGGCCGGCAACCGGCGTTTTCCAATCCGGGCAGAAAACCGGCAATTGACGATCAGGCTGTCTGGGAAGATGTCGTCAAGAACACTTCGGGGCGGTTGCCGGTGCTGCTGTTTCGCGAACTGGAAGGTTTCTGGGACGCCCCCTCCGCCGTTGGCACCACCCGTCGTGTCTTCTTCGCTCGAGTGCTGGAAGACCAGGCACGCTGCGAATGGATGCTCAAGCGCGAAGCCGGGATCCTCGATCGCGAGCAGTTCAACACCGTGCATCAACTGATAGATCCGGTTTCGTCCGCCGTCCGTTTTCCTGTGGTGGAAAGCGTACGGCTGTGGGAACACGCCGCCAATTACGTGGAACTGGCGGGTTCGCTGATGATCAGCGAACCTCACGCGTTTCTTTATACGCCCGCCCAGGGCCTGCAATTGCTCGAGGATTACGAAGATCTCAAGCAGACGCTGCAGGACAAATTTCTCGCCAGGGGTCACGAAGACGAGCTCTTCGGATTGTTGAACCTGGATGAGCAAAATCGCTTTCTCGGTTTCGATCAACCCAAGGTATCGGGAGAACGGATCGTCGGGGAAATCTTCAAAATCCTGTTCGAGTCGATCATTACCAAGCAACGACAGAACATCGAATACGCGTTGCAGGTGTTTCGGCACAGCGACGGTGCCGTGAACCTTCACGCGCTGTTCGACAAAAGTCTGGATATCCGCTCGATGATCCATGAACGGTTGTTGCAGCTGGACACGAGGGGACGCTGGAGCACACACCCGGTGATCGCCGGCGACCGGCAACCCTCTGCCGTGCTCGCGGAGAAAGCCCTTGCGGCGGTGAAGACCTTCCGTTCGGTTGAGGATCCCCTGATCAACCGGCTTGCCAGTCAACCCATGAAGAGTCGGGCCATCCAGCGTTACTGGCTGGAAACCATGAAGCCGGATCTGGCACACGCCTGGTTTGTCGGCATTAACGGTGAGGCCAGGCTCCGCCGATTGAATGCAACCCTGCCGGCCTGGGCTGAAGCGATCGTCAATACTGTGATCAGCGCCGACCGCCCCACCCGTACGCAGCGCGAGGCGCTCAACGGTTTTCGCCCGGATGCCTATTCGCTCACACTCGAAAGTCCCGGTGAACGCCATCTGGTGCGCCTGGCACATTGCATCCTGTTAACCGAACGTGGAGGCCTCGACGAACAACACTCGGGGTTTGCAGTGCTATGGACGCCTTCACAGGGGTTGGAGGTTTTCGACAGCGTGGCCAGTGTCCGCAGGCAGTTGAACCGGCGACTCCTCGACGGTACACAACGCCTTTCTTTGCTGGAAAACATCCTTGCATCACAGTTCCAGGCCCATCAGCGATATACCCTGGGGCCGATGCTTTTCATTGGCGGCAACGTGCTGCTTGATCGCATGGAGTCGGGCATCGAGCATTACCTGGATCGATGCGAACAGGTGCGCTCACGGATCACGGACCAGACCCGCCTGGAAAGGGCTCTGGAACAACTGCGCGGGACGACGATCAACACCAACCTGCCTCTGGCAGCCAGCCATGCGCAAGCCATCGCCACCGCACAGACATTGCCCGCCTGGCTGGGAATGGCGCCGGTAATGGAACAGAAAAGGCACGTTGAATTGCTGGAACAGTGGTACCAGAGTGTTTCGAACGATCAGGATTACCTGACGGGCGTGCCGACTTTGGTCAGCCACGTCGAACAGACGCTCGCGACCCTGCTCGGCCAGCGCTTTCCGGGGCATCGGCTCGATCCGCGAGAAATGGAAATCACCCCTCACCTGGCATTGGCCGGCCCCCCGCAGACGCTGGTGGAATTCGCCCTGAACCACATCAACGTCGCCCAGGGAACGGGCTTTCGGGTGTCATCGAAAAACCGGCAGACGATGCCGGCCGGGCTGGATCAGGGAGCGGTGACGCAATTGCTGCTTTCACTGGCTATACCAACAAGCTTCAGCGCAAAAGTGGCCGGTTCACTGTCGATCGACACGGCCGAAGGTCGTGAGCGCAAGCAGCGCTTTTTCCGACAGTTGCCCTGGCAACTGATGCAACAGGCCCATGCCCTGAAACTGCAGCAACGGCTGTGTGACACCGCCTTCGATTACGTACGCCAGGTGCTGGACATGCCCGACGGTATTGCCCGGGCCGCCGCAGAGGTACCGGCCATTGCCTGCCCGCTTTCGCTGATCAAGACCGAAGGCACGCCAGCGGTCATCGTTCCCGGAATGCATGTGTTCACGGCCGGCGGCGAAAACAGAGAGCCACTGGTGCTCTACGCCCCCTATGACGAACAGGTCTTTCACGAATTCGATGACGAAAAATCGCTGATAGCGGCGTTGAACATCCCCGGACATTTGCAGAACCTCTTGCTGCGCCGCCTGCCAGAAGCCGAGCGCGCGCTGTTTCGCAGCCTGCTGGAATCCACACTGGGTCAGACCAGTGAAATGAGCCTGGACTTGCGAGCAATCACCGGCAACCTGCTGGAGTACCTGTACACCGACAATCTCAAGTTGCTCACCCAACTGCTGGGGACCCAGAAACAGAGCGAAGCGCAGACTGACTGGGAGACAGCAAAAGTTCTGCTCAGCGATGAAATCAAACAGGTTCCCGGTTTGCTGCCGGGCAAGCTTGCCGTCATCCCCTTTCTCTGGAAAGCGTACGACGAGTTCAAGGACTCGGCCGAAGCACTGCAGGATCACCACTGGAAACGCGCGCTGCGGTCTTTTATCGGAGGGGCCGCGCAAATGGTGATGATGGGGCTTTTGCCGCAGATGTCGGCCGAAACCTCCATCGCCAGTGATGCCGTCGAGCAGCAAAGCACAGACGCAGCCGAAACCATGGCGAAAAACATGGAAGAAACAATCACGCCGGATAGGGCCGACATCGAACCCACTTCGCCTCGACGCACGCAGCTGGGTCCTTTCGAGGCGAGGGAGGTTGCGCTGGAGGATCTCGTCTTCAGCCCCAGGCTGGGCACCTACCGGGATGTGTCGAACAACCGCCATTACGCCGTGATTGAAGGCAAGGTCTACCCGGTCGTTCAGAAGGGTGAAGCCTGGCAACTGCGCAGCCCGGATCAATCCGGCCCGATGATCCAGATCAGCGAATCACGCCAGGTCATCATTTCACCTGGTCAGACCGTTCACTACGGCCAGGCCATCAGGAAACTCGCCGAACGCACGACCATTACCCGCTTGCGCCGCAACATGTTGAACATCGAAGCCCACGGTATGAATGAGATTCGCCTCAAATACCCGCAAAAAGCCCAGGAGTTGGTGCATGCAATCGACCTCGCCCGACGCTATGCCTTTTATTGCCTGCATAATCTGGTTCCGCTCACCAAGGGTATAGCCAACCCCCGGGTCAGCCTTTTTCTCGAAGGCTTTTTTGATGCGCCGAAGATTACCGCCGAAATGCTCAAAAAAATCGGCACCGCCATCATCCCCATCTGCAAAGCCCTGGTGGACCCCGCTGATGAGTTGTTGGAAACAGAGCGCTTCGTCGTCGGTTCCAACAAGTATCTGCCCGATGTGATCGCGTTTGTCCTGGATGGCGACCAGAAGCGATTGGTGCACTTCACCGAACACTTTTTCGACCAGCAACTGGATGCATTCAAACCTTTTATGCAGGTGCCATTCGATGTCGACGGGTATGCCCAGGCATCCACCTTGATTCACGAGTTTTCCCATCAATTCAGCAAGACGATGGATATCGCAACATTGCGTGCACGTGAGCCGTTCTGTGACCTGATATCGACCCTCACTCCGGATGGCTTGAGGTTGTACGAGGATCTGGAGTTCGATCAGAGCTCTGCCTTGTCACTGCGTACGCCACGAGAGCAACTGTTTGCCGAATGGAACACCACCCTCAAAACCTGGATGGGGATCGACAAGATTGCGGACATGCAACTGATCTACGATGAAGTCCTGCAACTGACCGGCGCCAAAAACCTTCTTGAAGCGCGCAACGCCTTCCTTGATCGACAAAATCCCGACGTTCGCATCAAGGTGATCCTGCGCAATGCCGACTCCGTCACCCGGCTGATCTGCGAAATCGGGCGGCAACTCGACCCCATGCAATCGCCCTGAAACAGACGAAAAAAATGCGCAGGTGCAACACCTGCGCATTTAGTGCCTTTGGGAGCCGAATCAGTCCTTCTGATCCCGCAGCACATTGCCCGAAGCCCCATCGATACGGAATTCGTACACAACGCCATCGGCCTTGCGCCCTTCCCCTTTCCAATAACCGTCGTTGTCGGCCTCGATTTCGTAGACTTCGACATAACCGGCCTTGGTTTTCACGATCTCGATGGCTTTTTCAATGGTGATCCATCCAGCGCCCGGGCGGTCGGCCAGGGCCGCTCCGGCGCTCAGAAGACTGGCAGTCGCGACGCAAGCGGCGAGGGTTCGTTTGATCATTTTTCACTCCATTTGTGGATACTGTTCACGGGCAAGTCCTGGTTTTTGGGGCGCCTGCGCGCAAAAAAGTTCCACGTTTTGATGGGTAAATGCCATGACGATGTTCTCGGCACCTTCCCCCAAAGGTTAGAATGCGGGAAATCAGGATGAGTCAATGACCCAGAACACCCTCTCGGAAGCCGAATACGATGCGATCACCGATGCCGCCGCGCATTGGTGCATGCGTCTGCATGCCGTCGACTGCACTGCTGAAGAGCGCCAGGCGTTCGAACAATGGCGTGATGCGCACCCGCTTCACGCGTTCGAGTATGAGGCGATGCTGGAAATCTGGGAGGTGGCTGAGCACTTGCCGCGCCCGGAACCCGCGCCGGTCGTGCCGATTCGCCAACCCGCCAGCTCATGGCGCCGGTACGCAGTGGCGGCTTCGGTCTGTGCCCTGGCATTGCCGCTGGCCGCCTGGGCCGGATGGAACCTCGGCTGGCTCCCCAACAGCTATCAGCATTTTGCAGCGACCGACAATGTCCGCCATGTCACGCTGGGCGATGGCAGTCAGGTCGAGCTGAACCTCAACACCGAGCTGACCTACAGCAATTACAAGGACGAGCGTCGCGTCACGCTGAAAAAGGGTGAGGCGTTCTTCGAAGTCAGCCATGACCTTGGCCACCCCTTCATCGTCAGGGCGGCCGAAGGCAGGATTCGCGTCACCGGCACGCGCTTCAACGTCTGGATGTATGAGGACCAGGTCAAGGTGAACCTGATTGAGGGCTCCGTGCTGGTCACCAGCAACGCCCGCCTGAGCGGCGACGGCTTGCGCCTGGGCCCCTCGATGCAGGCTCGCTACAAGCACGGCGACGACATGCCGCAAATCAGTCAGACCTACGCCAACGACCATTCGCTGGCCTGGCGCAGCGGCAGGCTGGTGCTCGACAACCTGTCGCTGAACGAAGCGTTGCCGCAGATCAACCGCTATCTGGACAAACCCCTGATGCTCGCCGACAACTCGACCGGCTCGATCCGGATTGGCGGGATCTACAACATCAAGGAACTGAACAGCTTCGCCAGTACCCTGCCCAAAGTCTTGCCGGTCTTCCTGACCCGCAACAAGGACGGCAACCCGGTCATCAATCCGATGCCGCAACAGCCACCAAAAAACTGAAGGCCGTTCCCGTGAGGGAGCGGCCTTCTGCTTTAGCAATTGTAGACGGGTTGAACAGCTGATTACTGCGCCGCCACTTTCCCCGTTTTTTCCAGATCATCGCGTACGGTCTGCACCTGATACTGCGGATCAGCCTTGATCTGCTGCTCGGTGAACGGCAACACGCTCCATTGTTTCTTCGAGAACGCCTCGGTCTGGTCGCGGGAATACTTCGACGCCGGATCGCTGGACAGCGAGAACGCCAGCAGGCCCTGAGCATGCGGCCCCTTGTCGTCGAACGTGACGACTTGCAGGTAACTGGTGCCGCTGACCACCTCCAGCTTGCCATCTTCACGGGGCACGCTCTGGATAGCGTTGTAAATGCCCAGCGTACCCGGGCCACCGTGAATCGGCGTTTGCTGGCCGCCACTGCTGACCACCTGCACATCACCCCAACGGGTTTTCTCGGTCAGGCCCATTTTGGCGGCAATTTCGGCCGACGCCAGCATGGCCTCGCGCAGTGCCTTGGCCACTTCCGGCTTTTCAATAGCCAGCCCGCGCGGTGTGTGTTGCGCATCCTTCGGATCGAATGCCACGCGCCAGGCCTGCGGCGATTCCTGCATCGCTTGCATGATGCTCTGGAAATGCACCAGGCCAACGCCCGACTCCAGATTCGCCCGGCCGTCCCACGCTTTCAGGCTGCTGCACACCGTTTTCAACGCTGCAACAGACTGGTTAGCACAGAACTTCAACAGATCCGGCACCACCTGCGTTGCCAGGAACACCTGATCGTCCATCACCATGTGTTGCAGGTCCTGTACTGACACCGGGCCTTTTTTGCTCAGGGTTGCCAGTCGGTCCAGCGCAAAGCGCGAGCGCAGGCCCAGCGGCTGGCCATCCTGGCTGATCAGCGGCGAGAAGCCGGTCAGCGGTTGCGCCGGGTTGGCCAGCCAGGCCGAATCGTTGGAGTGCTGGACGAAGTCCTTGCGCAACAGCTGCGGCAGTTGGCTGGAGGCGTAGATGCCCTTCTGTGCGGCTTGCGGATCATTGTCCCAGGCGCAAGCGCTGTTGGAACCGTCGAGCACGATCATTTTCAGACCGGCGCGCGGGTCGCTGCACCTGGCCAGTTTGTCGGTACTGACGTTCGGCACCACTGACAGGTTCATGTACAGCGTCTGGCCCTTGTCATCCACCGCCAGGGTGTTGACCCACGGGATGCCCTGGACCGTGTGCACCGAATCCTGCAGATCCTTGAGATTGCCGGCGCGGTTCATGGCGTACCACTGCTTCAGCACCCGGTCATTGTCGAGGTTGGCATCGCGCAGGCTATAGGCGAACTGATTGTTCCAGTCGAGCTTGCCGGGCCACTGCACGATCGGGCCGAACTGTGAGCTGTAGACGTCACGGGAAACCGGCACGACCTGGCCGTCCGCCTGTTTGACCTGCACCGTGACGGTCTGCTTGTTCATCGGCAACGACTGGCCGTCGAGCAGGTAACGGGTCGGATCCTTCGGATCGAGTTGCAGGCGATACAGGGTGAAATGCTTGGACGAGTCGACGGTGTGGGTCCAGGCCAGGTGCTGGTTGAAACCGATGTTGATCATCGGCAGACCCGGCAGCGCCGCGCCCATCACATCGAGCTTGCCCGGAATGGTCAGGTGCATCTGATAGAAGCGCATGCCGCCGACCCACGGAAAATGCGGGTTGGCCAACAGCATGCCGCGACCATTGAACGAGCGCTCACTGCCCACCGCCACCGCGTTGCTGCCACGGTCGAGTGCGAAGCGTTGCAGGCGTGTGTCCGCCAGTTGGTAGTCCCGCGCATCGTTTTCAATTTGCGCAGTGACCTGCGGCGGCGTCGCACCCGCCAGCGCTTCGGCGAACTGACCGACACCGCCCTCGACCAACAGTCGACGGGTCAGCTTCACCAGGTCTTCGGCGGCGATATCGCGCACCCATTCACCCTGGCACTGTTGCGGCAGTCCCTGCTGACGGCGCTCGGCCAGGTAACGGTTGTAGCCGGCGGCATAACCTTCCACCAGGTCACGCACCTCGGCCGGCTGCGCCTGCCAGAAGGCATTCACCGCCTGCGGGGTGTTGAGCCACTGGAAGAACACATCGCTGATGCGGTTCTCGCGTTCTTCGACCGTCAATTGCTCCGGCCCGAAGTACCGCGACCGCTCGCCATTGACTGTCACGATTTCGTTGGCCAGCAGGCACAGGTTGTCCTGCGCATAGGCGTAACCGATGCCGAATCCGAGGCCTCGTTCGTTTTCCGCGCGAATGTGCGGTACCCCAAAGCCTGTGCGACGGATATCCGCGCCGGTCTGAACGGACGGGCTGAACGCCTGCGCCGACAGACTCAGCCCGAGAAACAGGCCGGCCAGGGTCAGTCCGGTGAATTGCCTGGAAATAGTCACGCTCGCTCCTGATCGATATGCCGAAGAGCGAACCGCCCGCCACCGTGAACACGTCGGGCCCGGCTCGCTCTGAAATCACCCACGCGTCACGCGCAATGAGCCTGTCCAGAAAACGAAGCCGTGGAAAAAAAATTTAGTGGGTCACCCACCCATATCGTGCCGCCATCACGGGGAAAAGACGAAACGACGACAAATTTTCTACATTTTTCGCTTCATGATTTGTCGGGCTGAAACGTCTTGTTTAGAGAGAGCACAAAAAACCTTTCCTGATCAGGCTCTGAAAGGAGTATTCGCATGTACAACCCACCCCTACCATCGGAAGGTAGCCAGACCCTACAAGGAGCGCCCATGGGTTCGCACGTCGACGTATTCGGGCAACGGATCGAGCGTCACGGCAATGAACGCATCCGCTTGCTGCTAAAAAGCTTTGGCCTGCGCACCAGTCTGATTCGCCTCAAAGTCATCGACACCCTGCTGGTCGCCGCCGAAGACGATCGTCGTCTGGGTGTGCGTGGCGTTCACAGCCAGTTGCTGGATCTGGACATTCCCTTGTCCTTCCTCAGCGTTCGCGAAGTGCTCAAGCGCCTGTGCGCCGAAGGCGTGATCACGTTCAACGACGACAAGAGCTACAGTCTCCATCCCCAGGCTGCCGCCGTGCTCAACCACGATTGAGGCGCGCGGCCGACGCCGTCAGGGCTTGACCTTGCGGCGCATCACGCCGTTGATCACCACGACCACCACTGCCACGCCGATGGCGATGTACTGGAAGGTTTGCTCGCTGAGCTTGCCGGCGTTTTGCAGCCAGGACAGGCCGAGCATGATCAGCAGTACGGCGACGGCGATCAGAATCGAATATATCAAGCGTTGCTTATGGGTCATTACAGGTTCCTGAACCG
>Ga0207713_1001380_pt1 | contig 19710 bp, 26 predicted proteins | sample KBSS64metaG_FD_184404 | JGI IMG/M metagenome (GOLD analysis project Ga0207713, IMG submission 184404) | Switchgrass rhizosphere microbial communities from Kellogg Biological Station, Michigan, USA - KBS S6-4 metaG (SPAdes) (version 2) | ecosystem: Host-associated > Plants > Roots > Rhizosphere >... | reverse complement strand
GGCTTTGTATAACCGTTTACCGGCTAATGGCAGTGAAATCGTATTATTCGATTTGAATCATGCGGTAAGATTTAATTTGTTATTACGCAGAACATCCTACACCGCGCTGTCCCGGCTACTTCCCGCACCACCACGTCTTTACAAAACAACGATAATCACTAACGTTAATTCTGACAGTACAGAAATGGAGATCCGAACCATGCCAGCCGGCAAAACAGAGCAAACCGTTGAGGATTTAACGGGGCTGCGCTATTTGCCGGACGTTTATTCGCTCTCTCATGTCGCTCTCCCCTTCCCTTTGAGTGATTCCTTATATGGACGCTATCCGCATCCGCTGAATCAATATGGGATCAGCCTGGGAACATTTGCTGCGCGAGGCGAGCGCTCTGTGCTGGTTGTAGGGCTGGATTCACTTATGCGCCAGTCTTCAAACCCATTTTTCCCTTACATGCTTAAGCGGATAGATGAAGGGATCGACACTGCGAACTGATTCATGTTGTCATGTCTTTAATATTTCATCGTAACTATTTGTATCTATACTTCTCAGCTAATGAGATTATTCTCATTAGCTGTCTACCGTGGATAAGATCCAGAGCTGGTCCATAGATTTTATGCACGATGCGCTGGTCTGCGGCAGACGCTTCCGGACCTTCAATGTGGTGGATGACTTTAACCGCGAAGCGCTGGCAATTGAAATCGATCTGAATATCCCGGCACAGCGGGTGGTCAGGGTGCTGGACAGGATCGTGGCAAACCGGGGTTATCCGCTGAAACTGCGGATGGACAACAGCCCGGAACTCATCTCGCTGACGCTGGCGCAGTGGGCAGAAGAGCATGGAGTGATACTGGAATTTATCAAACCCGGCAAGCCAACACAGAATGCGTTTATCGAACGTTTTAACCGGACCTACCGGACAGAAATACTGGATTTTTATTTATTCAGAACGCTGAATGAAGCACGGGAAATAACAGAGCGCTGGCTGGCTGAATATAACAGCGAACGGCCTCATGAATCCCTGAACAACCTGACGCCGGAAGAGTACCGGCTGATGGCTGAAAAACCGGAAATCTCAAAAAGTGCGTGGAACTAAAACGGGTGTGCTTACAACTGAAGTTCAAAACATCCAAAGAGATAATTGAAATGGGTGTTGCGTTGACAGATTGAATTTACAGCGGCTTTTTTAATATGTCCTTTTCGCCAGTAACCCGCTTAAGATCCTTCTGGAGTTGGCGGGTCTCGGCCGGAGCATCTGACTGTTCTTTGTTGGGGGAACGTATTTCTTTATCCAGGCATAAAGACTATGAGTAGTGATATCGAGACGTGTTGCGACACTGGAAGCAGAATGGCCCTGTTTAACTGATTGAATTTTAAACTCTTCGGAATAACGTTTACCGCTCATGGGCACCTCTCTTTAAGTCATCTTAAATGACTCCGAGGTGTCTGTTAAACCCGTGGCGACTCAAATTCCCCGACAGTCCGGGCTGCTGCCGCTGCCAAATTTAACGCCCAGCTGGTCACGACGCCCCTGCTCCTGAATAATGCGGGCCAGCTTGCCGTCAAACACACAGTAAACCTGACTTTTCTGGATACAGACTCCCGCGACCTGACGATCGCACCGCTCACCCACGCTGACGGTGATTTTCTTCGTTTTCGCCTTACCGATGGCCATTTCGTCGTCATTGCAGGCGGCCAGCCCCGTATCCTGTCCCCATCCGGAGTCTTTGCAGCAGTTTGAGAAGCCTGCAAAGGCTTTACGACAGCTCATTGCTTTGCCCGTAAACGCCTTCACGTCAATCGTGGAGTTCTGGTCACGCACGTCCTCTGCAGCAGAAGCCAGCCCCGCAAGTTTGGCCACAGCGGTGTCGAAACCGTTATCGCCTGCCCCGTTTGTATCGTCACAGTCTCCCGATTTGCAGATGTACTCGCCGCCGCAGACCAGCCCCGTGGAGGAATGCACTGTCTGGCACTGGTAGGTATAGTCTTTGTGTGAGCAGACTCCGTCCACGTACTCGGAACAGGTTTCACCTGATTTGGTGCAGGAGGCATTGCTTGTCAGTGACGCGCAGGTACCGGCGGTGTTCTCACTGACGAGATAGGTATCCGTGTACTGCCAGCAATCGCTGTGAACCGTCTGTGGTTTTCCATCAACCACCACCTGGCGATCGCCGCCTTTGACAGAGCAAACAGAGCCGGTCTTCTTACCGCCAGGACTGTCCGGGCACACTGACGGTGTTGTGGTTGAAGGGACCCATACTTTGATCGTCGTAACAATCGTTACCGTCAGCGTTATTTTTGCCAGATTATCGTTGTCTGGAAAGTTCGCAGACATTATCCCGCTCATCATCTGCTTGATGTTTGAGGAAACTGTATTTGTTAATGTTCCCCGCAGTAATCCATCATCAGGAACAACCTTCTGACCGACAGCCACATCAAAGGTATTGTTGACGCTGCTAAGTGTTTTCGATGTCCCGTAAAACGTCAGTGTTGAACCCCGGAATGGATTGCTGACACTGTTGTTCTGTGAGGTCGTGACAGACCCCTCCAGCATCGTTGCGCCCGGCTCATTCAGCGGAAACACAATCTCAATCGTGTTGTCATCGAGCTGATTTAGCCTTATCGTCGCCGGCGATATGACGACCGTTTTTGAGGACACCTGCTCTTCATAGTGGCCGTCAATCTGCGTATCACGGGTACAGGTTTTTGAAACCGCCACGTCAGCGCTGCAGGAATAGCTCTCAAATGTCGATTTGGACACGGTTGTCTGCGTGCACTGCTGGCTGCTGCCGTTCATAATCCCGTCTGCAGTACCCTCCGCATTTTTACCGATCGTGATAAATGGCGCGTTCGGGTCAATAGTGGGAGACGGGTTTGTGGTCCCGGAGCTGATAATCGACTGCGCCGCATCATTACCCTGCAGGGCAGTCTGCCCCTTGTTTGACAGTCCGCCGTCACTACCGTTAACCCCCCCGTAATATCCTTGTTCAGGAGGATTTGCCGTGTAGCCAGGTATGGCACTGGTTACGGTACCCGGATTTTTCAGCGTGTCAGTCCCGGCGGAAGCATTGCCTTTACCGAAGCTTGCACCGGCATCAAACGCAGGATCAGCCGCTACGGCCAGCAGCGGGATGAGTATCAGAGCCGTTACGAGTAAATTTTTCATCGCGCAGCCTCCAGCAGCTGGCGGGCGGTGGCTGCACAGTCACCGCTTTCGGCCACTTTCTCCAGAGCCTTCTGCAGTGGCAGACTCCCCCGGATCACGTCATACCGCCCAGGACAGGTCACCACTAATGCCGGCACCGTTGTGATGTTGTATTGACTGAACAAGGTCGGATCAATTTGCACGCCTGCATCCTTGTCTTCCTTGTTCAGCTCAAACATCGCTGCGGCAGTCTGGCGCATATCGTTATTGACGAGGCCCCGAAGCGTCGGCGGGATGTTGTAGCGTCGGGCGTCTTTCAGCATGGGCAGGAGGCCCTCACGCGGTATACCGAGGCTCACAAAATAGATGGCCGGAAACGCGTCTTTGTCACCCATCGTGGTGGACTGCGCGGCGATATTGCCCTGCAGGCGGTTAATCAGATCCTGCTGCGCCTGCGGCAACACGGATGTACCGACAGGCTGGCTCTGCGGGTCCTCCTTCAACGCTGCCTGGGCGTCCTGCAGCCCTTTCATCCAGTTATGATCTGAGACGGAAATGTCGGTCTGGGCGCTCGCCAGCGCCGGCGGCACGAAAGCGACCATGACGCTGATGGTCAGCGCCCTGAGATAAGCGGTTTTCATTGTCATGTCCTTAAAGGAAGACGCAGTTTCGTTTGCGCCAGAAGAGGTAGCCGAAGTTCTTTTTGGAGGACGGGGAGTTGTGCTTCATACCCCATGTTTGCGTTATCGCCCCGAAGGGATGACAGTTAGTGGCCTCGGGATACATGTTCACCATCTGATACCGCCACCGGTCTTTAGGGATGATCGGGGACGGGTACTGATTGCAGACGGCGTTATCCGCACCTATCGAATTCCAGACCAGCCCCTCACGGTGCATCTTGAATGCCATTCTCTCCCCGACCAGAAGCGACGTTTCCAGCGGTGAAAACTCCCCGCTGGTGTAACCGGTCAGTGGATACATCGTTCCCTGACTGCCCGCACACCAGAACAGCGGGGCAAGCGACATGCCTGCGGCACTGGCCACGGCATCCGCCGCGCAGGCCGCCTGCGCTACCACGTTGCCGAACAGCGCGGCTTCAGGGTTAATCAGCATCGAGAGCGTGCTGTCATTCCACAGCGGATCAACCTCTGAAAGGTAGGCAATGTCCATATCCCCCGTCTGCAGGCATCCGAGACTGGTGATGATGTTGAGCCAGAATATCAGCGGGTATTTGTACCAGTGAACATGGTAGAACGCGCCGGCGGCAGGTCGGTCGCTTTGTCCTGACGAGCCTGTTCCCGTTCGCCCGAGGTCGATTTTAAAACCGCCCATGTTCACCATCACGCCGGGTTCACGCGTCACGTCCACCATTGCCATCGGCTCCCAGAATCCTATCGCCAGACCTATACGGTAAAGCACCCCAACGGGACAAATCTGGATGGGTGAGGAGGGGTTGGCCGTATCCTTCTGAGGGCCGGAGGCCAGCTGGATATTACCGAGCGTCATCGGGAACAGGCATTTCCAGCAAACATCCGTTATAGGATTCACCCATCGTCCGTCTCCGGCATTACTGGCCGCCGTCGCCTGCACGGGGGTCCAGGACATGAATACCAGCACCAGGCCTACAAGCCATGAGCAACGCTTCATTTCACCTCCCGCAGCCAGACGCAGACCGGGCCGTCTTCCGTGTCATGGATGGAGCCGATAAACCAGCCGTCACCGGCGGGCGAAGAGGGATACCAGTCGCTGATGTTATTTCCGCCTTTTTCCCAGGCGGCGATCACCTGCAGGGGAGCATCGTTTTCCATCCAGCGGGTGGCACAGGTCAGATTATGCAGGCGCATCCAGTCGCCAAACTCTGACTGTGTGGCCTCATCGCTGGCAGGCGTAAAGTAGTGCGGGTGCGTCCAGAAGCCGCTGCGGTCACGGGTAACCGTCACCGGCCCGATCTGTTCAGGGTGAGTCATGGGGTATCTCCGGGATTGCCGCAGCCACCGGGCGGCGGGAGGGCTTGAAAAAGTCAGTGAGTTTCGGATTTAACAGCGGCCTGCATGATGAATGTCAGCCGCTCTTCTTTTGACATACTCTCCAGCACAATGAGGCCGGCTCGTAGAACAATCGAAGGGTAATAAAGGGGGTTCTCTGCAAGGATCGCATTCAGCCGAAGAGCCGATTTTTGGTCATGACGAACGGCTGAGATGATGGCATTTCGCCCCTTTTCGATATCAGGGTCTTTTTTCATGGCGTTACCTGGGCGGGGGTTAATGGGAAACCGGGTGGGAATTCAGGCTGAGGCGGAGCGCAACGCAGTGAGCACCGAACATCCTGAATGACCGCGCGGTTGAATCAGTGGAAGTTAGTTCGCGTGACGATGTATGGAACGTGTGATATACCATCCCTCCGTTTCACTTCCCCGGATAAGCAGGCTGAGCATTGCGCCGGCATATCCATCACTTACCGCCGCATCTTCGTAGTCTTTCATTGCCCGCGCTGACAGCCCAGGAAAGATGTGTCCCTGGCGAGCCCGAATAATCTTTCGACTGATTGCAATGCGATCGGCTGTCGGTATCGCCATACGTCGGGACTCATCTCGCACCAGTTCATAGCCTTCCGCAGACAGTGCATTCTCCATCTCGGCGATCATTAGCTGGTATAGCTCCCGGTTAGCAAAAGCGAGCACCGCTTCGGCATGTCGGGCGCTACCAAACGGCGTCGCGGGTGCGGCCTCCTTTATGTCCCATGCCCGGCGACCGCGGCGCTTCTCGGCAATTGCCTGCAGTACCAGCCAGCCGACGAGCAAAAATACCACCACGGTGACGCCGGCAAGGCTCTCGCTGTCCCGCAGACAGGTGAGCATCTCCTGCAAGCTTTCGCCGTCTTTCAAACAGTTGACTAGCGCCATTCGTTCATCTCCGTCATTTTTTCTCTGATGAGACTCACGAGATATTCAGGAAAACGCTCATCCCGCCGTGATGGTTCTCCGGCCTTCAGGTTGTTCAGTTCACACCAGTGAAGCCAGGCCTTGGTTGCCATCACCGGATGCCAGGACTCTATTTCGGGATACAGCTCCTTGAGTCTGTTTGCCGTGCCTGTACGCGTGGTCAGCGATACTGAATGGTGCGCTGTTTTGCCGGGACGTTTTTGCTTCGCTACGGCGTGACGCATCTGGGGAAACAGGTCACCTAACGTGGTTGCAGTCATTTTTTTGCTCCTGATACCGGGATCTCTTCCACCTTCATCACCCGGCCATCTCGTGATATGCGCGCCGGAACGTGTTCAAAACCAAATTTACGGGTGAGGACGCCGGACTGGTCGAAGTAGATACGCTCATTCAGCGCGTCGCTGACGTCCTTAATATTCCCTTTAACCAGAATGACCTTCACGTTTGTCTGACCGGCGATCTGCTGCCTTGCCCAGTCCACCTGCTCTTTATCGTCACCGTCGATGAAGTAAAGAACCTGGCTGAAGGGCACCTTATCCAGTGGATTAACCGTGTCTCCCTTCCGGGCGATGACATTGCCCTTCATGTCGGTGATCGTCTCCTTCACGGTAAAGGTCGGGTCCCAGACAACGCTGCGGTAATCCACCGCTTTCGTAAGCCCTTCTACCGGTGCAGGCCGGACGGCATGTTCTTTCACTCTTGCCGTCGCCTCCTCCCGCAGCCGGTCCAGTTCCCCCGACTGCTCCATGCCCTTCAGGCGATTCTGTATAAAGGCCAGCATGTCCTGTTCGGCAGGTTCAAAGACGTTGCCCCAGGTACCGAGATCTTTCGCCCCACTACCTGCTGACAGCGTCAGCAGCATCAGGGCCGTCAACTTCAGATGTTTAGTCACTGGCCCTCCTGAGTGCGCCGTGCAATATCGGCGCGGATATCGTTCGTGATATCACGCTGCGGACTCATAACCGCCGGTTTAACAAGAATGATGGCGTTATGGGTGGCCTGCCACTCACTCAGGCTTTCGTTCAGTGCCGTGTTAAATCGGGCCGTCAGGACTTTGGCTTTGTCTTCATCGAGCTGCAGCTGAGCGGACTGCTGCATGAAGAGGTCAACCGTACCTTTCATATCAAACACCACAACGTCGGGCGTGACGGCCTTCGCGGTTACATACGCAATTCCAGCCATGACCAGCAGCCCCGCCAGCCCCAGTAGTCCGCCCTTAATCCTGCGGGATGTTCGGCTGGCCATCGTGACGCCGTCGCGAACGGTATCGCCGTCATACGGCTTTTCAGTGTGTTCACTCATGCTGCATTCACCCATTCTTCAAGTTCACGGAGTTCGTCACCGTACTTTTTCTCAGCCAGCAAATACGCGGCTTCTTCTGCTGAAGCACCCGCTTTCTGCGCATTCTGCATAAAGGCGAAGTCCTCACCACGCGAGCTGAACATGGCTCGGGTAACCGGATCGACAAAGAGGCGATGGAAGGAGCTGTACTCACCGGCATTTATCAGCAGGGAGCTGTAACCGGTTTGCAGGGCGGGCTGGAAGCCACGGATAACTTCTTTTTCCATGTCCGAGAACTGATCCGGGTTATCGGACAGGTACTGTTTAAAGGCCTTTGCATCCTGCAGCAGGGTGATTTTGGTTGAGCTGTTGTTCCAGGCGGCTTCCGCTTCTTTACTGGCGCTGAAGTCCTTAATGCCCTGGGTGATGGTGATAAACGCGCCACGGTGGCGGCGAACGGTACGGTAGCCCGTTTCGATAAACCGCGCCGCGTGCGGGTTCGAACCACCCAGCAGTCGCCAGGCCTCGTCGATAATGCAGACTTTTTTGAGGTCGCGCGGGCTGTGGTACATCTTTTCCTGAATGGCCAGAATGAGTGAGAACAGGATGGACGAGAGCAGCTTCGGCTTGTCTTCCAGGCTCAGCAGCTCCAGTACCGCAAAGCGGGTTTCGCCATCGAGCGTCGGGTTATCCGCATTGAAGTATTCTCCGTCGGCTCCCCAGGTGCAGTAGGTATCGAGCAGCATGGCCAGTTCAGCCAGGCGCGCGATAATCGTCGGTTTGTCCGCAAACGCCCCATTCACCTGATCGCTGGTCAGATAGTTATGAATATCATCGATACGGGCCTTATGCTGCTTCTTCTCCCAGGCATCCATCACCGCTTTTTGCAGGATGGCTTCACACACGCCGTCCAGCGGCTGCGCCGGACTGGCCAACACCGTCAGCAGTCGTACTATCCCTTCAGCGGAATGCTTGATGTCTTTGACGTTGGCAAACGGGTTAAAGCGCAGCTTCGCGCCATCGAGATAGACCCCGCCAGCCTGATGACAGTAGTTTTTATAGCTGTCACCCATATCAATAACCCAGCCGAAACCGCCGGCATTCAGCACATCACGCAAAATACCCTGCGTCACGAATGATTTTCCTGCCCCTGAGGTACCGGTCACCGCGATGTTGAAGTTGGTGCTGCCGTTCTCCTCGCCAAACATATCGAAGAAGGCCACCTGGTTGCGGTAGGTCGGCAGCGGCATGCCCACATTGGACAGCTGGCGCTCGGCCACCACCGGCATCAGGCTTACTGCGTTCCAGGATTTGGCTCGCAGCGTCGCCCCCGTCATCTTCAGGTCTTCCCACATCCCTTCCTGCATCACGAACGGGAATCCGGCCAGCCAGTTACGCATCTGCTGGTAATGCACCGTCACCATCTCCAGCTCGTTTTTGCGAAATACGTTCACCGCCGCCAGCTCGCAGGCCTGGGCATCAGTGTTGTTATCCGGGGCAAACAGGGTCAGGTTGAAGTAGATACTGCAGTGCGCAATTTCATTGCTGTTCAGCTGTTCCCTGGCACGCCGCCATTCCTCTGCGGCCTTTTTAGTACCGGGAAAAAGTGCCGCATAAGCCGAATTCGCCTTTTTGGACAGGTCGGTATCCTTACGAAATGCCTCACTCTGACTTTTGGTCTGCTCCTCAAGTTCGGTCGTCCAGGTCAGCATAAACGGACAGGGAATACCGAGGTCCGGGAAGCGCAGGTTCTGGAGATTATCCGCCCCCTGCCACAGCGCAAAGCGGCGGGGATTTTTGCTCAGCTGCATATTAATGACGCGACACGCGGACGCAGGAAGGCGAGCGCCGTTGCTGTCTATGGTCTCAGGGAGTTCAATTCGCAGATGTGAAGGGTGTACGCGCAGATCGATAGCCGGGTCAACCACCTGCCGGTTTAGCTTCTCGTCTTCGTTGTAATCCCCGGACGACATCAGCACCTGCTCCTGGCGGTAGTTCAGCAATTCTCTGACTGTCGAGAGAAACGCCTGCACATCCGTGTTCATACACTCTATGCGAGCGGCTCCCAGAGACACACGGATGGTGTTACGGATTTGAACCAGCTCGTCCATCATCTGCTGGGTAACCCGGCGTTTTACGCTTTTTCCGAAGACGATGAAGATACGGTAGTTACGCAGATAAAGCGGGTATTCACGCTCGTTGGCCAGACCGTGCAGAGCAGAACGCTGCCAGAATGCGCGGGTTATCTTGTTGAGATGCTCCGACATCGGGCCTTTCCACATATCATTACTGACGCCGCGATCGATACGTTCCCCTACGCACTTGCTGGCTGCCAGAATAACGGTGACGGGCGTTTTGCGGGGCAGCTTCTTGCGCAGCATGTCATCAAGTGCAGCCATGACCTGCTCGTTCGCCCCCGGCAGGGGGGCAGCTTCAAGGATAAATCCCGCAGACCCGGCGTTAACAAATATCTCGTTCTTGTCGTCGTAATATCGGTACGGCAGGGAAGCAACCAGGGACGGATAATCCCAGGTCTGGGACAGGTTGTTTCGGGCAGTAGCCGCGCCGTCTTCCTCTTTCCCGTTTTTCAGCATTCCCATCAGGCTGTCGACAAAACTCATTTTCGGCCCTCCGCTGCGGCCCGGATTAACTCCAGGCGGCGCAGTCGCTCATCATCAGACTGACGGGCAATATGTTGTTCAAAGGTATTGCCCTTGTTGAACTGCCAGTCCCCTTTCACACTCTGAATGACCGCGCCCTCATCCTCGCGGCTGAAGGTTTCACTCCGGTATGCCGTCATTCTCCACCCTCCCCGATAACGCGATAGCTTTCATCCCAGTGGGATTTATTTTTCACGAACTCGAGCACGGCTGGCTGATGGAAGTTGTCATCCGTGTCCACCCAGGGAGCAATCCACAGGCGCTGTGTCGCATCCGGAACGCGCTGGGCCGGGACGTGGCCTGCGGTGTTGACGGGTGCTGGCGTGGCATGACTGGTGGTGACCGGCGGGGTCACTACTGAGCCAGTGGCACTCGTCCCGGCCGGAGTAGCCGCCAGCGGACGTGGGGCAGTCGGCTTAGCGGCGGCGGTTCCGGTTGCTGCGACAGAAACAGGACGCCACGGATTCACGCCCGGCGCTGTGTTACGCAGTGCCGGCAGGGTTTCACCCGCAGGCTTTTTTGTGGCTTTGTCGGCCGTCAGGTCATCCAGGCTTTTGCCCTGCGCGGCCAGCCTGTTGGCCTCGCCGGTCGTCAGACACTGGTCGGTGGCCGTTTTGTTGCAGTCAAAGTCAGAATTAAGACCGGCGCAGCCGGTCAGCGCGCTGCACAGCAGTGCAGCACCCAGTAGTTTCTTCATGGGGTAACTCCGGTTTAAATTTCAGGGGTATTTCGGAAGGGTGTTACTGGCGGCCTGGTTCAGCCTCTCATCAGTTGATGGTGTCACCGAGGCGCAGCTGGCTGGCCTGGCGGAGAACATCATCAGGATTAATGTTACCAACGGAAGCGGTGCTGGATACTGAGGTCTGGCTGACAGGTTGCGGTGACACTGCGTTCTGCGCAGCGTTGCCGGCTTTCTGCAGTTCCTCCCTTGCCTTCTCATCTTCAGCGTCTTCCAGCGTTTCAAGGCGGAAGCCTTTCTGGAATACGACGGTCACCTGGTTGCCGGCACCGATATCAATCACCGGGTGATACTGTTCGGCGCGCTTAATCCAGTACTGGCTCAGCGTGTCGGCCGCTTTACTGGCCCCGCCGCCTATACCCTGCTTAAACACGTCGCCAGCACCGACATCCGCTGTGGCGCCGAGGCCGACGGATGGCGTGGCGGCTGACTTGATGCCTTCACCGAACCCGGACAAGAGGCCTGCCGCGCCGGCGTAGCCAACAATCATGCCGTTACGCATCACAGGCTTGCCACGAATGCCCCCTTTACCCTGATAGCTCACGTGTCCATCGAATGCCATGTCAACGTGCTTACCGTTTTTCAACACACAGCTGATTGACTTCGTGCGCACAACCCCGCGCTCACTGGAAATGTCACCCCAGATTTCACCAACAACAAAACAGCCATCAGCGCTGTACTCTTTGTTGTTTGGCATCTGGATATTTCCCAGAAGTCGGATAGTGACCGGCTGCGTATTCTGCTGACCTGTAACGCTGGCGTTAGCGTCAGCACCTTCAATCATGATGGCTTCCGAGAAGGAGCCGGATGGAATCCAGGGTAACTTCGTGGTTTTCTTTTTCAGGCTGTCATAGCTGAACTTTGTTGTCGTCAGACCGCCCGTCATTCTCTGGCCAGAGCCGCCCGGATAGAATCCTGAGCCCTGCCCCATGTTCACACCTGTGGCGGCCGGTGTGCCTGTCGGGGTTACAGAATATTCGGGTGGGCGGGCCTGACCGGCAGCAACGGGGCCGGGAAGTGGTGTTCCGTTCTGGCCAGCAGGTGGTGTCTGCTCGCCAGTGGTCGGGTTGCTGCCGGGGGCTTTAGAGAGCTGGTCGTTAAGGCGCTGGATTTCTCTATCCTTATCGGCCAGCTTTTGTTCGGTTGTGAGTTTGTTCTGCGCAAACTGCTGCGAGAGCGTGGCAAAGTTTTGCTCAAGCGCTGAGGTCTTGGCCTGCTGCTGTGCCAGTGCGGAGTCGTTTACCTGCTGATTAAACGCCGCTGTTACGACGCCGGTCATATTTGGAGCAACGGGCGGCGCGGGATGTTTTTGCTCCTGCTGGTACTTGCCGTACCCGATTACACCGCCGGCAAGTGCGGCACCGCCCAACAATACGCCGACCAGAATAGCGAGTTGCTTACGGCGGGTTCTGAGGTTTTCATTCAGACTCATAGGCGGCTGCCTCCGTCATCTGAAAACACAACCCATGCATACCCTTCACCGCCAGCAAACAGCTGATTTTGGGAGAGCATGACGGCTCTGACACCCTTGCGCCAGAAGTCACGCTCTCGCAGGTTGCGGGTAATGTTGCCCGGATTGCTCATCCGGAAACGCACGATGCGCAGGTGGTGACCGACAAACTGGCGCTCCGGCGTCAGGCGTACATCAATGGCGGGTGTGTAGGCTGACATGCGGCTTACCGGGAATTCCTGATAATCATCGGGAACCTGGCCATTCACCACGGCGCGGGATAGTGCGACGAGTATCTTTTCGTAGGTTTGTCCTTCTTCCCATGCTTTCGCGTCTGCGTTTTGGCGAAGTGGTGGCGACATGGGGGTGAAGCGCAGTGTTTTACCGTTGCCAGGCTGCGGTCTGACATTCAGGCTCAGGGATGAGCCACGGTCGGTCTGGATAAAGAGCGTGAAATTCTGGCCGACAAGTGGAGACAGGATAAGTGCTCCGTCATCGGTTGTGCTCTGGTCATAGGCACCGGATGGTCCGCTGATGCTTGTGATTAATTCTCCGTCGACAACAACCTTGCTTGGATTGGTGTTGCTGAGGATGACGTTGAAGGCGGCGTCGTTCTCAAACGGAATGGCTGCGGGTGCGGAAGCGGCCCGAAGGCCGCTGGTAAAAAGTCCCGTTGCCAGAAACACAGCAGCAGCTGCCGGCGAAATACGAAATTTCATGGGCAGTCCTGTTAGTTTGTGGTGGATACCGGCTGGAGTTCTTCGAACGAGTGGAGGTTAATCACTCCGTTCTCATAACTCATCCTGAGTCGGTAGGTTTTGACCTGCTCCTTCAGTGGCGTGGTGATGCCACCGTTGGTGGTTGAGGGCTTCAGCGTACCGTTGAAGTCCACCGAGCCGTCCGGCTGGATACGAATTTCACTGGTATCAAACCGGGTTGTGATGCCCCCTTTTTTAATGCGTTCAGCTTCAACATCCAGCACCTTTTTCAGTGCGTCCCGCTCTTCGGACGGGACGTACCCAAGCAGCATTTTCTGGTTGTTGTCGATGTTTTCCGGGCTGACGTTCAACCTCCAGTAAATAAAGGAAGTGGCGAACATGGTCATTCCGGTTCCATCGGCACTGACTGCATCAGACGTAAAGGGTTGGTTATACGTCATTGGGGTGGTGATGGTTTTCTGGGTAGTGGCGAAATGCCATGCCAGTGAACCGGTTAATACTGTTCCTGTGGTTGACAGTAGCGCCACAATGGCCAGCCCAATAAATGCCTGACTGAGCTGTTTATCGCGCTCCCCTTTTATTTTCATCTTCACGGTAATTACGCCCTCCAGTGTCGGAAGCTTGAATCAGGTATCTGTTTGAAGGTGGTCTTGAATAATGCTGACGGAAGATGCCAGTAGCAAAAATTCAGCAGCCAGAATGACCCCTGTCCTTTTTTTAGATATCTGACCAGGAACCAGAGCAGACCCGCTACAACGGAAAGTTCAAGTGACATGTTGTTAAGCACCCCGAGAAGGATGAGGGGTGCTGTCACAATTAATTCATCAAGAGGCAGACCTAAATAGCGGTTCTGTTGGTTCAGCGTTTCCGGGAAGTAGTATTTATCCTCTTCCCCGCTCATCAATTAGCTCGCAATACCAAAGGCAACGCGGGTGAAGATGATGCAGATAACGATGCCGACGAATACCAACGGTGAGCGGGTTTTAATATAAATAAACAGGCCCATGATGATTTCAGCGATATAAAACCATTTAACCAATGAAGAGTCGGAGCCAAATGTTGAATTAACCGTTGAAGCCTGTGAGGAGAGAAGGTCGGAACCGGATGCAAATGCCGGGTGAGTGACCATAAGTGCAATTAAGAACGCACCTGCTGTCTTTAAGTAAAATTTCATCTGACGATATTCGCGAGCTTTCTGAAATAAAGACGCTACCGCCCATCCCTTACCGACGTTAAGGGCACTGCCTTTGATTGACATGCTTGTTTTCTCCGGAAGTAAACAAAAGTGATGTACGTAAGTTGTTGTTTACGCGGGCGCAATTGTCCCATGACCCTAAAAAAAAAAAACTGTGACGCATGTCGCACTTTTAGAACGTATTCGGATTTATCTGAATATGGAAGTGAGTAGGCTTTGCTTGTTAGAAATGTCTCAATTGGCCTGCAGGATCTATAGCTATGAAAGTTAAAGAGAAAATGTGGGATGGTCGTGGCCGTCCAAGGAAGTTCCAGCCGGGTGAGGCTGTTGAGTGGAGGTTGCGCGCGCCTGATAATTTGCTCATGGAGCTGAGAATATGTGCGCGAGCCGGGAACAGAAGTGTGAATGAAGAAATTATTGCCAGGTTGTTGTTGTCTCTGAATTATCAGCCAGGGAAGCCGGTAATTAAAACTGCGGAGGGTGAGAGACTCATTGATCTGGCGGTCAGGTTTGAGGAGTGGCTCAATAACCTGCTTGATGGTGGGGCAAGTGAATCGCCGGATGAAATTAAGAAACCGCTACGTCAGGAGCAGCTCTGGATGTGGCGTGAAGGTGAGCGAGTGTTGCTTCCGGGCAAGACTACGGGGTATAGCATGCGTATTCCGGAGAATCTTGCAGAAGAAATCAGGGCAATGGCGAAGGTGCATAACCGTAGTCTCAATGATGAAATGCTTACGCGCTTGATGAATACGATGGGTTATTTCACGGAAAGGTTGCTTGAACAAAACGAGGATGCGCAAGCCCTGAAGGTATTGTGTATGGAGTTTGAAGTATTCCTTAATGAGAAAATAAAAGAAGTTGAGAAAAGTGACCTGCCGTGGGACGAAGGTTCGCCCCGGTGATCGATGCAGGCCGGATTTTTCCGGCCTGTATGTGGTTTATTCTTTGTCATTTATGAAATGTCTTGATTCGGCTTCATCCTCTGCGGTATTGATACCGCTGATAATCATATCGAGCGTATCTTCCAGGTTTCCTTCTCCGTCCTTACCGGTCATTTTTAAATACAACTCAGCAAGTAGAGTTGCTATAAGCACTGTTCCCTCGCGTGAACCGGCTGCTTTCCTTATCAAATCCCTGCGATAGCCTTCAATATCAAACTGGTGAGTATCGTCCCCATCTCGTTTGTAGACAAGTAGGCCTAAACGGATTAATTCATTGCAGGTTGCTGATATGTTTGCCTCTCCAGCATTCGCGCCGTTCTGGAGGTCTTGTTGGACGATATCACGAACTTCACGCTCTATTTTATCTTTGAGGTAAATGCCTACTCTGCCCATTTTTTTTACCTGATTATCGTAGTGTCGGAACCGACACTACCTTTGCTTTAAATGGAGGATGTTAACCTGTTGCCTGTTGGCTCAGTAATTTTTACTTCTGATGATTTCTTATTTTATACAGTAGTACAATCCAGCACTATCATGTGCGACAGTGTGACACTGTACGACACATAATTCAATGTAATTGCAGAACATCTACAATTGTACGATACACCTATGACACACCGACACTAACAGGTATCCGAATTGTGCTACATAGTAGTGTCGGTATGTGCGACATAACCGCCTTATATATGAAAATTGCATAAATTTTCTGCGCGTATTCCCATGATTTTAAACAATAAATCTGCAAGACGAAGTCTTGCGTGGGGTGTGATGTTTTAAAGGGTTAGTAAAGAGCGGAATTGAAATACCTGCTACCGTGTTGGGTTATTTATTCAGACGGGATGTAAACATCTGATTTAAAGCGCTAACGCGCGTTTGTAGTGAATAAACTTGATTATGACGATCTGCCGGGGTATTTTTTAAAGCGCCTCTCACAGGCTCTTATATTCAGTTAAAAGGCGAGATAATGAGAATTACTTTACTCACGGCCGCATTGCTGACGTTTTCACTTTCAGCGGGTGCAGCTCCCCAGATGTGCTTTGACCAGGCTGGAAAGGATTATCAAATTGATCCACTCCTGCTTATGTCAATTTCGATTAAAGAGAGCAGACTGAAGCCGGGGGCGATAAATGGATCGAACAGGAACGGGACAGAAGACGTTTGTGGGATGCAGGTGAACAGCTCACATTACGGTAAACTTAAAAACTTCAATATTACGCGTGATCGTCTGTTAAATGATCCCTGTATCTGCGTCTACACAGGCGCATGGGTTCTGGCGCATAACTTCAGGTCATACGGAAAAAACTGGGACAGCGTGGGAATGTATAATACCGGCCCTGGCAAAAAGCTCATCAAACAGCGGAAAGCCTATGCCCAGGACATCAAAAATATTTATCGTGTTCTGCTGGCTCGAAAAAACATCATGCAGGAGCGTCTGACGCCAGAAGCCGAAAAGGTAAGAGATGCTAAAATTACGGAGACGGCATCGGTAAATAACGTACAGTAAAAAGCCGCTCTGTTGAGCGGCCTAATTTTTCAGGACTTCAGTTTTGCAAACTCCTCCGCCATTTTCCAGAGCACCTGATTTAATTTAATATCACCGTCAATCCCGGTAACTTCGCGCGTTCTGGTAGGCTTTCCTTTTTCCGTTCTCCCACGAATCCCTCCACGGATCACATTTTCCTGCACCACGTTAAACGTCGTCCATAAATCCTGACCTTTGTCGAGAACGCGGCGAGGGTTAATAATCTGCTCCGGCGTAACTGGCGCGGATTTTCCGTCGTACTTAAGTTCCAGAGCGGTCGCACCAAACAGGCGCTGCTCCGGTAAAGTGAGCTGGATGCTTTTCATCATGTCAATATTTTCATCGACCGCATCAAATGTTTTCAATACTGTATAAGCGCCTTCGATAACCTGCCCGACAATATCACCTTTGTGAGGCACACGGATTTCACCGAAGTCTTTCCATGCAACCAGACCATTACTGCAAACCTGGCGGAACATTCCGGGGATCATTTTATAGCTGCTTGAGCCATCATGGCTATTGAGCAGAATAATTTCCGGTACTTCTTTTCCGTTAATCTGGTCATGGCGACGCAAGCGGAGCATATGTTTTGTATAGTCGCGTTTATCCTGATCACGCGTGCGTGACTGGGTCGCATAATACGGCTGAAAACCTTCATCACGTAAACGGTCAAGAATGTTAATGGTCGGGATATACGTATAACGCTCTGAACGTGAATCGTGTTTATCTTCAGAGAACGCGCTCGGCACAATGCGCTGTAATTCATCATTCGTCAGCGGGCGGTCTTTACGAATTGATGTCGGCATACGGTAACGGCTTGCGAAACTGACCATAATTGTTGACTCCTGATTAATTAGTACGTGATGAAGAAATAACGCGAAAAAAATTATCCAGCGGCATTGCTGCTGCTACCGGGCGACCTTCGAGCACCCAGACAGAGATATAATCCGGGCATTCGTCATGCATTAACGCCAGCTCTGTTGCCTCCACCGGAGGCACAAACATTTCTGGCTGTGGCTCTCCTTTCGTTGCGGCGAGAACCCAGCAAAACAGATCCGTAATCTGGGATTCCGTAAGTTGTGAATCACATCTTCCGGTAGATTCCTGAGCGGCGGTTTTGACGTTCTGTGTGTGCATCCTGGTTTTCTCCTGTGGTGATGGTTGTCCATCTCCCTGGTGAGTTCTCTCGCGGCAAAGGGCAAAGGAGCAACGGCGAAGGGCGGAAGGAAAGGGGCGGAGACAAAAGTTTTTGCCCGCAAAAAGTTTTGACGGAGTTCATTTCACCCCTTGTATGACGACCCGACGGTGCTACAAGCAGCCCTCCGCGTGAGGACACACGGGGGATGGCCTCACCGGGTGAACAGGATGCACACACCCGACACGTCGGAACGGCGTGGCGACATTAAAGCGACGGCTCCGCCGGCGCGGTGAAGGCGTTCCGGACGGCACGGCCGGAGAAGCCGCAGCCCTTGACCCCAGCCATCAGACCCTAGCGAAGCCCGAACCCCGAAGGGATTCGGCGGAGACTGGCCGGTGCGCAGCAGCGGCCCTGGCGGAGTGGGGCTCGACGACCGGACCGCCGCGCGGGCCGGGAGCCGAAGGGGGCCATTGCCCTGCCCGTTTTTATGGTTATGGCCATCACGAAGTTGATGCAGAGAACGTTAACCAGCAGGTCACCGGTTCAGACGGCCAGAATGAAAGGCCTGGAGAAAACCCTGACGAAGCACGGCGCCAGCAGGATAATAGCGACAAGACGAAGTCAGTGATGTGAGAAAGGAAAGGACGTTGAGAGGAGAGAATGGAGGGAGCAGAGGGGCAGCGCCGCAGGCGCGCCCCCCTTCCCCCGTTCCCCGGAGGGGAACAGCCCTTTCGGGTTGTTCATGCATGCGGCCGCGCCCGTCGGGATGGAAAAAGGGGCTACCGGCGAACCGGCAACCCCTTCATAAAGGCGCTTGTGGTTTGACTAAACGACACCAGAAGCCCTGAAAAGGCGGGGTTTCCCCCGCCTCCAGGTTGCTACTTACTGGATTCGTAGGCAAGCACGGCAGCGACCTCCCGTTGTCCGTCCTTCAGTCAAATTTCGCAAAGCGATTTCCGCGTCAGGTAAGTGAATATCAGCAGTGTGAGACACACTATCAGTACACACCAGATAACGGTACTTCGCGGCAGTTTCATAGCCTTCTTCTCCTTGCGCAGAGCGCAGTAAGCGGCTAATCTAGATGTGTCTAGCATGTAGATCGGCCTCGGGTTAATTGAAAAATTACTCGGGGCTTTTCTCTTTCTGCCACACAACTCGGTAACAAACCACCTTCACGTCATGAGGCAAAAAGCCTCAAGCGCCATCGCCATTATATCCGGTTGTCGATCATCTGCCCAGGAATAACAGTCTGAAAACTGTATAAATTCACATCCTTTTTCGTTCAGACGTTAACCTCTTTATGGCGCAGTTTGTTTGGCACCTGCCAGCGCTCGGCAGCCCGGACAGGTTCAGGTGTCCCCCGGACAATAAGCGGGATTTCATACATCACTGCATACAGCGGCTCGCCGCTTATGTGCAGCCAGTGAAGTTCCTTCAGCGACGCGAACCGCGTCTGCCATCGCCAGAACGCCACCGCCAACTCTGCCGCGTCAAACCGCAGCCTTTGACCCCAGCCATCAGACCCTAGCGAAGCACGAACCCCGCAGGGGTTCGGCGGAGACTGGCCGGTGCGCGGCAGCGGCCCTGGCGGAGTGGGGCTCGACGACCGGACAGCATCGCTGGCCGGGAGCCGAAGGGGCCATTGTCCTGCCCGTTTTTATGGTTATGGCCATCACGGCGTTGCAGCAGAGAAAGTTAACCAGCAGGACGCCGGTTCTGATTGCAGATTAGCTGAGCAACCATTCATTGACCGTATGAATGACTTGAGCGTAATTTAATCGAGTGGTGAATCCTTTCTAAGCGAAAGGGCGTTCCAGTTAACTGAATAGCCACGGCTTTCGTAGCCATTTTCATTGTGAGGAGATAAGTTCTAACGTCCCCCCTTGATTAAGGATAGCGTTGCATCCACCCATTGAACTCACAGCACAGGGCGGACGTTCTGACTGAGCAGAAGGTCCGCTGAGAGCGAAATGCCGTCCACCAA
>Ga0207713_1001375_pt1 | contig 19748 bp, 17 predicted proteins | sample KBSS64metaG_FD_184404 | JGI IMG/M metagenome (GOLD analysis project Ga0207713, IMG submission 184404) | Switchgrass rhizosphere microbial communities from Kellogg Biological Station, Michigan, USA - KBS S6-4 metaG (SPAdes) (version 2) | ecosystem: Host-associated > Plants > Roots > Rhizosphere >... | reverse complement strand
AAGACAATCTGAAGATCCGTCGTTCGTTAACCTTTTTTCACCTTCAGACTTCGTTAAGAAATGGTCCGGATACTCCACTCAAACCTATTGAGGGAGGCGTTCAGCCCATGCCCGATTCTGACTGGAATATTCCCCTGCCCCTGCATTTTGGCCAAGGCGAAACACCGCAGATGCAGCTGTCGAGCGCCCAACCCGGCGATGCTCAACGAGCGGCGTTCGAAGCGTTCATTCAACAACGCTTTCGCAAGGCCCACGGCGCCGATATCCGCCATTTCATGCCTGAACTGTTTGGTGTGCACAACGACTCCGGCGACTTGTGCGCGGTGGCCGGGGTACGTCGTGCGCACCTTGAACCGCTGTTTCTTGAACGCTACCTGGACGAGCCGATCGAGCCGTTGATCAGCGCAGCCGCCGAGCGTCCGGTGGAGCGTAGCGCGATTGTCGAAGTCGGCAACCTTGCCGCGAACGACACCGGCAGCGCACGCCTGAGCATCATTGCCATCACTTACCTGTTGGCCATGGGCGGTCTGGAATGGGTGACCTTCACCGGCAATATCGGCCTGGTCAACAGCTTCCATCGCCTGGGTCTGAAACCGGTGACGCTGTGCGCCGCCGACCCCGAACGTCTGGGCGATGACCGTCACCACTGGGGCAGTTACTACGAAAGCAAACCCTGGGTGCACGTGGGCAATATCCGCGCCGGTTTCATCCATCTGCGCAACATCGGTCTGTTCAGTCGGCTGGGATTGCCGACTTCTGTCGAAGGAGCCTGCCATGTCGCTTGAACGTCAACGATTCCAGGAAACCCTGCGCAGCCATGCAGGGCGCAATGACAACGCTTTGGCATTGTGGGGCGACACCCTGAAAGTCAGTTACACGACGCTGTACGCCGAAGTAATGTACCGCCAGCAACGCTTGCGCGATGAAAACGTGAAGGTTATCGCCCTGGCGCTGGACAACGGCGTCGAAGCCATACTCTGGGATCTGGCGGCGTTGTTTGAAGGCTTGACGTGCGTGACGCTGCCGCCGTTCTTCAGTCCGGCACAACGTGCCCATTGTCTGGAACAAAGCCAGGCCGAACGGGTGATCGCTGAACCGGAGTTGGAGAGCGAACTGCTCGCCGCCGGTTATGAACGACGCGGTGAATTCTGGTGCCGCGCCTTTGAAGGCCCGAACCGCCTGCCCGCCGGTACCGCCAAATTGACGTTTACCTCCGGCACCACCGGTACACCGAAGGGCGTGTGCCTGAGCGCCGACAGTCTGCTGCGGGTCGCTCGGGAGCTGGAAGAGGCCAGCAAACCCACAGCCCCTCAACATCACGTGGCGCTACTGCCGCTGGCGATCCTGCTGGAGAACCTCGGCTGTTACGCCGCACTGTACGCCGGTGCGACGCTGAGCGTGCCGAGCCAGAAAACCCTGGGCATCCAGGGCGCCAGCGGCGTCGACCTGCCGCGCTTGCTCGGCTGTCTGGCCAGCCGGGCACCCGAGAGCCTGATTCTGGTGCCGCAATTGCTGCTGTTACTGGTCAGCGCTGCCGAACAGAAAGCCTTCGATCCGCAATCGCTGCGTTTTGCCGCCGTCGGTGGCGCACGGGTTTCCGAGGATCTGCTGCACCGCGCGCAACGGGTCGGCCTGCCGGTCTACGAAGGCTACGGCCTGTCCGAGTGCGCCTCGGTGGTTTGTCTCAACCGACCCGGTGCTCGGCGTCCGGGGAGCGTCGGGCGGCCCCTGCCTCACGTCGAAGTGCGCCTGGCCGAGGACGGAGAGGTACTGATCAAGGGATCGACCCTGCTCGGCTACCTTGGCGAACCAGCGTACAGCGATGAGTGGTGGCCCAGCGGCGATCTGGGCGAGTTCGACCCGGAAGGTTTTCTCTACCTCAAGGGCCGCAAGAAGCATCAGTTCGTCACCAGTTTCGGCCGCAACGTCAACCCGGAATGGGTCGAATCCGAACTGACCCAGCGTCAACACATCGCCCAGGCCTTTGTGTATGGCGAAGCCTTGCCACACAACCACGCCCTGCTCTGGCCGCACCGTCCGGACTGCACCGATGCCCAGTTGGCGGCCGCCGTCGCCGCTGCCAACGAGGCCTTGCCCGATTACGCCCAGGTGCATCACTGGACACGTCTCAAACAACCTTTCACGGCCGCCAACGGCCTGCTCACCGCCAACGGTCGCCCGCGCCGCGAGGCAATCGTCGCGCAGTACCGCGCCGTGCTTACCGAATCCGCCCTTTCCGAGGAATCCGCACCATGAGTTTTTTCGACACCCTGCAAGAAGCCACGCACCAGGAACGCCATGAGCTGTTCAATCTGCCGATCATCCTCGATGCGCTGCAAGGCAAGGTCAGCCTTGAAAGCTATCGCGCGTTTCTCGCCCAGGCCTACTTCCACGTGCGCCACACCGTACCGCTGATGATGGCCTGTGGTGCCCGCCTGCCGACGCACCTGGAATGGCTGCGCAAAGCCGTGTGCGAATACATCGAGGACGAATACGGCCACGAGCAATGGGTGCTCAACGACATCGAGGCCTGTGGCGGTGACCGTAACGCGGTGCGTGATGGCCAGCCGTCGCTGCCGATCGAGCTGATGGTCAGCTTTCTCTACGACCTGATCGCCCGAGGCAATCCGGTGGGTCTGTTTGGCATGGTCAACGTGCTGGAGGGCACCAGCATCGCCCTGGCCACCCACGCCGCGGGCAGTATCCGCGAGCGTCTGGCCCTGCCGGAAACGGCGTTCAGCTACCTCAGTTCCCACGGCTCGCTGGACATCGAGCACATGCAAACCTATCGCCGGCTGATGAATCAGCTGGAAGATCCGGCCGACCAGGCGGCGGTGATCCATGCCTCGAAAGTCGTCTATCGGCTCTACACCGACATGTTCCGCGGCCTGCCCCGTGACGCGGAGGCTCAACATGCAGCTGCATGAAGCCCGTGTGGTGTTGACCGGTGCCAGCGGCGGCATCGGGATAGCGATCACGCGTGCCTTGTGCGCTGCCGGTGCGCAGGTCCTGGCGGTCGCGCGGCATCAGGAATCGCTGCGCCCGTTGCTCGACCTTTACCCGCAGAACCTGTGCTGGGTCGCCGCCGATCTGACGTTCCTCAGCGACCGGCGCAAGGTGTTGGCCGCCGCCGAGGCCATCGGCGGCATCAACCTGCTGATCAACGCCGCCGGGGTCAACCACTTCGCAATGCTGGAACAGCTCGACGACAGCGACATCAACGCCATGCTGGCGGTGAACATCAGTGCGCCGATCTGCCTGACCAAACTGTTGCTGCCGCTGCTCAAGCAGGCCGACAGTGCCATGGTGGTCAACGTTGGTTCGACCTACGGGTCGATCGGCTATCCCGGTTATGCCAGTTATTGCGCCACCAAGTTTGCCTTGCGCGGATTTTCCGAGGCCTTGCGCCGAGAGTTGGCGGATACCCGGGTCGGTGTGTTGTACGTGGCGCCGCGCGCCACCCGCACCGCCATGAACAGCCCCGCCGCCCAAGCCTTGAATGACGCACTCAAATCCAGCGTCGACGACCCGCAAGCCGTCGCGAATGCCGTAATCCATGCGATTGCCGGCGATCGCCGCGACCTCTATCTGGGCTGGCCGGAGCGCTTCTTCGTACGCCTCAACAGCCTGCTGCCCAATCTGGTGGATCGCGGTCTGCGCAAGCAATTGCCGTTGATCCGTCGCCTGAGTGAAAAACCCGAGAACGAGACGCCGAAACCATGAAAAAACTTCTCGCCTGTGTGCTGCTGGGCGCCCTCAGTCAAAGTGTCTGGGCGCTGGACGCTGCCGATCAACAACGCCTCAACAGCATCCAGCAGAGCTGGGCGCACATCCAATACGAGACCCCGGAAAAACAGCGGGCCGCTGCGTTTGAACAGTTGGCCGCCCAGGCAACGCACTTCGCCACGGAACGGCCGGCCGTCGCCGAGGCCTGGATCTGGAAAGGCATCGTCACCAGCAGTTGGGCCGGTGCCGAGGGCGGGCTCGGGGCCCTGGGCAAAGCCAAGGACGCCAAAGCCGATCTGGAAAAATCCCTGACCCTCGACCCCAAGGCATTGCAAGGTTCGGCCTACACCAGCCTCGCCGCGCTGTACGACCGGGTGCCGGGCTGGCCGATCGGGTTCGGCGACAGCGACAAGGCCGAACAACTGCTCAAACAGGCCCTGCAACTCAACCCCGAGGGAATCGACAGTCTGTACTTCTGGGGCGATCACCTTTACCGTCAAAAACGCTACGCTGAAGCCAAAGCAGCGCTGCTCAAGGCCCTGCAAGCCGCTCCTCGCCCAGGCCGGGAAAGTGCCGATGCCGGACGCCGCAAAGAGATCGCCGCGTTGCTGGTGGACGTGAACAAGAAACTCGACTGACAGGAGTCCGTGTGCGTTTATTACTGATCGAGGATGACGTGGCCCTCGGCGAGGGCATTCATCAGGCGCTGGGGCGCGAGGGCTACACGGTCGACTGGCTCAAGGACGGCAGCAGCGCCCTGCACGCCCTGCTCAGCGAAAACTTTGATCTGGCGGTGCTCGATCTCGGCCTGCCGCGCATGGATGGGCTCGAAGTCCTGCGTCGTCTGCGTGGCAGCGGTTCGAACCTGCCGGTGCTGATCCTCACCGCCCGCGATGCCACCGAAGACCGCATCGCGGGGCTGGACGCCGGCGCCGACGACTACCTGATCAAGCCCTTCGACCTGGCCGAACTCAAGGCCCGCCTGCGCGCCCTTCTGCGACGCAGTGCCGGACGCGCGCAGATGCTGATCGAACATGCCGGCATCAGCCTCAACCCCGGCACCCAGCAAGTCAGCTATCTGGGCCAACCGGTGGTACTCACGCCCAAGGAATATCAGTTGTTGCACGAACTGCTGTCGCCGCCCGGCCGGGTCATGACACGCGACCACCTGACACAACTGCTTTACGGCTGGAACGAAGAAGCCGAAAGCAACACTCTCGAAGTGCATATTCATCACCTGCGCAAGAAATTCTCCACCGACCTGATCCGCACCATTCGCGGCGTGGGTTATCTGGTAGAGGAGCGCCGATGACCTCGATCCGGCGCCGCACCCTGACCCTGATCATCGGCCTGATGCTCGCCGGTCTGACCGTGCTCAGCCTGTTCAATCTGCACGACAGCAACCACGAAATCGCCGAAGTCTACGACGCGCAACTGGCGCAGAACGCACGGTTGCTGCAAGGCGTGATGCGCATGCCGTTGCCGGGGCAGGAGCACGCGGATCTTTATCGGGCGTTCAACTCGGCCCTGGCTGAAGCCGTGCCCAAGGGTGACGGCCATCCCTACGAAAGAAAGCTCGCCTTTCAGGTCTGGAATGCCAAGGGCGAGGTCCTGGTGCATACCGCCAGCGCGCCCTCCTTCAGCACGCCGCCGATCCAGCCAGGCTTCAGTGATGTGGTGGATTTGAACAAGCGCCACTGGCGGGCTTTTGTCCTGGAAGACAAACAGAACGGTTTGCGCATCTGGGTGGGTGAACGCGGTGACGTGCGAGCGGATCTGGTTGACCGGATCGTCCGCCATACCCTGTGGCCGAACGTGATCGGCAGTCTGATCCTGGCGGCGATGATCTGGCTGGCCATCGGCTGGGGGCTCAAGCCCCTGGCCAACATGGCGGCGACCCTGCGCGCCCGTCACAGCGGCTCCCTCGAACCGCTGCAATTGACACCGCTGCCCAGCGAACTGGAACCGATGCAGGCCGCGCTCAACCGCATGCTTGCGCAAATCCAGGAAGTGCTCGGTCGCGAGCGCCGGTTCATCGCCGACGCCGCCCACGAAATGCGCACGCCACTGGCGGTACTGCGGGTGCATGCGCAAAACCTGCTGGAGGCCGGCACCGAACAGGAGCGTCGCGAGTCACTCGAATTTCTGATCGCCGGGGTGGATCGCACCAGCCGACTGGTCAATCAGCTACTGACCATGGCCCGCCTCGAACCCAAGGCCAGCGCGCCTGCCAAACAACGCATCGACCTTGGCGACACCGTGCGCAACAGTCTGGTGCAACTCACGCCATGGCTGCTGAGCAAGCATCTGGAATTGGCCTTCGACGTCAACGACCAACCTTTCCCTGTGCTCGCCGATGCCGCCACCATCGACATTGCCCTGAACAACCTCATCACCAATGCCGCCAACTTCTCCCCGGAGCAAGGCGTGATCAGCGTGCAATTGACCAGGGCCGACGGGCTTTACCATTTGAGCGTTGAAGATCAGGGGCCGGGTATCGATGAAGCGGATCGGGCTCGATTGTTCGAGCGGTTCTACAGCCGGGGCAATCCCCAGGGTGCCGGGCTGGGACTGACCATCGTCAATACCATCGCAACCCGTCTGGGTGGGCGGATCACACTGGAAAACCGGGTCGAGGGCGGCCTGCGGGCGACGTTGTCGATTCCCGCCGGTTGAACAGGTCTTGCGAGCGTTGAGTCATGGCGCAACCATCGGCGGCGCCTTGCCTTGCAGGGCGATCGAGTCGGTATCGGAGCGCTGCACCGTCTCCGGCACTGCCAACCAAAGCAGCACCAGCGCCGCCATTGCCACCGCCGCCAGGGTCAGGAACGCAGCGCTGTAACCGGCCTCCTGAACCACAATCCCCGCCAGACTGTTGCTCAATGCCGCGCCTAGTCCGAACACTGTCGAAATCGCCCCCAGACTGACGTTGAAATGCCCGGTCCCCAGCGTCAGGTCTTTCACCACCACCGGAAACAGCGCGCCGAAAATCCCAGCGCCGATGCCATCGAGCAACTGCACCGAAACCAGCCACCACGGATCGTTCGACAGTACATACAACACGCCACGCAACGGCAAAATCAGAAACCCCGCCAACAGCAACGGCTTGCGTCCCCAAAGATCGGCCTTCGCCCCCACCAGCAGCGCGACCGGCACCATCACCAGTTGCGCCGCGACGATGCAGGCGGACGTGAGTGGCGTGGCCATCTGCAGATTGGCCTGCGCCAGTTTCTGACTCACCAGCGGCAACATCGCCGCGTTCGCCAGATGAAACAGCGCACAACAAATCGCGAACATCAGCAACGGTCGGTTGGTGAGCAATACGGAAAAGCCCGAAGGCTGCTTGCTCTGCCCCGTTTCGCTGGGTGAAAGACCTCGGGCGAGATCGTGGTCAATCGCATCTGCCGACACAAAGGAGACGGCAATCACGCTGGCCAGCGCCATGACCGCCATCAAATAAAACACCGCCACCGGGCCGAACAGGTACGCGGACAAACCGGCCAACAACGCAGCGCAGGCATTGCCCGCGTGGTTGAAGGTTTCATTGCGCCCGGTTCTTCGCGTAAACGCGCGAGGCCCGGTAATGCCAAGGGTGATCGCGCAAATGGCGGGCGCGAAGATCGAAGCGGCAGCAGCGCTGATGGCCTGCGTCAGCGCCACCAAGCTGAACGATGTCACGAACGGCAGCAACAGGCAGCTTGCGGTGACCACCAGCGCGGCAATCGCTATCAGCGCCCGTTTGAAGCGTGTGCTGTCGACCAGCGCGCCTGCCGGGGTCTGGGTGATGAGCGCGGCGATCCCGGCAATCGTCATCACCAGACCAATGCTCGCCGGCTCCCAGTGGTGAACCGCCAGCAGGTAAATCGCCAAATAGGGCCCCAGGCCGTCACGCACGTCGGCGAGGAAAAAATTCAGGCTGTCGAGAGACAGGTTATTACGGCGATCGAGGTGAGTGGCCACGGGTAACGTCTTCGTTGTCGAGGTTCTGCGAGATGACTCAACCTCCGCAAATCGAATGACCTTTTGCCAAGCGTTTTAGTTGCATGAAACAGCCGTCTTTACTGGCCCATCAACAACTTGCGCTCGCCTTCGCACAAGCCCACGACGTAATCCCAGACCACCCGCAACCGCACCGATTTGTGCAACTCGCGCCGCGTACTGATCCAGTAACTGCGCTCAATGCTCTCATCCGGCAACAGCGCCACCAGATCCGGGTCCGACGCTGCCATGTAACAAGGCAGCACCGCAATCCCCAGCCCCGAGCGCGCGGCTTGTTGCTGGGCGATCACGCTGGTGCTGTGAAATACCACCCGAGGGTTGCGACAGAAACTGTTGAGGAACATCAGCTCCTGACTGAACAGCAGATCATCGACGTAGCCGATCCACGCGTGCCGGCCGAGATCTTCGCGACTGCGCAGCGGCGGTGCGTTGTCGAGATAGGCGCGGCTGGCATAAAGCGCGAGCCGGTAATCGGTGAGTTTGCGGGTGACCAGCATGTCCGCCGCCGGTCGTTCAAGGTGAATGCTGATTTCCGCCTCGCGGTTGAGGATGCTGACAAAGCGCGGCACCGCCACCAGTTCCACTTCCAGCCCAGGATAGCGTTCGAACAACCCGATCATGCGGCTGGCCAAAAACATGATGCCCAGCCCCTCCGTCACGCCAACGCGAATCTTGCCCAACGGTGCGGTGGATTGAGTGATTTCCTCCTGAGCCAGCAGCGCGACGTTCTCCATGGCTTCGGCATGCTTGAGCAGCGCCTCCCCCGCCGGGGTCATTTCGTAGCCCTGGGCATGCTGGACGAACAACGCGGTGCCGAGGCTTTTTTCGATGGCCTCGATATGCCGGGCCACGGTGGCGTGCGTGGTGTTCAGGCGGCGGGCGGCGGTGAGCAAGCGCCCGCTGCGTTGCAACTCGAGAAAGAACCGCAGGTCGTTCCAGTCGAACATGGCTTGTCCTTGTCGGCTATCGTCAGGAAGCGCTGTTTGAAAACGCACAGCGGCTGCGCAAAAACTAACATTCTTTTGACGAAAGCTAACAACTAGGATGACCGACAACAAAAACAATAAGCGAGGTCAGGGAATGCAGGCTTCCCTTGATGAATTCGATTACATCGTGGTCGGTGCCGGGCCGGCCGGATGTTTGCTGGCCAATCGGCTGTCGGCCGATCCACAGCAGCGCGTGCTGTTGCTGGAGGCCGGCGGGCGCGACAACTATCCGTGGATTCACATCCCCGTGGGTTACCTGTTCTGCATCGGTAACCCGCGCACCGACTGGTGCTTCAAGACCGAAGAACAACCGGGCCTCAACGGCCGCGCGCTGAGTTATCCGCGCGGCAAGGTGCTGGGCGGCTGTTCGTCGATCAACGGCATGATCTACATGCGTGGCCAGGCCAACGACTATGACGGCTGGGCCGCCGAGGGCAATCCGGGCTGGGCCTGGAATGACGTGCTGCCACTGTTCAAGCAGAGCGAAAACCACTTCGCCGGCGCGGCGGATTTTCATGGCGACAAGGGTGAATGGCGAGTCGAACGCCAGCGTCTGTCGTGGCCGATTCTCGATGCCTTCCGCAGCGCTGCCGAACAGAGCGGCATCGCCAGCATCGACGACTTCAACCAGGGCGACAACGAGGGTTGCGGCTACTTTCAGGTCAATCAGAAGGCCGGGGTGCGCTGGAATGCGGCGAAGGCGTTTCTGAAGCCGATTCGCGATCGGGCCAATCTCACCGTGCTGACTGAAGTCGAAGTGGATCGCGTGTTGTTCGAAGACGGTCGCGCCTCGAAGGTCAGCGCCCGTTGGCAAGGTCAACAAAAGAGCTTCAAGGCGCGCAAGGAGATCGTGTTGTGCGCCGGCTCCGTGGGCTCGCCGAGCATTCTGCAACGCTCCGGAATCGGCCCGCGCCCGCTGCTGGAAAAGCTCGGCATCGGCGTGGTGCATGAATTGCCGGGCGTCGGCGGCAACCTGCAGGATCACCTGCAACTGCGCCTGATCTACAAACTGGAAAACGCCCGCACCCTCAACCAGATCGCCGGTAGCGTGTGGGGCAAGATGGGCATGGGCCTGCGTTATCTGTATGACCGCAGCGGGCCGTTGTCGATGGCGCCGAGTCAGTTGGGCGCGTTTGCCCGCTCGGGGCCGGAACAGGCCTCGGCCAACCTCGAATATCACGTGCAGCCGCTGTCGCTGGAGCGTTTTGGCGAGCCGCTGCACAGCTTCCCCGCATTCACCGCGTCGGTGTGTGATTTGCGGCCGCAGAGCCGGGGCCGAATCGAAATCCGCGCCGCCGATCCGCAAACCGCGCCGCTGATTCAACCCAATTACCTCAGCCATCCCGAAGACCTGCGCGTGGCCGCCGATGCGATTCGCCTGACCCGGCGCATCGTCAGCGCCCCGGCCCTGCAAGCCTTCAATCCGGTGGAGTACCTGCCGGGCGCCAGCCTGCAAACCGAAGAACAACTGCACGCAGCGGCGGCGAAGATCGGCACGACGATTTTTCACCCGGTCGGCACCTGCCGCATGGGCAACGATGCGGACGCGGTGGTCGACGCACAGTTGCGCGTGCACGGTGTGCCGGGTCTGCGAATTGCCGATGCGTCGATCATGCCGCGCATCACCTCCGGCAACACCTGTTCGCCTACGCTGATGATTGCCGAGAAAGCGGCACAGTTGATTCTCAACCCAACCGCCCGGAGTTTTCCCGCCGAAGAAAAAGCACTGACCGCACTCTCTTGACCAAAGGAACAGCGGCGCCTGCCCACAGGCTCGGCGCCGACAGTGGAAACAACAAAAACAATCACTGTGAGGGATACCGATATGCCAGAACACGTTCAGCCTCTGGACGCCGTGCGCAGCACGGACGCCAGCCCCGATACCCGAAAGGTCATCTTCGCCTCGTCCCTGGGGACGGTGTTCGAGTGGTATGACTTTTTTCTCTACGGCGCCCTGGCGGCGGTCATCAGCAAGCAGTTCTTCGCCGGGGTCAACGACACCACCGCGTTCATCTTCGCACTGATGGCGTTCGCCGCAGGCTTCATCGTGCGGCCGTTCGGGGCGCTGGTGTTCGGGCGGTTGGGAGACATGATCGGGCGCAAATACACCTTCCTCGCGACCATCATCCTGATGGGTGTAGCGACGTTCGCCGTGGGCCTGCTGCCGACCTACGCCAGCATCGGCATCGCCGCGCCGATCATTCTGGTGGTGCTGCGCATGCTGCAGGGCCTTGCCCTCGGCGGCGAGTACGGCGGCGCCGCGACTTACGTGGCGGAACACGCGCCCATCGGCAAACGTGGTTTCCATACGAGCTGGATTCAATCCACCGCAACCCTCGGTCTGCTGCTGTCATTGCTGGTGGTGCTGGGTTGCCGCTACTTCACCGGCGATCAGTTCGAAGTCTGGGGCTGGCGCATTCCGTTCCTGCTGTCGATCGTGCTGCTGGGCATCTCCACCTGGATTCGCCTGAGCCTGCACGAGTCGCCGGCCTATCTGAAAATGAAAGAGGAAGGCAAGGCCAGCAAGGCGCCGATCCGCGAATCCTTCGGCAAATGGGAAAACCTCAAGGTCGTGCTGATCGCCCTGTTCAGCATCAACGCCGGCCAGGCGGTGACCTTTTATGCGGCGCAGTTCTACGTGCTGTTCTTCCTCACCCAGTTCCTGAAAATGGACCCGGCGGTGGCCAACAGTCTGCTGATAATCAGCGTGGTGATCGGCGCGCCGTTCTTCATCATTTTCGGCTGGCTGTCGGACAAGGTCGGGCGCAAACCGGTGCTGATGCTTGGCTTGCTGCTGGCCACCGCGCTGTACTTCCCGATCTTCAAATCCCTGGCCCACTACGCCAACCCGGCCATCGACCACGCCAGCCGACAGGCACCGATCACCGTGGTGGCCGACCCGGCGACCTGCACCTTCCAGTTCGATCCGGTGGGCAAGGCCAAATTCGACAGCCCGTGCGACAAGGTCAAGACCTTCCTGGTCAAGCAAGGCCTGCCCTACTCCAGCGTCGCCGCCCCAGCGGGCAGCACGGTGCAAGTGAGCGTCGGCGATGTGAAACTCGACGGCTTCGACGAGGCGGCACTGCGCGGCGCCATCACCCTCGCCGGTTATCCGCAACAGGCTGACCTGCAGCAGATCAACAAACCGATGATCGTGGCCCTGATCGTCGGCCTGATCATCATCTCGGCCATGTGCTACGGCCCGCTCGCGGCGCTGATGGTCGAACTGTTCCCGACCCGCATCCGCTACACCTCGATGTCCCTGCCGTACCACATCGGCAACGGCTGGTTCGGTGGTTTCCTGCCGACCGTGTCGTTTGCGCTGGTGGTGTACACCGGGGATATCTTCTACGGGCTGTGGTACCCGGTGTTGATTACAGGGGTGAGCCTGGTGGTGGGGATGATTTGCTTGCGTGAGACCAAGAATATCGACCTCGACAAGAACTGATACATCCACTAAGCCGCTTCAAGTTAAACCTTGAAGCGGCTTTTTTTGCTGCACTTTAGTAATCGACAAATTGATGGCACTTCAATACCATCTTGCTTCCAGCAGATACTCCAGCCTCTTCACTCGATCAGCGAAATATCGCCACAGCCATCAAGGACGAAAACGTGATTTCTACACCCCAGTTCGATGAAGCTGAACTACTAACCCTGATAGATAGAATGTTGCGCACACTTCCAGGCGGAAACGGAGGAAAAGCAAAAATCAGACAAGTTACGCAGAGGCAGGAACGCTACAGGGGTGGTTATGATGCTGTCGCAACAAGCGTCAAGCCTTTTTACATACAGGCTAAAACTTCAAGCTTCCATTCCTACAAATCAAGCAGCGAAATAATCTCTTCGCGAGAATCAATTCCGTTAAATACCAAACCAGGCGTTTTCACATTTTATCTACGCAAGCACAAGGGAACTGACGAGCCGCTGCAACACAATGCATTGTATTGGTTGTCACTTCGCTCTACTGCAGCCTATGTATGCCCAACTTTCGTTTCTGAAAACGAACTCGACACCCGAATTGATTTGGCCATTGTGTTAAAACGGCATCAGGTCTGGGAATATCTCAATAACGATTACACGGATGCCAGCACTGGCAAAACACAGTCTTTTTTTACTCGACACTTCAATGGGTTGATCACCATCGTTCCTCATCGTTTGGTAGATCATTACCTCCACCGCTATAGCTACGACAAATCCACCACGCCGAGTATCGTTTTTCACTCAGATCCAGAATCTGTCGGCTTCGCACAACCATGGAACTCATTTTTTAACGGTCTGACAAATTCAAGCCAGAGTCCAGACGTGACATCCGAGAATAAGGTATTTCAACCCGTCGGGATCGATACGCTCAGAAACATCCAGCTCAACTGGATAGATGAAGCGTTTGACACTGAGATCTCTGGTCTGATGATGAAACCCTCGGATGTTTCGCAGGCGCTCCACTCGGCCAACCTTTCAAACTCTACAAATTTCGACAGATCTACCAGTGCGATAAACTATTTGAGAAAACTGGACGGACTTGATCTTTCGGCTTTCTTTGGTTCGTTTCTCAAAGAAAAATATAGCATCCATCAAAATATCTTGTTCCAAAGCGAGTGATCGACTTCGTTACTCCATCAATCTCCAAGTCGACTCTTCTCCTGCTTTCATGAATGCATGACTATACAAGCCCGTTATCGATTTCCGACTGACGGGCACCTTTTACATTCATCCATCGACATCTATAACTTCAAACTTCACCTGATCGGGATAAAACGCCACATAGTCCTTGATCTGGCTCACAGAAATCTTCGGATGTTCGTACGTCCACACCGCGTTCGCCCCCTCATGCCCCGGCACTTGCAGACTGAAATAGTTGGCATCGCCCTTGTACGGGCAGTAGGTGGTGTGGTCGGTGCGGGCGAAGTACTTCTCGTCGATGTCCTCGCGGGGGATGTAGTAGACCGGCGGGTAATTGGCTTCGAGCAGCACCAGCGCCCGAGCTGAGGCGGCGACCTGTATGCCGTGGAATTTCACAAGCAGGCAGCCTGGCTGCTCGGCGATGGTGATGACGGGACTGGGACCGGACGTTTTCATCGGTTTCTCCTGACGGCGGCGAGGGCACCGGTTCAGGTATAACCCATGCGGAGGAATCTCGTCGGGTTCGCAGCCGAACGGCCTTTCTTCAATCAGATATGACCGCCGCTTGCGGAGGCGACGGTTTCTGGTTTCATATCACGCGCAAAGCGGCCAAAACGCCGATCGACAGGAGTCATCATGCGTAAGGATTACCTGGCTTTTTTCATCTCGCTGTTCCTCTCGCGGCTGGCGGATCAGATCCTGTTGTTCATCGTGCCGCTGGTGGTATTCCAGACCACCAACAGCGCGTCTTGGGCGGGGCTTGCATTCTTCGTCGAGTCGCTGCCGCGCTTTCTCGCGTTTCCGTTGTGCGGGGCCCTGTGCGACAAGTTCTCGCCCATCAGAATTCTGCACATCAGTCAGGTCTACCGGGCGCTGCTCTGCGTGTTGGCGGTAGGGCTTTATGCCGTCTTCGGCGGTATCGCGTGGCTTGTGGTGCTGTCTGCGCTGTGCGGCGTGCTGACCACTCAGGGCATCATGGCCCGCGAAGTGCTGATGCCGCATATTTTCCAGCACTACAGCTACACCAAAACCCTGTCCTACTCGCAGATAGCCGACCAGACCGGACTGGTTCTGGGCCCCTTGGTGGCGGCATTGCTGCTGGAGGTTTCGGCCTGGCACTGGGTGGTGCTGTGGGTGGCCGGGCTGTTCTTGCTGGCCGACCTGAGCATGCGGGTGTGGCAACGTTTCAGTCGTATCACCCTCGAGGTTTTCGAGCAGCATCAGGACATCTGGCTGCAGCCTCTGCGCATCGCGTTCAGGCATATCCGCGAACGGGCGGAGCTGAAAAAGATCATCGCCCTGGCGGTCGGGGTCAACCTGATTGTCGGGGTCACTCTGGCCACTTCGGCGGCCATGGTGCTCGGTCAATACAGCGCCGGCAAGGACGATTATGCCGTGCTGCAAGCGGCTGGCGCGGTGACCACCATCGTGATTCTGTTTTTCCTCGCCCGGGTGGTATTGCCGTTGCGCGTACTGGGTGGGGTTGCCTGTTCGATGCTTGCCGCCGGCGCCTTCATCAGCGCCCTGAGCCCGAACCTGGCGGGTTATGTGCTGGGTTTCCTGCTGATCGTCGGCTTCGACAAGATGTTCAACGTCTACATGCGCAGCATTCGCCAGCGAGTCATTCCCCCGCAGGACTTCGGCAAGACCGTGGGCGTGATCACTCTGCTCAACAACTTGTCACAACCGCTGGCCGGTCTGCTGGTCGCACTGCTCGCCGCGCCATTGGGGACACAACGTGTGATTCTGATTCTGGCCGTGCTGGCGACGCTGCTGGGCGTAGCGGCGCTCTGGTGGTTTGCCAGAGTCCGTAACGCCCCCGTCACGTCGATTCTCGAGACCGAGCAGTAACGGATTTCACTATCGTGGAGCGATGTCCGAAAACAAAAAAACCGCAGCCTGTGAAGGACTGCGGTTTTTTTTGGACTCAGATCACGCGACGATATCGGTCGCCACCGCCTGCCCCACCACACCCACCGCGAAGTCCACCGAGCCCTGGCCTGTGAGGTCGATCATCAGGCTGGTCTGGTTGGTCTGTTCGAAGTACGTGAGGATTGCGTCGCCGGCGTGGCCAGTGAAGCCGCTGACGAAGTTCAGCGTGGCTGCGCCGGTGGCGAACCCGGCGATGCCCGACAGGTCGATCTTGTCCAGGCCGCTGGTGAAATCCATGATCCAGTCCGGCGCGGTCATGGTCGAGTCGCTGGCCGCGCCGAACACGAAGGTGTCTGCGCCTTCACCGCCCCACAGCGAATCACCGCCGCCACCGCCATAAATGATGTCGTTGCCGGCACCGCCGATCAGATCGTTGGCCGCCGCGTTGCCGATCAGCAGGTCACTGCCCGAACCGCCAATGGCATTTTCCACGGTCACACCGTGGGCGATGGACACGTTGCCCACCAGACCGCCGACATCGGAGAACGAGCCTTCGTTGAGGTTGATCTTCTGGTTTTGGTTGAAGCCGGAGAAATCCAGGGTGTCATTGCCGCCGCCATCCCACACCGAGAACACCACTTTCGAGGTGTTCGAGGTGGCGCTGTAGAAGTCGCGATCAGCGTTGGAGTTGAAGCCGTACACGGTGTTGTCGGCACGGGTTTCGAAGTTGGCGCCGTAGAGTTTCTGCACCGCGACGATGTCGTCCATCAACGGTGCCGAGGCGTAGGCGCCGCTGCCGTCCTTGCTGAAGTTCTGGTCGGTGTTGGCTTCGCTCCAGTAGCTCATCAGGCTGTAGCCACGGGTGTCTTCGGCGTATTTGGCGTCGCCGTAGGTCGGGTTGCCGTTGCCGGCGTTGTAGGCGCCCGGGTGCGACAGGCCGAGGGTGTGGCCGATTTCGTGGGTCAGGGTCTGACGCCCGTAGTTGTTGGCGTCCGGGGTCTTGTTGACCTGGTACTGATCGTTGATCAGGTACCACGATTGACCGTCGTAGCTGCTGCCCTGCGGCAGGTAGGCGAACGCTGCGCCGCCGGTGCTGACGTCGTAGTTGCCGAAAGTCATGTGGCCGTCACCGCCCTTGCCTTCGGTGAAGGTCACGTTGGCCACGTCCGACCACGATTGCATCGCCAGCACGGCCTGGGCCTTTTGCTGGGCACTGAACTCGCTGAAGTTGCCGAGTTTGGGGTTGTAGTTCGACGGTTTGTCGGTCAGGAACGTGTAGGTCAGATCAATCTTGCCGTCGGCATTCTTGTCCTGCCACGACATGCCCTTGCGCAGGATTTCGTCAGCGGCCTGGTCGGCGGTGAACGACGGTTTGCCATTGACGGTGCCGGTGCCCCGGTCGTACAGGTGACTGAAGGTGTCGACGGCGGTGTAGGCGCTGCTGGCCTGGGAGGAAGGTTGAGACATGGTGTACGTCCTTGTTTCTGAAGAGTCAGTGTCAGACAGAAAAACGGCGATCTTCTGGCGAGATCGTCCTGTCACTCGCCTTGTCAGGCAGATTGAACCTGCCACAGCCGCCAACGGGGACGCTAATCAATTTCTCGATAGCGTCCCGGATTGCCCCGACGCGCGCTGTCATGACCGGCAATCCTTTTATCTGTATATCCATACAGATAAAAGTTGCCCGAACGCCCGAGTCAGGCCATCCTGTGCGCCTCTTCGGGCAATGATCGACGACGGTGGTTATGCGGCTGTACCTCTGTGAAAAACCCTCCCAGGCCAAGGACATTGCGGCCGTACTCGGCGCAAAGCGTCGGGGCGACGGCTGCTGGCTGGGAACGGACGTCACGGTGACCTGGTGCATCGGCCACCTGCTGGAAACCGCGCCGCCGGACGCCTACGACGCCAAATACAAGCGCTGGGTGCTGGCCGACCTGCCGATCATCCCCGACAAATGGAAAATGACTGTCAAGCCGCGTACCGCCAGCCAGTACAAGGCGGTCAAGCGCCTGCTCGGCAAGGCCAGCGAACTGATCATCGCCACCGACGCCGACCGTGAAGGCGAGATGATCGCCCGTGAGCTGGTCGAGCACTGTCGCTATCGCGGGCCGATCCGCCGCTTGTGGCTGTCGGCGCTGGACGAAGCCTCGATTCGCAAGGCGTTGGCGGCACTCAAACCGGGCGCCGAAACCTTCAGCCTGTACCACTCGGCATTGGGGCGCTCGCGGGCCGACTGGCTGATCGGGATGAACATGAGTCGTCTGTTCACCCTGCTCGGCCGGCAATCAGGCTATCAAGGCGTGCTGCCGGTGGGCCGGGTGCAGACACCGACTCTGCGACTGGTGGTGGATCGCGACCGCAGCATCGCCGATTTCGTGCCGGTCGCGTACTGGGCCATCGACGTGCAACTGCTGCACGGAGGCACGCCGTTCACCGCGCAATGGCGTGCACCGAACGATGCCTGTGACGATCAGGATCGCTGCCTCAATCAAGCCCTCGCCCAGCAAGCGGCCGCCGCAATCAGCAGCGCTGCCAGCGCCCGGGTGGTCAAGCTGCGCACCGAACGCATGCGCGAAGTGGCGCCCCTGCCCTTCGATCTGGGCACCTTGCAGGAAGTCTGTTCGAAGAAGCTCGGCCTCGGTGCCCAGGAAACCCTCGACATCGCCCAGGCCCTCTACGAAACCTACAAAGTCATCACCTACCCGCGCAGCGACTGCGGCTACCTGCCCCTGAGCCAGCACAACGAGGCGCCGGGGATTCTCGCAGCGCTGCGTCAGGCCGACCCGAGCCTCGAAGCGCTGCGCGAGCATCTGGAACCACAGCGTCGCTCCCGCGCCTGGAACGACGCCAAGGTCAGCGCTCACCACGGCATCATCCCGACCGCTGCCGCAAAGAATCTGGAACGCCTGACCGGCAAGCACCGCGCGGTCTACACGCTGATTCGCGCTCGGTATCTGGCGCAGTTCCTGCCCAATCACGAATACGATCGCACTCAGGCCGATTTCGATTGCGCCGGTGAAGCCTTGCGCGCGGTCGGCAAGCAGATCATCGAACCGGGCTGGAAACGCGCGTTGCCCGAAGCGCTGGCCCCGGCCAAGGGCCGTGAAGCCCCCGCGCCACAAACACTACCGACATTGACCCAGGGTGCCGAATGCGCCGTGGCGGACGTGAAGCTCAAGGACCTGTGGACGCAACCGCCCAAGCCCTACACCGAAGGCGACCTGATCAAGGCGATGAAGAACGTCGCCAAACTGGTGGAAGATCCGCTGCTCAAGCAGAAACTCAAGGACACCACCGGCATCGGCACCGAGGCCACCCGCGCCTCGATCATTCAAGGGTTGCTGGATCGCGGCTATCTGGTGAAAAACGGCAAGGCGCTGTCCGCCACGCCCGCCGCGTTCAGCCTGATCGACGCCGTTCCGCGCGCGATTGCCGACCCCGGGACCACGGCGATCTGGGAGCAGGCGCTGGACATGGTGCAGAACGGCGAGATGAGTCTTGAAGAGTTCGTCACCAAACAGGCCGCGTGGATGAGTAAGCAAGTCACCCGATGCGCCGGGCTCAGTCTGACCATCAGCGGCCCGCCACCTGCCGGCAAGGCCGCTGCGCCATGGAAGAACAAACGCAAGTCCACTCGGCGCAAAACCACCGGAACCAGCAAACGCTCGGCAAAACCAGCCAAATAGCCCGCTGCACGCTACTGTTTCTGCAGTGATGGTCAGGAGGCAGCCGCATGTCGGTCATCGAACTGCGTGTCGCCCGGCGCGACGAACTGGAAACCCTCGAAAACCTGATGCAGTTCTACACCTACGACTTCAGCGAGTGGCTGCCGCTGAAGCTGGGCGGACATGGTTTCTTCCCGATCCATTTGAAAGACGATTACTGGCGCCAACCGGCGACCCGACCATTCCTGATCCACGTCGACGGTGAACTGGCGGGGTTCGTGACCGTGGATGACCACCTCCTGATCGAGGGCGCCGACTACAACATCGGCTACTTCTTCGTCAGCCGGCGCTGGCGTGGCCAAGGCGTCGCGCAGTTTGTCGCCTCTGCCCTCTTGAGCCACCTGCCCGGTCGATGGCAGATTTTCCATGTCGACGCGAACCTGCCTGCACAGCGGTTCTGGGCCCGGCTCATCCCCGAGCTGAGCGGCGGCGACTTTACCCGCCAGACCGGAACCGTGGACGGCTATCCCTGCACGTTCTACTGCCTGCGCAGCCTTTCTCCCGCTGTCTGAAGTCCTCTTTTTCATTCCAGAATGACTTTGTCCGACAATATGTAGTGAGCAAAAATAATCACTACAAAACCGTTGACGGCGTCGTTTGGCTTTTGCATGATGCAGACGTCTCCCCGATCGGGAGCACTGGCAACACGCTTGAGCAAGCTCGTCTGACCGCCGAGCTGTTTTTTCCGGATAGACGCTGCCCACAAGGCAGATTGAAGAAGCTGACCTGGCCTGAACGTCCAGTACAAGGACGAGAAGCGCTGGCGAAAATTCTCAAGACGCTTGTGGTCGACCCTGAAAACGTCGTCAAGGAGCCTCCC
>Ga0207713_1001371_pt1 | contig 19820 bp, 18 predicted proteins | sample KBSS64metaG_FD_184404 | JGI IMG/M metagenome (GOLD analysis project Ga0207713, IMG submission 184404) | Switchgrass rhizosphere microbial communities from Kellogg Biological Station, Michigan, USA - KBS S6-4 metaG (SPAdes) (version 2) | ecosystem: Host-associated > Plants > Roots > Rhizosphere >... | reverse complement strand
AAGCGACCTCTGAGCCAGACGGCAGCCGCTACATCGAAGTGCACAACCCGCTGTCCACCAGCGAAGACCAGATCAACAATAACGAAATCGTCCCTGTTACGCTGAACAGCGCGGTGCAGGCGGTGACTTCTCAGCCAGACGTAGAAACGGCGATTGTTGACCAGGCCGTGCAGAACCGCTCCGGTATGCCGGTGCGTTTGAACTGATAGAGAAGCATTAAAAAAGCGGGCCTCGTTGCCCGCTTTTTTTTATCCGTTATTCACGATCACGATCCCGCCGTGGTCGTACCGATAGTGGCAGTGGGCATACTCCAGCGCCGTGCCGTCCTCCAGATAAATCACCTGCTCTACTTCCAGTACGGGATCGGTCTGCTCGCAGACCAGATGCTCCCTGTCCAGCGCGTTGGGCTTAAGCGCCCGCACCACCCGGTACGACCCCATAATTTTCAGCCCCAGCGTCTCCTGCACGTACTGGAACACCGAACCTTCAAGATGGTTTTTCGTCAGGCCCGGCACCAGATTCATCGGCATCACCGTGGAGTCCAGCGACATGGGTTCGCCGTTCAGCAAGCGTAGTCGAATGAAGTCATAGATCGGCGCATCGGCGTTAATCATCAGCGACGCCTGCTCTTTTTCGTTCGGAAAGCGCAGCTCGAAATGCACCACCCGGCTGGTCACCGTGCCCAGATGTTCCCAGGTTTTGGTCGCGCCAAAGTAGTCGCTGCCGGAAAGATCCCACTGCGAGAGCTGGAGGAAATTTTTACGGATGAACGTGCCCTGCCCCTGGCGGGTATAGACCAGACCTTCGACGATCAGCTGGCGCATCGCCTGCTGAATGGTCATCCGGCTGGAGTTGAACTCCGCCGCCAGCGCAAACTGGTCCGGCAGGGGTTCGTTGGCGGCGTACTGCTGGCTGATAATGCGTTTCTTAATTTCCCGCGCTATGGTGATGTACTTCGCCGCCATCGTCCTTCCTTTCAGTTAGTTTTCTATCCCGCTGTTTTTCAACGCCACTCTCTCGGCAATCTTGAGGAAAGGCAGGTAGAAGAATACACCAAATACGATGATTGCCAACTGCACCACCACCGCCCGCCAGTCCCCCGCCGTGGCCAGCCAGGCGCTGAGAATGGGCGGCGTGGTCCACGGGATCATCACCACGCAGCGCGACATTAACCCCAGCGTGGTACAGAGCCAGGCGAAGTAAATGCCGATGGCGGGCAGCAGCACGAACGGGATCATCAGCGGCAGGTTAAACACGATCGGCAGGCCGAAAATCACAGGCTCGTTGATGTTGAATAAACCGGGTGCCAGCGACAGACGCGCCACCTGCTTCGCCGACTTTTGTCGGGAGAAGATAAAGATGGCAATCAGCAGCGAGATCGTGCTGCCCGTGCCGCCCACCATGCCAAACGTCGGCACGAAGATGTTGTTGATGATGTGCGGGATGGGCTGACCGTTGGCGAAGGCCAGCATGTTCTCGTTGGTGTTGATCAGCAGGAACGGCTCCAGCACCACGCTGTTGACGACAGACTGATGAATACCCAGCGTGAACAGGAAGTTACCGAAGCTGTAGATGAAGATCGTCCCCGGCAGGCTGGTGTTGATCAGCCGCAGCGGCTGCTGGATAAAGGTGGTTATAAGATGGATCAGGTCCGTGTGCAGCACGTTTGCCAGCACGGCCGCCAGCACCGCGAACAGGGAGAGCGTGAGGATGGTCGGGATCAGCGCGGTAAAGGATTTACTCACCGCCGGAGGCACGTTTTCCCCGAGGGAAATGTGCAGCGCCTTCAGGCGCGAAATAGCGATAAACAGTTCCGTTGAGAGCAGCCCGATCAGCACCCCGGCGAAAATTCCGGTTGAGCCAATGTTGGCGAACGTCAGCACCTGGGTGACGTTCACCGCGGCGTCGCTGCCGACGGGCGTAAGCTGCAGGCGCATCGGCATCATGATGATGAAGCTGCTGACGGCGATAACCACTGCCGAGACCGGATTGTCGAAATCTTTGTTGCGCGCCAGCGACCAGGCAATCATCGGCGCCAGCAGCAGCGCGGCGATGTTCAGCGTGCCGTTGATAATCGCCTCGCCCCACACTTTGAAGTGTGCCAGCGTATCACCGTGAAAAATCCACGGAAATACCACGTTGTTCACCAGCACCGCCAGACCGGCGAGGATGAAAATGGGCATCACCGTGGCGAAGGCGTCGCGCAGGGAGCGCAGGTGCACCTGGTTTGCCAGGCGCGCCGAGAACTCGACAAACTTATCGACAAAGGACTGCATGTGCGGTGTTATTTTTGCTTCAGACATAGCGGATAGTTCCCATCAATCAGTCACAAAAACGGCCCGGCAGCGTACGGCTTACATCTCGCGTCCGTTGGTATGGATAACCTGTTTTAACCACGCGTAGCTTTTCTTCGGCACGCGCTTCAGGTCTTTCAGGTCGTGATTTTCACGGTTGACATAGACCACGCCGTAGCGCTTACGCATGTCGCCCTGGGAGCTGAGAATGTCGATTAACCCCCAGCCGAGGTAGCCGAGCACCTCTGCCCCGTCCTCGAACATCGCCTCCTTCATGGCCTCGATATGCGCCCGATGGTAGTCGATGCGGTAGGCGTCATCAATCGGGTTCACGCCGTCCCAGGACTCAATCACCCCGATGCCGTTTTCTATCGGGAAGACCGGCATGCGCCAGTCGTTGGCGTAGCGGGTGATGATGGTGCGAAAGCCCAGCGGATCGATCTGCCAGTTCCACTCGGTGGCCTTCAGGTACGGGTTGTTTTTCTCGCCGTGCAGCAGGTAATAGTTCACCGGCGTGCCTTCCGGGATCGCATCGCTGTCCAGCGTTTTGCTGGCGTAGTAGCTGAAGGCCATGTAGTCGTTTCTGGTGCGCGCCAGCAGCGCTAAATCCTCGGCGCGGTAGATATCGCCAAAGCCCTCCTGCTCCACCACCGCCATCACCGCCGGGCTGTAGCCCTGGCCTGCGAAGACGCGCAGCAGGTTCTGGTTAAGGAACTCGTCGTACTGCTGGGCGCAGAAGATATCGCGCGGTTTGCAGGTGGCCGGGTAGATCAGCTGGTGCGCCAGCATCCCGCCCATCAGCTGGCCCGGTCTGGTCTGGTGCAGGTATTCGGTCAGCGCCATGTGCGCCACCATCGTATGGTGCTGCAGCTCGTACAGCTCGCGCAGGGTTTTCTCGCCTTTCATATAGCCGGAAATGCGGAAGGCTTCCGGCATATGGAAGATGTTCTGCTCGTTGAAGGTCAGCCAGTACTTCACGCGGTCGCCATAGCAGTCGATCATCTTTTTACCGTAGCGGATAAAGGCGTCCATCACGCGGCGGTCGTTGAAGCCGTTGTACTCCTGCGCCAGCGCCAGCGGCATATCGAAGTGGTAAAGACAAACCATCGGCTCGATGCCGCGGGCGATCAGATCGTCGATAAAACGGTCGTAAAACGCGATGCCTTCGTCGTTAAAATCGCCGTCGCCCTGCGGGCAGACGCGGCTCCATGAAATCTGGAAGCGGTAGCAATTCATGCCCAGCTCCTGCATCAGGTCGAAATCTTCCCGGTAGCGGTGGTAGGAGTCGGTCGCGACTTTCCAGTCGGAGACGTTTTCCCCCGCTTCGCGAATGTCGTACACCGACATGCCTTTCCCGCCCTCGTTCCAGGCCCCTTCCGTCTGCATGCTTGACACCGAATTGCCCCATAAAAAATTGGCCGGCAGCGAATTGTTCATGCTCTCTCCCTATATGACTAGTCATTTAAAATTTCATGACTAGTCATATAGGCGAAGATGAAATGGCGATCAAAGAGGAGGATCGTTTTTTGTGAGCAATGCCGAAAAAAGAGAGATACAGACGCATTCACGTCGCCGCTATGCGGACCTGTTTACTATCGCGCGGGGCAATTTTCTTATGAGCAAAGACAGGGTATGGATGTACATCAGAAGGGAAAGAGGCTAATCACATAAGTGTTATTTTTGGCATTAACCTAATGATATCACCTACACTTTTCAAGCCATACTTCCTAAAAATAATATACTTATGGGAATATAACGTCTTAATACTCACATCCATTAACTGTGAAATTTGTCTCATTGATTTCCCAGTCGTGACGTATTTTAATATCTTCATTTGCTGAGCGGTAAGCTTAACGTGCCTGCAGTTATAACACCCAACATTAGCAAAATACGTATTTGTGAAGTTCGTGTGCAGCCTCGGCAAAATAATACGCTTCAATATACTATCCAGCCCCTGCAAACTTAAACCATAATCAACAGGAACCATATTCTTTAGACAGTTCGGCAAGTCTTTCACAACAAACTCTTGTTCAACGATACCGATAGTAATATGTCCATAATTGCAGTTCATTACGCCTGGGCAAGTAAATATTTCACCGCGGGCAAAATGGTGAATGGTCAGATCGGGTGAAAAATTTAACGGCTCTGCCTCACCAAATTCAAATAAAACGTCCATACCGGCATTGTTAAAAAAAATCCTTAAACTCTCTTTTAGCCCACGGGCAAAAAAAACATCAGGAATGTTGATGAGTATTTTAATCATAAACCACGATTATATTTTATACGATAAAAGACGAGCACTCTATTCACCCGGTCGGGAAGGTAACCTCTTCCCGACGCGGGATCCTATTAGTAAGGCATCATAACGAGTACGCCGGAGCCCGTATGGAAGCCCTCTTTGGTCACGCCTGTCAGGATATCTTTAACGGGCATCTGCGAATCCCCTTTGGGCAGATCGACCTTTGAGTTCAGCGGCTTACCATTCACGGTTATTTCGGATTTCCCCTCATCAAGATAGACATATTTATCTTTCGTAATCAGGTTGAACGTAACCGAAGCCGGTACAGAACATTGTAGGTTCATCGACGCTGTGGCTACATCACCTTCTGCCTGTTTCAACGTAACATTTCCATGCTCAAGGACAATTTCTGGCGAAGTAATTTTGCACCACTCTTGGGCTGGTGGAATAAGCAAACATCCCCCCGGCACGAAAACACTACTCCATGAAACATCATTCCACCCCCCCGCCCTTGGAGTAACGATATAACCAACACATTCTTGTTGCGATGGACTATTACCGCCATGATGAACATAAGCCTGGTCTTTACCAGTAGTATTATATAACTCCATAGCCCAATCACTAATAGTTCTATTCGATGACCCCGTACTTAAGGACGCCGTAGGAGTACCAGTAACGTCCATCGTCTCTGGATTGTGCCGATGATTTAACTCAATATATTTATTTTTCATTACAACATCTACAGAAGGGCCTATTTGAACAGGTTTCTGAGTAATATAGTAATTATAGCTATTATCACCTAAATTTTCATTACGGATGCTGGTAATAATAGGCCAAAGCCCTGCTTGTGCTGATATTGAAAAAAACAAGATAATAAATACAAAGAAACGTTTCATTTTTTTCTCTGATTATTGATACGTTAATACAAAAGTACTGATAGCGCTGAAGTCTCCAACAGCGAGCGTTTTTGCCGTAACCGCAGTGGGCCGAGCCTGAACGTAAGCGAAGAATTCAAGGTTGTTATTACCCTGACTCAGCTGCGTAATAGGGCTGATTTTATTGACGGCCAGAGATGAACCATCCGGCATCGAAAAGCCTATCGCCACGCCTTTTGCACTGCTGCTTGGGTCAAGCGCCAGCATCTCCGTGAGCTCGTCGTCCGCCTGCCCTTTAAACGTGACGCCCACCGTCTTCATCACCGACGGGTCGCAGTCTTCGAGGTGAAGAGTAAACGACTGGCCCTTAGTACGCTGATACTGATAAAGATACTTCACAACAATCGTGCCGAAATCGACATGAATATCCGTGTCGGCATCAGGCAACGTACAGGGTTCAGCCACCAACGCCCCCGAGAAGTGGACATTTTCTGCAGCCTGAGACGCATTCACCGTCAGCATGCCGGCCAGCAAAGCCGGAAGGAATAGTACAAATTTCATTTTGGCTCCTCAGAGGTAATCCGCGCGCAGCGTCATGGTGGCTTCAAACGCCCCTTCGGTGAGCGTAACCGCCGAATCCTGCACCGGAACCGCCTCTATCTTCGGCGGCGACGCCGGGTCTGCTACAGCAACGCGCTTAGCGAAGGTGGCCGCCGCACCGTCCACGAGAATGCGAATGCCCAGGCCGGTTTTGTTCGTCACTACCGCAGAGCCATCAAAGGCTGCTGGCGTGGCGGTATCGATGACAATCGCCAGATTGTTAACGCTGTAGCCCGCATCGCAGTCCACGCGGTAATTCACGGGCTGCCGATAGTTGTTACCATCGATTTTGTTCACGCCAAGATTGGTGCCGAACAGCACCTCAATGGTTTGACCGCTATTGATGGTACACGGCGGTGCCACCAGCGTGCCGTGAAACGCCATATTGTCAGCCGCCTGAGCGCCCAGGGACAGCAGCCCTGCAAGGCTTAAGGTCATGATTAGCTTTTTCACTGGTAGTCCACCGTCATTGTTGCCCCAGCGGTAAATGCACCGGTCGGCAGATGCGCACCTGACTGCTGTACCAGCAGCGCCTTCAGCGCGGGTTTGCTGGTCGAGCTCGCCAGCGCCAGTTTGGTGTTCAGCGGATAGTCGATACCGTCCGCTTTGATGCGAATACCCATTTCAGGGATAGAGGTTTTGAGGATATCGGCATTAAATGCTGCCCCAGCGCCTTTGATGGTCATCGCCAGCGTTTTGCTCTGGTCCGCGCTTGTGCAATCGAGCGTGTAATTCACCTCTTTTTCCACAACCCCTTTCGCTACGTCGGTGGTAATCACGCTATCGCCAAAATCCACGTCAATATTTTGATTGTTGTTTATCTCGCAGGGTGCGGCGACGATGGTGACATTCACGGTAACCACCGCCGTATTCTGATCAGCCCATGCCCCCTGATACGCCGTCAGCGCCAGCACGACGCCCAGCCATTTCATTTTGCTCATGGGGTCTCCTACTGGTAAATCATGCTGAAGTTAACCAGCGCGTGATACGGCCCGGCGACGAACGGTGCGGAAGTCCGCTCCGGTTGCAGCGTAAAGGTCACCTGGTTCTGCCCCGGGTTCAGCAAAATACTGTCGCTGTTGCGCGAGAGCATCACCGTTTCGCCACGGCTGTCGCGAAGGCGCAGGCCGATACCCGATGCGCCCGTCACTTTAATCAGCGCCGGGTTGTTCTCGTCCTGTACCGCCGTAAATCGTGCCTTATAAGGAGGCTGCAGCGTGCTGAAGGTTGTCGTCATCGGCGTGATGTTGGTGCTCCAGTTCGCCAGTTCCGGGCAGTCCTGCAGGTAGATATTGACCTTCACCGGGGCTGCCGCTTTGCCGACCTGGTTCACGTCGGCCCGGCTGGTGCTGCCGAGATCCACATCCTGCCAGGCTGAGTCCATGGTCATCCGGCAGGTGTTTTCCAGCAGATCGCCATGGACAAATAACGTGCCGGTATCTACCAGCGGCTTCTCATCATCCGCACGGGCTGCCCCGGATACCGCGAGCAGCAGGCTAACGGCCAGAACCGTCTTCGTCATTCCGTTCATTGTTATTATCCCTTACGTCCTGATTATTGGTTTTTCAGTAGTTTTGCCGTGCAGTTCGCGCCGCTACAGGTGAACTGAATTTTTGGACGTCCGCCATAATCATTCACGTAGGTCAGCACCGGTGAGGTGCCCAGGGCCGCGGCAGAGGCCTCAATGGTCCCCTTATCTTTAGGCGCCACCATCACTGGCTGGAAGCTTACCGGGCTCCCCTTTTCTGACGTACGTCCTTCCACGATAGTCAGGAAGTACGGCGTGGGATTGTTCAGCACGTATTTATCCCCGTTACGCGTCAGCGTCACTTTCTCCACCCAGTCCCCGGTTGCCGCCTGAGTCTTGTCCAGCGCAATGCCCGCCGGTCGGTAAAAAAGTTTAATACGCGTCTGCAGGGCAATTTGCAGCGTGTTCGGCTTGTTGCTGCGCGGCGGAATTTCGCGCAGGTTGAAGTAAAACAGCGATTCACGATCCTGCGGCAACGCGCTCATGGCCGGTGACGTCTGCACCTTTACCTGGCTTTTAGCCCCGGCTTCCACGCGCTGTACCGGCGGCAGCACCGTCATTGGCGAGGAAACCTTGTTGCCCTGCGCATCTTCGATCCAGCCCTGGGCCAGATACGGCAGGTTTTTGTTCTCATTGCTGATGTTCAGGCTGACGGATTTCTCGCCGCCGTTCACGATCACACGGGTACGATCCAGCGAAATTGCAGCGTTCGCCTGCTGCGCTGCCATCAGACCACCCAGCACTACAGCCAGAACGGAAAGGGTATTTTTACGGTTTAACATCTTCATCTTTTTTACTCGGTTAAGGGTTTCTGCGCCGTGACTTACTGGCACGGCAGTAACAGATTTCCGTTCTGGTTGAGTCCTGATATTTTTTCCGGCACGGTGACGGCACACTGCACCTCACCATCCCAGCTCACACTCAGTTTCGCGCCCGGCTTGAGGCCGGAGAGATACGTCTGACCGTCGTCGTTAACAATGCCGATTTCCTGTTTCTCGGCGTTCTGCACGCTGGCACCAAACGGTGGATAGCTGCTGTCAGCCAGGCGAATGACGCCCATCGCTTTCTCGCCGGAAATCACATTAAACTTCCGGTAGCCAATGGCGCCTTCCGTCAAGGTTGCCTGTACAACAGAAGAAGAAGCTTCCGCGTTATCCGGAAGATCGTTAATGTCGATGCGCAGGCTGTTCTTGTTGTAATCGCTGACTTCGGTAACAACCGCTTTGCCAAACCGGTTGGTACGCGTGTTATCGCTATAGCCCTGCACCGGAATATCCGCTGCATCCCCGGTATCCACCATGACTCGCGTGCCTCCCAGGTTGTTTGACCGGTGCAGCGCCGCACCGTGGGCGGTGGCCGTCATGCCGCCACGCAGGGAGAGCCCGGCGGAGGTGTACTGGTTCTGCTGGTAATCGACGTTAGCCGTAATGTCGGCCACATCTGCTGAATGGTCGTAGTAACCGCTCAGGGTGCCGCCGTCGTCGCTGCCGCCCGCCGCAATGCGGTAGTTATCGCCATTTTTCAGATGGTCAAAGTACGCAAGGTTATGGCTGTTATTGTCACCGTTAACCGAGCCGTTATAGCTGAGCGACCCGGAGTCACCCCACGGCACGGAAAGCGACACGTACATGCCATCATCGTTTTCACCGTTGAATTTGTTGCGATAGGCCGTCAGCGAGCCGTTAATGTTTTTCCATTTGCCAATGTCGAAAAAGCGCGACAATGACAGGTTGTAACGATCCTCAGTCGGGGTATTCCAGTAGGTCTGGTGCGAATAGTTGAGGTACGCGGAAAGTCCCAGCGATTTAAACTGCTGGCTGAACGTCACCGTGTACATCTCCTTACTCTGCATAAAGTCATCATTGTTCGTCTTGTAGTTCAGATAGTCGTTGAAACTCATGTAATCTTTTTCAGAGAAACGGTAGCCGGCGAATGTCACCTGGCTGTCGGTTTCGTCGAAACGTTTTGAGTAACTGACGCGGTATGACTGCCCGTGGCGGTCCTCGTCATCGAGCTTTGCATCTGAACGGGTGACGTCGAACGACAGGGCGCCCAGCGCCATCAGGTCGCGACCAATACCGGCAGCCAGAGAGAGATAGTCATTGCTGCTCACCGCCCCGCCGTAAAGCGACCAGCCGTTGCTGATGCCCCAGGAAAACTCACCGGAGCCAAAGGTATCGCCTTCGGTACTGTGGTCGTAGCTAGTCGGTTTACCGGCAAACACCTTATAGCGAACGCTGCCCGGACGGGTCAGGTAGGGGATAGTCGCGGTGCTGACCTTAAAGGTCTGTACCGAGCCGTCCTGCTCTTGTACCCGGACATCCAGCATCCCGGCGACAGCATTGTTAAGGTCCTGAATCGCGAATGGGCCTGCCGCCACCTGAGTTTCATAGATCACTCGCCCCTGCTGGGAGATGGTCACCTTGGCGTTGGTTTTCGCCACACCGGTTACTTCCGGCGCATAGCCGCGCAGGTTCGGTGGCAGCATATTGTCATCCGATACCACGCTCGCCCCGGCAAAGCGGAAGCTGTCGAACAAATCGGAGTTGAGGTAGTCCTCACCCAGCGTCAGCTTCGCTTTGAGAGCCGTCAGCGCACGATAGAAATAGACCCGGCTCCAGCTCCACTCTTTCTGACCGGCACCATTTTCCCCGTCAGAGCTATCGTCATAGTTTGTCTGCCAGTCTGCGCGCGCGCGCCATGCCCCGAGGTTGGCGCCGAAGGTGCCGTTACCCGAGACGCTATTGTCATCGCTGCCGTGCTGGTTCTGCCGCGCCTGTGCGTTGAGGTTGTAGTCGGCCAGCAGGCCCGGCACGCCTTCATCCCACATGCTGCTTGGCACCCAATTGTCATCGGAATATTCGACGTAGGCCTGAGGCACATTGATGGTTAATATCCCGGCGCTCAAATCAGGATTCACCAGCACCCCTTTCAGGGCCGTAATGTCAACGCACTGGTTGTTGTGCCAGAGAGTAAACGCCTTCTCACTGTCGGCTTTGAATCCCATCTTGCTCACGACATCGGGGGTAAAACAGACTTTTGAATCTTTGCTATCACCCTCAGCGGCATAGACGCTTACAGGCTGCTCATCCAGTTCATTCTGATTTATTTTAATTTTGAAGGTATAATCACCCGGCATAATATAGCCACGTTTTGAAAAGTGGCTTAAATCGATATTCACCTTGTCCTTTACGTCGAGAACATCGGTGTTAAACTGGATATCATCAGCAGCCTTTACAGTGCCGTGACAATAAATGAAAACACAGGCGGCGAGCACGGACCATTTAGCCATCCTTGCGCCGAGTTCATTTTTAATTTTTAAATTAGCCATATTCGCCATTCATCGCCTGCCAGACATATAAATAAAAAAAAATAAATTGTGATTCGAATTTGAGTTCAAAAATATTCAATGCGGTAGCGGATAATTGCGCTGTAATCACCCACAACTAAGTTTTGCACGGTATTTTTGAGTATGAATCGGTAATCCAGACGATTATTTGTTACCGTTGACTGATGCCACGGCGTGGGTTTTCCCGGGTGAATAACATTGCCCTGGCTGTCCTGTAACTCTAGCGCGATGCCAGAAGCATTACCGCTTACCCGGAAAAGTCCGTTTTCGTCCTGGCCGTCAAAAATAATATTGATATACTGCCAGGATGCTGGCTCTGCGGAAGGTTCCAGAGCACAACGCGTAAGCTGAATGGAAAAATCCTGCGGCTCACCTTCGCCAGTACGCTTAATATGTCCGCGCGTTTCACCCGGCATGGAAATTTCCTGATAGCCATCTCCGGTATCAATATCGCAGGCACTGGAAATTATCGCCCCATCCATACTGATACGCCCGGTCAGCGCAGGATCAAATTCAGATGACGGATTAGCAGTTTCCTGCGAGGCCTGTGCCGCGAAAGCCATTGCGGTAAATAAAAACGTCTGTACGGCGCGCGTTAATTTACTCATAGTTTCCGGTTCTGATAATTAAAAAATACGCCTGCTTATGCAGGCGTTTTCAGCTCAGCAGTGGGGATTACTGGTAAGCGAGAGTGAAGTCAGCAATAGCGGAGAAATCACCCGGGACGGCGTCAGCACCTTCGTCGCCCTGCAGATAAGCAGAGAACAGCAGCGTGTTGTTACCATCCTGCAGCATGTGGGCATCGGACGCTTTACCTAATTCGATCTGCTTACCGTCGCCATTGGCCAGGATGATGCTGGCGCCTTTTGCGGTACCTGTGATGCCCAGAGAACCAGAGGTTGCGCCTTTAGTACCGGTGAAAGTAGTGGTGACGGTTTTAGCGGTTACGTCGGTGCAGTTTTCCAGCTTGATTTCAAAGTTACGTGGAATGGATGTTCCGCTGTCAGCCAGGGCTGCGTTAGAAATCTGGCCGAGAGAAACGGTCTGGTCGATGCTGTCCGGGCTGATAGAGCAAGGCGCATCAATAATAGAACCGGTAAAGGTAATTTTACCGTGGCCCTGATCGGCCGCATTTGCATTACCCACTAAAGCAGCAGCAACCATAGCCGCAACAAAAGCAATTTTCTTCGCGTTCATAAAAATTCTCAAAAATTAGTAAATCCATTTTGTTGATGGTTTTTAAAAAAACACATCCCTGAGTGATAACGCTCATCAAGGGTCGTTATCTACGGAAACAATTTTGCAGAGAAATAAAACCGCTTACAATTCGGAACAGGTCCTAATTTGGACTACTGTTAATGTTAAGAGTATGTATATCCAAAAGCCGAAGATACCCGCAGTACAATCCAGGACGGGACTGAATAAAAATTGTTTACGCTAACAGAATGGTATTTCTCAATTTTGCTGATGTTTTAGCTGAAATATATAGAGGGGATGAATGAGTAAATTATTGAGCAAGAACACACACTTAGTGACTGAAGACAATGTGTTAGTTATCTTCTGTTGCTTTTAGGTTTTCAGGAGAGGGTATTTACGGCCACACGACCTTAGCTCGTATTCTGAAGCTGATGTTCAGACTGTGATAAATGAAGAAAAACGGATCGTAACCCTTGCACCTCTTAAATCATAGACGCATATTATGAGTTCTATTATTTAAACGCAAAGAATATCAGGTTCAAATTATTATAAGTTAATTAACATTCCACCCAACAAAAAACTAACAATTTAGCACAGGCAATAAAGAAATTTGATAAAAGAGACCTATGCCTCTTTATTGTAAGTTCGCCCAGTGACAGAAATAATGTCTAAGGCAAGCAGGTTGATTCCTTTCAACACGCGTCTGTCACTCCCCCGGTGAACGATGCGCCACCGGGGAAAAGTGCATTACTGTTGCACGAGCTGATTGCGGCGATACTCCCCCTGCCGCTCCAGCATCCAGCCCGGGTATTCGCGCGGCAGCGCGCTCACCGCATCAAGCTGCTTAAGCTCGTCTTCGCTTAAGCGGATCCCCGTCGCGGCAATGTTGTCATCCAGCTGTTCGACGCGTTTCGCACCAATAATCACGCTGGTCACCGCTTTTTGATGCAGCAGCCAGGCCAGCGCGATTTGCGCGACGGAGACGCCCTTGCTTTCGGCGATAGTGCGCATCACGTCCACGCAGTCGAAGGCGCGGTCTTTATTCACCGGCGGGAAGTCGAACTCCAGACGGCGACCACCGGCTTCGCTCTGCCCGTCGCGGCCATATTTCCCGCTCAGCAGGCCGCCCGCCAGCGGGCTCCAGACCATCAGCCCGACGCCTTCGCTCTGCATCATCGGCACCAGCTCGCGCTCCAGATCGCGCCCGGCAATGGTGTAATACGCCTGCAGCGACGCGAAACGCGTCAGCCCAAGACGTTCAGAAATACCGAGCGCTTTGGCAATCTGCCACGCCGCCCAGTTCGAGACGCCGATGTAGCGCACGTGGCCGTGCTGCACCAGGTTATCCAGCGCGTAGAGCGTCTCTTCAATCGGCGTTGCGGGGTCGAAGCCGTGAAGCTGGTAGAGATCGATATGATCCAGCTGCAGGCGGCGCAGGCTCTCCTTCACGCTGCTGACGATGTGATAGCGCGAGCTGCCGCGCGAGTTCACCCCTGCCGTTCCCGTTTCGCCGAACGCTTTCGTGGCGACCACCACGTTCTCGCGCGGGATTTTCAGGTTTTTCAGCGCCTGACCGGTGATCTCCTCCGAGCGCCCTTCCGAGTAAACGTCCGCGGTGTCGATAAAGTTGATCCCGGCATCCAGCGCGCGGCCCACCAGCTGCTCGGCTTCACTCTGCTGGAGCTGGCCAATCTTGCCCCACATGCCGCCCTCGCCGCCGAAGGTCATGGTGCCGAGGCACAGTTCAGAAACAAACAGACCGGTGTTGCCCAGTTTTTGATAACGCATAAGTTATTCCTCGCATGTCGATTGGGTACCCGATAGTTATACCCGCCCCTCAGCCATCGCGAATGTGGTGTTCCTGTCCGTTTCTTGCCCAATCCTCTGAATTTATCCGCGCGGGGCGTCGCCAAAGACGCTGTAGTCTGGTAACTGCACCTGCTGATACGGCTCCCAGCCGCCGCCGAGGGCCTTGTAGAGCGCCACCAGATCGAGCGCGCTCTGCACCTGCGCCTGTGCGCGCTGCTGCTGGGCCTGCGCCAGCTGACGCTGGGCGTCCAGCACGTCGATAAAGCTGGCGATCCCCTGCCGGTAGCTGTCGCTCGCTAAATCAAAGGCGTTTTGCAGGGCGTCGATCGTTTTTGCGAGACCCGCTTCACGCTGCTGGTCGGTGCGATAGCTCACCAGCGCGTTTTCGACATCCCCGAGCGCGGTCAGCACCGTCTGGCGATAGTCCAGCACCGCCGCCCCCTGCTGCGCGCGCGCCACCTTCACGCTGGAGACCAGTCGACCGCCCTGGAAGATGGGAATAGAGACCTGCGGGCCAAAGCTGTAGAAGTGGCTGCTCCAGTCGGTCAGCCAGTTGGTTTCGCTGTTGCGCAGGCCAAACTGCCCGGAGAGCGTAAAGCTCGGGAACAGCTCCGCCACCGAGACGCCGATTTGCGCCGTCGCGGCGTGGAGGTTCGCCTCCGCTTCGCGCACATCCGGCCGGCGTCGCGCCAGCGTGGACGGAATGCCCGTTTGCACAATATCCGGCAGGGCCGGCATCGGCTGCACGCTTTGCAATTCCGCATCCAGCGCCCCCGGCGGCTTGCCGAGCAGGATCGCCAGGCCGTTCATCGCCTGCCGCTCCTGCGCCTGATATTGCGGAAGCTGTGCCTCAAGGTTGCCTAACTGCGCCCGGGCGTTTTCCACGTCCATCTGCGGCGACAGCCCGCCCCGCTGGCGGCTTTCGGTGAGATCCAGAGTCTGCTGCGCGCTTTTAATCTGGGTGTTCAGCGTGGCGATAATGCTCTGCGCCCCGCGCAGCTGGAGCCACGCGCGCGCCACTTCGGCCTCCAGCGACACCAGCGCGTCGTTACGCTGCTCGATGGCGGCTTTCTGCTGCGCTTCGGCGGCTTCCACCTGACGACGCACCTTGCCCCACAGGTCGATTTCCCACTGGGCGTCGAAGCTGCCCTGGTAGAGGTTAACCGGCTGCGTCAGCGACCCCAGCGCGCCCTTCAGGTTTGGATCGATACTATCCACCTGGTCGTACACGCCGTGGGATTTCAGCTCTCCTTCCAGACCAAGCTGCTGGCGCGTCGCCTGCAGATTGCCGTTCACCGACGGATAAAACGCCCCGCCCGCCTGATTAATCTGCTCTCGCGCCCCGGCGATGCGCAGTACCGTCTGCTGCAGCGTCAGGTTTCCGGCGATGGCGCGCTCAACCAGGCTGTCGAGCTGCGGCGAGCCGAACGTTTTCCACCAGCGCGGGTTGGTCGCGGCGGAGGTGGTTTGCGACTTCACCGCGCTGTCGCCCTTATCGTTCCAGTGCGTAACGGCGGGCGGCGCAGGCTGCTGGTAGTCAGGCCCGACGGCGCAGCCCGCCAGCAGCATCATTATCATCAGGGGGTGTAAACGTCTGTGTATCATCAATGTGCTCCTGCACTCCCCTCGCTCTTAACCGGCGAGAGCAACAAACAAAACGGAATCAGTAACAAGGCCACCGCGCTCAGGATGGTGAAGACGTCGATGTAGGCCAGAAAGCGCGACTGCTCGATCATCGTCTGGTACATGCGCCCGGTGGCGATGCCGGTGGGATCGCCCACCTGAGTGGTGAAGTTCTGGATCGCCTGGGCGCTTTCGCGTATCGCCAGCTGGAACTGCTCGTTAAGCGGCGAGGCGTGGTACGCCAGATGGGCGCTGTGCGCCTGCGCACGTTCGGTGATGGCCGCCGTCGAAAGGGATATGCCAACCGAACCCGCAACGTTGCGGAACATGGTGAACAGCGCTGCCGCATCGGCGTTGAGCCGCCTCGGAATCGAGATAAACGCAATAGTCGTGAGCGGCACAAACAGGAACCCCAGCCCTATCGACTGGGCGCTGCGGAACAGCACCAGGGTTTCGAAGTCGATATCCGGCGTCAGCGTGCGCGACCAGAAGAACGACACCGCCAGACAGGTAAAGCCAAAGGCGATAATCCAGCGCGTCTGCACCACCGGCATCAGCTTCAGCACCAGCGGAATGGTTAACACAATCAGCACCGCGCCGGGCGACAGCACCAGCCCGGACCAGGTGGCGGTGTAGCCCAGGTCCTGCTGCGCCAGCTGCGGGATCACCACCGAGCTGCCGTACAAAATCATCGCCATCCCCGCCATCAGCAGGCTGGAGATGGCAAAGTTGCGGTCCTTCATGCAGTGCAGATCCACCACCGGCTTTCTGGCATATACCAGCCAGTAGATGGCGCCGATAATGCCGACAAGCGTCAACACGCCGAAGGTGCGGATAAAGTTCGAGTAGAACCAGTCCTCATCTTCTCCCCGGTCGAGCATCACCTGCAGACAGCCCAGCCCCAGCGCGATCAGGCCGATCCCCGTCCAGTCGATAGTCAGCTTCTCTTTTGATTTGCTCTCCCACGGCGGATCTTCCAGCAGCTGGTAGATCGCCAGCACCGTCACAATCCCCACCGGAATGTTGATAAAGAACACCCAGCGCCAGGAATAGTTGTCGGTGATCCAGCCGCCCAGCGTCGGGCCGAGCACCGGCGCAACGATAATCGCAATGGAGGACAGACCAAAGGCTTTGCCCCTGTCTTCGGGTTTGAAGTAGTCGAGCAGCACCGACTGCTGCGTGGGCTGCAGCCCGCCGCCAAAGAAGCCCTGCATCACGCGGAACAGGATGATTTGCCACAGCTCGGTGGCGATGCCGCACAGGAACGAGCAGACGGTGAACATGACGATGCAGATCAGGAAGAACTGCTTGCGGCCAAACACCCGGCTCAGAAACGCCGAAATGGGCAGCACGATACCGTTCGCGACCAGATAGCTGGTTAACACCCAGGTGGATTCGTCATAGCTGGACGAGAGCGAGCCTGCCACGTGGGGCAGCGCCACGTTGACGATGGTGGTGTCCAGAATTTCCATAAACACCGCCAGGGTGACGACAATCGCCACCGCCCACGGATTGCTGGCGGGTTTCCAGCTGTCGTGGCTGTGATCCGTCATTCCACCGTCACCTTCGGTGCAACCGACAGCCCCAGCGGCAGCGGTTTGTTCGGATCCAGGCCCTTATCAATCACGATTTTGACCGGCACGCGCTGCACAATTTTGACGAAGTTACCGGTGGCATTTTCTGCCGGGAAGGCGGAGAAGCGCGAGCCGCTGCCCTGCTGGATACTGTCTACGTGCCCCTCAAGCTCCATATCCGGCCACGCGTCGACGGACACGGTGACCTTATCGCCCGGCTTCATGCGCTCGAGCTGCGACTCTTTAAAGTTCGCGACCACCCACACGTTCGGGGAAACCAGCGAGAACAGCGCCGTCCCCGCCTGCACCAGCGTGCCGGGCTGCACGTTGCGTTTGGTAACAACGCCGTCGAACGGGGCGCGGACTTCGGTATAGGAGAGGTTGAGATTGGCGGTTTCCAGCTGCGCTTTAGCCTGATCGACCTGACGCTCGCGCGCTTCAACGTTGGTTTCCTGCTGGCGGATTTGCAGCTGGACCTGCTCTGCCACTTCCAGCTGCGCCTGGGCGCTGGCCAGCCCGGCCTGTGCACTGCGCAGCTGAGCGTTCGCGGAATCAATGCTTTGCTGGGTGGTCGCACGCGGGTCAACGCCGCGCTGACGACGGTACTCCGCCTGCGCGTTCGCCATATCGGCCTGCGCTTTCAGCACCTGCGCTTTGGCTTCGTCACGCTGGGCGGGATATTGCACCTTCGAGAGCGCCAGCTGTGCCTGCGCCTGATGCAGCTGAGCAAGCGCCAGCCCAAGCTGGGCCTGAGCCTGATCGCGCTGCGCGGTGGTATCGCGAGGATCGATAACCACCAGCAGATCCCCCTTCTTCACGCGCTGGTTATCGCGCACGCGCAGCTCGGTGACGTAGCCCGCCGTTTTGGGGGCGATCGTCACCACGTCGCCGTCGGTAAAGGCGTCGTCGGTCGTCTCTTCGTTACGGGTTAAAAACCACCAGACCAGCGCCACGACGACCATTACCACCACGACGATGCCGAGGATAATTAACGGTTTCTTGCCCGGGCGCTTACGCTCATTATTGTTTTTGTCCTGCTCGTCAGCAGGCGGGTTTTGATCTTCAGCCATAGTTCAGCAACGGTCCTGTCAGTGAGCGGCATCACACTATGCCGTTCACTAAAGCTAGGACGTTGCTATACGTTTGCCAGGAAAAACTGACAAATTGCGCACTATATGAGAAGGAATATTCCGAAACCGATCGCCGCGGCCCAAACCAGCATCGGAATCGACCAGACGTGGAAACGCCACCAGATACGACGGTCGTTGGCCATACGCAGGGCAATCAGGTTTGCCAGCGAGCCGGGCAGCAGCCCAAATCCGCCGATGTTAACCGCCCAGGCCAGGAGCGTATCGGGCGGAACGTAGTTGAGCAGCAGAATGGTGGACGGCACGTTGCTGATAAACTGCGACAGGCCAATCGCCGTCAGCCACAGTCCGGGCTGAGACAGCGTGCTGACGCTGTGTAGAACGTTCTGCAGTACCGGAAGCTGGATAAGGAGATGCACATCAATAAACATCGCCATAAAGACCAGCAGCAGTGTCCAGTCCACGCTCACCAGCACGCGACGCGCCAGAACGACAAAGCCTGCGGCAACGAGCAGCACGCCCGCCAGCTCATACTTCAGCTCCAGCGCGAACAGAAAGACGATGTATAACCCGAGACAGCTCCACACCAGGCGCGGCTGCCACTGCGGGCCCGTCGTACCGCTGTGGTACTGCAGCTTTTTATCCGGAAACGCGAACCAGCATACCGCCAGCAGCGACAGCATCATCACCAGCGCCAAAGGGGCCATCTGCCAGGTAAAGGCGGCGAACGACAGCCCGGACCGTCCCCAGAGAAGGATATTTTGCGGGTTGCCGATTGGCGTCAGAAGCGAGCCTGCATTGACGGCCAGCGCTTCAAAGATGATTAAGCGGCTGACCGGGATCTCGCACAGCTTACGCAGCGTGAGCGTGAGGGGCACGATGATAAACAGCGCCACATCGTTGGTCAGAAACGTTGACAGCACCGCAGCGGAGAACACCATAAATAGGGACAGCCTGCGCTCGGTGGCAAAGCGGCGCACCATTTTACGGCCCAGAACGTCAAAATAGCCGCTCAGCTCGACCCCTTTGGTGAGCATCATCAGGCCGCTCAGGGTAATGATGGTGCGCCAGTCAATCGCGGCGGGCCAGGCGTGCGGGGCAAACGGCACAAACAGGCTTAACGCTGCGCCAATGATTAATAAGAGATGGAAGAAACGATCGCGTGCCAGGGCCTGCAGTCCGGGGATTTTCATTCAGCGGAGGGACCATATTTAAGGGTAAATTCACGAAACTTCACCAGCGTCTCTTCGCTCACGTGGTGTTCCATGCCTTCCGCATCCCGGCGGGCGATCTCCGGGCTAACGCCCAGCACCAGTAAAAAATTCTCGACAAGCTGATGGCGCTCGCGGCTCTCCTGCGCGAGTTTCTCCCCTTCCGGCGTCAGAAAAACTCCGCGCCAGGGGATCATTTCAATTAAGCCCACGGAGGCCAGGCGTTTTAACATTTTAGCGACAGTAGGCTGTGAAACCCCCAGCCTGGCGGCCATGTCGACCTGGCGCGCTTCACCGACCTCACGGATCAGATCGGAAATGAGTTCAACATAATCATCAATCAGTTCACGCCGGTGCGCTTCACGGACCTGGCGAAAACCTTCGACATGTTCTTCAACATTCACCAGTTGCGTCGTTTTCCTCATTGTCGGAT
>Ga0207713_1001368_pt1 | contig 19839 bp, 18 predicted proteins | sample KBSS64metaG_FD_184404 | JGI IMG/M metagenome (GOLD analysis project Ga0207713, IMG submission 184404) | Switchgrass rhizosphere microbial communities from Kellogg Biological Station, Michigan, USA - KBS S6-4 metaG (SPAdes) (version 2) | ecosystem: Host-associated > Plants > Roots > Rhizosphere >... | reverse complement strand
AAGCTTGGCGTACGTACCCGGGTGCGGTAGCTCATGGTGCTGCCGTCGCTGGTCAGGTAGTAGCTGTTGATCCCTTTGGTGGCTTCAATCATCTGGAATGATTCGTTGGCTGGCATCACCGGGCCCCAGGAAACCTGCAGGAAGTGGGTGATCAGCGTTTCAATGTGCTGCAGCGTACGCTCTTTCGGCGGCGGCGTGGTCAGCGGGTGATCGGCCTTGAACGGGCCTTCCGGCATGTTGTTCAGGCACTGCTCAAGGATGCGCAGGCTCTGGCGCAGCTCTTCTACCTTCAGCATCACGCGGGTGTAGCAGTCGCTGTTGCCGTCGCCGACCGGGATTTCGAAGTCGAAATTCTCATAGCCGGAATACGGACGCCATTTGCGCACGTCGAACTCGATACCGGTAGCACGCAGGCCGGCGCCGGTCACGCCCCACTCCAATGCCTCTTTGGCATTGTAGGATGCAACACCCACGGAACGGCCTTTCAGGATACTGTTCTTCAGCGCAGCCTTGACGTAGGAATCCAGGCGTTTTGGCATCCACTCCAGGAATTCACGCAGCAGACGATCCCAACCGCGCGGCAGATCGTGTGCAACACCGCCAATACGGAACCAGGCCGGGTGCATACGGAAACCGGTGATCGCTTCCACCAGATCGTAGATTTTCTGACGGTCGGTAAAGGCGAAGAACACCGGGGTCATGGCGCCGACGTCTTGAATGAACGTACTGATGTACAGCAGGTGGCTGTTGATGCGGAACAGTTCGGACAGCATTACGCGGATAGTGTCAACGCGCTCCGGCACCTTGATACCGGCCAGCTTTTCAACCGCCAACACGTAAGGCATTTCGTTCACGCAGCCGCCGAGGTACTCGATACGGTCGGTGTACGGAATGTAGCTGTGCCAGGACTGACGCTCGCCCATTTTCTCGGCGCCACGGTGGTGGTAACCGATATCCGGAACGCAGTCGACGATCTCTTCGCCATCCAGTTGCAGAATGATACGGAATGCACCGTGCGCAGATGGGTGGTTCGGGCCAAGGTTGAGGAACATGAAGTCCTCGTTCTCGGTGCCACGCTTCATGCCCCAGTCTTCCGGCTTGAAGGTCAGCGCTTCCATTTCCAGATCTTCTTTCTGTTTGGTCAACACAAAGGGATCGAACTCGGTGGCGCGCGCCGGGTAATCCTTACGCAGCGGGTGGCCTTCCCAGGTTTGCGGCATCATGATGCGCGTCAGGTGCGGGTGGCCGTCGAAGGTAATACCGAACATTTCCCAGGTTTCACGCTCATACCAGTTGGCATTAGGGAAAACCTTGGTTGCTGTGGGCACATGCAGATCTTTTTCAGACAGCGCCACTTTCAGCATGATGTCGCGATTGCGTTCGATAGAAATCAGATGGTAGAAAACAGAAAAATCCGCGGCCGGCAAACCGTCGCGGTGGGTGCGAAGACGCTCGTCCACGCCATGCAGATCGAACAGCATGACGTAAGGCTTCGGCTGTTTTCTCAAAAACGTCATTACTTCCAGTAACTGGTCAGGCTTGACCCATACCACGGGCATTCCGGTACGGGAGGGCTGAACAGTGAAGGCTTCCGGCCCAAAACGGTTGCGCAGTTCGCCAATCACCGGATCGTCGAGGTGATCTCGGGTCTGCCAGGCCGGCAAGGCGTCGTGCGTCGTTGAATCTGTCATAATTTTTTTTCACCACACTAAAGGGTTATTTCGCCGCAAGTTCACTTTTCGCTGTGTTAACCAATAGCGCACTAAGATGGACGTTAAATGAACGTCTTAAATCTCGTCAGGCGTCCGAAGGTTGGTCACCGCGATACGCTCGCCGTGTTTACGCTCTCTTTCAGACTGCATATTGGCGCGGTAAACGCCCTGATCGCCGACAACCCAGGACAGCGGACGGCGTTCTTTGCCGATCGATTCCTGCAGCAGCATCAGCGCCTGCATGTAAGCTTCTGGACGCGGTGGACAACCCGGGATATACACGTCGACCGGCAAGAATTTGTCCACGCCCTGCACGACGGAATAGATATCGTACATGCCGCCGGAGTTGGCACAGGCACCCATGGAGATCACCCACTTTGGCTCCAGCATCTGTTCGTACAGGCGCTGAATAACCGGGGCCATCTTGGTAAAGCAGGTACCGGCTACGACCATCAGGTCAGCCTGACGCGGCGAAGCACGCAATACTTCGGCACCAAAACGAGCCACGTCGTGAACGGCGGTAAACGACGTCACCATCTCCACGTAACAGCACGAAAGGCCAAAGTTATAGGGCCAAATAGAGTTTTTACGCCCCCAGTTCACCATGTCATGCAATGCATGTTCGAGTTTACCCATGTAAACCGTGCGGTGAACCTGTTGATCCAGGGGATCGGCGACGACCTCCTGTTTTTGCAGGGGGTAACGGTCGTTCTCACCGTTCGGGTCTATGCGGGTGAGCGTATAGTCCATCTTAATGCCTCGTTTTTTACCGACTACTGCGGATGACTGTTGGTGTTAGTGATCGTGCCTGGTTTACTCAGACGTTTGGAACGCGACGGTGTCCAGTCCAATGCGCCGATACGCACCAGATAAAACAGACCGGCCAATAGCACCAAAATGAAAATGGCGGCTTCGATGAAGCCAACCCAACCGCTCTCGCGAATGGAGACCGACCAGGCGTACAGGTACAAGGCTTCAACATCGAAAATAACGAAGAACATGGCAACCAGGTAGAACTTGGCGGACAGACGCATACGCGCCGTGCCGACAGAGTCGATGCCTGATTCAAACGGGGTATGTTTGGCACGCGCACGGGCTCTCCCACCCAGGAAGAACGCGCCCAGCAGCATTAAACCGCAAAGCCCGATAGCCACGACAAAAAATACGGCGAACGCCCAGTGATGAGCGATAACTTCAGTGGTTGTTGACATACTCTATGCTTACTCATCAAAAGTGGCGTCGATCGCTCTGCTCTTGTATCTGGCAGTTAGTGCACCACATCGATTTAAGGGAAGGATAAATAAACCACACAAACAAACTGCTTTTACAGCGAGTTAGGCAGCGTTTTACTGTGGGCTTTTTACTCCTTTCTATAACCTTTTGTCAACTTTGACAAAAGTATCTACACACTAGTTTACATACGTATCATTTAATTAACATTTGATGCGCCTGGCTTAGGCTAAATCGTGTCAGTTAATTGCCGTGTAGAAACAGATAGATATAAACCAACATGCACATTTCAGTTTTACTATACCATTGTCTCAGGAATCTCCTGTTCTTCCACTCACTACCTAGGGGTATTTTTTTGATCCAGGACACGTTTTCAGCATAAAACCTCAAAAAAAGTGTGGCCCTTTAATAAATTTTGTCAATTCTTGCGGTAAAAATCGCCGTGACACGCTATCAAAATAACCCTATCTATTCCAGGTCTTTAGCGGTGAAATTAATCGTTCAAAAAAACAGCGAAAGTCATTTTTTTCGTCTGATAACCGTTCTCATTACCCAGCAAGACTTAAATAAATACCCACTTCGATATCTGAATCAAACGAACTCGATATAAATAAAACTTTTACCGAATTTTGGCCAAAAAAAACCTCCGCCGAAGCAGAGGTTTTATCATCCCGTTTTAACGCGTTTCGGCGTTATTCTTCATCATCAACCAAACAAGCATCATCTTGCAACGATGCCCCAGGTCCATTGAAGCTGTAGCTGTCGTTGCCGTTTTGCATGGCGCTGAATATCGCCATCGCCAGCTCATTACCGCACTGAGGATCCTTGCACAGGCTGTATTGAGTATCAGGCAACGCGGGTAACCCCTCGGTTGCACCAAGCACACGCAGGTCCGGACTCATCATTTCTATTGGGCGAACGGTAATGCCCAGCCCGGCCTTACAGGCGGCGCGAACGGCGGAAAGCGTTGAAGCCACATAGGCGATCCGCCATGGGATCCCGGCGTCATCCAGGTGTTTGATCGCCATCGCGCGGAACGGACTTGGATCGTCCATCACCACCAACGGGATCGGTTCGCCAGCCTGGAAATGGTAATCGGCCGCGCAATACCACAGGGTTGGTGAGGTACGCAGCACAATGTGCGGGCGATCTGCGGCAGCTATAGTGGTGATAGCCAGATCGACTTCGCCGCTTTCCAGCATGTCGACCATGAACGAGCTGGGTTTCACCCGGACATCAATCGCCAGTTTTGGGTACACCGACGTGACGCGGTTAAGCAAGAAAGGCAGGATGGTATCGGCGGTATCGTCGGAAGCGCCAATAGTCAGAACACCCTTTATATTGTTGTACATCAACGAAGTACAGGCTTCGTCATTGAAGCGCAGGATTTTCCTGGCGTAGCCGAGAAGCTGAATACCGTGTTCGGTCAGTAATTTATTGCGCCCATGACGGGCAAACAACTCTTTGCCAACCAGTTGCTCTAACCGCTGCATTTGTTGGCTGACGGCTGATTGAGTGCGACAAACGGCGACTGCCGCCGCCGCAAAAGTATTCAAATCAGCAACAGCTACAAAGGTTCTTAGCAGATCGAGGTCGAGATTGAGTATCGGACGATTTGCAGTTGTCATAGTGTTTTCTTCACTTTTTGAATTCTAATTTACAAACTACCCTGGTGTGTTTCTAAGACATCGTTAAAGGACGATGCCAGACATGACAGTACCCCACTCATAAGTGGAGGGCAAAAAAATTACTTTTATTTCGTTACCTCTATCGCCTTTTAAAATGTGATCTATCGTGAATGCTTATAGAAATGCCGTACTTTATAAGTGGTGAAAGTGTTTCATTTTTACCGGGTTAAATATTTTACTCATTCAACGCGTGAGATTTCCACACCAATCGTGCTGCATAACTCCCGCGTCCAGACTGGCCTCAGCGCCGTTTTCTGCACAGAAAAATCCGTAGTTCGCAGCGTAACGTCTGGTTCATTTTTTCATGACTTTAATAAATTCAATCAGTAACATTTATTGCGTGAATAAATCAGAAATAACTACTTAAACAGCGCTTAAGATAGAAACTGAAATACGGCTAATGTAATTCATCCTTGTCTTTCAGTTTGGATCGCCGATTGACATCCCGCTATCAGACTACTCTGGCATTATCATTTCTTTACATTTTAACTTCTTTAATCTTTGGCCGGATAACCCGTTTGTCGGGTCCCGTTCCGTTACGGGGATGATACCGGGTAATTATGACTGCACACCACCACAAAGACAGAATTAAATACCGATTTCAAAATAAAATGCAGCACTAAAACCCACCAAAACACTTTAACATTGCTTATCTCACCTGGGTTCCTGCGTTACCCCCTTCGTTTGCACCAAAGGCGTGCATGGCCCTTCAAAAGCGCCCGCGCCAGGAGTACATTGGGCAGGTTGCGGCATTCCACGGTAGGAACGCCCCCATCCCAGCAAAAGGCTCAACTTTTTATGTCCCCCATTGAGAAATCCAGCAAACTGGACAACGTCTGCTATGACATTCGTGGCCCGGTGCTCAAAGAAGCTAAACGTCTTGAAGAAGAAGGCAATAAAGTCCTGAAACTGAACATCGGCAACCCAGCCCCATTCGGTTTCGATGCCCCTGATGAAATCCTGGTCGACGTGATCCGCAATTTGCCCACGGCGCAAGGGTATTCTGATTCCAAAGGGCTCTTCTCGGCGCGTAAAGCGATCATGCAGCACTACCAGGCCCGCAACATACGCGACGTGACCGTTGAGGATATCTACATTGGCAACGGGGTTTCCGAGCTGATCGTGCAATCCATGCAGGCGCTGCTCAATAGCGGCGACGAAATGCTGGTGCCGGCGCCGGATTACCCACTGTGGACCGCGGCAGTTTCGCTGTCCGGCGGTAAAGCAGTGCATTATCTGTGCGATGAGCAAGCCGGCTGGTTCCCGGATCTGGATGACATCATCAGCAAGATCACTCCACGCACCCGCGGCATCGTGATCATCAACCCGAACAACCCAACCGGTGCGGTGTACAGCAAGGCCTTGCTGGAGCAGATCGTCGAGATCGCCCGTCAGCACAACCTGATCATCTTCTCCGATGAGATTTACGACAAAATTCTGTATGACGAAGCCGAACACCATTCGATCGCCGCGCTGGCACCGGACCTGCTGACCGTCACCTTTAACGGATTGTCCAAAACTTACCGTGTGGCGGGTTTCCGTCAGGGTTGGATGGTGCTGAACGGGCCGAAAAAACACGCCAAAGGCTATATCGAAGGCCTGGAAATGCTGGCGTCGATGCGTCTATGCGCTAACGTACCGATGCAGCACGCTATTCAAACCGCACTGGGCGGTTACCAAAGCATCAGCGAATTTATTCAACCCGGCGGCCGTCTGTATGAACAGCGTAATCGCACCTGGGAACTGTTGAACGAAATCCCGGGGGTTTCCTGCGTGAAACCTCAGGGCGCGCTGTATATGTTCCCACGCATCGATGCCAAACGTTTTAATATTCACGACGATCAGAAATTGGTGCTGGATCTGCTGCTGCAGGAAAAAGTGCTGCTGGTGCAGGGCAGCGCCTTCAACTGGCCGTACCCGGATCATGTGCGCATCGTTACGCTGCCGCGCGTAGATGAACTGGAAATGGCGGTCGGCAAACTGGGCCGCTTCCTGGAAGGCTATCGTCAATAGTCATGATGGGCGCAGCCTGCTGCGCCCTTCTCCCCCATCACCGCACTGCCTGAGTTGCATAACCCGCCATCACTGCTCACAATGGAACCCTCACTTGCCGTTGTATAAGAGAGCACCATGAGCCAGAGCCACTTTTTTGCCCATCTGTCACGTTTGAAACTGATTAACCGCTGGCCGCTGATGCGCAATGTACGTACCGAGAACGTTTCCGAGCACAGCCTGCAGGTGGCATTTGTCGCCCATGCGCTGGCGGTGATCAAGAACCGGAAGTTCAATGGCAACCTGAGCGCCGAGCGTGTCGCCCTGCTGGCGATGTACCACGATGCCAGTGAAGTGATCACCGGCGATATGCCGACGCCGATCAAATACTACAATCCGCAGATCGCCCACGAGTACAAGAAGATCGAAAAGATCGCCCAGCAGAAACTGCTGGATATGATCCCGGCCGAATTGCGCAACGATTTCCGCTCGATTCTCGACGAGCACTATTACACCGAAGACGAAAAGTTGGTGGTGAAGCAGGCCGATGCGCTGTGCGCCTACCTGAAGTGTCTGGAGGAGCTGTCTGCCGGCAATAACGAATTCAAGCTGGCGAAGGCGCGATTGGACAAGACCTTGCAGCAGCGCAGCAGCCCGGAAATGGACTATTTCATGAACGTGTTTATTCCCAGCTTCAGCCTGTCGCTGGACGAAATCAGCCTCGACTCCTCCCTGTAAATCTTATGGCGCAGCCCGCTGCGCCGTTAAAAAGCATACAGCCAGGGCACGATAATCACGCTAACCAGCATCACCAACAGCGTGAACGGCACGCCCATACGCACAAAATCACCGAACTTATAATTCCCTGGCCCCAACACCAACGTGTTCACCGGGGAAGAAACCGGCGTCATAAAGGCCGCCGAAGCGGCAATGGCGATAATCATGGCAAACGGGTACGGTGACACCCCCATTTCGCGGGCGGCGGCAATGGCGATCGGCGCCATCAACACCGCGGTTGCCGTATTGGAGATAAACAACCCAATCGTGGCGCACAGAACAAACAGGCACACCAGCATCACCCTTGGCCCGGCACCGCCGGCAACGTCCATTAACCCGCGCACGATCAAATCCACCCCGCCAGTCTTCTGCAATGCCTGAGCAAAGGGCATCATGCCGACAATCAAAATAATGCTCGGCCAGTGGATCGATTTGTAGGCACTTTCCATGTCGATACAGCGGAACTTACCCATCAGCAGGCAGGCAATCAATGCGGCGATCGGATTGGGGATCTCGTCGGTCAGCATCATCGCCACCATCAACGCCAGACAGAATAATGCGTGCGGCGCCTGGGTGATGGCCGGCGCAACCTCGTCGACCTCGGCGGGCAGATTGAGCACGATAAAATCGTGGGTTTTGGCCTGCAGTTGGCGAATCGCCTTCCAGTCGCCAATCACCAACAGAATGTCGCCCAACGCCAGGGGCTCATCCACCAGCTTGCCCGCCAGGGTTTCGCCATTGCGGCGGATCCCCACCACGTTCAGATCGTAACGGCTGCGAAAGGCGGATTCGCGCAGGCTTTTGCCCAACAGCGTCGAGTCAGGAATCAACGACACCTCCGCCATACCGACGTTACGCGACTGCTCGGAAAAATAGTCGCCGCGCAGAACCATGGGTTCCAGTTGCTGCTCACTGCAGAATTCCCGTAAATCGACCTGGCTGTCCGACATGTCGAGCAGCAGCACATCGCCTTCGCGCAGCTCGGTGCTGCCGGATGCGCTGACCATTACCCGCCGAAAGCGCTTCCAGCGTTCAATGCCCACCACATTGGCGCCGTAGCGAGCACGCAGGTGCAGCTCGTCAAGGGAATGTCCCACCAGCGGCGAACCGCTGCGCAGCGCCAGCCGACGCGCCCGGCCGGTCAGCTTGTAGTCACGGATCAAATCGCGGAAAGTGCGTCGCTGCCAGGTTTCGCGCGTCTTATCGCCGTCTTCATTACCCAGCCAACGTCGAGCCACCAGCATATAGCCCACGCCCAACACCAGCACCGCCAGGCCTACCGGCGTCACGCCGAAGAAGCCAAAACCGCTGATGCCTTCGCGCACCAGCTCGCTGTTTACCACCATGTTCGGCGGGGTCGCCACCAGGGTCATCATGCCGCTGATCAGGCCGGCAAAGCTCAGCGGCATCATCAACCTTCCCGGGGCGATTTTCATTCGCGCCGCCACGCTGAGCACTACCGGGATAAAAATTGCCACCACGCCGGTCGAGCTCATGAATGCCCCCAGGCCGGCGACGGTGACCATCAACAACATCAGCATTTTGGTTTCGCTACTGCCGGCGACCTTCACCAGCCAGTCTCCCACCTGATAAGCCACCCCGGTACGTACCAGCCCTTCACCAATCACGAACAGCGCAGCAATCAGGATCACGTTGGGATCGCTGAACCCGACCGTGGCCTCCGGCAGGGTCAGGGTACCGCTCAGCACAAAGGCGATGATCACCAGCAACGCCACTACGTCCATACGCAGTTTATTGGTGGTAAACAACACAATGGCAATCAACAGTAAACTCAGCACCCACAGTAATTCGCTGTTCAAAACGGCCTCACCCGGCAGAGATATCCAAGGGCTTAAAAATTAGCATAAAAAAACCCCGCGGGTGCGGGGTCTAATCAATTTGGGTGAAGATAACGCGTTACGCCACCAGGTTAATCGCGGCGCCCTGCTCCGTTTTGCTCACGGCGATCTGCTCAAGCGATGACAGCAGCAGATCGACCTGATCCAACTTTGGCGCATCGGCTGGTGCATTGACGGCAATCACCTGGCAGCCTGCGGCCAACCCGGACAGAATGCCGGCAGCGGCGTCTTCCACCACCACACAATCTTGCGGTGCCAACCCCAGGCGCTCAGCCCCCAGCAGATACGCATCCGGCTGCGGCTTGCCCTTTTTCACCTGCTCGGCAGTAATGAAAACCTCCGGCTGTGGTAGGCCACCGGCGTTCCGCCGAGCGGTAGCTACCGGGATCGAGCCGGAAGTGACGATCGCCCAGGGAATGTCGAGTTGATTCAAGCGCGCCAACAAGGCAGCGGCGCCGGGCAGTGCGGTAACGCCCTCGGTGTCCTGCGCTTCCACCTGTTCCAGCAGCAGAAACTCCTGCTGGATCGCCGCCTCGCTTTCACCCGGCATAAAATGACGCAACGAGGTAATGGCCTGTTTACCGTGAATAAAATCCAGCACGTCCTGCGGATCAACGCCGCGGCGTTTGGCCCAGTTAACCCAGGCGCGCTCTACCGCAGGCAATGAATCCACCAACGTCCCATCAAGATCGAACAGAAAACCCTTACACTCCACAGGAAACCTCTTTTAATCAGGCATTGATAATTTGCGCTATCTCAACGGCGCTCAAGTGATACTGGCGTGGGCATGACAGCCAGATAGCCAGCATACGCTGGTACTTTTCCCACATTTTGGTTTGGGCGTTGAAGCCGTGGCTGCCGGAATCGAAATGAGTATAGCGCCCCTCGGTGTTAACCAGGAAACGCACGTAGCTCAGATGGCGCGCCTCGGTCGCGGCGTCAAAGCCGAGAAACGCCAGGCGGCGGGCTTCAATACCTTGTTTGTCTTTCAGATTGTCCCAGGAAACCTGCAGCGCGTGGTGCATTTCCATCACGTTGATAATGGTGCGGCACACGTCTTCGCTCATTTCGCCGAAGTCGCGATCCAGCTCGCGCATCTGCAGGCCAAAACCGCGCTCGATAATGGTCTGCAAGCGACGGTAACGTTCGGCGTTATCCGGGTCCAGCAGGGTCATCATCTTGTATTGGTTCGACAGGATCAGGCGTTGGGCGTGGGTCATTTCCATTATAATTTCCTCGATAAATTACTCATGGCGAAAGCATCGCACAGCGCAATATCACAGGAAATCACAACTCGCCGGTTCTTTGATTTGAACGGGGGTTATTGGCCAGAACGCTAAAATGGCCGCCGGCAATACGGCCATTTTTAGTGTTAAAGGTCATCCAGGAAGGTTTTATCCAGCTGCTTGAAGGCGCGCTTCAGCAGGTCTGCCAGCGACTGGTAGGTTGGCGTGCCTTCTACCGGCGCGACGGCCTGACCGGCTTCCGTCAGCTTGTTGCGTACCTCATGGAACCACTGCAGCAGCGTGGGCGGCAACGGGGTAACCGAACGACGGCCCAACCACCACAGACCCTGCATCGGCATGCTGCAGGCAAACAGTGCGGTGGCGATCGCCGGGCCCAGTTGGCCCCCCAGGGCAATCTGCCAGGTCAGGGTAAACACCGCCAGCGGCGGCATAAAGCGGACGGCAAAGCGGGTGGCACTCGCAACGCGATTCTCCGGAAAGACCGGAGCCAGACGTTTGTCTGACGGCCAGGTTTTCATGTAATGCTGCCCGCGCTGGAAGACCTGAAACCAGCTTACGGAACCGGACGGTTTGCTCGTCATCGCGTACCTCAACGTCACAAAGAAAAATAAGGGCACGGCCAACACATACTAAAAAATTTGAAGCTTTAAATTTATTTTGTGTTTGCCTCGGGCTATCGGTATCCTAGGCCGGCCTTTTGGCCGGTAGAAGATGACAATAATTCTGTCAACTTTTAGCCCTATAAAAATCAAGATTATTTAAACCGCAGAGAAATCATCGGTTTTTTCATCGTCATGTGGTTTGTGCAATTCACATGATGTTAATCATAAATGTCAACGGCATTATGCGCTACGCTTGTTGTCTGATTGACGATTAATTCACCACGTGTTTTGGTATTTCCTTTAACAACACGAACTATTTAAGTAGGTACTTCCATGTCGAGTAAGCTAGTACTGGTCCTGAACTGCGGCAGTTCTTCCCTGAAGTTCGCTATCATCGATGCTGTCAACGGTGAAGAACACCTCTCCGGCCTGGCCGAATGTTTCCACCTGCCTGAGGCTCGCCTCAAGTGGAAGATGGACGGCGCCAAACACGAAGCGGCTCTGGGTGCCGGCGCTGCGCACAGCGAAGCACTGAACTACATTGTTAATACTATTCTGGCACAAAAACCGGAGCTTTCTGCACAGCTGACCGCTATCGGTCACCGCATTGTGCACGGCGGCGAGAAGTTCACTTCTTCTGCCGTAATCAATGACGAAGTCTTGCAGGGTATCAAAGATTCGGTGCCATTTGCACCACTGCATAACCCAGCGCACCTGATCGGTATCGCTGAGGCATTGAAATCCTTCCCTAAACTGGCGGATAAAAACGTTGCCGTGTTCGACACCGCGTTCCACCAGACCATGCCGGAAGAATCCTACCTGTACGCCCTGCCGTACAGCCTGTACCGCGACCACAGCGTTCGTCGCTATGGCGCACACGGCACCAGCCACTTCTACGTAACTCAAGAAGCTGCGAAAGTGCTGAACAAGCCGGTTGAAGAAGTTAACCTGATCACCTGCCACCTGGGCAACGGCGGTTCCGTAACCGCAGTGCGCAACGGCAAATGCGTTGACACTTCTATGGGTCTGACCCCGCTGGAAGGCCTGGTCATGGGCACCCGCAGCGGTGACATCGATCCGGCGATCATCTTCCACCTGCACGACTCTCTGGGCATGAGCGTTGATCAAATCAACAAAATGCTGACCAAAGAATCCGGCCTGCTGGGCCTGACCGAAGTCACCAGCGACTGCCGTTACGTTGAAGACAACTACGCAACCAAAGCCGATGCAAAACGCGCTATGGACGTATTCTGCCACCGTCTGGCCAAGTACATCGGCGCTTACAGCGCACTGATGGACGGCCGTCTGGACGCGGTGATCTTCACCGGCGGCATCGGCGAAAACGCCGGTATGGTGCGTGAGCTGACCCTGGACAAACTGGGCCTGCTGGGCTTCGAGATTGACCACGAACGCAACATGGCCGCTCGCTTCGGTAAATCCGGCGCCATCACCAAAGACGGCAGCCGCCTGGCGCTGGTTATCCCGACCAACGAAGAGTTGGTCATCGCGCAAGACGCATCCCGTCTGACCGCGTAACGCTCTCCGACACCGTCAGCCCAGGCTGACGGTGCTGTTTTAGCCTCATGTTAATTCGTGAAGAGGACTATTCTGTGTCACGTACAATTATGTTGATCCCCACCGGCACCAGCGTCGGCCTGACCAGCGTCAGCCTGGGTGTCATCCGCTCCATGGAGCAAAAAGGCGTTAGCCTGAGCGTGTTCAAACCTATCGCTCAACCACGCACCGGCGGCGACTCGCTCGACCAGACCACCACCATCATCCGCAGCAGCAACTCCACCATCACGGCGGCCGAACCGCTGCGCATGAGCTACGTTGAAGGCCTGCTGAGCTCCAACCAGCAAGACGTGCTGATGGAAGAGATCGTGGCGCGCTATCACGAGAACACCAAAGACGCGGAAGTGGTGCTGATCGAAGGCCTGGTGCCGACCCGTAAACACCAGTTCGCCAACGCGCTCAACTATGAAATCGCCAAGACCCTGAATGCGGAAATCGTTTTTGTACTGGCACTGGGCAATGATTCCCCGGCTCAGTTGAAAGAGCGCATCGAGCTGGCTCGCAGCAGCTTCGGCGGCAGCAAGAACAAAAACATCACCGGCGTGATCATCAACAAGCTGAACGCCCCGGTTGACGAGCAGGGCCGCACCCGTCCTGACCTGTCCGAGATCTTCGACGACTCCACCAAGGCCAGCGTAACCAACGTTGACCCGGCGCAACTGTTCGCCAACAGCCCGCTGCCAGTGCTGGGCTGCGTGCCGTGGAGCTTCGACCTGATCGCGACCCGCGCTATCGACATGGCCCGTCACCTGAAGGCCACCGTGGTCAATGAAGGCGACATCATGACCCGTCGCGTGAAGTCTGTAACCTTCTGTGCGCGCAGCATTCCGCACATGCTGGAACACTTCCGTCCGGGTTCACTGCTGGTCACCTCGGCAGACCGTCCTGACGTGCTGGTTTCTGCCTGTCTGGCCGCGATGAACGGCGTGGAAATCGGCGCAGTGCTGCTGACCGGCGGCTACGCTATCGACGAGCCAATCAGAAAGCTGTGTGAACGTGCGTTCCAAACCGGCCTGCCGGTCTTTATGGTCGAAACCAACACCTGGCAGACCTCGCTGAGCCTGCAAAGCTTCAACCTCGAAGTGCCGGCGGACGACCACCAGCGCATCGAGAAAGTGCAGAACTACGTGGCCAGCCACATCAACGCCGAATGGATCGAGTCACTGACTGCGACCTCCGAGCGTTCGCGTCGCCTGTCTCCACCGGCGTTCCGCTATGAGCTGACCGAGCTGGCACGTAAAGCCGGAAAACGCATCGTGCTGCCGGAAGGCGACGAGCCGCGTACCGTGAAAGCGGCGGCTATCTGCGCCGAACGTGGTATCGCTGAGTGCGTGCTGTTGGGTAACCCGGAAGAGATCCAGCGCGTTGCCGCTGCGCAGGGCGTTGAGCTCGGCAAAGGCATCGAGATTGTTGATCCGGTCGCCGTGCGCGAGCAGTACGTTCCACGTCTGGTTGAGCTGCGTAAGAGCAAGGGCATGACCGAAGTGGTTGCGCGCGAGCAACTGGAAGATAACGTGGTTCTCGGCACCCTGATGCTGGAGAAAGGCGAAGTCGACGGCCTGGTTTCAGGCGCGGTTCACACCACCGCCAACACCATCCGTCCACCGTTGCAGTTGATCAAAACGGCACCGGGCAGCTCGCTGGTGTCCTCCGTGTTCTTCATGCTGCTGCCTGACCAGGTTCTGGTATACGGCGACTGTGCGATCAACCCGGACCCAACCGCAGAACAGCTGTCTGAAATCGCGATCCAGTCGGCAGATTCCGCTGCGGCCTTCGGTATCGAACCACGCGTTGCCATGATCTCCTACTCCACCGGTAACTCCGGCGCGGGTAGCGACGTTGAGAAAGTGCGTGAAGCAACCCGTCTGGCGCAGGAAAAACGTCCTGACCTGATCATCGACGGCCCACTGCAGTACGACGCCGCCATCATGGCCGACGTCGCCAAGTCCAAAGCGCCAAACTCTCCGGTTGCAGGCCAGGCTACCGTGTTCATCTTCCCAGACCTGAACACCGGTAACACCACCTACAAAGCGGTACAGCGTTCTGCTGACCTGGTGTCCATCGGGCCAATGCTGCAAGGCATGCGCAAGCCGGTGAACGACCTGTCACGTGGCGCACTGGTAGACGACATCGTTTATACCGTCGCCCTGACCGCCATTCAGTCTTCCCAGGCTGATGCAGCAGCAGTCAAAGCCTGATAATCCCCGAATTATCAGATAAAAAAAACCGGTCAATTGACCGGTTTTTTTATTTGCACGAACGCATCAGGCATTTTCATCGCTATCGCGCAACGGCTTGCCATAGGCCTGTTCGTTGTTGCGCGTCAGCCACAGCGACAGCGCTTTTAACGAGTCCGGTGTGAATTCGTCGCAGCGGGCGGTGATTTCTTCCGGCGTCAGCCAGCTAACCTCAACCACTTCTTCTTCCTGCAGTGCAAAGGGGCCATGCGAGACACAGCTGAACAGCGCACCCCACACCCGGCACTGCTCTTCTTCAAAGTAGAACAGCCCGTGCTCGGCAAAAGGCACGCCGGCAATGCCCAGTTCCTCTTCCGCCTCGCGGCGAGCGGAGTCAAGCACGTTCTCCCCGCTTTGCACTACGCCACCGGCAGTGGCGTCCAGCCAACCCGGATAGAAATCTTTAATGTCGGTGCGACGCTGCACCAGAATTTTTCCCATTCCATCATGCACCACAATATAGGTAGCACGATGACGCAGCCGTTGAGCACGCATCTGTTGGCGACTGGATTGAGCAATCACTTCATTTTGCTCGTTGACGATATCAACCCACTCGGTATCTGCAGCCTGACCCTGTTCCGCCATCCTCTAAAACCTTCTATTTTGGCGCGATGCATCCCGCGCACTGGTTAATCAATGAGTGTTTTTCAAAGATTTTTATTGTGTGTGTATAAATTAGTGCGTTAATGCCACCTCTGCAACAGCCTTGCCGCCGTCCAAAGTGACCACACTTAAAATGCCGTCCTCCAGTATGCCATAGCTGGCGGGAAAGCCCCCTTTCGGAATGCTGACCGACCCTGGATTAAAGCAGTAAATTTCGCCCTGCCGTTCCGCCTGCGGTAAATGGCTGTGCCCATAGACCAGCACATCACCGGCAGATAACGGCGGCAGTGCGGAAGGATGATAAAGGTGTCCGTGGGTTAAAAACAATCGTCTTTTTTGCAATAGCACCTGCTGCCAAGACGCGGTGATGGGAAATGACAATAACATCTGATCAACTTCACTGTCACAGTTGCCGCGAACGGCGATGATCTTGTCGCTATAGCGATTCAATTGTTCAGCAACCTGCGCCGGTTGATAGCCCGCTGGCAGCGCATTTCGCGGCCCGTGATTCAGCAAATCACCCAGCAGGATCAGCCAGTCGGCACCGCTTTGCTCAAAACGTTCCAGCACGCTTTCGGTGGCAGGTAGCGAACCGTGTATATCGGAGGCGAATATCAGCTTCATAACCTTTCCTTTGGCAGGGAAATAACGGCTATTTTATCGCAGTGGCCAGCGACGGCAAGGCTGCCGAGGAAGCGATTCCTGAAGACCCGGAATTGTGATGCATGTTGTAGAGATAGCATCAGACGAATCTCACATAGCCTGCTATTCTTAGCTGCTATTGTGGGTAACCCTATAGAAAGATCTCTGATATACCTTTGTGCGCGGCGAAGACCGCAACAACGTGTAATGACTTACAGATCACCTTACCGCAGGAGGCAACATGATTGACCTGTCAATTGCAACCTTTTCCTCCCTATTGTGGACTACACATTTCCAGTACCCCACTCTCAACCTATATGGTTAAATTGCTAGTACTGTTTGTATACTGGTACTCAAGAAAATGAAAAAGCTGGCTCTAATTTGCCTTCCGTTGATTTTGGTAGGATGTGCTCAAGTGCAGTACAACGACGGTAAAACAGTAAGTATCCAGTCCGATGGCTGGTATGGTTTGGACAGCTTGCAAAAGACAGCCAACGCAGCTTGCAAGCAGTACGGCAAATCCAAGGCTACATACATACATAGTGCGAACATGAACCCTCACCTACCTGCCGGTAGTGGCGTACAGAACACCATATGGAAGTGTGAATAATATCCAACATTATTAATAGGACTCGCGGACAAACACTATATTTTCTGAAAAACACCCGCATTACTTTTAAAACGGGTGTTTATTGGGTCACATGTCATTCCCTATTAGCTCAGTAGACAATATCCTAGTTAACAAATTATTTTTATCACCTATTTTCTCACTCAAAAAATCAATCATTCTTGGAACATCGCTTTCATATCTAACAATTATATAGCGTATATCACTCATCAAAAAATTAAGTTTAACATCCTTATATTGCTCATTGTACTTTTCTTTCCCATTATGTGCTTGCATATTATCTCTTGATGCAATTACCGTTTTCCCTTTTGAATCATGAATATCAGGAACAAAACGCCATTCTCTTTCGTCCGCAAATATGTAATTGCTTACTTCAGGAGCCTGCCTCCTTCTCAAAGTACCTTGATAGTTTTTCATGTAACGTAGTGGATCAACTAAGTTACGATATTCTTTATCGATTTTAATAAAGCTATTCTTATCCGCATTTAACTCTTTAGTAGATTTACCACTTTCCTTTAAATTTTCAAGAGTGGATTTTAATTTCAATCTTTCTTTAGCTAATTCACGAAGTTCATTATTATAATAATCAAATACTGGTGAACTCTTGCTCATATAAATAACTGGGTTAAGTTTATTTCTATCAGCCCATTCCTTCGTTAACCCGATTCCATAATGCCCATAACTGTCAGTATGATGATTGAGCTGAGTAAGCCTAATATCACAAAATGAAACCATTGGTATTCCGAAATCACGATTGGATGACAACCCCCTAATAAACTCTCTAGCAAAAGAAATGTTAAAACTTTCACTATTTAAAATAGAAAGCAACGTTTCAAATTCACTAGTGAAATGAAAGAGTGTTGTGGGATATAAACTTCTAGCCATAGTGACAACCTTGTTTGATGTTTAAGATATCCTTAACTACCACCAATCAATACTATCAGTATCCGCCATACGTCATCAATAGGTATTGGCTGGAGTACTACCCCACAAACCGCCAGTACTGGTAGAATCACGAAATTCCATGCCACAATAAACGTTAGCACATACCCAAGAGCCTGCCGCCATGTGAAGCCCTTGCGTGTCTCTTCGAGTGTTATTTCATTCTGCTCATGGCTGTTCTGTGCATCTAAATCTTGTTTACTTTGTTCCTTTTTCTGGAAGAAACTGAAACCAGTCTTGATCAAATCAATGATCGCTCCTATTCCAAACATTTTAGTATCCCTGTTGAATAAACCCAGAAGTACTTCCCCTTAACGAACAATTTTGTTTTATCAATGACAACAATAGTTCGTTCAACGTCAAACAATGACCATTGGTACATGCTTCCAAGTTCTAGTTGTTGTTCTTTCTCAAAGATTATATTCATTGTTTCTTGTACATCAACTTCAATGTCCAGCTCTTTATTAATTAGCTTTAGTTGTTGCTTTAGTATCTTCTTGTACTTCTGACCAAGAAAACAAACATTAGTAGGCAGTGAGTTACCATCTGGTACTAAATCACCAATTAGAATTGAACGTGTATCATCTTCATAGTGTTGATGTTGGTCTTGCATTATCATTTACATTCTCCTAAAGATATATTGGCCTTGCAGGTCAGATAAGATAAGGCGTGCACCGGCTTCAGCGTTTGCGTAAAAGTCATAAACCATTTTACGTTTCTTAACCTCACGAACACCGACTACACGTTTAGAACGGTTTTTCTTACCTTTCTTTGATGTGTCGATCATTCGTTTCTTTCCACCTGAATCTACTATTTTATATTTACCATTCCTAATGCCGGATTTCATTGCACTGATATTCCCCTGTGCAGTGAGTTTTGCAGTCGATGTAGGAACTATTTTCACTTGATTACGTGGCTTCACGATAATATCGTGTAAGTACTTGGCCTGATAATCCTTCACGATGATTTCATTAACTGCACCTGTACTTGTTCTTTTGAATCGAAAAAGAATTGCATTACTTGTAAATGGTACTGGCCCACCTGCGATTGCAGCATTCATATCAACTTGCATTTGATTGGCAAGGCGTCTTGCTCTGTTGGACACTTCCTTTAGAAAGTTCTGTCCCGCTCTCTGCCCTTGTTGATTAAGATATACCCTTGCCTGTGGTATACCTGTTATCGTTCCTTGAAACCTCATGATAACCACCCTACTATCTCTTGAATGATTTTGAATTGTTCACCATTATCTTTGTGCAGTCTTGATTTCGTCATTATTGCCTTATTGAGACATTGCCATTGAGTACCGAACAAACTAATTAATGCCGTCTCACAGTTAACCGCTTGTTGTACCGTAGGGAAACACCATAGAATTTGTTTACTATATTTAAGACCATCATTGATGTACTGGTTAACAGCTTTGCTACTACTGGTATAGATAGGCCAATTTGAGTCTTTGGTATCGTTAGACCTTTTCTTAATGTCCTTGAGTCCTTTATATGTTTGTTTTACACCAATATAGTACTCATCGGTGTCGGGAAACTGAATTAGATACACGAATGCAGCACACTCCGGTACATCATCAATAGAGAAGTCGGGGTTGAACATTGTCCATTCACAATCGTGATCGTTGTTGTTCATGAATTACCCCCTAACTACATAGGTAATCATGGAATCAACACGGTTTGGTGTCTGGCGATACCACTGTGAGTCTTTCACTTCAAGAATGGCAGTTGCATAGTTCTTACTACTCAGTGCCGCCAAGAATCTCTTAAATCCCCTCGTCTTTGTTAAACCTAACTGAAAAACCATTAGTACTAGAAAATCATTCCAACGTGAATCCATCGGTAGATTTATTTTTAATGCTTCTACACCTCTACGTGCAATGGCAATATCATTAAGTAGTAACGCATCTGCCTGTTGCTCTGTTAAACCCTGTGAGTAGTTTTCATTGGCAAGTACAAGATGCCCGTAGCCAATTTGACCTGCCCCCAGGATTAGATACAACCTTCAGTTAGTAATGTCGGTTTGTTTACCTTCACATTTTCCATTTCGCCACCGTGCTGCAAACTCTGATGGCGTCTGATAATTCAGTGCCGAATGTGGAC
>Ga0207713_1001367_pt1 | contig 19841 bp, 19 predicted proteins | sample KBSS64metaG_FD_184404 | JGI IMG/M metagenome (GOLD analysis project Ga0207713, IMG submission 184404) | Switchgrass rhizosphere microbial communities from Kellogg Biological Station, Michigan, USA - KBS S6-4 metaG (SPAdes) (version 2) | ecosystem: Host-associated > Plants > Roots > Rhizosphere >... | reverse complement strand
TTCGATTTACAAGCGGAAATCCAAATTCCGATTCAAGATTTGTAATGGCATGACTGACCGCTGACTGCGTGAGCGCCATCGCATCTGCCGCTTTTGTAAAGCTTTGCAATTCCGCTACTTTGTTTAAGATTTCATATTTCACTAAGCTCATTTTATCCCGCCCTAACATGAATTTAATTCACGTTCATCATTATAAAGATTCATTTTATTAATATCAAATTCCTTTGTATACTGTGGGTACATGATAAAAAATGGAGGGTTGAACGTGAGTTACCGCACACGAGCAAATATGATGATGATTGGGGTAAACGTATTTTGGGGTATGTCGTATGTGTTTATGAAAATGGGGCTGAGTTCTCTCGGATCATTCACCATTATTGCCCTTAGATGTTTGATTGCTTTTTTCATTGCCGGGCTGTTTTTTCATAAGCCTTTACGGCAAATCACGCGCAAAACGATTTTATCATCTGCTATTTTAGGCTTTTTACTGTTTTCCGTTTTTGCATTTGTCACGTTTGGCGTCAGCATGACGTCTGCTTCAAATGCCGGATTTCTTGTCAGTTTAACGGTCATTTTTGTTCCGTTGCTCAACTGCGTGTTAGTGAAGAAGCTTCCTTCTTGGCCGATTGGGCTCGGCATTATCACTACCCTAACCGGTATAGGTGTTTTAACTTTAAAGCACTCCTTTCATATGAATGCTGGTGATTTACTTTGCATTGGAACCGCACTATGTTATGCCGTTCATATTACGTTGACCGGCACGTTCACCAAAAATGAAAATCCAATTGCTCTTGGCATTTTACAGCTTGGTTTTGCTGGATTGTTTGCACTGCTTTGCAGCTTTTTATTTGAGCACCCGAGCATCCCCACTACTTTATCATCATGGGTTGCGATTTTAGGTCTTGGCGTTCTTTGCAGCGCGATTGGCTTCATTTGTCAAGCTATTGCGCAGCGCTATACAACTCCTACTCACACAGGCCTTATTTTTGCAACAGAACCGATTTTTGCTGCGCTGTTTGCCGTTCTTTTTTTGCATGAGCTGTTTACGCTTAAAGAACTGATTGGTTCTGTTATTGTCATCGCAGGGATTTTAATTGCGCAGTTAGACGATTTGCTACTTAAAAAAAGCGTTCATTATCAAGAGACACTGCCAAAGTAAAAGCCGCTAGATAAAAATCTAGCGGCTCACTTTATACCTTATATGTATAAAACTTTTTATCTACGTTCATCACCGGGAAATTCTCAGGCAGCTTTTCTTTCTCTATATGTTGAAACCCATTTTTCTCATAAAATCGATGAGCAGCTCTATATTGTAATGTGGTTCCTAAATATATTCTTTCCACTCCCTGCTTTTTTGCCCACGCGATGGCTGTATGCAATAACCGGTGAGCTGTTTTGAAGTTCGCTCCTCTATAAGACTTTGCTACAAACATTTTCCGCAGCGCTACTTGACGGCTGCCGATGTCTATTAAAGCCACGCTTCCTATTACTCTTTCGTTGCAAACAGCAACCCAGAAGTTTCCGTTTCCCTGTTGATAAAAGCTTTCGATTTCAAACAAATCAGGCTGATCTTTTTCCGTTATCGGAATGTGGTATTCTTGCTGCTGAATAGGAAGAATTAAATCCACTACTTGCTGTTGATACTTGCTAGCATATGGCTGAATAATGATACTTTCACTCAAAACCTCCACCGCCTCTAATCAGTTTACTCCATCTTACTTTTGACTGTTTTTAATACTGCACAGCCTATGTTCATTATAAAACCAATCACAATACCTGCAAGAATCGATATCACACCTACAGCGATAAAATCGCCTTTAGTCGGCTGAAATAAATTCATGGAAAGCAAACCGAACATAAAAAGCATGGGAATAAGATAACTCAGCATCTTTTTCACCTTAGCACCTCTTTCCCTATCTCCATAAATCTTGTAACCATTTTATCGTATATCAACTTCCTATTTATTACAATCTTTGTCTTTTTTCGTATCTTCATTAGAGAAATAAAGAAAAAAGCGCCTGCCTCTCGTTCCTTACTAATTGAGAGACAGACACTTTTTTATAAAACATGACTCGTTGCTTGTAAAAAGAACTGAGACTGTTCGTAGTTGTACGTTACTTTTGAAAAGTCAAACGGCTGGCCGTTGGCTAAATGAAAAAGCGTTTCAATAAACAATTTAGGGTCGCCTTCTTTTAATCCTAAGTATGTAGCTTCTTCTTCGTTCAGCTTGCCGACGTGAAGATATAGATCAGAAAACCCTATTTTTAAGCCAAGTCCTTCTTTAATATAATGAAAAATAGAATGAGAAACAATTTCGTTATTTAAGTACGTAACGATGGATTTATTATAAAACGATTCTTCTAGACAAAGCGTCTGGCCGTTGATATACCGTACTCTTTTTACATAATAGACGTCACTATTTTCTTCTATGTTTAAATTTAACGCGGCTTCTTGCGTCGGCTTTCGTACATCTAACTCAATCACTTCCGACGTTAACTGAAAATCTTCAAGTTCACTCGTAAATCCTTGATTGGAAAGCAAGCCAATGTATCCTGTTCGTTTATGACGACGGACAAAAATGCCGCTTCCTCTCACTTGAAAAACAACGCCTTTTTTCTCCAGCAGATCCAAGGCTTTTGTTACCGTACTTTTGCTTGCCTTAAACTGCGCCATCAGCGTTTCTAATACCGGCAGCTTATCTCCTTGCTGAAGCTTGTGTTCTTCAATATAGGTTTCAATTTCAATTGCAATTTGTTGGTATTTGATCATAGCTATACCTCTTTACTGAATTTGTCTCAAGAATAACACGATTATACCATAATCTAACTCCATACCATAAACTTTAATTATTCATTAATTATTATTTTATTAGAGTATTGATAAATTGTATCGATACAATTATACTGAAGCGTATAATCAACAAAGAGGTTACAATCACGCCGGTTATTATCACCAATTCAAGCGCTTATCGAGAAGTGATTGTTGAAGATGTTGAAACTAGCGGGCTGAATCAAACATTATTTACCGTAGTGAAATAAGGAGGAACTAACAATGACAAAGATGCCAAAGAATTTTTTATGGGGCGGCGCATTAGCAGCTCATCAATTTGAAGGTGGATGGAACCAAGGCGGAAAAGGACCGAGCGTAGTAGACGTTATGACTGCAGGTGCGCACGGTGTGCCGCGACAAATCACCGAAACAGTAGAAGACGATAAATTCTATCCAAATCACGAAGCGATTGATTTTTATCATCGCTACAAAGAAGATATCGCACTGTTTGCAGAAATGGGCTTAAAATGTTTGCGAACGTCGATTGGCTGGAGCCGTATTTTCCCTAAAGGCGATGAAACTGAGCCAAACGAAGAAGGACTAAAATTCTATGACGATGTATTTGATGAACTGTTAAAGCATGGAATTGAACCGGTTATTACGCTGTCTCACTTTGAAATGCCACTGCATTTAGCTCGAGAATACGGCGGGTTTAGAAGCCGAAAAACAGTAGATTGCTTTGTGAAGTTCGCTGAAGTTTGTTTCGACCGCTATAAAGATAAAGTCACGTACTGGATGACGTTTAATGAAATTAACAATAAAATGGATGTAAACAATCCTCTATTCTTATGGACGAACTCAGGTGTTTCTGTAAAACCGGGTGAAAATGCAAAAGAAGTGATGTATCAAGCGGGACATCATGAACTGCTTGCAAGCGCTCTTGCCGTATCAAAAGGAAAAGAAATTAATCCCAATTTCCAAATCGGAGCGATGGTGTCACACGTGCCAATTTATCCGTATTCTTCAAATCCTGACGATGTGATGTTAGCAGAAGAAACAATGAGACAGCGCTACTTCTTCCCTGACGTTCAAGTTCGCGGCTATTATCCAAGCTATGCATTAAAAGAATTCGAACGAGAAGGCTATCATATTCCGTTTGAAGAAGGCGACGAAGAAATTTTACGAAACGGAAAAGTCGATTATTTAGGATTCAGCTATTACATGTCAACAACGGTTAAAAGCGACGTTGAAGCTGATAACACGGGCGATATCGTAAACGGCGGATTGCCAAACGGCGTAGCAAATCCTTATATCAAATCAAGCGATTGGGGCTGGTCAATTGATCCAACGGGCTTGCGCTATACGTTAAACCGCTTCTACGACCGCTATCAAATTCCGCTGTTCATCGTAGAAAACGGATTTGGTGCCATTGATACAGTTGAAGAAGACGGATCCATTCATGACGCATCACGAATTGAATATTTAAAATCACACATCGAAGCGTTAGAAAAAGCTGTGATGTACGATGGCGTTGATTTGATGGGCTATACTCCATGGGGAATTATTGATATTGTTTCCTTTACAACAGGCGAAATGAAAAAGCGATACGGCATGATTTATGTCGACCGTGACAACGAAGGAAACGGATCGATGAAGCGCTACAAAAAAGATTCCTTTAACTGGTACAAACATGTAATTGAAACAAATGGTGAAGAACTATAAGAAATTAGAAAAAGCCGGACTCCTGCGTAAAAACATAGGAATCCGGCTTTTTTAAAACGTGTAAAAATAAAGGCAAATACATTATCTCGGTTTATCTACTAGCTGTGTTTGCGCAATTTCCGTTTGCTTAATTCCCGCTCGTTGAATTTCATCAGCAAACGATTCATGTTTCAGCGTTTTGATTACCTTTTCGCTTCCATCTCGAAGAGTATACACTCTAAATTCATACATACTCTGCCCTCTCCTTTAAGCTATGATTGATGCGATACATTAGATGCGCTCCTGTAAAAGCAACTCATAATAGAGGTAACTTTTTTCTCTTCTTTACTTTACCCACTTTTTAGGAAACTAGACAACGAGATTTAATCTGACGCGACAAAAGACAAACCAAAAGCCTTTGCGGCAAGCAAAGGCTTTGATCTATTTAATATTATTGTTCAAAAATGGTTCCTTTTTTAAACTTTGACTGTTTAAAAGCAAATTTCGTCAAAAGAATATATGTGATTCCTGCGACTACTACTCCTATAATCCAACCTAAATCAACTTCGATAAACGCAGCACCTGCACCGATGAGCATCGCAAGCATGGCGCACGGATTATAGCCGGAAAACGGTCCTTTTTCTTGATACAATTCTTCTACGTTTACTCTTTGTTTCCGTAAAATATAATAATCGACTAGTAAAATAGAAACAATCGGCCCTAAAAAAGCAGAGTAAATTAAAATGAAGAGCCCAAGACCTGCAGCTGACGAATCTTGAACAAGCACCCAAGGGAACGAGCAAAAAGCAAGCAGTCCAGTAATGGTAACCGCCACTTTATAGTTTGCTTTTGTCAGCAGCGTAATCACATACGTAGGCGGAATAATATTTGCCACCATGTTTACCGCAATAACGCCAATCACAATAAAAGCTGATACAGCGACGGTAATATATGAATTATCCACTACAACCGCAAACGCTTTGACAGGATTGGATATGCCCGTAGCAGAAGCAAGCATTGCTCCGATTGTAAGAACGAATCCGTAGGCTACTAGAATTGGTGTAAAGTATAAGAACCCACGCTTTGTGTCGCTAATTCCTGGCTTCAGTTCTCTAGAGTAATCGGCTGCGCTTAGAAAAATTGCTGCATAATTCCCCATGAACATCATAATGAAAGAAAAGAACGGAAGTCCCCATGAACCTTTTGTATGTACCCACTTCTCCCCTACTACCTCACTATGAGAAGTTAAAAGAACACCAAATACGTAAACAAGGCCAAGCAGTATGATGATTGAAGCAAGCATCTCTACCCATTTAACCGCATGGAAGCTGTACAGAGAAAGCACGATTTGCAGCAGCTGAATGATAATAAAACAAAGAACAAGATTGTCAAAAGACCCTTTACTTGCAATTTTCCCGATTTCGTTTAAAGCGGTACCGCCTGTCCAGCTTTGAAAACCATACCAAATGATAGCTGGAATACCTCGTAAAAGAGAAGATATAACGGATCCTTTTATTCCAAAAGACATTCGGAGCTGCATCACATACGGTATGCCCGTCTTATAGCCGATTCGATCGTTCAAGACAAAAAAAGTAGAAATAATACCAATGGCAATAATCGCTGCCACAAACGTTTGAAAAAGATTTAATACCGCAGTACCTGCGATTACCAAGCTAGCCCCAAGCGTCATATTCCCTAAATTAACGCCGTCTCCAATCCACATAAACATATAGGATAACGGAGTTAGCTTTCGATCACTTTCCACTTTTGGCTTTAGTGACGGATCAAGACTTCTATCTTGATAAGAATGCACCTCTTCTATAACTGAACTTGTTGCATTTGTAGACACTATACACTCAACTCCTTTTTTATGATGTTTCCCCTCTCACTTATAACATTAGATGTAAGTTAACTTAACATGTACATAGTGTATACGAATTTTAACGCAAGTTCATTATTATTTATGTGAATTTTCTGATATTATTTTGTGCGATTTGACTAATTTTTGAACTCAGCTCGCAACATACAGGAGTTGATGATAATAAAAAATCCAAGCGCTTACAATAAGCGCTTGGATGAGTCATCTAATATTTATTTTTCACAGGCAATGTAGTCTTTATCTCGATCTAGCTTTGTATTGGCATCATACAGTGATTTTGACACATACGGTTTGTACTTTGTTTTGCCGCCTTTATTTTTCACATTAGCCGCACGAGCTACGCCGCCTTTGTAGTCTTTGTTTAATTCCGTGCAGTTTTTGTAAGATTTAGCTGCCGCATCTACGTTTGAAACCGTGCTAAAAGATACACTTGTTAATAAACCGAAAGATAGAACAATTGGAAAAATCTTTTTCATAAGAGATACTTCCTTCCTATATTTTTTCTAATTAATAATAGAATGTTCTATCAATCTTTTCAATCTTTTTTTTACATTTAAACTACTATTATCCAAATTTATTTTTATTTACGAGTAACTTTAAGAGCCTTGACCGCTTGTTTAGCCGCTTCTGCAATCAGTTTATCATTATACTCCGCATCTTTTTCCGTACGATTGGAAAGGATCGCAAGAACAATTGGATCTCCTTTCGGCGGCCAAAGGATAGCAATATCATTTCGCGTCGCGTATGAGCCTGCGCCTGTCTTATCAGCTACTTCCCAACTTTTCGGCACGCCCGCTCGTATTAACGCATCCCCTGTTGTGTTTCGCTTCATCCAATCTGTTAAAAGTGCACGCTTGTCTTCAGGAAGTGCCTGTCCAAGTACATACGTTTGAAGACTTGAAGCGAGTGCTCTTGGTGTACTTGTATCGTGAGTTTCTCCTGGATTCACTTCATTTAAATCCGGTTCAAAGCGCTCAGGCAGCGTCACATCGTCTCCTATGTTTTCTAAAGCTTCTTTAAATCCATCCGGTCCGCCCAGCTGCTGCAGAATTAAGTTCCCTGCCGTATTGTCGCTGTAGCGAAGTGATGCATCCGCGAGTTCTCGAAGAGTCATGCCTGTATCCACGTGCTTCTCTGTAATTGGATTATAGTTTACAAGGTCATCGCGCGTATAAAAGATACGCTCGTTGAGATCTTCGATTGACTTCTGCTGTAAAAGTGCGCCGACAGCAAGAGCCTTATGAGTAGACGTATAGGCAAAACGCTCGTCCGGGTGATACGTTACCGTTTTATTTGTACCGGTATCTAATGCATAAATGCCAAGATTCGCATCATATTTGTCTTCAAGCTTAGCAAACTCTCGATCACTCTTAGTTTCTTGTCTTTGACATTTTACCGTTTCAGCATGTACCTCGCTGCTTGAAAAGCTTACAGCCGCCGCGCACGACAGAGCGAGTACAGGCATCATTTTTTTAAGCTTTGAAGTACGAAATATCTCTTTCCATGTCTTCATTACACTTCATCACCTTTCAAAAAAGTATTTAGTATGTATTCTCTTAGGTAGAGATTACCAACAATGCTATTTTATCAATTGTTCACTCTCACAAACATGATAGTTTTATCACATTTATATAATAAAAGTGCCTCACACTGAAGGTGAGCAGTATAAAAACCGTAAGTACTTTAAAAAACAGGCGGCGTAACGGAAAATAAAATAATGGCTTTCTCTTCAAATATATTCTCCCATTTATGATTCAGATGCGAAGGGATTTTGACACTATCTCCTTTTTCTAGCACGTATACTTCCTCTTCCAAATACACTTTAATTTTCCCTTCTAAGACGTATGCCACTTCCTCCCCTTTATGCGCTAAAGGAGTTTCTGATGAAGCCATCATCGGCGGTACTTCCATAATTGCCGTAGCTAGATTCCCTGTGAAATCGGGTGATAGCAGCGAATACGTTAGCTCTTTTACCTTCATTGTTTTACGCTCATTCGACCTTACGACTAAATGAGAGGTGTTTATTTCTTCAAGTAAAAAACTGAAAGTAGGAACATCGAGGCATTTAGCTAAAATTTTAAGCGTTGAAATGGACGGATTAGCTAATCCTCGCTCAATTTGACTTAACATAGACGGCGTAATCTCCGCTAATTTGGCTAATTCTCGACTGCTTAGCCCCTTTTCTTTTCGAAATTTCTCTACTTTTTTTCCAATATCTATGTTTTCCATGATGATTCCTCCGTAAAAGATGTTTAATTATACTTAATTTTATTAAATTAAACTTAATAAACGGCGTTACTTATGTTAAATTATATTTAATAAATAAATTATAATTTAATACTATCACAGTAAGGAGGAAGAAAAAAATGAACGACATCTTCACCTTTTTGATTCTCACATTATTTGTTATTATGAGTCCTGGTATTGATACCGCTCTCATTACCAAACGAACGATGGCAGATGGACAAACGGGCGGCTATAAAATGGCATTAGGCTTAGCGAGCGGCTCTTTAGTTCATACACTCGCCGCCACGTTTGGTTTATCGGCTCTTCTCCTTCAGTCAGCTCTGGCATTTGAAATCGTAAAATACGCAGGAGCCCTTTACTTAATGTATTTAGGAATCTCTGCCTTCCTTTCTAAAAAAAGCAATATACCTTCTTCTGAAAAAGAGGAGCAGTCAAAAGAAACGTCTGCTTTTCGTCAAGGCCTTGTCTCAAACGTTCTTAACCCAAAAGTAGCCGTGTTTTTCTTAACTTTTTTACCTCAATTTGTTCAAAGTGATCAAAATGTAACGCTTCAATTACTTCTGATGGGAATAACGTATACGATCCTTGCTATCACGTGGTTTTTCGTATTCGTCTTTTTTATTAACTATTTACGAAAATGGCTCACAACACCTAGCGTTCAGCGCTTTATGGATAAAGCAACGGGCGTTGTGTTAATTGGATTTGGATTAAAGCTTGCTTTTGAAAAACATAAATAACAAAAATATGTTAGCTGAAGGAAGTTCCGAACGAGTTTGATTCTTGATGGAGAATCAAACTCATTCGGATTTTTTTATTGTGATGGTGAACGTAGGTCTAATCAGGTGCTTCTAGCTATTGATTGGAGGGCAAGACGAAGACTCCTGCGGGAAAAGCGGGAATGGTGAGAACCCGCAGGAGCATACGCGACGAGGAGGCTCACCGCCCGCCCGCGGAAAGCGAAGTCTTGCACGGAAATTAATGGCGGTGTCACAAGCGGTTCAGTTCCTCTATCTCTTTTGTTCATCTTTAACTGGAATTAATTTCGCTATATCTCAATTTCTTTTATTATTTATACACGTCAGGTTCATAGAGATGGACTTTAAGATCAAGCTTTCCATCCGAAGAAACGAGTATTCCTTCCGCTTCAAGTGAAAGTTTTTGAACAACGTACATTTCTTCGTCTTTAAACCCAATTTCTCCTTTAGAATTAATGACTCTGTGCCAGGGGAGATTATGTTTCTTACTCATCGAATGCAGGACTCGTACAACCTGCCTTGCACCTCGCGGACTACCAGCCAGGCGGGCAATTTGTCCGTATGTCATGACTTTTCCACTAGGGATTTCTTTAATAAGGGCTACTGTTCGTTCTGTAAAACTCATGCTGCCCCTCCTTTTATTCTTTAGTACAACATTACCATATTAAATAAACAGTGAAGTAATCACTCGATTTTTCTTCAGCAACATTATAAGATAATAATAAGAAGTACGCTCATCATTGTTCAACATACTCCAAACAAATGCTTACTGATTATTTCCTATTCTTCAACTAACAAATCTTTGTGCGAGTGGCAGCTTATACCTCATTTATGACACTGTGATTATAAAAACGTTACAGAAACCAACACAGCAAGGTACGTAGAAGCGTTACATGATAAGATAAACAGTAGAGATACTAGTACAATTTCAAATTGATGCTGACGAATAAGTAATCATTTAAAAAGTGGTGAGAAAATGACAAAATGGCTTAGTGTAAAAGAGTTATCTGAAGAAACGAGTATTCCTACTTCAACGATTAGAAGATATATAGATAAATTCCAATATTTCTTTATACAAAAAGAGGATCATCGACCAAAACAATATGAAGCTGCGGCTGCGACCGTTTTACTGAAAATTAAGCAGCTTTATGATGAGGGCTGTCAAGCAGAAGAAATCAATGAAGCGCTGCAAAAAGAATTCTCATTGACTACAAGCAAGGATCAAGCTGCCGTGTCTCTAGACGAAGACAAAGAGGACACAGAGAACACAGCAGAAGCAGCTGACCAGCCCGAGGCCGACGACCAGCAGCCGACACCTCCCGAACAGCCTGTACAGCCTTCACCCCAACAAGAGCCTGATACAAAACAAATTCTTCAGGAAAAAGATAAGCAGCTTATTCAATCTTTGCGTAAAAGCCTGCGTGAACAGCAGGCCATTTCAGAATTAGTAGAAGCTTCAAAAGAAAGCAGCGTAGTAGGTAAAAAAAGATCGATTTTAAAACGATTATTCCAACGAAAAAAGGACTGAGTTTGTAAACAAGTTTAGGCTACGAAATACCGTTATTTCTGGTCATTAAATTTATGTAAAACAAAGTTTCTAAACTGTTTAACAGCCGGTGATAGATATCTTCCTTCAATCCATGCTAGTCCAATTACTCGGTGGCAGTTGGCTTTAGCTAATGGGATTTTCACTATTTTACTTTGATCGATTCCGTGTAAATCTGGAAGGATAGAAATTCCTAAGCCGGCTCCTACAAGTCCTGCTACGGTGTCAGCTTCCTCTCCTTCAAACATGATGTGAGGCTTTTCCCCTGTCTCTTCAAATAACTGCTCAAACGTAAGACGAAGAGAAAAACCTTCTTTTAAGTGAATAAAGGATTCCTCAGCAATTTCTTCTAGTGCAATACTTTCACGATCAGCATACCGGTGATTTTTCGGTACGATCACAAACAGCTCTTCACTCCAAAGATGCTGCCACTTAATGATCGATTTCTCTTCCATAGGGGCAATCAAACAAAGATCCAGTTCACCGAGCTGCAGCTGCTCAAGAAGAACGTGAGAAGGACTTTGCCTCAGCTGAAAATTCACTTTAGGATATGAGCTGCGAAACGACGCGATTAAATCTGGAATCAAATCTGTGCTGAGCGTATGTAAAAATCCAAGTGACACCTGCCCTTTTTCCGGATCTAGCAGCGCTTGAATTTCCTCTTGTCCTTTATCAAATTCTTTCATCATATTATCTACACGCTTCAAAAAAACTTTACCGTATTGATTCAATCGAATGGAACGTCCTTGCCGGTCAAATAGCGGCGCTCCTACTTCTTCTTCAAAACGAGCAATTGAACGACTGAGCGCAGGCTGCGTAATTAACAGTTCTTCTGCTGCGCGCGTCATATGCTGCGTACGTGCAAGCGTTTGAAAATATTTAAACTGCTGCCACTCCACTTTGTACCATCTCCTTATTAACCGTTCTATTCATTACATAGATGTATGGAAAATATGATTATAATGAATTATACATTATAAATAGAGGGCGTTACTATAAAAAATGGAAACATACTCGAGGATATTTTTAGTTCACCTTGACGATTGCTGTATACGGCACTTATTAAAAGTTTATACTCATCATTTTCTAGCAGAAAGAAGGATTTGGTATGAAACGTAAGGAAAGTTATTAAAAAGCTAACTAAGATATCATAGTAACTACACATCAAAAAGACCTTTCTCTCACAATCAAAGAAAGGTCTTTTTTGAGAATGTAAAACGCATTTTTTCTTGTATGTACCCCTTAAAGTAAACTTTTTTAGAGTTTAAATCGTTCTACTAACTGCAGCAACTCATCATTAGGTCCGTGAAATAAAATCATACGGCCGCCTTCAAGCGTTGGCTGAGGCTCCGATGATAAAAATTCAATTCCTTTGCTCTTATAATGTTGAATCGCCTTATTTATATCCTCTACCGTAAAGGCAAGGTGGTTAACAATCCCGCTTTTGTTATACTCGCCAATCGGATCAATATCTCGAATGAGCTCAATTTCCATACCCGGCTGTTCTTCAAGATACAAAAAAGCCATCTCTCTTTTCTCGTTAGATCCTTGAAGGCGAACTTTAAAGCCAAACATATCTCCGTAGTAGTGAATCGTCTCATCCATATTTCCAACAATAATTGCTGTATGCTCCATTTTTTTAATCATGAATATTCTCCCTTTCCCCGTATTTAGTAAGTACAAGTAAACTATACCGCAATTTAGCCAATATGTATTTCCATATACCTTGAATTCTCATACTATAGTTAGGAAAATTCAAGCACTCTATCAATGAGTCGGCTATGATTTGAAAAATAACAAATAAAAAAACAAACCTCATTGGTTTGTTTTGGTTACGTATTTTATAGTCAGTCTCTGTTTCAACAACGTTCGATAAGCCATGTTTTGTACCTTTGTACTGCAAACGATTTTACTCTCGTACTCAGGCGGTAATCATCTATCTACGATTACACATGTAACCGTCCGTCTCTCCGTTTGATTCCTTAGAGACAGTTCCCCTACCATTGTTTGGGTTTCTCGCTCGTGGGGTTTACCGCGTTCCACCTTTGCTGTTTCCAGCAAAGCTTCGTCACTGTGGCACTTTCAGGGATACTCGACCATATCCGAAGACTTAGGTGGTTTTTCCCGCCGTCAGCTAAGCTATAAGCCAAGCTGCCCTAGCTTATTTTTTCACTAGGCACGAACACTACGGGCATCTCAGCACCGTGCGAGCATGGACTTTCCTCTACATCAAATGATGCAGCGATTACCTGAACGTTATTTCAGATCGTGTATGAGTAGTATATGCGTTTTAGCTTGCCGAATCAAATGTAACTTTTGGTATGGATTCCATTTCAATTTTTGCGGCAAATTAAATAAAATAACCTCTTTCTGTACAATTTTTTTAGTAGATGACTCACCAGCAAGCCAAGAAATATTCTCTTCATCCATTTCTACGGGGGATACTTTGTTTCTTTGTAGAATATTCTATACACCACACAAAAAGATAACAGAGGTGATGAAAAATGAACGCTGAGTTAAAATTTGATTTTCATACCCATCACGACCGATGCGGACATGCTCGCGGAACGATTCGAGATTATATAGAGGCATCCATTAATAAAGGGCTTGATATCATTGGAATTTCGGATCATTCTCCTTATTTTGCGAGCGAAGAAGACCAGCCTTATCCTCATATTGCGATGGGAAAAAGCGCATTTTCCGGATATGTAGCTGAGATTTTGAAACTAAAAGAAGAATATAAAGAGAAAATTGAAGTACTGTTAGGCGTGGAGTCTGATTTCTTTCCCGAGCATGCAAAAGTATACCAAAGCCACTATGAAAAATATCCGTTTGACTACATAATTGGCTCTGTCCATCTAGTTGATGAAGTCAGCATCTTTCATAAAACGCGCTGGGAAGGTCTTTCTCAGCAAGAAAAGCAGCGCACGAAAGAAACGTATTATCAATTAATCGAAGAATCCGCCCGGAGCAGAATGTTTCAAATCCTTGGCCATATTGATGCCATGAAAGGATTCTATCCCTCGTTTTCTTCTATCGAGACAGCTGTCATTGATCAAACGCTAAAAGTGATTTCAGCGCATGACATTGCCATAGAAGTGAATACATCAGGCAAAACCAAAGACTGCGGAGGCTGGTATCCTGCAGATGATATTTTAGAAAGAGCCCTGCACTACGGGGTACACATTACCTTTGGTTCCGATGCTCATGATCCGGAACGCATTGGCGACGACTTTGAACTAGTAAAAAAGCGTCTTAAAGAAATCGGCTTTACAGATTGGGTCTTTTTTAGACAGAAAAAAATGCAGATGACACCTTTATAAAACGTAAATAGACTCATAATAAAAATATGCCTGAAGACAAGGAGATGAAGGACATCTCGTGTTTTCAGGCATGTGTTTTTTACTGAGAAACTTTGACTTTTGTAGATGAAGATAAATCTTCTCCATTTGTCTGAATCACTTGTTTATACCAGTAAAAAGAATCTTTTTTAGATCGTTCAAGCGTACCATTTCCTTCATCGTCTTGATCTACGTAAATAAAGCCGTATCGTTTTGACATTTCGTTTGTTGACACACTGATTAAATCAATAGGTCCCCACGCCGTATAGCCCATTAAGTCCACACCATCTTTAACAGCTTCTTTCATTTGTTCAATATGCTGCTTTAAGTAATCTACGCGGTACGGATCATGAATAGAGCCGTCTTCTTCTACTTTGTCATGAGCTCCTAAACCATTTTCAACGATAAACAGCGGTTTGCCGTAACGGTTATGAAAATCTTGTAACGTATAGCGCAGTCCTTTCGGATCGATTTGCCATCCCCAGTCGGACGTTTGAAGATGAGGATTTTTTACACTTCCTGCAATCATATTTCCTAGGACATTGTCTTCTTCGCTTTGAGTTGTGACAGAAAGAGACATATAGTAGCTAAACGAAATAAAGTCCACAGGGTATTGTTTGATAATCTCATCGTCCCCTACTTCTTTTACGATTTGAATGTTGTTTTCTTTAAAGTAACGCTCCATTACCTTTGGATATTCTCCGCGAACTTGAACATCTGTAAAAAATAAGTTCAAGTCATTTTTATGCTGAGCTAGTAAAATATCATCCGGATGATTCGTCACAGGATACGTTGTCATACGCGCAAGCATACATCCTACTTTTACATCAGGAATAATCTCGTGAGCTAACTTAGTGGCAAGTGCACTCGCAACAAACTGATGATGCGCCCCTTGATACGCAATTTGCTCCGCTGACTGATTTGGAACGTTTTCAACTAAAATACCGCCGCCTGTATAAGGACTATGTGTAATCACATTAATTTCATTAAACGTCAGCCAGTATTTTACTTTGTTTTTATAGCGTGTAAATACCGTTTCCGCGTAGCGTGTATAAAAGCCAATTAGCTTGCGGCTGTACCAGCCGTTGTATTTACGGGTAAGCTCAAGCGGCGTTTCATAATGTGAAAGCGTCACCAATGGTTCAATGCCGTACTTTAACATTTCATCAAACAAATTATCGTAAAATTGCAACCCTGCTTCGTTTGGATTCACATCATCTCCATTTGGAAAAATTCTCGCCCAGTTGATCGAAATGCGAAGCGTTTTAAATCCCATTTCCGCGAACAGTGCGATATCTTCTTTATAGCGATGATAAAAGTCAATAGCCGTACGCTTTGGAAAACGATCGTTTACTTTGTTGTTAAGCACATCTTCAATGTAATCTGCTTTTACATCCATTGAATAACCAGTTCGTTCGTCTTTTGGGACAAATCGGATCATGTCTGCAGTAGACAGCCCTTTTCCATCAACGTCGTAAGCTCCTTCAATTTGGTTAGCAGCCGTCGCTCCTCCCCATAAAAATCCTTTTTTAAATACAGTATCATTTGTTAACATAGCCCCCACGTCCTTTTTTCATATTTTTATTAAAAATAGCATTTATTTTACTACAGAAAGTAGCTGTTCCCCTTCAAAAATTGGACCTATTTCATTGACCGGCAGCACATCTAAATACTCTGCGGTGTTTGTGATAATAACCATCGTAACGGTTTCGAATCCAGATTCTGCAATCGCATGCCGGTCAAATTCAATGAGCGGCTGCCCTGCATTTACATAATCTTTTTCTTTTACCAGTGCTTTAAAATGCTCTCCTTTTAAAGAAACGGTATCAATTCCAATATGAATTAAAATTTCTTCGCCCTCTTCTCCTTTAATGCCGATTGCATGTTGAGAATCAGGCAGCACCATAACCGTGCCAGCAATAGGCGAAACTACGCGGTTTTCGTTCGGTTTAATTGCAATTCCTTTCCCCATAATTTCTTGAGCAAATGTTGCATCTGACACTTGATGCAGCGGTACAAGCTCACCGTGCAACGGAGAGAAGACGCTTGCTGTTTTACCGCTTTTTTTCGCCTCTACTGCTAGAGAAACATTTTGTAATGGCGCTTTTTCTGTGACAGGATGTTCTTCAAGTTTGATTGTATTTTTTTCTGTTTCTTCTGAAGCAATATCTTTAAATCCAAGAGTGAGTACCAAAACAGCTGGTAAAATAACTGCCGCTGCCAGCAGCGCCACAGCGACAATTAAATTGCCTGCTGCTCCGCTTGGATCTGCAAACGTAGGGATAGCAAAGATTCCGACTAATCCTCCTAGTGTAAAAGCTTTAAAACCATACCAACCAGCAAAGCCACCGAGCAGTGCACTAGATGCCATAGCGTAATAAAAAGGTTTTTTTAACTTCATGTTTACTCCGTACATAGCGGGCTCTGTAATTCCGATAACAGCTGAAATGGCCGATGAAAATGCCACTTGCTTTAAATCTTTATTTTTTGTCTTCAAGGCTACTCCAAAAGCTGCTCCACCTTGAGCAAGGTTGCTGATATACATCATTGGCATCAAAACATTGTCAAATCCGTATACTTTTAGATTTTGAATCGCAATCGGACCTATTGCATAGTGCATGCCGGTCATGATAATAAGAGGCATAAGACCTGCTAGTAAAAGCCCTGCCAGCGGACCGGCTGTTTCAAACATCCAAGAGAACATAATGGCTACTCCGTCTCCCATATACGTTCCAAGCGGACCGATTACCCATAACGTGATAGGTGCAGCAATTAAAAGGGTAAGCAGTGGTGAAAACATGACCGTAAGAGTAGCCGGCATCCATGAGCGAACAAATTTATATACATACTTTAATAAAAGCACACCTAAAATAATCGGTATAACGCTAGACGTATAGTTCACAACTGGAATGGATATAAAATTGATTCCAAATAACGTGAATTCTTTTATTTTCGTAATGCCTCGTGCTGCATCTACAAAGGTCGGATACAGCATGGCAGCTGCTAAAGCAAGCGCTAAGTATTCGTTTGTTTTAAACTTACGAGCTGCTGAAACTGCTAAGAAAAAGGGTAAAAAGTAAAAGACTCCGTCTCCAATTGCGTTTAGCACGGCGTACGTATCGCTTTCTATGCTCAGCCATCCGAGAGTAGCAAATAAAGCGACAAAAGCCTTTAGCATACCCGCACCAATAAGCGCTGGTAAGATAGGAGTAAAAATTCCCGAAATACTGTCCATTACAAGTGAAACAACGCCTTGTTTTGTACCGCTTTTCTCCTCAGCAGCGCTTCCGCTTCCTACTAAAGGTTCAACTTCTTCAAACACTTCAGCAACTCTGTTTCCAATAATGACTTGAAACTGATCACCGGAAAATTGAGCGCCCATCACTCCTTTTATTTGCTTAATTTCCTCAACCTGGACTTTATTCTTATCGTGAAGATTAAAGCGAAGTCTCGTCACGCAGTGCCAAGCCTGGTTAACGTTCTGTACTCCACCGATTTTATCTACTACTTGTTTAGCTGTTTCTTTATATGAAGTCATTTATATCCCTCCTTTTTTCAATAAAAAAACCCAAACAGATCACTACATGTTTGGAACATGTCAATGTCTGCTTGGGTAATGCCTGATCGAGTCAGTAACAATCCTCCAATGAAGAACAATTATTCAGTTTCTACGAGATTCGTCACGCGCCAAATGTGTAGCGTTAAGTAAAGCTTTTCATCTGACGTTAAAGACCAACCGTACTGTTTATGAAGCAGATTTGTCACTTTTTCAACAGCTTTGTACGCTTTCTCATACTTTGTTTTTACAACATCCAGCAGCGTAGCATCAACTTCAGGAGAAACATGTGGGTTCTGATCTAGCTGACGTAAGACAAAAAATCGTAGATGCGTGACAAAGCGGGAATAATTCATCGATTCTTCATCAAGTTTTAGCTGAAAATGATATTGAACAATATCGATAATTCGATTAATCACTTCAGTCATCTTCATCGTTTCTTCCACTTTTGCTTGTACATTCTGTGCATTTACAAAATGATAGGTAAGAAACGTTTCTTCACTTTTAGGAAGCAGCACATCAAGCCGGTCATACACTAGTCGAATCGCGTTAACCGCAGCATTATACTCTTTCGGATAAAGCTTCTTGACTTCCCAGCGGCTCGGCTGCGCGTATTCAAGGCCACTATGGCTTCGTTCAATCGCAAAATTTAAGTGATCCGCAAGAGTTAAGTGAATATTGGTGCGAAAAGGCTCACCTATTTCTTTTTCTGCTTGTTTGATTAGCTCTACAGAAACCTCAAGAATTTCTGGTTTGATGCTCTCTAACATTTGAGCCAGCGGTCGACGAATGTTGGACGACTCGGCCACAAACTTTCGTCGAATGACAGCTTTATCAACGGGATCACCTTTTTTCTTTTGGAAACCGACGCCTGTTCCCATGATGACCCATTCTACATTAGAAGAGTCTTTCACCAAAGCTACGTTATTATTAAATACTTTAACAAATTTCATAGATGCTTCCCCCACATCAGAACAAACATGAAAATCCCATCTTAAAAACACGTGAACACACCACGTATTTTTAACACAGGTAATGCCTGATCGAATCAGTAACAATCCAGTTTTAAGTTATTACCGAAATTATATTCTACTATGAAAGCGATGTCAACACATAAAATACTGAATTTTTAATAATCTGCTAGTGAAAGAGAGATAATTCTTATAGACTAGCCAGCTACTTCCTTCACTGTTACTAAATTCCTAATAAAATATCCACATTTTATTTGAACTGTGCTACATTTAACTAAAAATGCTTTCTTAATGAGGGACACGATTGTGAATTTAGATTTAACCGCTTATATAACGCTTATCTGTACGTCTGGTGTTCTTAATTTATACTTGTGTTTTTACGTATTTATTAAACGTCACCACTACAGCAATATTGCGCATTTATTTATTCTTCATACGGGTTTCACCGCCGTTTATTGTATAGGTGCGGCATTCAGCTTGCTATCCGTTAATCTTGAGGAAATGAAATTTTGGACCGTTATTCAATACGTGGGCATGCCTTTTTCACCTCCTGCAGGACTGCTGTTTGTTATGCAGTATGTCGGCATAAAGGTAAGGAAAAAACATATTTTTGCGCTTTTTATCATTCCTTTTATTAGTTTGATTATGGTCGCAACAAACGACTGGCATCACCTTCATTATCGCGTGTTTGAAATTGACCCAGTTTTAGGTGCTCCTTACATTCATCAAGAAATTGGACCATGGTACACGATTCACGGCATGTTCATCTTTTCGTCTATGTTCGTTGCTTTTTTGCTCGCCGTTTACCGCTGGAAAGAAACAGCCAAAGCTTACCGCCTGCAGTTAATTGCATTAATGGTCGGGCAACTAGTCCCTATCGTCACAGCTTTTGTCTATTTAATGGGCTTTACGCCGCAGGGAATTGATCCAGTTCCGATGGTTTTATGGGTTTCTTCTTTTTTATATTTATGGTCCATTAACTCATCGCGTATGTTTACAGTCATGCCCGTTGCGAAAGATGCGATATTTAACAGCATCAATGACGGTGTTATCGTGCTTGATGAAGCTTACAGATT
>Ga0207713_1001363_pt1 | contig 19866 bp, 15 predicted proteins | sample KBSS64metaG_FD_184404 | JGI IMG/M metagenome (GOLD analysis project Ga0207713, IMG submission 184404) | Switchgrass rhizosphere microbial communities from Kellogg Biological Station, Michigan, USA - KBS S6-4 metaG (SPAdes) (version 2) | ecosystem: Host-associated > Plants > Roots > Rhizosphere >... | reverse complement strand
CTTTCGTGCAACGGCGGTTCTATGCCAAACTCAGCCCCTTTCGGGCTTGCCTAACAGGATTTATGCTCCCCTTGTCACCGAGTTTGCTGACCACCCTCGCCGCCGCCCTTCTCTACGCCGCTGCGACCCTCTATCAGGGCACCCGCCTGGCCACTGGCGCCAAGGCCAACAAGCGCCTGCTGGTCTCGCTCGGCGTTCTCGCCGTGCTGGCCCACAGCGCCAGCCTGCTTACGCATTTATTGACGCCGATCGGTCTGGGCCTGGATTTCTTCAGCGCTTCGAGCCTGATCGCTGCGGCGGTCATTGCCCTGACCCTGCTCGCCTGCTCGCGGATTCCGGTGGAAAACCTGCTGGTGCTGCTGTTCCCGCTGGGTGCGATCACGGTGCTGCTGGCGCAGTTCGCGCCGGCCGGTACGGTGCAGATCATCGATGAAGAACCGGGCATCCTCGCGCACATCCTGTTGTCGATCCTCGCCTACGGCATGTTCACCATCGCAGTGTTCCAGGCCTTGTTGCTGCTGGTGCAGGATCATCAGCTCAAGCACAAGCACCCGTCCGGGCTGATCAAGAACTTCCCGCCACTGCAAACCATGGAAAGCCTGCTGTTCGGCTTCCTCTGGGCTGGCTGGACGCTGCTGTCGCTGTCGTTGATCTCCGGCTGGCTGTTCGTCGAGAACCTGTTTGCCCAGCACCTGGTGCATAAAACCCTGCTGGCCTGCCTGGCCTGGATCGTGTTCAGCGTCCTGCTGTGGGGCCGTAACCGCCTCGGCTGGCGCGGACACAAGGCAATCCGCTGGACCCTCGCCGGTTTCTGCCTGCTGATGCTCGCGTATTTCGGCAGCAAACTGGTCCGTGAATACATCCTGCACATCTGACGGGCGGCATAAATGGACGGTTTGCCCATAGGGCCGATGCTCGCGGTATTTGTCCTGCTGATTCTCTGGTCAGGGCTGTTTACCGCCGTCGAAGCGGCGCAACAGCACCTGCTCGCGCAACGCACCGCATCCCGCGCCAGCGACAAGCCCCTGGCCAAGCTCAGCTTCCCGCTCGACAGCCTGATCCTCTGCAATACCCTGTGCCGCGCCCTCGCCGTCATTCTGGCCACGCTGCTGGCAATCTTTCTCTGTGAAGAAAACGGCCCCTGGGCGGCTTGCCTTGGCGCCGGCGCCCTGCTGCTGGTTTTTGCCGACTATTTCCCCCGCGCCCTCGCCCAGCGTTATCCGGATGCGGTGCTGTCGTTCGGCAATACGCTGCTGGCAGTACCGCTGAAGGTCGTTTACCCGCTTGCCTGGCTGCTCAGCCGCGTCAGTGGTTTGCTGATGCGCCCGTTCATCCGCAAGGCCCAGGTGGTGCAACAGAGCGAAGACGATGTGCCGGCGGAGCGTCATGATGACCCCGATCATCCAGTGCGCCCGCACCCGGTTTCGGGCATCCATGCGCTGGATAACATCACGGTCAACGACATTCTGGTGCCGCGCAGCGATGTCGACGGCATCAACCTCGACGATCCGATCGAAGAAATCACCGAGCAACTGCGCCACAACCGTCGTACTCGTCTGCCGCTGTTTCACAGCGATATCAATCAGGTCGAGGCGGTGCTCAACACCCGGCAGGTCCGCCATTTGCTGGACAATGGCAACCTGACCCGCAAAGCCTTGCTGGCGGCCAGTTACGAGCCCTACTTCGTTCCCGAAAGCACCCCGCTGCAACTGCAGCTGCTGAACTTCCACAAGCAGCAGCGGCGGCTGGGCATGGTGGTGGACGAGTACGGCGAAGTGCTGGGGATTGTCACCCTGGAAGACATTCTTGAGGAGATCGTCGGCGAATTCGAAAGCGAACACAGCCTCGACAACCCGCACATCCACCCACAAGCCGATGGCCGCATGGTGATCGACGGCGCCGCGTCGATCCGCGAACTGAACAAATGCCTGGGCTGGCACCTGCCCAGCGACGGCCCCCGGACCCTCAACGGCCTGGTGACCGAAGCGCTGGAAACCATCCCGGAAAGCGCGGTCTGCCTGAAGATCGGCCGCTACCGGCTGGAGATTCTCGAAACCGAAGAGAACCGGGTGAGCAAGGTGCTGATCTGGCACACCTCTTCCGCTCCGGCGTTGGTCACGGCCCGCTAGGCAGCCCCTTGTTCAATCGTTAGCCACCTTCCTATAATCGCGGGGCTTACCCAAGCCCCGCCGAACCGCGTGCTTACCCCGCACCCGACTGGTTCCGGCCGGTTCATCGGCAATATCCGCATCACACCGACGACTGTTCCTACCTGAAGCAGCGATCGCGCCTCATCCCACATCCCTGGGTGTTCGACCATAATAATTCGCTCCAACGGAGCTCATGACTGTCAGGGATCACCGCATGACGACCAGTACCGCTTACAGCGACACCACGCCCGCCCAACCGACCAACTCCGCCACCCGCGTGGCCACGGCGAGTTTCATCGGCACGGCCATCGAGTTCTACGATTTCTACGTCTACGCCACCGCTGCCGCGCTGGTGATCGGGCCGGTGTTCTTCCCGCAGACCTCCGGCACGGCGCAGATGCTCTCCGCCTTCCTGACCTTCGGCATCGCCTTCCTTGCACGACCGCTGGGCTCGGCGCTGTTCGGCCACTTCGGCGACCGCATCGGCCGTAAATCCACGCTGGTGGCCTCACTGCTGCTGATGGGTGTCTGCACCACGCTGATCGGCGTGCTGCCGGGTTATGACAGTATCGGCGCCTGGGCACCGATACTGCTCTGCGTGCTGCGCTTCGGCCAGGGCCTGGGATTGGGGGGCGAATGGGGTGGCGCGGCGCTGCTGGCGACCGAAAACGCCCCGAAAGGCAAACGGGCGTGGTTCGGCATGTTCCCGCAACTCGGCCCTTCGATTGGTTTTCTGGCTGCCAACGGTCTGTTCCTGACGTTGGCCATGAGCCTGAGCGACGATCAATTCCGCAGCTGGGGCTGGCGGATTCCGTTCCTGCTCAGCGCCGTGCTGGTGATGGTCGGGCTGTACGTGCGCCTCAAGCTTCACGAAACCCCGGTGTTCGCCAATGCCATTGCCCGCCAGGAACGAGTGAAAGTGCCGCTGGTCGAGCTGTTCAGCCAATACTGGGCACCGACGCTGCTGGGCGCCGCCGCCATGGTGGTGTGTTACGCGCTGTTCTACATCTCGACCGTGTTTTCCCTGAGCTATGGCGTATCCACATTGGGTTACAGCCGCGAGACTTTCCTCGGACTGCTGTGCTTCGCGGTGCTGTTCATGGCGGCCGCGACGCCGCTGTCGGCATGGGCCAGTGATCGTTACGGACGCAAACCGGTGCTGATCGTCGGCGGTGTGCTGGCGATTCTTTCCGGATTTCTGATGGAGCCGTTGCTGACTCAGGGATCGACCTGGGGCGTGGCCCTGTTCCTGTGCATCGAGCTGTTCCTGATGGGCGTGACATTCGCCCCGATGGGCGCTCTGCTGCCGGAACTGTTCCCGACGCACGTGCGGTATACCGGCGCATCGGCGGCCTACAACCTCGGCGGGATTGTCGGGGCCTCGGCGGCGCCGTTCTTCGCGCAGAAACTGGTGGCGATGGGCGGTTTGAGTTACGTCGGCGGGTATGTGTCTGCGGCAGCGGTGCTCAGCCTGATCGCTGTGCTGTGCCTGAAGGAGACGCGCAATAACGACCTGAATCAGGTGGTGTAAGCGCAAAGATCGCTCCCGCGCGGGCGGGAGCGATCAGATGGCGTGATTACAGCTCTACAACAACAGCTTGGGAAGCACGGGTCGCTTTGGCACGAGCAGCTTCAATCGACTCGTCGCGGGCCAGTGCAACACCCATGCGGCGCTGACCGTTGACTTCAGGCTTGCCAAACAGACGCAGCGCGGTATCCGGCTCGCTCAGTGCAGCACCGAGGTTGGCGAATGCAGTCTGGGTCGACTGGCCTTCCACCAGAATCACCGCTGAAGCCGATGGGCCGAACTGACGGATCAGCGGCACCGGCAGACCGAGGATCGCCCGGGCGTGCAGGGCGAACTGCGACAGGTCCTGAGAAATCAGGGTCACCAGACCGGTGTCGTGCGGGCGCGGCGACACTTCGCTGAACCACACCTGATCGCCCTTGATGAACAGCTCGACGCCGAACAGGCCACGACCGCCCAACGCTTCGGTCACGGCTTTGGCAACGCGCTCGGACTCAGCCAGCGCCACCGGGCTCATGGCCTGTGGCTGCCAGGATTCCTGATAGTCGCCCTTCTCCTGACGGTGGCCGACCGGCGCACAGAACGTCGTGCCGCCGACGTGACGCACGGTCAGCAGAGTGATTTCGTAGTCGAAATCGATGAAACCTTCGATGATCACGCGACCTTTGCCGGCGCGACCGCCCTCTTGGGCGTAATCCCAGGCTTTCTGCACGTCATCGGCGCTGCGCAGCAGGCTCTGGCCCTTGCCCGACGAACTCATCACCGGTTTGACGACACACGGGAAGCCCAGGTCCTGAACGGCCTTGCTGTAATCCTCGAACGTGTCGGCGAAGTGGTACGGCGAAGTCGGCAGGTCCAGCTCTTCGGCAGCCAGACGACGGATGCCTTCGCGGTTCATGGTCAGTTGCGCGGCGCGAGCGGTCGGGATCACAGTGAAGCCTTCGGCTTCCAGTTCGACCAGCGTGGCAGTGGCGATGGCTTCGATTTCCGGCACGATGAAGTGCGGCTTCTCGGCTTCGATCACTGCACGAAGGGCGGCACCATCGAGCATGTTGATCACGTGGCTGCGATGGGCAACTTGCATGGCCGGCGCATTGGCGTAACGGTCAACGGCGATCACTTCAACGCCCAGGCGTTGCAGCTCGATCACCACTTCCTTGCCCAACTCACCACAGCCACACAGCAATACGCGGGTCGCGGTCGGCGACAATGGAGTTCCGATACGGGTCATCTCAGGTCCTCAAAGAAGCGGATCATCGAGGAAAGCAACGCCAGACGCGCTTTCCATGGGGAGAAAGCGCGGCATTTTACATGAACCTGAGGGTTTGGCTTCAGCCGGCGACAGCCTGTTTGCGTTCACGCCAGGCCATGATCAGCCAGACGGCGGTGACACCGGCGAACTTCGAGGCCAGCGCGGTGATGAGCACCGGCGGTGTCAGCAGATCGATCATGCCAAAGAAGATGAAGGTATCAAGCGGAATGCTCAGCGCCGAACTGATCCACAAGCGGTCGCGCAACGGGCGCTTGGTAATGGTGAACACCAGCCAGTCGATGCACTCGGAGACCGCGAATGCCGTGGCGCTGGCCAGCGCAATCGACGGATCGGATGTGACATAAGACAGCACCAGCGCCGCCAGCATCGCCACGATCGCGCCATGACCGAAACGGGTCTGCACCATGTCGCGCAGCACGAACACCAGCCCGCCCCAGGCCGACCAGATGATGTCCAGGTGCGGCGCAGTGGAAAAGGCGAAGTTGATCAGCACGACGCTGCTGATGTAAGCGATGAGGAAAATCATGGGCGTGACCTGTCAATTTGGCGCACAGGTTACTTCAGCCCTTCAATGGCGCCAATCAAATCGGCTATTGCCCCGGCGTTTTGCCGATCATCCAGACCAGGCCACTGGCCTTGGCCCGCTCATGGCAGAGCCCGAGTACAACCCGGCGTTCATCATTGGTCATGCGGCTCCAGCGAGTGATCTCCTCGACCGTGCGCTGGCAACCGGTGCAAATATCGTCTTCGTCCAGCGCGCAAATGCTCACGCACGGCGAGGCGACAGGTCTTTCCGGGGTTGTCATTCTTCCTGCTCGACCAGATCGCGCGCATAGCGCTGGGAGTTATGCACATAGTGCGCGGCGCTGGCTTCGAGCATTTTTTTCTGCGGCTCGGTCAGTTCACGCACCACCTTGCCCGGCGAGCCCATCACCAGCGAGCCGTCAGGAATTTCCTTGCCTTCGCCGATCAGCGAATTGGCGCCGATGATGCAGTTCTTGCCGATCTTCGCGCCGTTGAGAATGACCGCGTTGATGCCAATCAGGCTGTAGTCGCCGACCGTGCAGCCGTGGAGCATGGCGTTGTGGCCGATGGTCACGCCGGTGCCGATGGTCAGCGGATAGCCCATGTCGGTGTGCATCACCGTGCCGTCCTGCACATTGCTGTTCTTGCCGATCAGGATCAGTTCGTTGTCACCGCGCAACACGGCGTTGAACCAGACGTTGGCGCCCTCTTCCAGTCTGACCTTGCCCACCAGCACGGCGTTGGGGGCGACCCAGCTCTGCGGATGGGTGTCGACACGGGCGTCGCCCAGGCGGTATTTCATCTTGTTTTCCTCAGGGCTCACGGTGGCTGGCCATTCGAACGATGGCTTCAGGTATTGATGAAGCTTTTGGGCGGTTGATGCAGGCTGATTCTGGCGTCATAGAGCAGGTTGATCAACTCGACGATCATGATTGCCGTCAGTCCCCAGATCTTGTATTCGCCGTAACGATAGCTCGGCACGTACCAACTGCGACCCTGATAGTCGATGCGGTGGGTGTGTTCGCGCGGATCCTTGCGGAAGAACTCCAGCGGCACACTGAACACCGCAGCGATCTCGGCATCATTGGCCTGGTATTCGACAAAATCGGGAATCACCCCGACATACGGAGTGACCTTGATGCCATGCAGGGAAATCAGCGGGCTGAGCGGACCGATCACTTCGACCAGTCCCGGCGGCAGGCCGATTTCCTCTTCGGCTTCACGCAGAGCGGTAAACACCAGGTCCGGGTCTTCCGGATCACGACGCCCGCCCGGGAAGGCGACTTCGCCGCCGTGGGTCGAGAGACCGCTGGCCCGCAGGGTGAGGACAAGTTCGGGTTCGTCACTGCGAGTAATCGGCACCAGGACAGCGGCCTCGGGGAAACGCGTGTCGGTCTCCAGCGTGCGCGGCGTGTGATTGCTTACCCGGTGCAGTAGCTCGTCCAGCATAAGTGTTCTCGATCGGTGCCTTACCCTGCATCATGCACCAATCATTGCGACCGCCCAAGCCCCGAACGGCGGTCATGTCGCGAAACGACAACTTGCCGACTGACACCGCTGCACGCCAAGATAGGCGCAGCATTCAGGAACCCCAGCATGAAATTTTGCAGCCAGTGCGGCAACCCGGTGACCCAGCGCATTCCCGAAGGCGACTCGCGGCTGCGATTCGTCTGCGACAGCTGTCAGACGATTCACTACCAGAACCCCAATATCGTGGCCGGCTGCGTACCGACCTGGGGCAGCAAAGTCCTGCTGTGCCGCCGCGCCATTGAGCCACGCCTCGGTTACTGGACGCTGCCTGCCGGTTTCATGGAGAACGGCGAGACCATCGAACAGGCCGCCATCCGCGAAACCGCCGAGGAAGCCTGCGCCCGGGTGCGCAACCTGAGCATCTACACCCTGATCGACGTGCCGCACATCAGCCAGGTGCATGTGTTTTTCCGCGCCGAGCTGGCAGATCTGGACTTCGCCGCCGGCCCCGAAAGCCTGGAAGTACAACTGTTCGACGAAGCCGACATTCCCTGGGACGAACTGGCGTTCCGTACGGTGGGCCGGACCCTTGAATGCTTTTTCGCTGACCGGCGCGTCGAGGTCTATCCGGTTCGTTCCGAATCGATCCCGCCGCTCACTCAACCAGCCATCACTTGATTTCGACGATGGCCGGCCGATAACCGGCTTACGCAGCCCGCGACAGCGCCTGCACACTATCTATAAATAAAGTATCTGCTTCATTTCTGGGGAATCGTTTCAATGCGCTGGTTGCTTGCCCTGTTCTGCCTGTCGTTCGTCACCGTCTCCCAAGCGTCATTCGTGACCACTGTGACGCCATCGAACACCCCGCTCATCGAAAAAGTACTGGTGCTCAAATCGGCTCATCAACTGCAGTTGATCGCCGACGGCAAGCCCCTCAAGAGCTATCGCATTTCCCTGGGCAAAGGCGCGAAAAAAGGCCCGAAACTGATTGAAGGCGACAAACGCACGCCGGAAGGTTTCTATTGGATCGACTGGCGCAAGACCAGCGACAAATTCAACCTGTCGATGCACATCTCCTACCCGAACATCAGCGACTCCGCCCGCGCCCGCCGCGAAGGCGTCGAGCCTGGCGGAATGATCATGATCCACGGCACGCCGGACTCCGAGGACAATCCCGAACAACTGTTCCACACCCTTGACTGGACCGACGGCTGCATTGCCATGCGCAACGTCGACATGCGCGAAGTCTGGAACCTGGTGCCGGATGGCACGATGATCGAAATCCGCCCCTGATTCCGTAGCCAGGGCACCTGTTCCCTCCGGGCCGCGAAGCGGCCCTTTCTCCTGACCATTGGTCGCCCGTAAAAAATAAATTCAAAAGATCGCAGCCTGCGGCCAGGCCTGAACGGTGATACCACTTTCACCCGCCAGAACGGCCGCAGACTGCGATTTTTTGCGTTTTACAGTCCACCTCTAATACCACTTGAAACCACCCACCTTGAAACCCTCGAAACCATAGGCCTACAGGCATTTCCGACGCGTTGACATGGTATGCAAGTGGTATTAGTTTTCGCCCGACAACCGAGCGACAACAATCCTATATCAGCGCCGGAAAAGCCTTACATGAACGACCTCCACGCCCTACGTCCCGACGACTCCCAGCCGACGCCGCTGTACCTGCAACTGGCACGCAATCTGGAAGCGGCGATCCATGCCGGCCAGTGGAAAGCCGAACAGGCGATGCCGTCGGAGCGCAGTCTCAGCGAAATGCTGGGGATTTCCCGGGTCACCGCGCGCAAGGCGCTGGAAGTCCTGCTCGATCAAGGTTTGATCCGCCGCTTGCAAGGTTCCGGCACTTTCATCACCCCACGCCTTGAACAACCGCTGTCGCGTCTGTCGGGTTTCAGCGAAATGCTCCGCCTCAAGGGCTTCGTGCCCAGCTCGCAATGGCTGGAGCGGGAAATCACCCTGCCGACCCACGAAGAACTGATCCGCCTCGGCCTGTCGCCGAACGACAAGGTCGCGCGCATGAAACGCCTGCGCAAGGCCGACGACACCGTGATGGCCATCGAGATGAGCACCCTGCCCGCCTCGATCATCCCCAAGCCACAGGTGGTGGGCGATTCCCTCTACGAACACCTCGACAGCATCGGCAAGCCGATCGTGCGCGCCTTGCAGCACATCCAGGCCATCAATGCCTCGGACGAGTTCGCCGCACTGGTCGGCATCGCCCCCGGCACCGCGATGCTGCTGATGACCCGGGTCGGCTACCTGGAAGACAACACGCCGATCGAAGTCACCGACACCTATTGCCGCAACGACTACTACGACTTTGTTGCAGAGCTGCGCCGCTGATCAGCAGCCAGGCCAAACGAGAGAAGCGAAATGTCCGAAGACAACATCCTCACCGCTGACGGCTGGGTTCGCGGCCGGCTGATCCACGAACACGGCAGAGTCGTGTCGATCGAAGGCGTGCCTTGCGATCCGGCGACCAATGACCTGCCTTATCTGCTGCCGGGCTTCATCGACCTGCACGTCCACGGCGGCGGCGGCAAGGACATCATGGAAGGCGCCAGCGCCTTCGAGACCATCACCAAGACCCACGTGCGCTTCGGCACCACCTCGCTGCTCGCCACCACCATGACCGCACCGAGCGCCGAGATTTCCAGCGTGCTCAAGGAAGTCGGCGAGTTCTGTGAACAGCGCCCGAAAGGCTCCGCCCGAGTCCTCGGCGTTCACCTCGAAGGCCCCTACATCAATCCCGGCAAACTCGGCGCACAACCGAACTTTGCCCATACCGCGTTGATGGCCGAAGTCCAAGACTATCTGGCGCTAGCACCGATCCGCGTGATCACCATCGCCCCGGAAATCGCCGGCCATGACGGCTTGATTCGTGAACTGAGCAGCCGTGGCATCCGCATGCAGATCGGCCACACCCTCGGCAGTTACGAAGAAGGCGTCGCCGCCCTTGAGGCCGGCGCCACCAGTTTCACCCACTTGTACAACGCCATGAGTCCGCTGCATCACCGCGAACCGGGCATCGTCGGCGCCGCTCTCGCCCACGCCACATTCGCCGAGCTGATTCCGGATTTGCTGCACGTGCACCCCGGCGCGATCCGCGTGGCTCTGCGCTCGATTCCGTGCCTGTACTGCGTCACCGATTCGACCGCCGCCGCCGGCATGCCCGATGGCGAATACAAGCTCGGCAGCCACACCGTCACCAAATGCCTGGGCGGCGTGCGCCTGCCCGACGGCACGCTGGCCGGCAGCACCCTGACCATGGATCAGGCCCTGCGCAATCTGGTGAAGATCGGCCTGCCGATCGCCGAGGCCTCGCAACGTCTTTCGCAATTCCCCGCCGACTACCTCGGCATCACCGAACGCGGGCGCCTAGCACCTGGCGCCTGGGCCGACTGCGTGCGGCTGGATCGCTCACTCACACTGACCGCCGTCATGGTCGAAGGAGAAGACATTGACTTCAAAAATGCTTGAGGAGGCGCTGTCCTCGTTCGAGGCCGTGCAAGCCCAACTGCAGCAGCTCGACCCGCCAATGATCGAGATCGCCGGGCGCCTGCGCCGTCAGCCGCCGCAAGTGGCAATGACCGTCGCCCGAGGCAGCTCCGACCATGCGGCAAGCTACTTCGCCTACCTGACCATGCAGCAACTGGGGATTCCGGTGGCGTCGCTGCCGATGTCGGTGGTGACCATGCAACAGGCGCCCTTGAAGGTCAGCGGTCAGGTTGCGTTCGCGTTTTCCCAGTCGGGCCAAAGCCCGGATCTGGTCAACAGCCTGCGCCTGTTGCGCAAGCGTGGCGCGCTCAGTGTGTCGATGGTCAACGCCGCCGATTCGCCGCTGGAGGCTGCCTGTGAATTCAGCCTGCCATTGCTGGCCGGCACCGAAAGCAGCGTCGCCGCGACCAAGAGTTTCATCGCCACCCTCAGCGCCAGCGCCCGTCTGATCGCGCACTGGAAAGAAGACGCCGAATTGCTGGAGGCGCACAACGCCCTGCCCGAAGGCCTGCGCGAAGCCGCGCAACAGGACTGGAGCCTGGCCATCGACGCCCTGCGCGATTGCGAACGCCTGATGGTGATCGGCCGTGGCGCCGGTTTTGCCATTGCCCAGGAAGCCGCGCTGAAATTCAAGGAAACCTCGGCGATCCAGGCCGAAGCCTTCAGCAGCGCCGAAGTCCGTCACGGCCCGATGGCCCTGATCGACGAACACTACCCGTTGCTGGTGTTCGCCCCGCGCGGCGCCGAACAGGCCGGTCTGCTGAGCCTGGCAGCCGAGATGCGTCAGCGCGGCGCCCGCGTGCTGCTGGCCGCCCCGGATGACGTGAGCGAACGCGACCTGACCCTCAGCCGTGCCGAGCACCCGGCCCTCGATCCGATCCTCGCGATTCAGAGTTTCTACGTGATGGCGGCCGGTCTGGCCGTGGCCCGTGGCATGGACCCGGATCAGCCGCGACACCTGAGCAAAGTCACCCGTACGCACTGAGTCCGAACCGAACGTTTTCCTGATGAGACCGAGCCATGCACAACAACAATAAAGAGCTGACTTTAAGCGCCCCGCTCAGCGGCCCGGTGCTCACGCTCGCCAAAGTCCCGGACGCGGTGTTCGCCAGCGGCGCGATGGGCGACGGCATTGCCATTGATCCGCTGAACGACACCCTGTATTCGCCCTGCGCCGGGGTGGTGATCCACGTCGCCCGCACCGGCCATGCACTGACCGTGCGCGCCGACAACGGTGCCGAGCTGTTGCTGCACCTCGGTCTGGACACGGTGGAGTTGCAGGGCGAAGGCTTCTCGATGCTGGTCAAGGAAGGCGCGCGGGTCAGCAATGGCCAGCCGCTGCTGCGCTATGACCTGGACAAGGTCGGCCGCCAGTGCAAAAGCCTGGTCAGCCTGCTGATCCTGACCAACAGCCAGGATTTCCAGGCGCGCCCCATCACCCTGAAAACGGTGAAGGTGGGCGAACCGCTGCTGCACATCGTCGCTCGTCACAGCGCAGCGGCGAACACAGAAGAACTCGGCGGCCCGGAAGTTCTCGGTCACGTGCAGGTTGCCCATCGCGGCGGTCTGCATGCGCGCCCGGCGGCGTTGATCCGCCAGACCGCGCAAGGGTTCAAGAGCCAGTCCCAGCTGCATTTCGCCGGCAAGTCGGCATCGTGCAACAGCCTCATCGGCTTGATGGGCCTGGCGATTGGCGAGCAGGACGAAGTGCAGGTCAGTTGCCAGGGCCCGGACGCACAAGCGGCGTTGCAAGCCTTGCTCACCGCACTGGCCACCGCACTGCCCGAAGACCATCATGCCGCCGCACCGGTTGCCGCCGCTCCACGCAATCGCTCGGCCGAGGCTGGCGTGTTGCACGGTGTGTGCGCCGCGCCGGGACTGGTGGGCGGGCCGCTGTTTCGTCTGAACGCGATCAGCCTGCCGGCCGACACCGGCAATCATCAGCCCGAGCATCAACTACAGATTCTCGACACCGCGCTGAATCAGGTTCGCAGCGAAATCGACGGCACCCTCGTCCAGGCGAAAAAACAGCGCAATGCCGACGAGGAAGCGATCTTCGCCGCGCACCTGGCCTTGCTGGAAGACCCGGCCTTGCTCGACGCCGCCCAGCAATCGATTGAAACCGGCACGGCGGCGACCCACGCCTGGAGCCAGTCCATCGATGCGCAATGCGAAGTGCTGCAAAACACCGGCAGCCCACTGCTGGCCGAGCGCGCCAACGATCTGCGCGACCTCAGGCAACGAGTGCTGCGCGCCCTGCTCGGCGAAGCCTGGCACTACGACGTGCCGGTCGGCGCCATCGTCGCCGCCCACGAACTGACGCCGTCGGACCTGCTGCAACTGAGCACGCAAGGCGTCGCCGGTTTGTGCATGGCCGAAGGTGGCGCGACTTCCCACGTGGCGATTCTGGCTCGGGGCAAAGGCCTGCCGTGCGTGGTCGCACTGGGCTCGGCGCTGCTCGATCAAGCGCAAGGCCTGTCGGTGGTCCTCGACGCCGACGGCGGTCGCCTCGAGCTGACGCCGAATGCCGAACGTCTGGCCGAAGTGCAGCAGGCGCAAATCGACCGTCAACAACGGCGCGACGCCCAGCAGGCCCAGGCCCATCTGCCGGCCGAAACCCGCAACGGCGTATCCATCGAAGTGGTCGCCAACGTCGCCTCCAGCCACGAAGCGGCGGAGGCGTTTGCCAACGGTGCCGACGGCGTCGGCCTGTTGCGCACCGAGTTCCTGTTCGTCGATCGCCACACTGCGCCGGACGTCGAAGAACAACGCGCTGCCTATCAAGCCGTGATCGATGCCATGGGCGACAAGTCGGTGATCATCCGCACCATCGACGTCGGTGGCGACAAACAACTCGATTACCTGCCGCTGCCAGTAGAGGCCAACCCGGTGCTCGGCCTGCGTGGCATTCGCCTGGCCCAGGCCCGCCCGGAAATCCTCGATCAGCAACTGCGTGCGCTGCTGCAAGTCAGCCCGTTGCAGCGCTGCCGGATCCTGCTGCCGATGGTCACCGAGGTCGACGAACTGCTGCATATCCGTCAACAGGTCAATGCGTTGTGCCTGAAACTGGGCATCAATCAACGTCCGGAAATCGGCGTGATGATCGAAGTCCCGGCCGCCGCGTTGCAGGCCGAGCAACTGGCCGAACACGCCGACTTCCTGTCCATCGGCACCAACGACCTGTCGCAATACACCCTGGCCATGGACCGCGACCACGCCGGCCTTGCCGCGCGGGTCGATGCCTTGCACCCGGCGCTGCTACGCCTGATCGCCATGACCTGCGAAGGCGCGGCGGTGCATAAACGCTGGGTCGGCGTGTGCGGCGCCCTCGCCTCGGATCCACTGGCGACGCCAGTGTTGATCGGCCTGGGCGTGACCGAACTGTCGGTGAGCCCGGTACAGATCGGCGAAATCAAGGACCGCGTGCGCCAGCTGCACGAAGCCGAATGCCAACGCCTCGCCCGGGACTTGCTCAAGCTGAGCAGCGCCGCCGCGGTGCGTCATGCCTGTCATCAACATTGGCCTCTGCGCTAACAAAAACAACAAGGACAAACGCCATGTACCAACTCTTCATCGAAGGCCTGCAACGCCTCGGCCGCGCGCTGATGCTGCCGATCGCGATCCTGCCGATCGCCGGCCTGTTGCTGCGCCTGGGCGACACCGACCTGCTGAACATCGCGATCATCCACGACGCCGGCCAGGTGATCTTCGCCAACCTGGCAATGATCTTCGCCATCGGCATCGCGGTCGGTTTCGCCAAGGACAACAACGGCACCGCCGGCCTCGCCGGGGTGATCGGTTACCTGGTGATGATCTCCACCCTCAAGGTGCTCGACGCCAGCATCAACATGGGCATGCTCGCCGGGATCGTCAGCGGCCTGATGGCCGGCGCGCTGTACAACCGCTTCAAGGACATCAAGCTGCCGGAGTACCTCGCCTTCTTCGGTGGCCGGCGTTTTGTGCCGATCGTCACCGGGTTCGCGGCGGTCGGTCTGGGCGTGGTGTTCGGCTACATCTGGCCGCCGATCCAGCACGGCATCAACAGCTTCGGCGCTTTGATGATGGAAAGCGGCAGCCTTGGCGCCTTCGTGTTTGGCGTGTTCAACCGCCTGCTGATCGTCACCGGCCTGCACCATATCCTCAACAACATGGCGTGGTTCGTGTTCGGCAACTTCACCGACCCGACCACCGGCGCTCTGGTCACTGGCGATCTGTCGCGTTACTTCGCCGGCGATCCCAAGGGCGGCCAGTTCATGACCGGCATGTTCCCGATGATGATCTTCGGCCTGCCGGCCGCGTGTTTGGCGATGTACCGCAACGCCCTGCCGGAACGCCGTAAGGTCATGGGCGGGATCTTCCTGTCGATGGCCCTGACCTCATTCTTGACCGGGGTGACCGAGCCCATCGAATTTGCCTTCATGTTTCTGGCGCCGCTGCTGTATCTGGTGCATGCGTTGCTGACCGGATTGTCGATGGCGATCACCAATGCGCTGAACATTCATCTGGGCTTCACCTTCTCCGGTGGTTTCATCGACATGGTGCTGGGCTGGGGACGCTCCACCAACGGCTGGCTGGTGGTGCCGGTGGGACTGGTTTATGCCGTCATCTATTACGCGGTGTTCGACTTCTGTATCCGCCGTTTCAATCTGAAAACCCCGGGACGTGAAGACGTGGCCGCTGCCGAGAAATCCGTGCTGACAGAAAACGAGCGCGCCGCTGCGTACATCAAAGCCTTGGGAGGTGCCGACAATCTGGTCACCGTCGGCGCATGCACCACGCGTCTGCGACTGGAAATGGTCGATCGCAACAAAGCCTCCGATGCCGATTTGAAAGCTCTGGGAGCGATGGCGGTTGTTCGTCCGGGCAAGGGCGGCAGTCTGCAGGTGGTCGTCGGGCCGATGGCTGACAGCATCGCCGACGAAATCCGCCTGGCGATGCCCGCATTGGGCCGAGCCGTAGCGACTGCTCCTGTCGCCGTCGTCGAAACCAGCGAGCCCGTTGCTATAGCCGCACCGCAAGCCCAGCAATGGCTGAGCGCCCTGGGCGGCAGCGACAACGTGCTGCAACTCGACTGCATCGCCATGAGCCGCATCCGCCTGCAACTGGCCGATGGCAAAGCGCTGTCGGAAAGCCGATTGAAAGAACTTGGATGTCTGGGTGTGAGCGCGCTGGAGGATGGCGTATGGCACTTGCTGGTAGGTGAGCGGGCGCAGAGTCTGAGTGCGGCGCTGGAGGGGTTGGTCAATCGGAGTGAGGTGAGTGCCAAGGTTTAGGGCGACCTCTGAATCGATGGGTGGGGGTGATTCGATGCATCTTTGTACGGTCGCAGAATTCCCCTCACCCTAACCCTCTCCCGGAGGGAGAGGGGACTGACCGCGTTGTTTGGGAGAGGTACGCCGAAGTGAAAAACCGAGGTGAACTCGGGTTTTGAAACACATGCAACTCGACTCGTGCTTCCTCTGCCTCCTTTGCTTCCTCCCCTTCTTCTGCTCCTGCTCCTGCTCCTTCTCCTGCTTCAACTTCCGCTTCTGCTTTCGCTCCCACCACTCAACACGATGAGCGTTAGCTCGAGTAAGGCTTTTGACGTGCCGGCCCCATCGGAAGGCTGAGTGGAGGGATTTATCCGGGGGTGGGAGCGCAGCGACCGTGCGGCGAAGCCGCATGCATCGAGAGGAGGTGCAGCGAAGCAAACCGTAGGCGATGCCCCCGGATGAATCCCGGAACGAAGGAACACCGAGCCAAAGCGAGGTGCCGAACGCCGTGGCCCAGCGTTTTTGGTTACTTTTTTGGCGTTTGAAAAAAGTGACTCGCCGTAAGGGCGAAACCGCCAGTGGCAACACCCGAAGCAACGGATATTCACTCAATCCCAAAACCAAAAAACCAAAAAACCCGCTGAAATCACTCCCAGCGGGTTTCCCGTATCAGCAGCCAAGGAAGATCAAAAATCCTCCAACCGCCAAACCTCATAAGCCGGCGTCTCGTAGGGATGGCTCAACTTAAGAGCCGCCACTACCGAGCGAATCAACTCATCGCAAACGACAAGCTCAACCTTCCACTCCTCGACCCGCTCGACCTGCCCAGCCTGACCAATGAACGGCTGACTCCCGTCCAGAGGCCGAAACTGACCAGAGCCAAGCACCTGCCAAGCACAGTGGTCATAGTCACCGATCCGCCCACCACCGGCAGCGAACACAGCGTCCTTGACCACCTCGACATGACTGTCAGGAACAAAAAACCCGAGCTTGTACACGACGCTTAGTTCACCCACACACGAGCATTACGGAACATACGCATCCAAGGTGCGTCTTCGTTCCAGTCTTCCGAACGCCACGAGTTCTGCACGGCACGGAACACACGCTCCGGGTGCGGCATCATGATCGTCACGCGACCGTCGCGGCTGGTGAGGCCGGTGATCCCGCGCGGCGAACCGTTCGGGTTGGCCGGGTAGGCTTCGGTGACCTTGCCGTGGTTGTCGACGAAACGCATCGCCACGCAACCCGACAGATCGGCTTCGAGCAGTGCCTCTTCGCTTTCGAATTCGGCATGGCCTTCACCGTGAGCGATGGCGATCGGCATGCGCGAACCGGCCATGCCCTGCAGGAAGATCGAGTTCGATTCCTGAACCTGAACCATCGCCACGCGCGCTTCGAACTGCTCGGAGCGGTTGCGTACGAAGTGCGGCCAGAACTCGCTGCCCGGGATCAGCTCGTGCAGGTTGGACATCATCTGGCAACCGTTGCACACGCCGAGGGTGAAGCTGTCGTTACGCTCGAAGAAACCCTGGAACGCATCGCGGGCACGGCTGTTGAACAGTGCGGACTTGGCCCAGCCTTCACCGGCGCCGAGTACGTCGCCGTAGGAGAAACCACCGCATGCCACCAGACCTTTGAACTCGTTCAGGTCGACACGGCCGGCCAGAATGTCGCTCATGTGCACGTCGATCGCGTTGAAACCGGCGCGGTCGAACGCCGCCGCCATTTCCACCTGACCGTTGACGCCCTGCTCACGCAGCACGGCAACCTGTGGGCGAATGCCTTTCTTGATGTAAGGCGCGGCGATGTCCTGGTTGACGTCGTAGCTCAGCTTGACGCTCAGGCCCGGGTTGTCTTCTTCCAGCAGCGCATCGAACTCTTGCTCGGCGCAGTCGGCGTTGTCGCGCAGACGCTGGATCTGGTAGCTGGTCTCGGCCCACTGACGTTGCAGCAGACGACGCTGGCCTTCGAACACGGTGTCACCGTTGAAGGTGATGTTGATCTGGCCGTTGTTGATCGGCTGACCAATCACGGAGACGCAGTCGCCCAGACCGGCCGCGCTGAATTGGGCGAGGATGTCCGGGGTGGCGTCCTGGCGAACCTGGATCACGGCACCCAGTTCTTCGTTGAACAGGATGGCGGCGATTTCAGCGGAGCTTTCGGCAACGCTGTCCAGGTTCAGGCTCAGGCCACAGTGACCCGCAAAGGCCATTTCCACCACGGTGGTCAGCAGACCACCGTCGGAACGGTCGTGGTAAGCCAGCAGATGACCGTCGGCGTTAAGGCCCTGGATCACGGCGAAGAACGCTTTCAGGTCTTCGGCGTCGTCGACGTCCGGAGCCTGCTTGCCGAGCTTGCCGTGAACCTGGGCGAGGATCGAGGCGCCCATACGGTTCTGACCGCGACCGAGGTCGATCAGGATCAGGTCGGTGGTGCCCTTGTCCATGCGCAGTTCCGGAGTCAGGGTCTGACGGATGTCAGCCACTGGCGCGAAACCGGTCACGATCAGGGACATCGGCGAGGTGACGGTCTTGTCTTCGCCGTTGTCGTTCCAGCGGGTGGCCATGGACATCGAGTCCTTGCCAACCGGAATGGTCAGGCCCAGCTCAGGGCACAGTTCCATGCCGACCGCTTTCACGGTGTCGTACAGACGCGCGTCTTCGCCCGGGTGGCCGGCAGCGGACATCCAGTTCGCCGACAGTTTGATGTCGGAGAGCTTGTTGATGCGCGAAGCGGCAATGTTGGTCAGGGTTTCGCCGATGGCCATGCGGCCCGACGCCGGAGCATCCAGCAGTGCCAGCGGAGTGCGCTCGCCCATCGCCATCGCTTCACCGGTGTAGACGTCGAAGCTGGTGGCGGTGACGGCCACGTCGGCCACTGGAACCTGCCAAGGGCCGACCATCTGGTCACGGGCCACGAGGCCGGTGATGGTGCGGTCGCCGATGGTGATCAGGAAGCTTTTGCTCGCCACGGCCGGGTGATGCAGAACGCGCTCGATGCTTTCGCCGATGTCGAGGTTCGACGGATCGAAGTCATCGCCCAGCTCGGCTTCGCGAACCACCGAACGGTGCATGCGCGGGGCCTTGCCCAGCAATACTTCCAGTGGCATGTCCACCGGGTTGTTGCCGAAGTGGCTGTCGGTCACGGTCAGTTGCGGCTCGGCGGTGGCTTCACCGACGACGGCAAACGGGCAACGCTCACGTTCGCAGATCGCCTTGAAGCGTTCGAAATCGGCCGGGCCGACCGCCAGAACGTAACGTTCCTGGGATTCGTTGGACCAGATTTCGTGCGGGGCCATGCCCGGCTCGTCGTTTGGAATGTTGCGCAGTTCGAAACGGCCACCGCGGTCGCCGTCGTTGACCAGTTCCGGGAAGGCGTTGGACAGACCGCCCGCACCCACGTCGTGGATGAAGCTGATCGGGTTCTTGTCGCCCAACTGCCAGCAACGGTCGATGACTTCCTGGCAGCGACGTTCCATTTCAGGGTTTTCACGCTGAACGGAAGCGAAGTCCAGATCCGCCGAGCTGGTGCCGGTGGCCATGGAGGAAGCAGCGCCGCCGCCCAGGCCGATCAGCATCGCCGGGCCGCCGAGCACGATCAGCTTGGAGCCGACAACGATCTCGCCTTTCTTGACGTGTTCTTCACGGATGTTGCCCATGCCGCCAGCGAGCATGATCGGCTTGTGGTAACCGCGAACTTCATCACCGTGCGGGGTGGTGATCGATTGTTCGAAGGTACGGAAGTAACCGGTCAGGGCCGGACGGCCGAATTCGTTGTTGAACGCGGCGCCGCCCAGCGGGCCTTCGATCATGATGTCCAGCGCGTTGACGATGCGCTCGGGCTTGCCGTACGGCACTTCCCACGGCTGTTCGAAGCCCGGGATCTGCAGGTTCGACACGGTGAAACCGGTCAGGCCGGCTTTCGGCTTGGCGCCACGACCGGTTGCACCTTCGTCGCGGATCTCGCCACCGGAACCGGTGGACGCGCCCGGGAACGGAGCGATCGCAGTCGGGTGGTTGTGGGTTTCGACCTTCATCAGGATGTGCACCGGCTCCTGCACCGCGCCGTACTGGCGGGTTTCCGGATCCGGGAAGAAGCGGCCGGCGACGTTGCCGACGATCACCGAAGCGTTGTCCTTGTAAGCGGACAGCACGC